>TARA_R100000541_G_scaffold340_15_pt1 | contig 106018 bp, 93 predicted proteins | sample TARA_R100000541 | Tara Oceans TARA_R100000541 (sample SAMEA2621416) | marine metagenome | biome: marine biome (ENVO:00000447); feature: surface water layer (ENVO:00002042); material: "saline water (ENVO:00002010), including plankton (ENVO:xxxxxxxx)" | depth 5 m | reverse complement strand
GAGCCGCTGCAGGCTGGCGACGAGTGCGCGCTCCAGCGGGCCGAGGGGTAGATCGGCAAGGGTCATATGTCGCTCCTGATAGGCAGGAAGGCGCTGCCACGCCCACATTCGCGGTCAATGCCGCCAAAGCGCACCATCACCGCCCCTCCTCAAACAACCGATCCAGCGCATCGAGCAAGGCATCATCCGGCCTCGCGAAATACACCCCGGCCTCCGGCATGCCACGCAGGAACAGGTAGAAGGCGCCGCCCAGCTGCTCGTCTTGGAAATCCGTCAGGCGTTGACGCAGAAAGCGCCGTAGCGCCACCAGGTAAATCAGGTATTGCAGGTAGTAATGCTCGCCCGCCAGCGCCTGCAGCAGCCGTTCGCCGCCGTAGTAACCCGCATCCGGGCCGAGCCAGTTGGACTTGTAGTCGGCGATATACCAGCGGCCGTCGTGCTCGAAGGTCAGGTCGATAAAGCCCTTCAGGAAACCGTTGAGGCTGTCGAACTCCAGCCGTGCCGCCGCTTCGCGCAGCGGTTCGGCAAGACCGTTGGCCGGATCGACCAGCAGGCTGCGCAGCCGCGCTACATCCAGGTCACGCACCGGAAAGGTAAAGCCTAGCTCCGGCAGCCGTCTGCCAGACTGCAACGCCGCAAGCGTCAGGCCGGCGCCATCCATATCGGTTTCGAGCACCTTCTGCAGATGGCTGATGGCGACTTCCTTCCACTCCAGCGGCAGACCGTAGGCCTGCAATGCAGGCTCGACGAGTTCCGCCAGCTCGCCTTTGCCTCGCGCCCAGTCTTCGAGGATCGCATGCAGGCAGGTACCGGCCCGCGCACCGCGAGGGAAAGCAAAGAAGCCGCTGCCCGGCTCGCCGGCATCAGGAATGGCCAGGGCATCGCGGTCCGGCGCTTCCATATGCATGCCGGCGGCCAAGCCGGAGAAGCTGCCGATGCGCCAGGCGCTGTGCAGGCTGCGATTGAGCTGCGACAGCTGCTGAGGCGGTGCCGCTCGGCCGGGGCCTTGAGCGCTGGCTTCGCGCGACTCCAGCGGCAGGCAGGCCATATGGCCGTCGCTCCTCTGCACCAGTCGCTCGATGGCCTGGCGCAGGCTGCCGCCGTTGAGGTCAGCCAGGTAGTTGCCCAGCTCGCTCAGCGGCTGTTCACCTGGGAGCTCGCGACCGTGCAGCAGCCAAGCCAGGGCGCTGCTGTGCAGGCCTTCGTCGGCGAGTGTGCCGTCCTTCTTTGGCTTGCACAGGTTTACCGGGCCCCAATGCAACCAGAGCCGATCACGGGCGCGCGTCAGCGCGACGTAGGCCAGCCGTAACTGCTCGGCGAAGACTTCCTCGCGGGCGCGGTCGAGGTTTTCCTCGAGCTCATCGCTGCCCAGGTCCAGCAGCGGCTGGCCGTTTGCATCGTGACAACGCGCGCTTTCGCGGTTCTTGCCGAGCAGCTTGCCGTCCCAAAGAAACGGGCAGAACACCAACGGGTATTCCAGGCCCTTGCTGGTGTGGATGGTGACGATCTGCACCCGTTCGGCATCGCTTTCCAGGCGCAGTAGCGCTTCCTCGCCGGCGCCTTCACTACCGCGCTGCTGGTTGAACCAGGCCAGCAGTGGCTCCAGCCCAGGCCGCAGCAGGCTTTCGGCTTGTAGCAGTTCGCCGAGGTGCAGCAGATTGGTCAGTCGGCGCTCGCCATCGACCCGCGCCAGCAGCCGCTCGGCCACCGCCTGTTCATCGAGCCAGGCACGAAACACGCGCATAAAACCCTGCTGCTGCCAAAGTTGGTGATAGCGTTCGGCGGCTTCACGCTCGGCATCCCACTGCTGTTGATCGTCCTGGCAGCGGGCCAGATCGGCAGCGCTGCGGCCCAGCAGGCGCGTGGCCAGGGCATAGCGCAGCAAGCCTTCGCGACCGGGTTCAGCGTAGGCGGCCAGCACCGCGGCCAGCTCGCCCGCCTCTTCGCTGCGCCAGACACTGTCGCGCCCACGCCGCACGCTGGGCACGCCACGGGTGGCCAGCTCGTCGGCGATCATCCCTGCCTGCCGGTGGTTGGCCACCAGCACGGCAATGTCGCCCCCTTTCAGCGGGGTGAACACGCCGTCCTTGTCGAAACCGGCGCGCCCCTCGGCGGCGCCGGCCAGCTGCAGGGCAATACGCCGTGCGGTGTCGCTCGCCGCCAATTGCCCGGCCTCACCCTTACCCAGCGGATCGTCGCCGAGCCAGACCAGCGACAGCGGCGCCGCTTCGTCCGCCTCCACCAGCCGCAAGCTCGCACGCGGCTTGTCGGCCGCACCTACTGCTGGATAGCGCAGATCAGATTGGGCAAACGGCTGCGGATGATCGAACAGCTGGTTCAACGCGGCGATCAGCTCCGGCGTTGAGCGGTAATTGGTCGGCAGGTTGAAGGGGTCGCGATCGGCCTGCTGCTTGGCGGTCATATAGGTCGCCAGATCCGCGCCGCGGAAGGCGTAGATCGCCTGCTTGGGATCGCCGACGAAACACAGCGACGCCTCGCTGGCCTGGGCATAGATGCGGTTGAAGATGGCGTACTGGATCGGATCGGTATCCTGGAATTCGTCGATCAGCGCCAGCGGATAGGTGGCGCGCAACGAGGCCGCCAGGTCTTCGCCGACCGGCCCTTGCAGCGCCTGATCCAGACGATTGAGCAGATCGTCGAAAGCCAGCAGGCGCTGCGCCGCTTTGCGCTCCGGCAACTCGCGATTGAGCCGTTCCAGCAGCGCGACCTGCAGGGCGATAAGCCGTTGCTTGCCGGCCGGCAGCGCTTCGGCGATCTGATCGGCCAGTTCATCCAGTGCATGGGCCAGCTCACAGACCGGCGCGTCATAGCCCTTCTTACAGGCCTTGTTCAAAGCTCGAACGCCGAATTTGGCCGCGCCGTCGGGCAGGTCGAACATCACTGCCGGGTCGGAAAAATAGGCGTCCAGTTCCACCTGCCAGGGGGCGAACTTGATGCTCTTGTGGGTGCTCTGGCTGAGCCCGCCATGGGCCAGCAGCTCGGCGACCCAAGCGCTGCCAGCTCGCTTCCACAATTCGGCAGCGCGCTGCCAGGCCGTTTCTACCGGACGCAGGTCGGCGGCAACGGGCGCCCCCTGTGGCTCGACGCGCAGATAGGGCTTGCCCAGGTGGCTGCGCAGCCGCTGGCGCAGCCAGACGGGTGTGATTCGGCTCTTCGCCAGGAAGCGCGCCCAGGCTGGATCGGCGTCGGCTAATTCGCTGCGCCAGGCGTCGGCGAGCAGCGCGTCGATGATCTCGCGGTCATCGGCGGTCAGCTCGCTATCGAAATCGCCACCGGCCTCGAACGCGGCGTCCTGAAGGGCGCGCTGGCAGAAGCCGTGAATGGTGAAGATCGCCGCTTCGTCGAAGCCATGCACGGCCAGCAACAGGCGGCGGCGCGAGGCTTCATCCGGGTAGCGCGCGTGCAAGCGGTTGAGGAAATCGTCGCTGCTCGGCGTGCCTTCATACACGGCAAGCAGATCGGCCAGCCGCGCACGGATGCGCTCGCGCAGTTCGGCCGTGGCTGCAGTCGTGTAGGTGACCACGAGGATCTGCCCCACCGACAACTGCCGCTCCAGCAGCAAACGGGCGTAAAGCGCCGTCAGCGTCCAGGTCTTGCCGGTGCCGGCGCTGGCCTCGATCAGCGAGCGGCCGTCGAAAGGCGAATCGAGCAGGTCGAGTTTCATGCTTCCTCCTCGTCTTGCGCCAAGGCATCCAGCGCAGGGCCGATCAATTCCTGAGCCAGCGTTTCGAAGCGCTGGTCCAGCGGATCACGGTCGCGGAAGGCCAAGGCGTTCCAAGGGTCTTCAGCCTCGGCAGCGATAGGACTGAATTCCGCCCCCAGCCAGGCTTCACGGGCACGCTTGCGGCCACAGTCGAGCGGTTCGCTGCCGCGGGCTGGCTTGCGATAACCCTTGGCGAAGGCATGGCTGCTACGCGGCAGTAGCGACAGCGGCTCGCAGATGGCACTGCGATAGGCGGCGAGCCAGGGTTCGAGCAGCTCGGTGGCGTTCGCCAGCGGGCCCAGCTGCCAATCGCCTGCAGGCGAAAGCATCAAACTGCTGCGTTCGATACCCGACGTGGCGGACAGGTTGAGCAGCAGATGGCGCAGCCAGAACGGCGGCAGGTCCCACTCACCGAGACGGCCAAGCTTCCAGCCGAACAGCCCGGCCGGGGTCACGCCGTCCAGCCAGCCATGCACGCGCACACCGGCCAGGGTGATGTCCACCGGCAGCGGCTCGGGCACCGCGTCCGGGCGCAGTTCGAACAGGCGCGGCGCGAAGGCACGCACCGGCCCGCGCAGCTTGCCCCACAGCGCCTGGCCAAGTTCGCCGGTCGGCAGCCAACCGGCAGCACAGGCCATGCGGCGTTCGTCTTCATCGCTCCAGCCGTGCTCCATCGCCTGCAGTGACAGGCGCCGCAGGCCGTTCCAGGCCGGCATCTCCAAGTCGAAGGGCTCCTCGCTGGCGAGCGATTCCTGATCGTCAGCCAGGCGCAAACCGAGGCGCTGCTCCAGCAGAAAACGCGCCGGATGGCGGAAACACTGCAACAGCTGCGACGGCTCGATGGTCAGCCAGGACTCGTCAGGCTCGGCGAGAAGGCTTGCGAACGGCTGCGGCTGAGGCTGCGGCGGCTCGGCCAGGCGCTGGGCGGCGCGGAACCAGGGCAGCGAAAAACCCGCACAGGGCGCGTCGCCGAAATTGCGTGGAGAAAACGGCTGTAATGGGTGGGCGACGAGTATCTTCTGGCTAACCGTCTTAGGCGCAGGCTCGTTGGCGCTCTTGGATGCCAGATCAGCAGGCGGCAACACGGCGGTCATATCGATCGCTTCGAGCACTTCGCTGAGCAACACCGAAGGTGGCAACACCGCGTTGTCACGCGGGTCACGGCCGACATAAGACAGGTACAGCGCCTCACGCGCCGAGAGCAGGGTTTCCAGCAGCAGATAGCGGTCATCGAGACGTCGTGCACGATCCCCGCGCCGTGGATGGCGGCCGATCAGGTCGAAGCCCGACGGCGGCGTGCGCCGCGGGAACGCACCATCGTCCAGGCCCAGCAGGCAGACCACGCGGAACGGCAGGCTGCGCATCGGCACCATGGTGCAGAAGGTCACCGCACCGGTGAGAAAGCCCGAGGCGCCGCCGCCCTGCTGCAGGGCGGCGCTGAGCTGCTGGTGCACCAGTTCCAGTTCGATGGGTCGCGTCAGGTCTGCAGCCTGGGCCTGATCGCGCAACGCCGCGCAGGCCTGGGACAACAAGAGCAGCGTGTCGCCGGCTTCGCGCTCATCGAACAGGGTGTCGATCAGGATCTGCAGGTCATCGGCCCACTCGGCCAACGGACGCGGCCGAGCCAGTTGATTGGCCAGTGTGCCGAGACGTTCGACAAATTCCACCAGCCGCCCCAGCAACTGCCCGCGCGCGCCTTCCAGGGCATCCAGTGGCCAGTGTTCGCCGAGCAGTGGCGCGTGGTCGCCAGCCAGCTGCGGCGGCGCGGCAAAGCCCAGCAGCAGACGGTCCAGACCCTGGCGCCAGGTAAAAGCCGATTCGTCCGGCAGGCCGAGACGCGCCCGCTGACTGCCGTCACGGCCCCAGCGCACGCCGGCTTCGCGCAACCAGTCGCGCAGCAGCGGCAGGTCTTCGCTTTCGATGCCGGCGCGGCGGGCAATGGCCGGCTGCTCCAGCCAGGCGAGGACTTCTTCGGCGGTGAAACGGCTCTGCGCCAGCATCAGCAATTCGAGGAAGGCCTCGATCAGCGGCATCTCGGCGCGCAGGCTGCGGTCGGCCAGGCTGTAGGGAATCCGCGGGCTGCCCTCGCGGGGGGCGAACACGGCTTCGATAAAGGGTGCGTAGCGCTCGATATCGGGGGTCAGCACCACCACCTGATCAGGCGTTAGCGCCGGGTTGGCGGCGAAACGCGCCAGCAGCTGGTCATGCAGAATCTCCACCTCGCGCAGCGGCGAATGGGCGATATGCACTTCCAGCGAACGGTCGTCCTCGGCCAGGCTGATGCGCTCATCGGGCTGCCGGGTGCGCAGGCGCAGGATGTCATTCTGCAGCGCGTGCAGCAGGCTGTCGTCACGCAGGTCTTCGTCTTCGGAATACAGGCCGAACTCCTGACTGCCTTCGCTGGCGGTCAGGCTAAACAGCGAGTCGAAAAAGTCCCGGCCCTGCTTGCCCAGACTGGCCAGCAGCGGATGACCTACGTCCAGATACCAATCATCGGCGCCGCTCTCGGGCTGGCGCGCCAGCTCGCGGATATCACGAATCTCGCCCCAGGCCTCGCGGCTGGGGTTGAGTGCGCAGACCACCACGTCGATATGCTGCGCCAGGCCGTCGAGCACGCGCAGGTGGTGCGGTGGCAGGCTGCTGATACCGAACACCAGCAGACGCTCCGGCAGCCCCGGCAAGGGCTCGTCGCTGTAGAGCCGCTGTAGCAGGTCGCCCAGCAGCCGTGCCCGGTGCGGGTGGCCGTCCTTGGTCAGCTCGCGCCAGAGCAGCGCCTGCCAGGCTTCATCAGGGCCGAGATCGAAGGTTTCGCCACGCTCCCAGGCCGCCAGCCAGTCGTCGCGATAGAGCAGGTACTGGTCGAACACGTCGGCGATCTTCGCCGCCAGCGACAATCGTCGGCGCTCGTCGCCACCATCGAGGTATTGCGCCAGACGTGGCGCCAGCTCAAGATTGGTTGGCTCGCAAAGCCAGCCATAGAGGCGCCAGGTCAGCGTGGTCGGGGAGAACGCCGATTGCTCCGGCAGGCTGCCCAGCACGGTGCGGCTCAGGTCCCAGACGAACTTGGCCGGCAGCTGAATCTCCAGCTGCATGGCGATGCCCTGCTTGCGCGCAAGCTCCAGCGTCAGCCAGCGACCCATGCCCTGGCTCGGCACCACCACCAGCGCCGGGGCAAAGGGGTCGGCAAGCGGCTGGGCGAGCAGGCGCGTGGCCAGTTCACCGAGGGTTTCAAGGTCAGGAGCGTGATAGAGGCTGAGCATCGGGGCGGCTTCGGTTGGGTCAGCGGGCAAGGGTAGCAAGTTCGGGTCGGCGCGCGGAGCGTGTCGCCCATCTGCCATGCGGCGATTGTTCCTACTCCTTTTGCAGGAAGCCAACGGTCCTTGTGATCAATATCAATACCCCCACGGGCCGTAGGATATTTCATAGCAGGCAGTCCCCATGCACCTTTGCAGCCATCGCCTGCCTCAGGCTAGGAGCAACCGATGAAACTGAACCACCGGAACCTGCTGATTCTTTCACTGGGCGCAGCGCTATGCGCCTCACCGCTGGCGTATTCCGCCACTGATGGAGCCCAGGCCAAAGGCTCGGTAGAACGCAGCCATGCACGACAGGCCAACGCACTGCTTGATCGCGCCGCCACACACCTGCAGCAAGCGGGGCCAGAGCAAGCCCTTGCAGCCTTCAATGACCGTAAGGGCGGCTTCGTTGACGGCCAGCATTATGTGTTTGTTCTGGACACGGCCGGGACCATGCTCGCCAGCAACGGCGCTTCCCGAGCACTGGTCGGGCTCAACGTGATGGATCTGAAGGATGCCGCCGGCCAGCCCTTCATCCGCGAGCTAGTCGAAGGGGCCAAGACCAGCGACAGCGGCCAGGTCAAGTACCACTGGTTGAACCCGGCCGACAACAAGGTCGAGAACAAGACCAGCCTGTACCGCAAGGTCGGCGATCAGATTCTGGTGGTCGGCTACTACATCCCGCGCTCCTCCGCCGAGCACGCTCAGAAGATGCTCGATGAGGCCGTAGCGCTGGTCAAGCGTTCAGGGGAAGAGGCGGCCTATCAGGCCTTCAACGACCCTCAGGGCCGCTTCGTGATGAACGACGAATACGTTTTCGTCATTGGCCTGGAGGACGGCAAATACCGCGCGAGTGGCGCTTCGCCCAACCTGGTGGGCGTCGACGTACGTGAAATCACCGACGCCGCCGGTACGCCGCTGTTCAAGCAGATGATCGAAATGGCCAAGGACAAGGGCATCGGCACCGTCGACTACGTGTGGCGCAACCCGGCCACCAATGCGGTGGAGAAAAAACACACCTTGATCCGGCGAGTCGATGACGTCCTGCTGGGCGTGGGCTACTACACACCTAAATGAGGCTGGCAGCTCGGCAATAGGCACCCGTGGCGTCATCACTGATGTCATTTTGGTGAACGGCCGGCTACCGGCGATGGTCAACGTTCTATAACTCACAGCTTTTTGTCCTCCCAGGTGCAGGGAGCTGTGGCCGTTGACCATCCAGAGCCGGAGGCCTTGCCCGATGCTGACGCTGTTGCATCTGCTGTCCTCCATCGCGCTTCTGGTCTGGGGGACGCACATCGTGCGCACCGGGATCATGCGGGTGTATGGCTCGCATCTGCGTCGGCTGCTCGGCCACAGCATGGCCAACGCGCCCATGGCCTTTACCGCCGGGATTGGCGTCACTGCGCTGGTACAGAGCAGCAACGCCACCGCCCTGCTGGCTATTTCCTTCGTTGGCCAGGGCCTGATGGCGCTGCCCACCGCGCTGGCAATCATGCTCGGCGCCGATGTCGGGACGGCGCTGATGGCGCGGGTGCTGACGCTGGACCTGGCTTGGCTGTCACCACTGTTCACCCTGCTTGGGGTCTGCCTGTTTCTTTCGCGCAAACAGACCCGCGCCGGACAACTCGGCCGGGTGCTGATCGGCCTCGGCCTGATCATTCTCGCGTTGCAACTGATTGTGGCCGCGGCCGCGCCCATCACCGAAGCGCGCGGCATGCGGGTGTTGTTCTCGTCCCTGGCCGGTGACACCTTGCTCGCAGTGGTCGTCGGCGCGTTGTTCGCCGTGCTGTCCTATTCCAGCCTTGCCGCCGTGCTGCTGACCGCAACCCTGGCCAGTGCCGGATTGATCAGCCTGCCGGTCGCCCTTGGCGTGGTTATCGGCGCCAATGTTGGCAGCGGTGTTCTGGCCTGGCTCAACGCCACGCCGCAACCTGCTCCGGCTCGTCGAGTAGCGCTCGGCAACCTGCTGTACAAGCTCGCTGGCCTGCTGGTGCTGCCGTTTCTTCCGATGCTGGTCGAGTGGATGGCGACGCTTGGCTTCAGCGCACAAACCCAGGTGATCGCGTTTCACCTGGCTTACAACTCGCTGCGCTGCCTGCTGTTGCTACCAACGGTGGGCCTGATGGCAGGGCTCTGCGAGCGACTGCTACCGGAGCGGGTTCAGGACAACGGCATTGCCCAGCCGCGCCATCTCGACCCCACTGCGCTGGATACGCCGACGCTCGCCTTGGCCAATGCCACGCGCGAAACCCTGCGTATTGGCGACCTGGTGGAAACAATGCTGGCGCGCCTGCTCGAGGCGCTGCGTGAAGACCGGCCGGAGCCCGGCGAAGACATACGTCGTCTGGACGATGACGTGGACGCCCTGTACAGCGGGGTCAAGCTCTACCTGGCACGCATGCCGCGTGACGATCTGGCCGAACAGGAGAGCCGGCGCTGGGCGGAGATCATCGAACTGGCGATCAATCTGGAGCAGGCCGGCGACATCATCGAGCATATGCTGGGCAAGGTGCAGAACCTGAAGATTTCCAAACGCCGCTCGTTCTCCGACAGCGGACTGGATGAGCTCAGCCAGCTGCATACCCTGCTCACTGCCAATCTCGGGCTGGGCCTGTCGGTCTTTCTGTCCGGTGATTCACACAGCGCCCGCCAACTGCTGCAGCAAAAGCGCCAGTTCCGCAAGCTCGAGCGCGAGTTGGCCCACGCCCATGTCCATCGTCTGCATCAGCAGGTGGTGGAAAGCATCGAAACCAGTGCTGCGCATCTGGAGCTGATCGCCGACATGAAGCGGCTCAACTCATTGTTCTGCAGCGCGGCCTACGCGGCGCTGGAAGGCTCCGGCAACGGCAAACAACGCGCTACTGGCGAGACTTCGACTGCTCGGGAAACGCCTACAACCGAGCACCTCCCCGGCAAGCCAGCCTAATCGGCGCAGTGCCTAGGCCTGCCAGGCCCACGCAATTACAGGGTTCCACAGACAGTAAAAACCCCGGCGATGCATGGCACGGCCGGGGTCTAGTCAGCGCTGCGGGATGGTCAGTCCAGCTTGCGCCGGCGTTGCATCCAGACTACCAGACCAAAGAGCAGCAGGGCCGGTAGCCACATCCACTCCTTCGGCAGGCGGTCAGTGGGCGCTCGCACCGCGAGGATTTCCTGGTCGAACTGCAGCCCCAGATCGGCCGCTGGACTGCCGAAGGTCACACTGTCGATCAGGACCTTGCCCTCTTCCTCGTAGGTCATCACACCGAGCTTCTCCAGCTTCTGTTCACCGGTTTCGCCGTCAGGGATCGCCACCAGCAGGCTGAACTCGCGCATATCACCCACCGCGTCTTCACCACGGATACGCAGGCGCAGCTGGCCATCTTCATCGACCGCTTCGAGCGCCTGGACCAGCTGGGTAGGCGGTATGTCCCGGTACGGGTCGTGGACGATGTCCATCCAGAAGCCTGGGCGGAACAGCGTGAAGGCGATCAGCAGCAGCAGAATGCTTTCGTACCAGCGGCTACGAACCAGGAAGTAGCCCTGGGTGCCCGCCGCAAAGATCAGCATCGCCAGCGTCGCGATGACGAAAATCACCACGCCGTGCCAGAAGTCCACATCGATCAACAGCAGGTCGGTGTTGAAGATGAACAGGAATGGCAGCGCGGCGGTGCGCAGGCTGTAGTAGAACGCCACCACACCGGTCTTGATCGGATCGCCCTTGGACACGGCAGCAGCCGCGAACGAGGCCAGCCCGACCGGCGGCGTGACGTCAGCCATGATGCCGAAATAGAAGACGAACAGGTGCACCGCGATCAGCGGCACGATCAGCCCGCTCTGCTGACCCAGCGCCACCACAACCGGCGCCAGCAGGCTGGACACCACAATGTAGTTGGCGGTGGTCGGCAGCCCCATGCCGAGGATCAGGCTGAGGAATGCCGTGAGCAGCAGCATCAGCATCAGGTTGCCCATGGACAGCAGCTCGACCAGGTCAGCCAGCACCAGGCCCACACCGGTCTGTGACACTGCGCCGACGATGATCCCGGCGGCCGCTGTGGCGATGCCGATACCGATCATGTTGCGCGCACCGGCAATCAGGCCTTCGCGCAGGTCAACCACGCCATCCATGAAGGTGCCGTGCTGGTGGTTGCCATCCTTGCGCAGCATCGAGAGCAGTGGTCGCTGGGTCAGCAGGATGATGACCAGCATCACCGAACCCCAGAAGGCAGACAGGCCGGGCGACAGACGCTCGACCATCAGGCACCAGACCAGCACCACCACCGGCAGCAGGAAATGCAGCCCTGAGAGCAATACCGGACGCGTCTGCGGCAGTTTCTCCAGCGGGGCGTCGGGATCTTCGGCAGGCAAAGGCGGGTTGCTCGCGGCGACCTTCAGCAGGGCCACATAGACCACGGCCAGCAACACACCAATCACCCAGATTGCCGCATCGCCCAGCGCAGGCTTTAGCCAGCCCAGCCCGTAGTAGACCGCCAGCGACACACCGGAAATCAGTGCGGCGCCAAAGGCAAAGCCAATCAGCCGCTGCATCCAGGGCTTGGCCACATTTGCGCGAGGCAACGCCGTAAGGCCGAGCTTGAGCGACTCGAGATGAACGATGTAGACCAGCGCGATATAGGAGATCAACGCCGGCAAGAAGGCGTGCTTGATCACTTCAACGTAGGGGATGCCGACGTACTCGACCATCAGGAAGGCCGCAGCACCCATCACCGGCGGCATGATCTGGCCATTGACCGATGAGGCCACTTCCACCGCGCCGGCCTTCTCCGCAGAGAAACCCGTGCGCTTCATCATCGGGATGGTAAATGTGCCGGTGGTCACCACGTTGGCAATCGAGGAGCCGGAGATCAACCCGGTCATGCCCGACGCCACGACCGCAGCCTTGGCCGGACCACCACGAAAATGACCAAGCAAGCTGAAGGCCAGCTGAATGAAATAATGGCCTGCACCCGCGCGTTCGAGCAGCGCGCCGAACAGCACGAACAGGAACACGAAACTGGTTGAGACGCCCAGGGCGATACCGAATACACCCTCGGTGGTGATCCACTGGTGGTTGGCCAGCGCGGTGAAACTGACACCGCGGTGCGCCAGCAGGCCAGGCATGTAAGGGCCGGCGAGGCTGTAGCCGAGGAATATCAGCGCTATCACCGCCAGGGCCGGGCCAAGGGCGCGACGCGTGGCCTCCAGCAGCAGCGGAATGCCGATGCAAGCGGTGACCAGGTCCATGGTGGTGAGGTTGCCGGGGCGCTGTGCCAGCTGCTCATAGGCGATGAACAGATAGCCGGCGCTTGCGGCAGCGATCAGCCCGAGCGCGATATCGATCAGTGGCACTCGGTCGCGCGGTGAGCGCTTGAATGCCGGATAGGCGAGGAACGCCAGTAGCAACGCGAACGCCAGGTGAATCGAACGCGCCTCGGTGTTGTTGAACACACCGGTGCGCAGCATGAAGGGCAACGGCGAGGCGATCCACAGCTGGAACAGCGACCAGAGCAGCGCGAGGCCGGCGATCAGCTTGGCCATGACGCCTTCGGGCAGCCGCGCGCCGACGTCCTTGGCAATCAGCTCTTCAGTGGAAAGTTGGTTGTCTTGCATGAAATCTGGCCTGTTTTTTCAGGGAACGGAAACCGCGAAACCCGCGGCACAAGGCACGCGGGTTCTCAGGCGAAAGCGGACGGAGGACCGCCCACCATGATGCAGCGAGCCGAAGGCCGTTACATCCAGCCTCGTTCCTTGTAGTAGCGCACTGCACCGTCATGCAGAGGTGCAGACAGACCTACCTTGATCATGTCTTCCGGCTTCAGGTCTTTGAAAGCAGGGTGCAGACGCTGGAAGCGCTCGATATTTTCGAACACCGACTTGACCAGCTTGTAGACCACTTCGTCATTGACCTTGGACGTGGTGGAGAGCACTGCCTTGCCGCCAATCGACTGCGTGGCGCTGTCATTGCCCTTGTACATGCCGCCCGGGATTTCAGCCTTGGTGTAGTAGCTCTTCTCGGACAGCAGCTTGTCGATCTCCGGGCCGGTGATCGGAACCAGAACGGCATCGACGGTGGTGGTCGCTTCCTGAATCGCGCCATTGGGGTGACCGACGAAATAGGTCATGGCATCGATGTTGTTGTCGCCCAGAGCGCTGGCTTGCTCAGCCGGCTTCAGTTCGGCAGCCAGCGAGAAGGCCGACTTGTCCCAGCCCTTCTCCTTCATGATTTCTTCGAGGGTGTCCCGCTGACCGGAGCCGGGATTACCGATATTGACGCGTTTGCCTTTCAGATCGTCCAGGCTCTTGATGTTTGCATCACGACGCGCCAGTACGGTGAAGACTTCACTTTGCAGCGAGAACACGGCACGGATGTCTTCCATGGCGCCTTCGCTCTTGAACGGCTCCAAGCCTTCCATCGCCTTGTACTGGTGATCCGACTGCATGATGCCGAAGTTGAACTCGCCGCTGCGCAGCCCATTGACGTTCGCCACGCCGCCGCCGCTGGCTGGCGCGTTGCACTTGAGGTCCTCGGCGTTACGGTTGACGAAGCGGCAGATCGACTGACCCGCGACGTAGTAGACGCCCGTCTGACCACCGGTACCGATGGTGACGAATTGCTCTTGCGCCTGAGCCATACCGCTCAGACCAGTTCCCGCCAACGCGGCGGAAAATATCCATGCCAAGGATTTGCCTTTCATGGATCCACTCCTTATTGGTTGTTTTGGAATTGCCCTGCAGGCCTCGTGAGCCACGCGGGACGTTTGGAGTCTAGCAGGCCGATGCCCCGCTAACAGCCCGGACGGCAACCTCAGCGCTTCATGGCCGCCCTATGACCCTGGCTATGACCGCTTTCGAGATAGAGGGTTGCTCGTCAAGGTGGATAAAACCTGAAAAACCTATACAAATATATGTACAGGAATTTTAATGCGTATAAGATTGCTCGTGGCACCGCGCCATTACCCGACTAATGAACTCGGTCTTTTGGCCGAATAGATGACTGGATGCCGTGATATCACAATGACATCACCCGCATCATTGTTGCTGCCTTCCGACCGGAGCAATCTGCGAGCCGCAGCGCTCCGAGGCCGACTGATGCAGGGTTCAGCGAGACCGAACAGGATCCGTTTGGAAGTCCGAGGAGTTCACCGCAAGGTGGTTAGCAAGGTTGCGAGGTGCGCCAGTCCGGGCACCGGTCAAGACGTCCGTGGCGGAACAATTAGCTAGCTCCAGAGAACTTCACCATGCGCTTGAACTTACCGGTCACCCGACGCGACGTATCCTTCAGTGAGACAGCCAACATACTGTCCACCACCGATCTCAACGGCGATATCACCTATGTGAACCCGGATTTCATCAAGATCAGCGGTTTCGAAGAATGTGAATTGCTGGGTCAGCATCACAACATCGTCCGCCATCCCGACATGCCTCCCGAAGCATTCGGTGATCTCTGGTCCAGCGTTCGTGCTGGCAGATCATGGATGGGCATGGTGAAGAACCGTTGCAAGAATGGTGATCACTACTGGGTCAGCGCCTTTGTCACCCCCATCAGCCGCAACGGGAAGGTGGTCGAGTATCAATCGGTGCGGACCAAGCCGCAGGCCGCTCAAGTGGCAGCAGCCGAAACGCTCTATGCGCAGCTGCGGGAAAAGCGGCCACCAGCGGCTCTGCGACGCGCGCCCCTCAGTGCCCGCAGCCGCGTGGCGCTTCTCGTCGCGCTCGTTGCTGCACCCTGCGCCATCGGGGGCGCATTGTTAGGTGGCGCAGGCCTTGTGGCCGCGCTGGGAGCAGCAGCGGCGGCAGCGATGGGTGGGAGCGTGCTGGCGTACGTTGCGCTGGCACCGCTGCAACGTCTCGCTGCTCAGGCTCGTCAGGTTGGAGACGATGCAGTCGGTCAACTGGTCTATGCGGGCCGCCGCGACGAGTTCGGTCAGCTCAGTTATGCGATGAAACTCCTGGAAACCGAAGCCGGCGCCATGGTCGGCCGAATTGGCGATGCGTCACGCCAGCTGAGCACGCATGCTCGGGAGCTGGTTGGGGCCATGGACAGCAGTGCACAGAGTGCATCGCGCCAACAGAGCGAAACCGACCAGGTTGCCACCGCCATCAACCAGATGGCGATGAGCGTGCAGGAAGTCGCCAACAACGCCCAGCGCACCGCCGAAGCGGCTAGCCGAGCGAACAGCGAAGCTGCAACCGGCACGGATGTCGTCAATCAGACGGGCGCAGCTATCGGCCGACTGGCCCAGGACATTCAGCACGCCGGCGATGTCATTCACGAGCTGGAGGCGCACAGCAACGATATTACCAAGGTGCTGGATGTCATCCGCGGCATCGCCGAGCAGACCAACCTGCTAGCACTCAACGCTGCCATCGAAGCCGCCCGGGCGGGGGAGCAGGGGCGTGGCTTCGCTGTGGTCGCGGACGAGGTTCGCAGCCTGGCGTCACGGACGCAGCAGTCCACCCAGGAAATCAACGCCATGATCGCGGCGCTGCAGGGCGGCGCGCGTCAGGCAGTGCAGGTGATGCAACGCAGCCGAGATCAGGCCATGGAAAGTGTCGAGCAGGCCGAACAGGCGGCTCGCTCGCTTCAGGGCATCAACCATCGGGTGAACGAGATCAGCGACATGAGCCTGCAGATTGCCTCGGCGGTCGAGCAGCAAAGTGCCGTAAGCGAGAACATCAATCAGAACATCGTGAGCATTCGCAGCGGCTCCGACCACCATGTAGAAAGCGGACTGCGCAGCCGAGAGACCGCTTCGGGAGTCGCTCAGCTGGCTGACAGCATGGAAATGCTGGTACAGCAATTCTGGACTCGGCGACGCGGCTAGCCCGCCGAGAAGGCTACGAGCCCCGTTCCGATGGATGGCCGAGCCGTTAGTAGCCTGGCAGTGGTATCAAAGCGACATTAGCCGTATCGTTTGAATGGCCAAACCACTGCCTGACCCTATCGGTTGCCTACGCGTCGCGACGGGTCGTTTGACGAGACCTTTCACCCGATGCGCTTCCGCCGGCTTTTACTCTGCCTTCTAACAGCCTTTGCCAGCCTCATGTCGGGCCAGGTAACCGCTGCTGTGGTTCCTGGCGTCGTCAGTAAAAGCGGTGCAGCACTCCAAGTGGGCGGGCTGGAGTGGGTATCCGGGCATTCGGACGCCGGCTTCGCGACGGCTCACGCGGCCTCCTGGCAATGGCAGCCGTTGGCCAAGCCCAACCTCAAGAAACAGCCTGAAGGCGTTTGGGTGCGCTTCGACCTTGACCGCCAGGCAGCCAACGCCGACCGCTGGTACCTGAGCCTGCAATGGCCAATCCTGGACAATGTGCGTGTACGCCTGTTCTACCCGGCCGAGGGCGAGTGGGGCCCGCTGATGCAGGCTGGCGATCACATACCCAAGAGCCATCAACCGCTGGCAGACCACAACCTGGTCTTCCCGCTGGAGCTGCGGGCCAATGATCGAGCCGTGGTGTACATGCATGTACAGGCGCACGAGCTGATGGCCTTGCCAATGGTCATCTTTGACGAGACGGCGTTCGCAGCAGGAAAGTTTACCGACATCGCGTTGATCAGCCTGTTCTTTGGCGGGATGCTGGTGATCCTTCTCTATAACAGCAGCCTGTTTGTGTTCACTCGGGACGTGGCCTATCTGCTCTATGTCCTCTATCTGCTCAGCGCGCTTTTTTACGTCCTCACGATCACCGGCTTCGGTCAGTTGTTTCTGTGGCCCGAAATGCCACAGATCGCCCGCCGTTTCTACGCGTTGTCCGCGGCGCTGTGCTTTTTTACCCCGCTAGTGTTCGCCAGTCGCTTTCTCAAGATTCGTCGCTACGGCGGCTGGCCCTGGCTGGTCACCTGGGTGCTGATGGGCTACTGGGGCGTGGTGATTCTGGTCCTCTTGTTCGCGCCCTCGCTCGGACGCTATCTGATGGCCGAGCAGATCGCGCTGGTGCATTGCATCCTGACGATGGCCGCCGTCATCAATCTGTGGGTTCGCGGCAACAGTTCGGCAAGGCTGTTCACGATTGCCTGGTCGACACTGCTACTGGCGACCATCGTCCATCTGCTGGCGCTGGACGGCATGCTGCCGTTGAACCCGCTGACCCTGCACGGCCAGCTGATCGGTATGTTTGCCGAGTTCGTTCTGCTTTCCATGGCATTGGCGCAGCGCATCAATCAGGAGCGGGACCGCCGGGTTCTGGCTCAGCAGAGCGCACTGCAAGCATCTGAGGCGCTTGTTCATGAACGCGAACAGCGTCTGCAGGCGCAACAACAGGCCCTGGAGGCGCAGGTACGCGCAAACGAGGCGCTCGAAGCACGGGTCTACGAGCGCACCCGTGCGCTTGAAGATGCCAAGCGTGGCCTGGAAATGGTCAACGAACAGCTCACTCGTCTGAGCGTCACCGATGCGTTGACCCAGCTGTCGAACCGCGGCCATTTCGACGTGATGATCGACGAGGAAATCCGCCGCGCACAGCGCACCGAGACGCCGCTGTCGGTGCTGCTGCTGGACATCGACCATTTCAAGCGGGTCAACGATAGCTACGGGCATCCGTTCGGCGATGACTGCCTGCGACTGGTAGCCGATACGCTCAAGCAGTACGGTCAACGGGCGGGCGATGTGGTTGCACGCTATGGCGGCGAAGAATTCGTCATGGCGCTGCCTGGCATGAACAGCCGCGAAGCCCGCGAGCAAGCTGAGCGAATCCGCGCGGCGGTGGCAGCGCTGCGGCCTGTTTACGACGGGGAGCGCCTGGCGTTGACCATCAGCATCGGCGTCGCAAGCCTGCAGCCGCCTGCGAGTTGCACCTCAGCGCAACTGCTGGCGTCCGCTGACACGGCGCTCTATCGGGCCAAACACAACGGCCGTAATCAGGTGGCGATTGCCGAGCCGGACGAGGCCACCGAGCTGTCAGTCAGCTGAAGCGGGAGCCGGCGGAGGGAAGCGCACCTTGACCAGCAGCCCGCCCAGCGCGCCCTGACCGAGCTCGACAGTAGCCCGGTGAGCACGGATGATTTCGCCAACAATCGCCAGACCAAGCCCGGCCCCCTGCCCCTGCTGATGCACACGGTAGAAGCGCGCAAAGACCTTGTCGCGCTCAGGCTCCGGTATTCCCGGCCCATCGTCCTCGACCTCCAGCACGCCGCCTTTCGCTACCCGTAGCACCACGTTGCCATCTTTGGGTGTGTGCGCCAGGGCGTTATCCACCAAGTTGCTCAGCAGTTCCGTCAGCAGCGTCGGCTCGCCATCGATCCAGACGGGCTGCTCGGCTTCTAGCGCCAGCGCGACGCCGCGCTTGTGCGCCAGCGCGGCCATCGCCAGCCCCAGCTCGCGTGCCAGCTGGCTGAGGTCGAGGCGCTGGGCGCCGCCTTCGGCAATCGATTGCGCACCGGTTTCGATGCGCGCCAGCGACAGCAGCTGATTGGCCAGGTGAATTACCCGGTCAGTATGCGCGCCAGCCTCTTCCAAAGTTTCCTGCCAGCGCTGCGGTTGCGCCTCACGTTGCCCGAGTTCGATACGCGCCTTCAGCGCCGCCAAGGGCGTACGCAACTCATGGGCGGCGTCGGCAATGAACTGCGCCTGCCGTTCGAACTGCCCGCGCAAACGCTCGGTGAACTGATTGAGCGCAGCAACCAGTGGTTTGAGCTCGCGCTGCACGGTAATCAACGGCAACGGCCGCAGATCGTCAGGCTGTCGCGCCTCGACGGCCTCGCTGAGTTTGCCCAGCGGCCGCAGCGCCGCGCTGACCGCTAGCCAGACCAGCAGCAGCGCGGTGACAGCCAGCAGACCGACCCGCCACAGGGTGTCGATCAACAGGCTGCGAGCCAGGCGCTCACGCGCGCCAAGCGTCTCGGCGACGCGGATTTCAGCAATGCCGTTGAGCTCCGGCTCGCTCACCGGCTGCAGCAGACTCACCAGCCGCACACCCTCGCCGCGGAATTCTCCGTCATAGAAGCGAGCCAGCGCGGGATAGTCATCAGTGCGACGAATCTCGGCGCTCGGCGCCGGCAGATGCTCGTAGCCGCTCACCAGCCGGCCTTCGGTATCCAGCACCTGGTAGTAGATACGCCCGGCGCTGTCGTAGGCAAAGGTGTCCAGCGCCACATAGGGCACATTCGCCCGTAGCTGCCCATCGCTGGCGACCAGGCCATCCGCTATGGCTCTGGCCGAGGCTAGCAAGGTGCGGTCATAGGCGGTGTCGGCGGCGGCGCGCCCGTTCCAGTAGGCGCTCCAGCCACTGAACAGCATCAGCAGGGTCAGCAGCATGGCCAGTCTGCGCAGCAAGCCACCGCGCAAACTGCCGGCGCGCGCCTGCACTGCGTCAGCCATCCGCTGCCTCCAGCAGATAGCCCAGCCCACGGAAGGTCACGATGCGCACCGAGCTGCCTTCGAGTTTCTTGCGCAGCCGGTGGATGTAGATTTCGATGGCGTCGGCACTGGCGTCTTCATCGAGACCGAATACCTGCGCCGCCAGTTGATCCTTGCTCATGACCCGCCCAGGCCGCGTGATCAGCGCCTCGAGCACCGCCTGCTCGCGTGAGGTCAGGCTGAGCGGCTGGCCGCCGAGACTGAAACGCCGCGCATCCAGGTCATAGACCAGCGGCCCGCAGCTCTGCTGACGTTCGCCAGCGGCCACGCTACGCCGCAACAACGCCTTGACCCGTGCCTCCAGCTCGGAGAGTTCAAATGGTTTGGCCAGGTAGTCATCGGCACCCAGATTGAGCCCATGTACCCGATCGGTCACCTCCCCGCGCGCTGTGAGCATCAGCACCGGCAGGGTCTTGCCGCGTTTGCGCAGGCGCGACAGCACTTGAAAGCCGTCGAGCCTGGGCAGCCCGACATCGAGGATCGCCAGTGCGTAGTCCTCCGTCGACAACGCCAGGTCAGCAGCCACACCATCGTTGAGCAGGTCAACCGTCCATCCGGCCGCGCGCAACGCCTGCGCCACGCTTTCAGCCAACTGGGGGTGGTCCTCGACCAGAAGAATCCGCATTGCCTGTCCTCTGCCACACACGGAACGGGGCGCCAGTGTAGCGGCAAGGCACGCCACACGCTGCTTTCACCCCTGAAAGCCTGGCGAAAGTTTCGCCGCCTAGGATCGGGATCAGGTGGCTCGATCCACCTGGCGCGGCACTACGCCGCCACAACAAAAACAATAGTGGAGATTGAAGGATGCTGACTGCCGTCAGAATTAAACCCGCCCCTGCTCGTCTTGCCCTCGCCGTCGCGGCTGCCTCCCTGGCGCCCATAGCTCAGGCCGATTTCATCGAAGACAGCAGCGCGACTCTGCAAACCCAGAACATCTACCTCAATCGCGATTTCCGCGAAGGCTCCGGCCAGTCCAAACGTGAAGAATGGGCACAGGGCTTTCTGCTCAACATCGAATCCGGCTTCACCGAAGGCACCGTTGGCTTCGGCCTCGACGCCATGGGCATGCTCGGCGTCAAGCTCGACTCCGGCGGCGGCCGCGCCAACACCGATCTACTCCCTGTCCGCGACGATGGCAGCACCCCGGACGAATTCAGCCGCCTCGGCCTGACAGCCAAGGCGAAGATCTCGGAAACCGAACTCCGCTACGGCAGCCACATCCCGGAAACACCCGTGGTAAAAGCCAGTGACAGCCGCACGCTGCCCCAGGTATTCGAAGGTGCGATCTTGGTCTCTCAGGACGTGACCGGCCTCACCTTGACCGGTGGGCGCCTGGACAAGGTCATCGACCGTGCCTCGACCAATTCCCAGGAACTGCAGATCAACAACAAGAATGGTCGTTTCGACAGCGCGGCCGAGGCCGATCACCTGACCTTTGCCGGCGCGCGCTATGACTTCAACGAAAAGCTCATCGGCACTTACTACGCGGCTGAGCTAGACGACATTTACCGCCAGCATTTCTTCAATCTGCAGGCCGTGCAGCCGCTGGGCAAGAACTCGGCGTTGACCGCCGACCTGCGCCTGATGATCAGTGACGACACCGGCGCGGCCAATGCCGGCAAGATCGACAACCAGGCCTGGAACGGCATGGTGGGTTACAGCCTCGGCGGCCACAAGCTCAGCCTCGCCTATCAGCAGATGAATGGCGACACCGGCTACGCCTATATCGATGGCGGCGATCCCTACCTGGTCAACTTCGTCCAGATCAACGATTTCGCCAATGCCGACGAGCGTTCCTGGCAGGCGCGTTACGACTACAACTTCGCCTCCATCGGCGTGCCCGGGCTGACCTTCCTGACCCGCTACATTTCCGGCGACAACGCCGAATACAGCGGCGGCAGCAACGGCAGCGAGTGGGAACGCGACATCGAGCTCAAGTACGTCGTGCAAACCGGTCCGCTGAAGAACGTCGCCGTGCGCATGCGCAACGCCATGTTCCGCTCCGATTTCGCCCGTGACGCCGACGAAAACCGTCTGATCGTCAGCTACAGCCTGCCGATCTGGTAAAGCCGTCCACAATAAGAATCAAAGGAGACACCCATGAAGACTGCAATCCGCCGTATCGCCCTGCTTTCGTCCTGCCTGGTTCTGTCCGGCCAGCTGATGGCCGAGCCCAAGCGACCCGAGTGCATCGCCCCGGCCAAGCCCGGCGGCGGTTTCGACCTCACCTGCAAGTTGGCCCAGAGCGGGCTGAAAGATTCCGGTCTGCTCGAGTCGCCCATGCGGGTCACCTATATGCCTGGCGGTGTCGGCGCTGTGGCCTACAACGCAGTGATCGCCCAGCGCGCCGACGACCCATCGACCATCACGGCGTTCTCCAGCGGTTCGCTGCTGAACCTGGCGCAGGGCAAGTTCGGTCGTTATGACGAAAGCGACGTGCGCTGGCTGGCCGGCATCGGCACCGATTACGGCGCCATTTCGGTACGCGCCGACGCGCCCTACAAGGACCTTGACGACCTCATCGCTGCGGTGAAGAAGGATCCGGCCAGCGTTGTCTTTGGTGCCGGCGCCACCATTGGTGGTCAGGACTGGATGCAGACCGCGCTGATCGCCCGTGCCGCTGGTGTGGATCCGAAGAAGCTGCGCTACGTCGCCTTCGAAGGCGGCGGTGAAACCCTCACGGCCATGCTGGGTGGCCACGTCCAGGTGACCAGCAGCGGTCTCGGCGAAGTCGCCCCGCAGCTCGAAGCCGGCAAGATTCGCGTGCTCGCCGTGCTGTCCGATGATCGCCTGCCCGGCAAGCTGTCGGATCTGCCAACAGCCAAGGAACAGGGCTACGACATCAGCTGGCCGGTGATCCGTGGCTTCTACATGGGCCCAGAAGTCAGTGATGAAGATTTCAACTGGTGGAAGACCCAGTTCGACACCCTGCTGGCCGACGAGGACTTCGCCAAGCTGCGCGAGCAGCGTGATCTGTTCCCGCTGTCGATGACCGGCGATGAGCTCAAGACCTTCGTCAACAAGCAGGTCGCCGATTACAAGGAACTCGCTGCCGAGTTCGGTCTGGTCAAGTAACACCCTGCCGCTCGCGGCTTTCGGTCCCGACGGACCGGTAGCCGCGGCCGGCTCCTCCCGAGGTATTCCATCATGTACGTTCGTGTCTTTGCCGCGGCCTGGCTGCTCGCCTGCGCCGGCCTCGCGCTGCTCGCCTGGGGGTTCGAGGCGCCCTTCGCCTACGACCCGGTCGGCCCGCGCGCCTACCCGCTACTGCTGCTGTTCCTGATGGCTTGCGGCGCGCTCTGGCTGCTCTGCAAACCACACGGCGAGCCGACGCCTCGTTTCGACTGGACGATGGCGCGGCGCGCCCTCTACTGCGTGCTGGTACTGCTGGCGTACGCAGTGCTGTTCGAGAAGCTTGGCTTTGTCATCACCACGGCGCTGGCCACCTTCGCCCTGGGCCTCTTGTTCAACGGACGCCTGCTGCCGTGCCTGATCAGTGGCGTGCTGATGGGCGTGCTGCTCTTTGGCCTGTTCGACCTGTTGCTTGATGTGCCGCTGCCGCTCGGTGTGCTGCGCTTGCTGGAGAGCTGAAAATGGAAACCTTGAATTTCTTGTGGCAGGGCTTCGATGTCGCCACGCGACCGATGAACCTGCTCGTAGCGCTGTTCGGCGCCTTTGTTGGCACCGTGGTTGGCCTGCTGCCTGGGCTTGGCCCGATCAACGGCGTAGCCCTGCTGCTGCCTCTCGCTTTCGCCCTGGGCCTGCCGCCAGAGACAGCGCTGATCCTCTTAGCCGCTGTGTATCTGGGCTGCGAGTACGGTGGTCGTATTTCGGCCATCCTGCTCAATGTCCCGGGCGACGCAGCAGCTGTGATGACCACCCTCGACGGCTACCCGCTGGCACGCCAGGGCAAGGCGGGCATCGCCCTGTCGCTGTCGGCGGTCAGCTCGTTTATCGGTAGCATCATCGCCACCTGTGGTGTGGTGCTGTTCGCCCCGCTGCTGGCGAAATGGGCCGTGGCGTTCGGCCCGGCTGAGTACTTCGTGCTGATGATCTTCGCCATCGCCTGCCTGGGCGGCATGGTCGGTGACAAGCCGGTCAAGACGCTGATGGCCGCGTTGATCGGCCTGGGTCTGGCAACGGTCGGCGTGGACTCCACGACCGGCGTCTACCGATTCACCTTCGGCAGCGTAAGCCTGTCGGACGGCATCCAGTTCGTCATCGTGGTGATCGGATTCTTCAGCGTCAGCGAGGTGCTGTTGATGCTGGAAAAGACCCACAGCGGGCAAAAAGCGGTCAAGGCCAGCGGACGTCTGTTGTTCAACTTCAAGGAGTTCTGCCAGACCTTCTGGACCATGGTGCGTAGCGCTTGCGCGGGTTTCGTCATCGGCACCCTACCCGGCGCCGGTGCGACCATCGCCAGCGCCATGACCTACATGAGCGAAAAGCGCATGGCTGGCGACAGTGGCAAGTTCGGTGAGGGCGACCTGCGCGGCCTGGCCGCACCGGAAGCCGCCAACAACGCCTCCGCCTGCGGCTCGCTGATCCCGATGCTGACCCTCGGTGTACCAGGCTCGGGCACTACGGCGGTGATGATCGGCGCGCTGACGCTGTACAACATCACGCCCGGCCCGCTGCTGTTCGAACAGCAGCCTGACGTGGTCTGGGGCCTGATCGCCTCGTTGTTCATCGGCAACGTCATCCTGCTGGTGATGAACATCCCGCTGGTCGGACTGTTCTCCAAGATGCTCAGCGTGCCCAACTGGGTGCTGGTGCCTGCGATCACCGCGATCAGCGTGGTGGGCGTGTACTCGGTGCACAGCACCACGTTCGACCTGGTGCTTATGGTGGGTCTCGGTGTGTTCGGCTACCTGCTGCGCAAGCTTGAGTTCCCGCTGTCGTCACTGATCCTCGGCTTCGTCCTCGGCGAGATGATGGAAGACAACCTGCGCCGTGCGCTGTCGATCTCCGCAGGCGACCTGGGCATCCTCTGGGGCAGCCCGATCACCCTGGTGCTCTGGGCCATGGCCGCTCTGATGCTGGCGATGCCGGGCCTGCGCTGGTGGCGCCAGCGCCGCCGCGCCAAACTGAACGAGGCGCACGCCTGATATGCCGCGCCCGCTGCCGGGTTGGTGGGCGACGCCTCTGGTCGGCGCCCTCGGCGGCTGCCTGGCAAGCCTGGCGAACTGGCCGCTGCCATGGATGGTCGGTTCGCTGCTGGCGGTCATTGCAGTTCGCTGCAGTGGGTGGCTGGTCAACGAGATCCCCCGAGGACGCCAGACCGGCCAGTGGTTGATCGCCAGCGCTATCGGTCTGCATTTCACCAGTGAGGTCATGCAGCAGGTGCTCCAGCACTTTGGCGTGATTCTCGCTGGGGCGCTATGCACCCTGCTCTTGAGCCTGATCGGCATCTTCATTCTGCTGTGCAGCGGCACCGACCGCGCAACGGCGTTCTTCTCCAGCATGCCGGGCGGCGCCAGCGAGATGGTCAATCTGGCCAGCCGCCACGCGGCGCAGCCAGCAATGGTGGCCGCAGCGCACAGCATGCGTCTGCTGCTGGTGGTGCTGATCATTCCCGCGCTGTTTACCTGGAGCCTGCCCTCCGTTGACGCCCCGCCGCCGGCACCCGTCAGCTGGCCTTGGCTGGCTGTGCTATTGCCGGCGGGCGGGCTGCTTGCGCTGCTCTGGAAGCGGCTCGGCCAACCCAACCCCTGGATGCTTGGGCCGCTGACGGTCTGTGCCGTCGCCAGTGCCACCTTCGATCTGCATCTGGGCATGCCTGAGGGCGTTGGCCAGCTTGGACAATGGTTGATCGGCTGCTCGCTGGGTTGTCACTTCGATCGACCGTTCTTTCGCAGCGCGCCGCGATTCATGCTGCGCATCTTGCTGTTTACGCTGTTGGCCATGCTCGCTGCAGCGGGCCTCGCCGAAGTGCTCGGTTGGGCGGCTACGCTGAACCAGACGTCGCTGATGCTGGGGATGATGCCAGGCGGGATTACTGAGCTGTGCCTGACAGCCGAGGCGCTGCAGCTATCGGTCGCGCTGGTCACAGCGCTGCAGGTGCTGCGGTTGTTCCTGGTGATGTTTCTCGCCGAACCGTTATTTCGGGTCTGGCAACGAGCCACGCTTTAACCCGCCGATTGGCGGGTTCTTTTTTAGCGCTACTCGAAACCCTTGTTTGCACCGGTCAACCGAAGAACCAATAGCAGACCAGAATCGCCGCAACGATGCCGGCGAAGTCCGCCGCCAAGGCACAGCCCACCGCATGCCGCGCCCGCTGGATGCCCACCGCCCCAAAGTAGACGGCCAATACATAGAAGGTGGTTTCGGTGCTGCCTTGTACGGTCGCGGCAACCAGCGCAGCAAAACTGTCCACGCCCTGAGTCTGCATTGTCTCGATCAGCATGGCGCGCGCGGCGCTGCCGGAAAACGGTTTGACCAGCGCAGTGGGCAACGCGTCGACGAAACGGGTATCCCAGCCCAACACTTCCACCAGCCAACGGATTCCATCGAGTCCGAAATCCAGTGCGCCGGAGGCTCTGAACACACCAATAGCGCACAGCATCGCGATCAGATACGGCAGCAGGCTTTTCGCGACATCGAAGCCTTCTTGCGCACCTTCGACAAAGCTCTCGTAGACCGGCACCTTGCGCAGCGCACCGACGATGAGGAACGCGATGATCAAGCCGAACAACGTGAGGTTGCCGAGCAGCGATGACAAGGATGAAAGCGCGGTGGCCGAAAGCCCGGCGAGCAACGCCATGAATCCGCCCAGGAGCAGCGCCCCAGGAACCAGATAGGCGAGAACGACTGGGTCCCAGAGACGCAGGCGCTGAACCAGCGCAACCGCCAAGAGGCCTGCCAGTGACGATGCGGTGGTGGCCAGCAGAATAGGCAGAAAGACCAGAGTCGGGTCTTCAGCGCCCTGCTGCACGCGGTACATGAAGATCGACACCGGCAACAGCGTCAGGGAGGAGGTGTTGAGCACCAGAAACAGGATCTGCGCGTTACTGGCGACCGTCTTGCTCGGATTGAGCTCCTGCAGGGCTCGCATTGCGCGCAGGCCGATGGGCGTGGCGGCATTGTCCAGACCCAGGCCGTTGGCAGCGAAATTGAGAGTGATCAACCCCAACGCCGGGTGCCCGGCTGGCACTTCCGGCATCAACCGACGGAACAGCGGCCCGAGCAAGCGCGCCAGTTGCTCGATCAGGCCAGCCTTCTCGGCAATGCGTAAAAAACCCAGCCAGAGCGTCAGCGTGCCGAACAGCACGATCATGATCTCCACAGCCAGTTTGGCCATGGCGAATAGACTTTCGACCAGGGCGGCAAACACAGCCGGGTCGTCGCCGAGCAGCCAGCGCCCGAGCGCAGCAACTGCCGCGACCAGAAAGAAGCCCAGCCATAGGCCGTTGAGCATGTGATTCTCCAACGAGTGACTGCGCGCGATGATAGCGGTGCGGCTGGAGAACAGCCATGAACCAAACAGGACGAGCGAAGGTGGGCGCAGAAATACGGAGGGAAGCGACAATGCGCTGAGGCTGGTTCAGCCGGGGCTCGAATAGCCCTTGAAGTGAAAAAATAGCGCAGGACGTGAAGCGCTGGAGGAATCGCAAACCGAAGGTGGAGGTCCCACCTTCGGTTGGCACTCGCCGAGCCCGGTCCATGACGGAGGTACTCCCTGTACCCCTAGGTCGCTCCATCGAAGAGCGTCCCGACCCCTTGGCTCCCCCGCTGTAGGGGCTGATAGGTGATCCTCGGACGATTCACCTCAGTAACTAGCACTCCGCTTCCTGCGAAGGCTCAAATAAAGGCATCCAGCCGCTGTAACCTCCCTATGCCGGTGCAGCCGCCCTGACGGGCGGCGTTATGCATCAGGCTCGTGGGCCGCGGCCCCGTCCGAAAATAAGCGAAGCGACAAACAACACCAGGAAAACCACAAACAGGATCTTGGCGATGCCCGTTGCAGTGCCCGCGATACCACCGAAGCCCAGTACTGCAGCGATGATGGCAATAATCAGAAACGTGATAGCCCAACTCAGCATGGTGTAACTCCTCTTCGGTTCAGAACATCCTCAGCGGGACCTATCGCTAACGATCGGCTCGCCGAGCTCCAACTAGAAAACCCAACGTTGCTCAGACCGCACCTGCACATAATCAATCGTCTGCGGAGCAGGTCCGGTTTGCACAATCCCTACAGGTTGAGCGTCGTACATATGGATTCGTTCCGCTGACTCCTGCTGCGTTTGGCTGAGCGGCTCCGACATCGGATATTCGGCTCCAACGATCAGCGTGACCACAGCGGCGGTAAGGAAACCTTTTCCAACCAGTAGGAAACGTGCTTGACGATTCATCCTCAACTCCTTCTAAGCATGCGGGGCATGTCTGTCTTAGTGGTTATGTTGCAGGGCTCGTGCCACTCCTAAGATTTACATTTATTCCTTTATATTCAACAACTTATACAATCAAAATGTCGCTGCGCCAATTTATATTGCACGATGCGCTTGCGCCGCGCCGGGCGATTTGCACGACGGACTAATCCCTGCTGTTGTTGTCACGGTGATTGAGGGTGTGAATACGCTCATGGCAGGCCCGGATTTTCGGCAGCTCAATGGCCAGCAATGCCTTCACATCAGGGTCCGCAGTTTTCAATGCATCTTCGAAGGCGGCCAGGATGCGCTCTTCGGTTTGGTCAAGCTGGTCGATATACACCGCGTCACTGTCGCCCAACCGTGCCTTGGTATCGGCGTACATTTCACGAAGCTTGCCAGCTGTAGTACCTCCCTGTGCGGGCTGTTCCTGATTGGCCGCAACCTTCACCGAGAGCGCCTGAATGATGTGCGTCTTGGCCTGAGCCATATCGCGGAATAGATGCTGCAGTTCGATATCTTTCACTTCTTCCAACGCATGCTGATAGAAATGCTGACCATCGCGGGTGATTTCGATGAGCTCGTTGAGGTGGGTGATGTCTTGGTTCATGGGGGCCTCCTGATGCAGATGCGATGCGCCTCGACTGCTGCCGATACGCGCGTTACCGCTAAACGACCGCAAGCCCCGTGCCAGCCATAAAAACGTCTGAAACCTTTTATAATCAATGCCTTGCGCTTCATCGTCGTTTCAGCGCTGATTGCAGCCTGCAGGAAAGACGTTCATGCACCGTGCAACTTGCATGGCTTTGCGTAGACTAACGCTGGCGCCGGGCGACCTGGCGGCGATACAGCACCGGGATTTCCCCCAAACGACTCGCCATACATTTACCGCTTTTGCCTGACTGGAGCATTCATGGACCAAACGACCGACACCGGCGGCCGCATCCTTCTGGTGGACGACGAGGCAGCGATCCTGCGCACGTTCCGCTACTGCCTCGAGGATCGTGGTTATACGGTGGTCACGGCGGCCAGCGCGTCGCAGGCCGAAGCGATCCTGCAGCGACAGGTATTCGACCTGTGCTTTCTGGACCTGCGCCTGGGTGAAGACAACGGTCTTGATGTCTTGCAGCAGATGCGTGTGCTTGCGCCCTGGATGCGCGTAGTCATCGTGACCGCTCATTCGGCCGTGGACACCGCGGTGGACGCAATGCAGGCGGGCGCTGCGGATTACCTGGTCAAGCCATGTAGCCCGGAGCAGCTGCGCCTGTCGGCCGCCAAGCAGCTGGAAGTCCGTCAGATGGCAGCGCGTCTTGAGGCTTTGGAAGGCGAAGTGCAAAAACGCAGCGATGCGCTGGGCTCGTACAGCCCGGCGATGATGAATGTGCTGGAAACGGCCCGTCAGGTGGCTGATACCGACGCGAACATCCTCATCCTTGGCGAGTCAGGCACGGGCAAAGGCGAACTGTCGCGGGCGATTCACAACTGGAGCCGGCGCTCGAAGAAGGCCTTCATCACCATCAATTGCCCGTCTCTGTCGGCGGACTTGATGGAAAGCGAGCTGTTCGGACACAACCGCGGTGCCTTTACCGGGGCGACCGAAAGCACCCTGGGGCGCGTCAATCAGGCTGACGGCGGCACATTGTTTCTCGATGAGATCGGCGACTTTCCTCTGGCCTTGCAGCCAAAACTGCTGCGTTTCATCCAGGACAAAGAATACGAGCGCGTCGGTGACCCGGTCACGCGGCGGGCTGATGTGCGCATCCTTGCTGCCACCAACCTGAATTTGGAGGAGATGGTTCGCGAAGGTAAATTCCGCGAAGATCTGCTCTATCGCCTCAACGTCATTACCTTGAACCTGCCGCCCATGCGCGAGCGGCCGGAAGACGTACTCACCCTCGCCGAACGCTTCCTGGCATTCTTTGTGAAGAGCTATGGACGCCCGGCGCGCGGCTTCAGCGACGGCGCCATTGGCGCACTGAAAGCCTACCGCTGGCCAGGCAACGTGCGTGAATTGCGCAACGTGGTTGAGCGCGCCAGCATCATTTGCCCGCAGGACATGATCGAAGTCAGCCATCTCGGTCTGGCCGATCAGGCGGTCAGCAATGCTCCGCGCATCGGTGAGCCGCTCAGCCTGGAAGCGCTGGAAAAAGCGCACATTTCAGGCGTGTTGAGCACCAGCGATACCCTTGATCAAGCCGCCCGAATCCTTGGCATCGACGCCTCGACGCTCTATCGAAAACGCAAGCAATACGGCCTATGAAAATCCAGATGAAGCTGAGGACCCGATTGTTCCTGGGGTTCTCCGCATTGATGACCGTGGCCTTGCTTGGGCTGCTGCTGGCCCTGGTCAGCGTCGTGCAAATGGCCAAGAGTCAGGAGCACCTCATTCGCGATAACTTCGGTGTTATCGAGGTCAATCAGCAGCTGCGCCAGGCGCTCGGAAACCAGCTGCTGCTGCTGGTCCGGGAAGACCGCGACACCGAAGCCCTGGACGCTTCGCGCAAAGTGTTCCTGAGCGCCCTGGCGCGCGGCATGGCGGACGCCCCCGACGAGCAGGACCGCAAAGCTTATGAGGCCATCGGCGACGCTTACACCCGCTTTGCCGTGCAGCTGGAAACACCGTCCAATCTGAACGCGACACTGCTTGAGGACAATCCTCTCAGCCAATCCTTCAACCGCGTTCGTGAGTTGATGGTCGACATGCAACAGGCCGCCTACAACCAGATCCGGGACACCGAGATTCGCAGTCGCGATCGAGCGCAGCTGCTCGCCGGGCTGCTGGGGTTGACCGGTATTGCGGTGCTGCTGATCGGGTTTGTGACCGCACACAGCTTTGCCCGGCGTTTCGGTGACCCGATCGAGCAACTGTCCAGCGTGGCCGACCAGATCGGCCGCGGCGACTTCAATATCAGCCTGCCCACCTCGCCTATCGCTGAGCTGTCATCGCTGATTCGTCGCTTCGGTCTGATGGCACAGGCCCTGCACCAGTTCAAGCAAACCAATGTTGAAGCACTGGTCGATGGCCAGCAACGGCTGCAAGCGCTGCTCGACAGCATCGATGACGGCTTGCTGATCATCGACCGCCAGGGCCGCCTGGAACATGCCAACCCGGTCGCGCAACGCCAACTGGCTTGGGAGACAGAACACCTCGGTTCGACGCTTGGCCAAGCCCTCGGCTATCCGGAGCTGGATGAGGCCGCTCAGCAAGTGTTGGCCGACACGCCGTTATCCGCCCCGCCGGAAGATCTGGTGATCGAGGCCGACGGCGAGCGCCGCCTGTTGTCTTGGCGGATGAGCCCCGTGAACCATCACGACGGCCGCATCAGCGGTGCGGTGATGGTGCTGCACGATGTGACTGACCAGCGCACGTTCGAGCGGGTACGCAACGAGTTTGTCCTGCGTGCCTCGCATGAACTGCGCACCCCAGTAACAGGCATGCAGATGGCCTTCAGTTTGCTGCGCGAACGAACGCATTACCCGGACAACAGCCGCGAAGCCGACCTGTTCACCACTGTGCATGAGGAGATGCAGCGCCTGGTCACATTGATCAACGATCTGCTGAATTTCTCCCGCTACCAGAGCGGTCAGCAAAAGCTTGAGCGCGTGCCGTGCGACCCGGCGGCGCTTCTTGAGCAAGCACGGCAGCGTTTTCAGCCAAGCGCCGCGCAGAACGGCATTGAAATCAAGCTGGAACTGCAGACGCCACTGCCAAGCCTGCTGCTGGATCAACAGCAGATGGATCGGACCCTCGACAACCTGCTTAGCAATGCCCTGCGGCATACGCCGGACGGCGGCGAGATCCGCCTGTTGGCGCGGCATCACGGCGAACGGGTCATCCTCAGTGTGGAAGATAACGGCGAAGGCATTCCCTACAGTCAGCAGGCGCGCATATTTGAGCCGTTCGTGCAGATCGGTCGACGCCGTGGCGGCGCCGGACTGGGCCTTGCCTTATGCAAAGAAATCGCTCAGCTGCATGGTGGTCGTATCGGCGTGCATTCACGGATCGGCCACGGCACCATCTTCTACATCGCCCTGCCCATCTGAGCCTGGCAGGGCGGAAAGAATAAAAAGGAGCCACCATGCCCAGCCTTAATCCGAGCCAGGATCAGCTGAAACGCTTCGCCGAGCAGATGCCAGCCGGCGAGCCGATCCTCATGCTCAACCTGCTGCGTTTCAACGACCAAGCCGCCTACCCTGCCGAGAGTGACCAGCAGCCATGCTCCGGCAGAGAAGCCTATGCAGTCTACAGCCGCACGGCCATCAAGAAGGTGCGCGCAGCCGGCGGCGACGTGGAAATCATGGCCAACGCCCGCGTCGCGCTGATTGCGCCGGAGTACGAACATTGGGACGAGGTGCTGCTGGTGCGCTATCCCTCGCCTGAAGCATTCCTCGCCATGCTGGCGGACCCGGAATACCGCGCCGCCACGATCCACCGCACCGCAGCACTTGCCGACTCACGACTGATCGGCTGTAACCCGCGCAGTTGAACTGAATCTTCAGCGTGCTGCATTCAGCACCGCGAGCAGCGCCGCGGTTTCTGCATCCGGCTCGCCATCGAAGCGTGCCGGGCGGTATTTCATCTGGAACGCCGCAATGACGTTGCGGGTTTCCAGATCCAGATAGCCGTGCACAGGCACCTTGTAGCCCTGCTCAGCCAATTGCGATTGGAACCAAGCCACGTCTGGCAAAGCCGTCGCGAACAGGCTGCGCTGACGGGCTACGGCCTGGGCGTCCGGCCAGGGCACCAGGCCGGCGTCCGCCAGCCGCTTCCACGGAAACAGCGGACCGGGATCGACCTTGCGCTGCGGGGCAATGTCGCTGTGCCCGATGATAGCGCCAGGCTGCAGACCGTGACGCTGCATGATGTCCTTGAGCAGTACGATCAAAGCGTCTATCTGCTCATCGGAGTAGGGATACCAAAGCCGTCCGTTGCCGCTTTCGATATAACCTCTATTCACCAGCTCGATACCGATGGAGCTGGAATTAAGCCAGGTGCGCCCGTTCCATTGGCTATCCCCGGCGTGCCAGGCGCGACGGTCCTCATCGACCAGACGGTAGATGGTCGCGGGCGCCTCGCCGATCAGATAGTGACTGCTGACACCGTCGCCCTTGAGAATTTCCAGCGAACGCGGCAGGTCACTTGAGGTGTAATGCAGCACGATGAACTGCGCGCGGCTGTCGTGTCCCAGCGAAGTATGGCGGGTATCGATACGCGGACCGCTGGCGCAGCCGGCAAGCAACAGGCCAAACAGGGCGAGGATCAAGGTTTTCATAGGGGACCTCTGGTCGACAGCGACAGGACGCAGACTTAAACATCTGATCGGGCCGAGAGCGGCCCGCAGAGAAGCGCCGAGAGATCGGCACCAGAACAGAGGGCGGGATTATACCGGGGCAGCCCTTGGGCTCCCAGCGCGTCCCGTCAGCCCGCTTCGATACGGTTGCGACCGGAATCCTTGGCCCGGTAAAGAGCTTGGTCGGCGCGCTCGAACACCAGCTCGGCTCGATCGGCTGCAGCGAAGCTTGCGAGCCCTCCCGACAGCGTTACCTGGATGCGAGCGCCCTTGAAGTGGAAAGGACAGTTCTCGATACCGGTGCGCAGATTGTCCAGCAACTTGAGCCCCGCCGAGGGAGGCGTCTCGGGCAGTAACAGCGCGAACTCTTCGCCGCCGAAGCGGGCGATGAAGTCAGTCTTGCGCAACCGCTTGCGCAGCTCATTGGCAATGATCTTCAACACCCGATCGCCAGCCAGATGGCCGAAACTGTCGTTGATACGCTTGAAATGGTCCACGTCCAGGACCGCGAGCAGCAGCTCACCGCCGTAACGTTGGTGTCGCGCGACCTCAAGCTCTAGGCGCTCATCCCAGGCGGCTCGGTTGGGCAAGGTGGTGAGCGGGTCCCGCAGGGCCTTCTGGCGCTGCTCTTCGAGGTGTTCGCGCATTCCCGTAGCTGCCTTTTCGAGGCTTGCCACGCGCTCAACCAGGGTGCCAAGGCGGTCACTCAAGGTCTGTTCATGTTCACTTCGCTGACGCTGATACGCATCGACGGTCTCCAGCAAACCATCAAGCCGCAATTGAACAGTCTGCTTCAGGCTCGGAAGGTCCTTGGCGCCGAGCATACTGTCTTGCAGGCCACCAACTTGCTGGCGCAGCTCTTCGTCAAGCGCCTGGGCCGTTTCTTTGCTCTGCACGTGCCCTTCACGGGCCGCGCCGAGGCTGTCCTGCATGGTGGCCAGCCGCTCGTTGAGCAAACCAAGATAGCTTTCGAATTCCCGCTGCCCCTGATCCGCCACCGCCAACATCAACTGAGCCAGATCATCGAGCACCGGCACCAGCTCATACCAGTTGAGGCCCTGCTGAATTCGCTCACGCATGGCCTGCGCCTGCGCCTGCTGGTGTTCGGGAAGCCGCAAATTCTCAAGCAGCCCGAGCAGCGTAGACTCGACACGCTCAGCGATAGCGCTATAGGCCTGCTCCGGCGAAGGCGGCAACCGATACGGGTCGGCGGGCTGAGTCTCCGGCGTCGGCTCAGGCAACGTCATGTCGGCTAGCACATCGCTGTGCGGTTCCGCGATATCGATGGCAGCTTGCAGCGCTTGCGCCGCCTGCGCCCTGGAATCCGGGCCGTCTGGCTGAGGCAGAGGCTCGGGCGTTTCCGGCAATCCAACGGGCGGCAGTCCTTGAAGAGACTCTGCAGGCTCAGCAGGAAACGCTGACGAATCACCGCTGGGTTTCGCTGTGATCTCATTGGCACGCTCGCGCTGTCCGAACAGCCGGCCTAGCAAGCCCACCGAAGCGGAGCCGCCTAAAGGCCGCTGTGCAGTCAGCGCCTGGTTCTGCAACTCACCCAGCTCACTCAATAACGTGGGCAGCTCGCGCGATTGAGCGGCGCGCTCACCAAGCTGTCGTGAAAACTGCTTCAGTGGCTTGCGGATTTCACTGGGCAGCGGCAGCTCAAGCAGTTGCGAAGCCAGTCGATCAAGCGCCTCGGTCAACCGCTTGAGGCGCTCCTGTTTACTGCGCTCGGTGTCAAGTACGGCGCGCTCGAGTCGCGGGACAAGGGCACCCAGGCGATCATCCTGCACATCGTCACGTAGCACGTCACGCAGCTCGCGCATGCAACGTTCGACGGCAGGATCTGCGCCGTCTACGGCAAAACTGCTGCGAACCAGGCTACGACGCAGAAGATCCAGTCGCGTATTCCAGCGACCTTCAAGTTGCTCCTGTTGTTCCAACTGCTGGAGATATTTGTCTTTCCAGCGTTGCGCGTCGTCGCTCATCAGGTCCTATCCATAGGTACAGGCAATGCGTCAGCACCGTGAAGTGCGTCTGGCAAGCGGATTTCCACCGCTACCGGCAAGTGGTCAGAAGTCGCCTGAGCCAGCACATCGACACGTTCAAGGGTCAGACTGGGGCTTAGCAGGATGTGATCCAGGCAGCGTTGCGGACGCCAGCTGGGAAACGTTGCTTCGATTTGCGGCGCTTGCAGGCCAAGATCACGTAACGGTGAGTGCTCCAGCAAATCACTGGCGTGGGTGTTCATGTCGCCCATCAGAATCTGATGGCGGTAGCCGCCGATCAAGTCGCGGATGTAGGCCAGCTGGCGAGTGCGCGCGCCGCCGCCCAAGGCCAAGTGCATCACCACGACAACCAGAGCGTCCTCACCCTGACCAAACCGAAGCAGGATCGCACCGCGCCCGGACGGGCCCGGCAATGGATGGTCTTCCAGTCCCTGCGGCTCCAGTCGACTCAATACGCCATTACTGTGCTGAGCGAAGCGTCCCAGGTTACGGTTGAGCTGCTGGTACCAATAGGGAAAGGCGCCGAGTTGCGCAAGATGTTCGACTTGGTTGACATAGCCTGATCGCAGGCTGCCTCCGTCCGCTTCCTGCAATGCCACAAGGTCGTAGTTGCCCAGCAAATCGCCGATGCGCTGCAGGTTCCGCGCGCGTCCAGTGTGCGGCAACAGATGCTGCCAGCTGCGGGTGAGGTAATGATGATAGCGCTCGGTGCTGATGCCGACCTGAATGTTGAAACTGAGCAGACGCAATCGGCCGTCGCAGGGCAGGCCGCTGGAATCCAGACAAAGCGGATTGACTCGCGCCTGGCCCGGGCCGGCCAAGCGCGGTGAACTCCAGCGACGAAGCATCTGTGCTTACCGGGCCGCGCGTTCTTTTTCGATCAGGAAGTCAGCAACATCCAACGCCCGCTCCGGGCCGCCAGCGGAACCGATATCGAAGCGGTACTTGCCGTTGACAATCATTACCGGAACGCCCGTGATCTGATAAGCCATCGCCAGCTTCTTCGCCTGCTCGGCACGGCTCTTCACGCCAAAGGAGTTATAAGCCTTGAGGAACGCTTGCTTGTCGACTCCCTGCTCCTCCAGCAGCTCAGCCATCTTCTCCGGAGTGTCGAGTTTGTTACCGTCGCGATGATAGGCGTTGAACACGGCATCATGAACCTTCTGCTCGACGCCCATGGACTCCAGCGCGAGGAACATCTGGCCATGGGTGTTCCAGACGCCACCGAACATCGCCGGAATACGCTTGAAATCGACATCGTCAGGCAGCTGCTTGATCCATGGATTGATCACCGGCTCGAACTGGTAGCAGTGCGGGCAGCCATACCAGAACAGCTCGACCACCTCGATCTTGTCCGGCTCGGCAACCGGTACCGGATTCTTCAGCTCAACATATTCCTTTCCAGCCTGAAACTCTGCCGCACTGGCCGAAAAGCCAAACAGGCTGGCGGTAACGAGAAGGGCACTGAGAACGAGTTTACGCATGGTGACTCCCTTGGTAATGAACGGCTGACCGATAGCGCCACAGGCTGCAGTAATTCATGCGTGCTCGCCAGCGCTTTCCGACGCTTTTCAATATCTTGACAATCATTATAGCGAGGGCAAAAACAAAAAAAGGCGTCCAGGCTCAAGACCTGAACGCCTTTTGCAGGCTGATCGGTTTAACGATCAGTGCAGACCCTGGATGTAGCTCGACAGGGCCTGGATTTCCTTGTTGCTCAACTTCGACGCGATGGTGCGCATGATGGCCGCATCGCCATCGTTTGTCCGATCTCCCTCACGGAAGTCAGTGAGCTGCTTGGCGGTATAGGCCGCGTGCTGACCGCCTAAGCGCGGGAAACGCGCAAGATTATTGCCGACACCGTCAGGCGCATGGCAACCGGAGCATGCTGGCATGCCCTGTTCCAGCTTACCACCGCGGAAAAGCTGCTCACCCTGGGCGACCAGAGCCGGGTCGGCAGTACCGATGGTCATCTTCTGGCTGGCGAAATAGGCAGCCATGTCCTGAAGATCCTGTTCGCTGTACGGGTCAAGAATACCGGTCATTTCCAGCACCTTCCGGCCAACGCCCGGCTCGGCTGTGGGGCTGCTGCCCGCCTTGATATCCTGCAGCTGCTTGAACAGATAGTTCGAGCCCTGGCCTGCGAGTTTCGGGAAGTTCGGTGCGGCACTGTTTCCGTCTGCACCGTGGCAAGCACCACAGACGGCAACCTTTTCTTTTCCTGCTTCTGCATTTCCAGCCGCGTGGGCGATACCGGTGATGCCAAGGGTCAACAGCAGACTCACGAGTACTTTGTTCATCAGCTCATCCAACTACGGCTAAGGGTTTAAAGAAATCTTATTCGGCAGTCCGACCGCTTAGGGCCATGGCGACGCTCGTTATAAACAGGGTGACGTCTGACCTGGCGCTGGAGCAACGCTTCACTCGCTTCCGATTGATCGCCATAGCGACCGACAGAGCGGCTAGCCGGCTCGTTTTTAGACCAAAGCGCACACAAAATCTGCGGCATTATATACTGGCGCTCCTGAAACGGAAATGAACCATTGCCGCACCCCCCGCGCGCACTCACCGGAAAGCCCATGCTCCCAAAAAACCCGATTCTACGCCTCTGCCAGCAAGCCACGTTTATGACCAGTGCCGCCAAGGTCGATCAATGTCCGGCTGACGAAGGCCTGGAAGTCGCTTTCGCCGGTCGCTCGAATGCAGGCAAGTCCAGTGCGCTGAACACGCTCACCCACGCCAGCCTGGCCCGCACGTCCAAAACGCCAGGACGCACCCAGCTGCTTAACTTTTTCAGCCTCGACGAGCACCACCGGTTGGTCGATCTCCCCGGCTACGGCTATGCAAAAGTGCCGATCCCTCTGAAGCAACATTGGCAACGTCACTTGGAGGCCTACCTGAGCAGTCGCGAGAGTCTTGCGGGAGTGTTCTTGATGATGGACATCCGCCATCCGCTGACCGAGTTCGATCGCATGATGCTCGACTGGTCCAACGCCAGCGAGATGCCGCTGCATATCCTGCTGACCAAGTCGGACAAGCTTGCCTTTGGCGCAGCAAAGAACGCGATGCTGGCCATCCAGCGCGACATCCGTAAAGGTTGGGGAGACGGTGTGAGCGTCCAGCTATTCTCGGCACCGAAACGCCAGGGCGTGGAAGAAGCACAGCTGGTGCTGGCGCAGCTACTGGGAATGATCGGCGAAGAAGACGATGATGCGCCCGACGAGCCTTTTCAAGAAGGCTGAACCTTTCGGAAGATGCCGCCCAGTCTGATTCAAAAATCAAACCGGGCGGAGAGGCACTACTCGCGATAATCCTCAACCGGTACGCAGGCGCAGAACAGGTTGCGGTCACCAAATACGTTGTCGACCCGATTCACCGCTGGCCAGTACTTATGCGCCCGAGTATGTGAGCTGGGCGTAACGCCTTCGGCGATACTGTAAGGGCGATCCCAAAGATTGGTCACATCGGCCAATGTATGGGGAGCGCGCACCAGCGGATTGTCCTCTGCAGGCCAACCGCCGTCCTGCACCTTGGCTATCTCCGCACGAATGCTCAGCATCGCCTCGACGAAACGATCCAGCTCGGCTTTCGACTCGCTCTCGGTCGGCTCGATCATCAGGGTGCCAGGTACCGGGAAGGACATGGTTGGCGCATGGAAACCGTAATCGATCAGTCGCTTGGCGACGTCCTCCTCAGTGATACCAGTCTGCGCCTTCAAGGGTCGTAGATCGATAATGCACTCATGGGCCACACGGCCGTTGCGGCCGCTATACAGGACCGGGAAGGCTTCACCGAGACGCATCGCGAGGTAGTTGGCGCTGAGGATTGCAACCTCAGTGGCATCACGGAGCTGCGGGCCCATCATGGCGATGTACATCCAGCTGATCGGCAGGATGCTGGCGCTCCCCCAGGGCGCTGCGCTGACCGCGCCATTCTCGGGGTTGGGACCTTGAAGTTCGATAACCGGATGGTTGGCAACGAATGGTTGCAGGTGCGCCTTGATGCCGATCGGTCCCATGCCTGGACCGCCACCGCCATGCGGAATGCAGAAGGTCTTGTGCAGGTTCATGTGCGAGACATCAGCACCGATGTCAGCCGGCCGCGCCAAGCCGACCTGGGCGTTGAGATTGGCGCCATCCATGTAGACCTGGCCGCCATGGGCGTGGATGGTTTCGCAGATCTCGCGGACGCCTTCTTCATAGACGCCGTGGGTCGATGGGTAGGTGATCATCAGGCACGACAGCTTGTCACCCGCCTCGGCGGCCTTGCGCTTGAGGTCCTCCAGGTCCACATTGCCGGCCTTGTCGCATTCGACGATAACCACGCGCATGCTGACCATCTGTGCCGACGCCGGATTGGTGCCGTGCGCCGAGGACGGAATCAGGCAGATATCACGCTGCCCTTCGCCGCGGCTCTCGTGATACTTACGAATGGCCACCAGCCCCGCGTACTCGCCCTGCGCGCCGGAGTTTGGCTGCATGGAGATCGCGTCGAATCCGGTGATCGTGCAAAGCCAGGCTTCCAGCTCGTCGATCATCAGCTTGTAACCCTGAGCTTGCTCCTGCGGAGCGAACGGATGCAGGTTGGCAAACTCTGGCCAGGTGATCGGAATCATCTCGCTGGTGGCGTTCAGCTTCATGGTGCAGGAACCGAGCGGGATCATCGCCTGGTTCAACGCCAGATCCTTGTTTTCCAGCTGCTTGAGGTAGCGCAGCATCTCGGTTTCGCTGTGGTGGGTATTGAACACCGGATGCGCCAGGTAGCCGCTGCTGCGTTGCAGCTCAGCCGGAATACCGCTGACGATTTCGCCGCCATCCAACTCTAGGACGTTCAGCCCATGATCTGCGCCCAGGAAGACCGTTAGTAACTTCTCGACGGTCTGCTCGTTGCAGGCCTCGTCCAGGCTGACGCCCAGCTTGCCGCGCCCAAGGATGCGCAGGTTGATCCGAGCGGCACGTGCGCTTTCGAGTATCGCGGTCTGTGCGCCACCGACTTCCAGAGTCAGCGTGTCGAAGAAGTGCTGATTGAGACGCTTGATGCCGCGTTGCTCCAACGCACCGGCCAGAATCGACGTCAGTCGATGGGTACGCTGAGCGATACGCTTGAGCCCTTCAGGGCCGTGGTAAACCGCGAAGCAACTGGCAATGTTGGCCAACAGCACCTGGGCGGTACAGATGTTCGAGTTAGCCTTTTCGCGACGGATATGTTGTTCGCGGGTTTGCAGTGCCATGCGCAGCGCCGTGTTGCCGCGGGCGTCCTTGGACACGCCGATGATGCGGCCAGGCATGGCGCGCTTGAAGGCGTCGCGGGTGGCGAAATAGGCGGCGTGCGGACCACCGTAGCCCATGGGGACGCCGAAGCGCTGGGTCGAGCCGAGTACTACATCCGCGCCGAGCTCGCCAGGCGGTGTCAGCAGCAGCAGGCTGAGCAGGTCCGCTGCGACGCAGGCCAGCGCTTGCTTGGCATGCAGCGCTTCGATCGCCGGACGCAGATCGCGAATTTCGCCGTGAGTGTCGGGGTACTGCAGCAGTGCGCCGAAGACGTCCTGCGCCGCGATATCCTCAAGCGCACCGACCACCAGTTCAAAACCAAAGGCCTCGGCACGCGTCTGCACCACTGAAAGCGTCTGCGGATGACAGTTCTCATCGACGAAGAAGCAGTTGCTTTTGCTCTTGGCCATGCGCCGCGCCAGGGTCATGGCCTCCGCTGCAGCGGTTGCTTCATCGAGCAGCGAGGCGTTGGCGAGGTCGAGCCCGGTGAGATCGATGGTCAGCTGCTGGAAATTCAGCAGCGCTTCAAGGCGACCCTGCGCGATCTCCGGCTGATAAGGCGTATAAGCGGTATACCAGCCCGGATTCTCCAGCACGTTGCGCAGGATGACGGGTGGCGTGATGGTGCCGTGATAACCCATGCCGATCAGGCTGGTCCAGAGCTGATTCTGTTCCGCATAGCTCCGCAGGCGCGCCAATGCTTCCTGCTCGTCCAGCGCAGCCGGCAGTGCCAGGTCGCCTTGCAGACGAATCGCCGGCGGCACGGTCTGCTTGATCAGCTCTTCGCGGCTGGACAAGCCGAGCGCTTCAAGCATGGCCTGCTGTTCAGCGGCATCAGGGCCGAGATGACGACGCAGAAAGGCGTCAGATTGCTGGAGCTGGGAAAGGCGCGGCACTTGAGACATCACTGCTTCTCTCGAAAAAGGAAAGCCCCGATATGCCGGACTGCTGTGAAAAGCGACTACGCTCGGTTTTCACGCGCCTGCACTGCGGGGCTTTGAGTTTGGACGGCTTAGGCTTCGGCGTCGCAGGAGGCCTTGTAGCCCTCTGCATCGAGCAGCTTCTCCAGTTGCGAAGCATCGCTCGGCTGAAGCCGGAAGAACCAGCTGCCATAGGGCTCGCTGTTGACAGCTTCCGGCGAGTCGGTGAGTTGCTCGTTGATAGCGACCACCTCTCCGGAGAGGGGTGCATAGATGTCCGACGCAGCCTTCACCGACTCCACCACACCGGCCTGCTGCCCGGCAGTCAGTTGCTGGCCGATTTCTGGCAGTTCCACATACACCACGTCGCCCAACGCTTCCTGGGCATGGTCGGAGATACCGACGCTCACACTACCGTCGGCTTCGAGACGGGCCCACTCGTGGCTGGCGGCGTAACGCAGATCGCTGGGGATATCGCTCATTCGTAGGTCCTCAATAAAACTGTCGGTTGCGGGCACGAAGCAGGCTTTGCGGCCCGTTGCAAAATTGCAGTCGGCCGAATTTACACCAGTACTTTGCCGTGACGCACGAAAGTCGGCTGCACCACGCGCACGGGATACCACTTACCACGAATTTCCACTTCGGCACGATCGCCTGAACCGGCAGGAACACGCGCAAGCGCGATGGCCTTGCCAAGCGTAGGCGAAAAACTGCCGCTGGTAATCTCGCCCTCACCAATACCATTGACCCGAACGATCTGATGGGCACGCAGAACACCGCGCTCTTCAAGCACCAGCCCTACCAGTTTCGGCAGATCGCTTTGCGCCTTCTGAGTCTCCAGCGCGGAGCGCCCGATAAAGTCACGCTCCATCGGCTTCCAGGCTACCGTCCAGGCCATGTTGGCCTGCAGCGGCGAGACGTCTTCGGTCATATCCTGGCCGTATAGATTCAGCCCAGCCTCCAGTCGCAGCGTGTCACGCGCGCCCAGGCCGATCGGTGAAATACCGGCCCCGACCAACTCGCTTAGAAAGTCCGGCGCCTGGTCGGCCGGCAGGATGATCTCCAGGCCGTCCTCGCCGGTGTAGCCCGTGCGACCGATGAACCAATCGCCGACGGCACGACCATGAAATGGCTTGAGCTCGTGAATCAATGCAGCGCGGGCCTGGTTGACCAGCTCGGAGGTCCGTGCCCGTGCGTGGGGACCCTGGATAGCCAGCATCGCCAGCTCTGGACGCTCGGTCACCTCCACGGCAAAGCCCTCGGCCTGCGCGTGCATCCAGGCCAGGTCCTTGTCGCGGGTGCTGGCGTTGACGACCAGGCGATACCCCCAATCGGTGAGATAAACGATCAGGTCGTCGATCACGCCGCCGCGCTCGTTGAGCATCGCCGAATACAGTGCTTTGCCGTCTTGCCCAAGGCGGCCCACATCGTTGGCCAGCAGACGCTGAAGGTAGGCCTCAGCATCCGCCCCCGCGACATCGACGATCGTCATGTGGGAGACGTCGAAGACCCCACAATCACGTCGCACCTGATGATGTTCTTCAACCTGGGAGCCGTAATGCAGCGGCATATCCCAGCCGCCGAAGTCGACCATTTTGGCGCCAAGTGCAAGATGCTGATCGTAGAGGGGAGTACGCTGACCCATGGGTTTCTCCTTCCGGGCAGGTCGCCAAAGCGGCGTGGGTAGAGCTTATTAGAGCCGAGCAGCCGGCCCGACGTATTTTGAATGGCGCGCATTGTAGCCCCAAGGCCGTGACAGGTCACGGTGAGGTGATGGAGCGCTCAACCGACTCGCCGGGCAGAGCGCCGAATCAACAGGATGACCGGCAACAGCCCCACCAGCACCAGCGTCAGCGCAGGCAGTGCAGCACGCGCCCACTCGCCTTCGCTGGTCATCTCGAAGATCCTCACCGACAGCGTGTCCCAACCGAATGGCCTCATCAGCAGCGTGGCGGGCATTTCCTTCAGCACATCGACGAATACCAGCAATGCGGCACTTAGCGTTCCGGGCAACAACAACGGCAGGTAGACCCGAAAGAACAGCGCCGGGCCGCCGACACCAAGGCTGCGTGACGCCTGCGGCAAGGAGGGCCGGATGCGTGCCAGCGCGCTTTCCAGCGGACCGAAGGCTACCGCCATGAAACGAATCAGGTAGGCCAACAGCAAAGCCCCGAGACTGCCGAGCAAGATAGGCTTCTCCGCACCACCGAGCCAGCCGGACAGCGGCACCACCAGTTCGCGGTCCAGGTAGCTGAACGCGAGCATGATCGACACGGCGAGCACCGACCCCGGCAACGCGTAACCCAGATTCGCCAACCCCACTGCCATTTTTATCGGACGCAGCGGTGCCTGGCGTCGAGCAAAGGCCAGCAACAGCGCCACGGTCACCGTGATCAAAGCCGCCAGACCGCCCAGATAGAGGGTATGCAGGATCAAGCCGGTATAGCGCTCATCGAGATCGAAGCGTCCGCGCTGCCAGAGCCAGACCAGCAACTGCAGCACGGGTATGACGAAGGCGCAAAGGAACACCAGGCCACACCAGCTGCTGGCGGCCAGAGCCTTGAAACCGCGAAGGCGATAGAGCACCGCCGAGCGCGCCCGATCATTCGCCGGCCTGGCCGCTCCCCGCGCGCGCCGCTCACCGTAGAGCACCAGCATTACCGCCAACAACAACAAACTGGCCAATTGGGTCGCGCTGGTGAGGCTGAAAAACCCGTACCAGGTTTTGTAGATCGCCGTGGTGAAGGTATCGAAATTGAAGACCGCAACGGCACCGAAATCGGCCAATGTTTCCATCAAGGCCAGCGCCAAGCCGGCACCGATCGCCGGGCGCGCCATCGGCAGCGCGACGCTCCAGAAGGCCTTCCAGGGGGACTTGCCGAGGACTCGCGCCGCTTCCATCAGCCCCTTACCCTGAGCAATGAAGGCTGAGCGGGCAAGCAGATAGACATACGGGTAGAAGACCAGCACCAGCACGGTGATGACACCGCCGGTGGAACGGACCCGCGGAAAGCGCACGCCACTGCCAAACCATTCCCGAGCCAACGTCTGCACCGGCCCAGCGAAATCGAGCAGGCCAATGAAGACGAACGCCAGCACATAGGCGGGAATCGCAAAAGGCAGCATCAGCGCCCAATCCAGCCAGCGCCGCCCCGGAAACTCGCATAACGAAGTCAACCACGCGAGGCTCACGCCGAGCACGGTTACACCCACCGAAACGCCCAGAACCAGCGTCAGCGTATTGGCCATCAGGCGCGGCATCTGGGTCTGCCAGAGATGCGACCAGATGCCGGTGTCGATATCGCTCCAACTGAACAGCAGGACGCTCAGCGGCAGCAATACCAACGCGGCAATTGCGAAAGTGATGGGATACCAGCGGCGCTCGACGGGGTGGGACACGCAAGCCTCAACAGCAAAAAAGACGACGCCCCCGGAGTGCGGGGGCGTCGATTATAGCCGTAGCTGCAAACTGCAACCCAGCACTCAGATGTGCACAGAGCCTGGCTGGCTGCCTAGGCGGCCAGCCGAGAACGGCTTATCGCCAACCCGCACGGTCCATCAGCATGATCGCTTCGGCCTGACGCTTACCGGCCACTTCGACCGGGATGGTGTCTGCCTTGAAATCACCCCAGGCAGAAACCTCAGCCGAGGATTTCACCTCGGGGTTTGCCGGAAACTCCATGTTGATGTCGGCGAAGATGTTTTGCGCTTCGGCGGTAGTCATCCACTCGACCAGCTTGCGTGCAGCCTCCGGATGCGGCGCGTGCTTGGTCAAGCCGATACCCGACAGATTGACATGCACACCGCGACCGTCCTGGTTCGGCCAGAAAAGCTTGGCTTTCAGATCCGGGTTTTGTGCATGCAGGCGACCGTAGTAGTAGGTGTTGACGATACCTACATCACACTGACCGGCGTCGATCGCCTGAATCAACGCGGTGTCGTCGGCGAATACGTCTGTGGCCAGGTTGTCTACCCAGCCCTTGACGATTTCTTCGGTCTTCTCGGCGCCATGAGTTTCGATCAGCGTGGCGGTCAGCGATTGGTTATAGACCTTCTTGCTGGTCCGCAGGCACAGACGGCCATCCCAGTTCTTGTCGGCCAGCGCTTCGTAGGTAGTCAGCTCGCCTTCTTCGACACGCTCAGGCGAATAAACGATGGTCCGCGCTCGCAGCGACAAACCTGTCCAGCCATCAGTAGAAGATCGGTACTGCGATGGGATGTTTTCGTTCACAACCGCCGAGTTCATCGGCTGAAGAATACCCATCTGCTCGGCCTGCCAGAGGTTGCCGCCGTCTACTGTCAGGAGCAGATCCGCCGGCGTATTTTCGCCTTCAGCCTTGATGCGGGCCATCAGCGGCGCTTCCTTGTCCGTGATGAACTTGACATTGACGCCCGTCTTGGCGGTGTAGGCATCGAAAACCGGCTTGATCAGCTCATCGATCCGCGAAGAGTAAACCACTACTTCGTCGGCAGCCTGTACAGCACTCGACAGCGCGGTGAGCGCGAGAACGGCGAGTAAACCTTTGCTTGCCTGCATGGATCAGCCTCTTATAAATTGTTCAAGAGACTGAATAGTATTGAATGTCATTTACTTTCTCAACGCGACAATTCGCGCGCCCCGACGGCGGGGAAACTCACAACCGATCAGATCCGAGCCAGGTCCGGCATGTCACCGCTCAAGCCCAGCGCCTGACGAACAAACAGCGCTTTGGCTGCCGGTAGCGCCTGAACACCTTTCAGGCCCGCATTGCGCAACCAGCGCAGCGGCAGCGGATCGGCCTGGAACAGACGTTCGAACCCCTCCATCGCCGCCATCATGGTCAGATTATGTGGCATTCGGCGCCGCTCGAAACGCCCCAATACCCGCGGATCTCCCAGCTGCGCGCCTCGCGCGACCGCGGCCTGCAGCACCTCTGCAAGCACGGCTGCGTCGAGCAACCCAAGGTTAACGCCCTGGCCAGCCAACGGATGAATGGTATGTGCCGCATCGCCAATCAATGCCAAACCAGGTTGCACGTAACGCTTGGCATGGCGTTGACGCAGCGGGATGCATAAGCGCGGATCGGCCTCGACTATCTCACCCAAGCGATATTCGAAGGCACGCCCAAGCGCCTGACAGAACGCGACGTGGTCCAGCGCCATCAGCCTCTGCGCCTCAGCCTCCGTGACAGACCATACGATGGAGCACCAGTGTGCATCGCCCTCCCGCTGCAATGGCAGAAACGCCAACGGCCCTTCGTCAGTGAACCGCTGCCACGCGGCCTGCTCGTTCGGTTGGGCACAGCGCACGCTGGCGACTATGGCGTGATGGAAATAATCCCACTCGCGAGTTTCAAAGCCGGCCAGCTGGCGGACCGTAGAATTGGCGCCGTCGGCCGCAACTACAAGGTTGGCGCTCAGCTGCTGTCCGTCAGACAGTGTCAGAGTCCACCCGTCCTCGTTCTGCTGTAGCTGCTCAAGTCGTGCATCGCCCTTGAGTACTACTGAGCCACGGTTCTTCAGCGCGTCCAGCAAAGCATCCTGCACGACCCGATTCTCGACGATATGGCCAAGCACATCGGCGTGTACCGCGGCGGCGGAGAAATCAATCTGACCGGTGCCAGAGCCATCCCACACATGCATGTCCAGATAAGGACTGGCGCGTCGACTGACAATCCCCTCCCAGGCACCCACGCGCTGGAGAATCCGTTGACTGGCAGCCGACAGGGCACTGACGCGAGGCTCGAAGGGGTCCGACGCTTTGAACGGATGCACGTCCAGCGGTCCGCCGTCGACCAGCATGATGGAAAGGCCAGAGTCCTGCAGGGCCAAAGCCAGGGTGCTGCCAACCATTCCGGCGCCAACGATGATGAGGTCCGCTTGCATTACTGCTCTCTCCTGCCCGTCTAGCCTGCATACAGTCGGTCCGCTCGCGCGCCAACGCGTCTTCGAGCCTCCTACCTCTGGGTTCAGCCGTAGCGGCTGGTCGAAATACTGCTGGTCCGACGTGTCGGTACTTGCTAAAGCAGCATACTCGACTCAGTCCTAACGCTCGCGCACGCCCATCCCCATCGCCTGTCGTGCAAACCAGGCTTTGGCGGGTGGCAGCAAATCCAACCCCAGCAATCCGAGATTTCGCCCGGCGACCGATAGGCGCTCCGACTCACCGAACAGCTGGGTCAGTTGGTCGGAAAAACCCACCGTGAGTCGCTGATCCGAACGCTGCTGCTGATGGTAGCCCTGCAGTACGCTCAGGTCGCCCAGCGGCGCCGAACTGCGCAACAGCGCGACCGCTAGCGCCTCGGTGTCCCGCAGGGATAGGTTGTAACCCTGCCCGGCAATCGGGTGCAAGCTGTGTGCAGCATTGCCCAGCACGACCAGACCGGAGCGCACCTGCTCTTCCGCCTCGATCAGCACAAGCGGATAAAGGTGCCGCGCGCCAACCTGTTGGAACCCCCCAAGCCGATAGCCGAACGCCTGCTGCAACTCCTCGAGAAACTCCGCTTCAGGGGCTGCGGCAAGACGCGCGGCATCCCGCTCCGGGCGAGTCCAGACGAGAGCGCAACGGTTATCAGGCAGCGGCAGCAGCGCCATAGGTCCTTCATCTGTGAAACGCTCGAACGCGCGCCCGCCGTGGGGGGTGCCGGGCGTTACATTGGCGATCAGCGCCGTCTGCCCATAAGGAGACTGTTTGACCTCGATACCGAGGTGCTCGCGCAACCCCGAGCGGCCACCGTCGGCCAGCACAGCGAGATCGCAGTCGAGCGTCTGACCGTCAGTCAGCGTTAGCCGATAGCCGCCCGGCACTGCTCGCATGCGTTCGACTTCGGCAGGGCAGCGGCGGGTCACCACATCGTCATCAAGTGCTTGCCAGAGACAGTGACCGATCCAGGCATTCTCCACCACGTAACCCAGCGCTGGCACTTGCTGGCTGGCGGCATCGAGCCGAGTGACACCTGCCCGTCCGCGGTCGGAGACATGAATATCGGTGATCGGCTCTGCACGCTCGGCGATTTGATCCCACACGCCCAAGCGCTGGTAGATAAGCCGTGTGCCGTAGGACAACGCCGTAGAACGTGCGTCGTAGCTCGGCTGATAGTCGTGGCCCGGCTCGAATGGCTCAATCAGCTCGACCGTCCAGCCACGCTCTTTCGCGCCATGCTGCAGCGCCAACGCCAAACTGGCGCCAACCAGCCCGCCGCCAACGATTGCCAGCGCGGCCATCTACGCGACCTCGGCGGAAACCGCCATCAGTGCCTCGATCTCGGCAACCGATTTAGGCACGCCGTTCGTGAGAATTTCACAACCATGACGAGTCACCACTACATCATCTTCGATGCGAACGCCGATACCGCGCCACTTCTTCGCCACATTCTGGTTGTCAGCCGCAATATAAATGCCAGGCTCGACTGTCATCGCCATGCCAGGCTCGAGCACACGCCATTCACCACCGACCTTGTAGTCACCAACGTCATGCACATCCATCCCAAGCCAATGGCCAGCGCGATGCATGTAAAAAGGCTTGTAGGCCTCAGCGGCAATCAACTCATCGACATCGCCATTGAGCAGCCCCAGCTCCACCAATCCGGCGGTGATGACTCGCACGGTCGCCTCGTGTGCCTCATTCCAGTGTTTACCAGGCGCAATGTGCTTGAACGCCTCTTCGTTGGCAGCCAACACCAGCTCGTAAATCGCTTTTTGCTCCATCGAAAAACGGCCGCTGACCGGGAACGTCCGGGTAATGTCACTGGCGTAGCAGTCGATTTCACAACCCGCGTCGATCAGCACCAGATCGCCGTCCTTCAACACCGCATCGTTCTCGCGGTAGTGCAGGATGCAGGCATTCTTTCCGGCAGCGACGATCGACCCATAAGCAGGCATCTTCGCCCCACCCTTGCGAAACTCGTAATCGAGCTCAGCTTCCAGATGGTATTCGTAGAGCCCCGCACGGCTGGCCTGCATGGCACGAATATGGGCACGCGCAGAAATTTCCGCCGCCTGCTTCATCACTTTTACTTCGTTCGCCGACTTGTACAGGCGCAAGTCGTGCAGCAGGTGATCGAGCGCAACGAACTCGTTCGGCGGCTGCGCCCCCTGTCGAGCCTTGGAACGGATGGTGTTGATCCACTCCATCAACCGATGGTCGAACTCCTGGTTACTGCCAATGGCGTAGTAGACGCGAGAGCGACCCTCGATCAGACCGGGAAGAATGTCGTCGATATCCCCGATAGGAAACGCGTCATCGGCGCCATATTCCGAGATGGCGCCGTCCTGCCCTGCGCGCAGGCCATCCCACAACTCGCGAGCCGGATCGCGCTCGCGACAGAACAGCACATATTCACCGTGCTCCCGGCCCGGAATCAGTGCAATCACAGCCTCGGGCTCAGGGAAGCCGGAGAGATACTGAAAATCACTGTCCTGACGGTAGATATGCTCGACGTCACGGTTGCGGATGTACATCGGCGCTGCCGGCAGGATGGCAATGCTGTTGGGCTCCATCTCCGCCATCAGCGCCTTGCGCCGGCGAACGTATTCAGTTCTGGGGATGCGGGTCATGGACAGGCGGTCCTCAATGCAGGGAGGGCTTGGGTGTCGGCGGTACGGGCTTTGCGCATTCGGTGAATAACAGCAAGGGCGCAACACGCAGGTATTCCATGACTTCCATGTAGTCGCTTTCGCCGTCCTCGGACTCGTCAAGCGAATCCTGAATCTGGGCAATGGCTGCCAAGTCCTGTAAGACTTCGACGGCTTCACCGCTCAGTGCACGGTCACCGGCAACCAGTCCGAAGCCGGCCAGAAAGCTCTGGCACCACTGCCCGAGCGCGAGCGCGCGCTCGGCAAGCGGTGCATCATCGGAGGGCAGCAGCAGGACAATGGCAATGTCATCGCCGGCGAGTTCGCCTTTGACCATCTCCTGCAGTCCGATGAGTGCTTGGCGCACCGGCTCGTCGGGTTCGGCACCCAGCAGCTCGACAGCATCGATCAGCCAGGATTCGGCGTCGAAGCCAGCGCCGGCGCAGCTGCGCCCGAGCAACAGACCATGCAGCTCTGCGGGTGTGACGGGTTGGGCACTGCTGGCCAACAATGTTGCGAAAGCAGCGTAAGGCGAGTTCTGAATGGGCATTGGCAGCTAGGCGCACAGAGGCGCTAATGTCTAGAATGAAGGCCTTGTATCCTAGCATCGGCACACGAGCCAAGACCATCGAAGCCGGCCCACCCAGCGCTCGCGCCATTGACCCGGGAATCCCATGGAAGACGCCGACCTGCAATTGCTGACCGCCAAGCTGGAGCAGCTGATTCAGCGCACCGAGCAACTCAAGGCGCAGAATCGTCTCCTGCGCCAGAGTGAGCAGGCGTGGCGCGAGGAGCGCGCTCATCTGATTGAAAAGAACGAAATGGCCCGCGTGAAGGTCGAATCAATGATTTCGCGCCTGAAAGCTCTGGAGCAGGACTCATGACCCAGCCGAACACCGTTACCGTGCACATCATGGACAAGGAATATTGCATTTCTTGCCCGCCCGAAGAGCGTAGCAATCTTGAAGGCGCCGCCCATTATCTGGACCGCAAGATGCGCGAGATTCGCAGCAGCGGCAAAGTCATTGGCGCCGACCGCGTTGCGGTCATGGCAGCGCTGAACATCACCCATGAGCTGCTGCACAAGCATGACCGCCTGGACGCCGAAGCCAACAGTGCCCGCGAGCATGTTCGCTCTCTGCTGGAAAGAGTCGACAGCGCTTTAGCCGCCGATCCAAACCCTACCGGCAACTGATGAACGGAAGCCAGATTGCGTTATAATCCCGCCCACTCCCTGGCATGTTCGCCAGTCTGCGATGACCCTCTCCCGATAAGCAACACCATGGAGGCTACACGTAGTGCCGGTGTGCATGTCCGCCTGACGGAAAGCCTTAAGGTACTCTGTAGTCGCCACCTTGAACTCTCGGGTTCAAGGGCCTACGCGGGCAGCGGCATGCTGGGGAGCCTCATCTCATGATCGTAGCCAAAGACCTTTCTCGCTCGGCGCTGCGACGTCAACTGCGCCAGGCGCGCCGCCAACTGCCTCCGACCCGGCAACGGCTGGCAGCACGAGAACTCTACCGTCAACTTGCCCAGCACCCGGTGTTTCGTCGCGCTCGCCATATCGCCTTTTATTTGCCCAACGACGGCGAGATCGACCCCCGCCCGTTAATGCTTGAAGCACAGCGTCGCGGCAAGGCGACCTATCTGCCAGTGCTCAACGCCTGGCCGCGAACGCGCATGGTGTTTCAACGGATCATGCCGAACGAGCGCCTGAGTCCGAATCGCTTTGGCATCGCAGAACCCGCGTTTCGCCCAAACCGGCAACGGCGTATCTGGACACTCGATCTGGTATTGATGCCTTTGGTCGGGTTCGACGAGCACGGCGGGCGCCTGGGCATGGGCGGCGGCTTTTATGACCGAAGCCTGGCGTACCGCGGCAGGCGCAAAAATGGTCACAAACCGACACTTCTTGGGCTCGCACATGAGTGTCAGAAGGTGGACCGACTACCGCTTGAACCCTGGGATGTGAGCTTGCAGGCTACCGTGACGGACCAGAGCTGGTACGGGGGATGAAACGGGTGACGCGGAGGGTATCGCTAGCCGCATCCATGCGGCGGACTCGATCAGCGTTGAAGCTGCTGAGAGTGACTGATCGGAACCATCGAAGACGAATCTCCTGATTGCTCCCAAAGGCCCTGTGTATAGCCGGTAGTGACGACACCGAGGCCAAAGATCAGCACCAATATCCAAAGAATATCTGGCTTGCGTTTCATAGTTTTCGCCTCCCCCTGCCAGGCGAATAGTTACATTCGAGTCAGTATCGTTTTAGTTTTTCAGACTCGACAATGCCAACCTCAAGCGCGGCATTCTCCGCTATGCACCGATGCTGCGCAAACAGGCGTTGCGACCGGTTGTCGGGGAGTTTCGCTTGAGAACCCAAGATGCCGATAGCAGCGAGCAAAGACCATGCCGTACTGGCTCATGAAGTCCGAACCCGATGAGTTTTCAATCGCAAACCTACAGCAACTAGGAACCGGTCGTTGGGACGGCGTGCGCAATTATCAAGCGCGCAACTTCCTACGAAACATGACTGAGGGGGACCTGTTCTTCTTCTATCACTCTAGCTGCGCAGTACCGGGTATCGCCGGCATCGGAAAAATCACCCGCAGCGCTTATCAGGACCCAACTGCACTGGATCCCGACTGCCCGTATTACGATGCGAAGGCAACTACGTCCAAAAACCCCTGGGATGCTGTGGACGTAGGCTTCGTCGAGCGTTTTCCGGTGACGTTGACGCTGCCTCAACTGAAGGCGCAGCCGGCGCTTTCGCAGATGCCGCTCGTCAAGAAAGGTAGTCGCCTCTCGGTCATGCCTGTTACCGAGACGGAATGGCAGGCCGTGCTTTCACTCCGTTGACTCAGCAAGCCGCCCCTAGAACCACTACTACTGAATGATCAGATTGTTGAACAGCAGGTCGTCGACCAAGGGCTTGCCTTCTTCTTGCGTCAACACCGCCTGTACCTGTTTGAGCGCTTCCTGACGTAGCGCTTCCTTGGCTTCGACCGAGCCGAGACTGGCGTCCGTTTGCTGGGAAAACAGTATGACCAGCTGATTCCGAATGAGCGGCTCATGGTGCTTGACCTTGGCCTCGGCTTCGCTACCGGTCACTCGCAGCGCGATATCTGCCTTGTAGTACTTGAGCTTACCGTCGGAACCATAGTTGCCGACCAATGCTGGTACCAGCCCGTAGTAAATGGTCTTTGAAGCTGCACCCTCTTCGGGCTCGGGGGAGTTGGCGAATACGGGCAGCGCGAGGCCCAGGGCCAGACAGAGAAGAATGATGCGTTTCACAGGACTGCTCCTAGGGCTATTGGCGCCAGCATACCCAGTGATACGCACGGACCCAAGCCCAGCCTTATGAATTGCCATCAGGGCCGAACATGCTCGTTGCGTCGACCGAGCAGCCTTCTAGACTGACCAGACACAACCCAGGCCATGAGTGCCATCAGTCCAGATACGACAATAAAAGGAAACTCGATGAAAGCTGTCCTGTGCAAAGCATTCGGCCCGGCCGAAAATCTCGTCGTAGAAGAGTGCGACAGCCCTCAGATCAAGAAGGGCGACGTGCTGCTCGATGTGCACGCAGCGGGCGTCAACTTCCCAGACACACTGATCATCGAGGGCAAGTATCAGTTCAAGCCACCATTTCCGTTTTCACCCGGCGGCGAGGCGGCCGGGGTGGTCGCGGCCGTCGGCGAAAAGATTACGCACCTGAAGGTTGGTGACCGCGTCATGGGCCTGACCGGCTGGGGCAGTTTCGCCGAACAGGTCGCGGTACCTGGGCACAACGTATTGCCGATTCCTCAGGAGATGGATTTCGAAACCGCCGCGGCTTTCAGCATGACCTACGGCACCTCGATGCATGCACTGAAGCAGCGCGCCAATCTGCAGCCGGGCGAAACCTTGCTGGTCCTCGGCGCGTCCGGCGGGGTCGGCCTGGCTGCCGTAGAGATCGGCAAGGCAATGGGGGCAAAGGTCATTGCCGCCGCCTCGACTGCCGAGAAGCTGGAAGTAGCAAAAAAAGCAGGAGCCGACGAACTCATCAACTACAGCGAAACCAGTCTCAAGGAAAAGCTGAAAGAGCTTACTGCTGGCCAGGGCGTCGACGTCATCTACGACCCGGTTGGCGGCGCACTGTTCGAGGAAGCGTTTCGTAGCATCGCCTGGAATGGTCGGATGCTGGTGGTCGGTTTCGCAGCAGGAGATATCCCCTCGCTTCCTGCAAACCTGCCACTTCTGAAGGGCGCCTCGCTTGTGGGTGTGTTCTGGGGTTCTTTTGCCCAACGGCAGCCACACGACAACGCGGCGAACTTCAAGCAGCTGTTCGCATGGCACGCCGAGGGCAAGCTGAAGCCACTGGTGTCACAGACATTTGCTCTGGAGCAGGCAGCCGATGCAATCAATACGCTGGGGCAGCGCAAGGCGGTGGGTAAGCTGGTCGTGAAGGTCCGCTAAAGAGGATTCGCTCGTTGCCCACAGCCGTGTGCAACGAGCGGCAGCCGCCGAATCAATGCGCGGTAGCTGGAGTCTCGCCGCCCTGCTGCATGCGGGCCATTTCCTGGGCGTAGAGCGCATCGAAGTTCACTGGCGCCAACATCAGCGCAGGGAATGAGCCGCGCGTGACCAGGCTGTCGAGTGTTTCCCGCGCATAGGGGAACAGGATATTCGGGCAAAACGCGCCAAGCGTGTGGCTCATGGCCTGCGCTTCGAGACCCTTGATCAAGAAGATACCCGCCTGCTGCACTTCAGCAATGAAGGCCACTTCCTCTCCGGTTTTGACCGTTACAGAAAGCGTCAGGACGACCTCATGGAAATCACCTTCCAGCGATTTCTGCTTGGTGTTCAGATCCAGCGCAACGCTCGGATTCCATTCCTGACGGAAGATTTCCGGACTCTTTGGGGCTTCGAAAGAGAGGTCACGGACGTAGATCCGCTGCAGGGAAAACTGCGCGCCCTGCTCTTCCTGACCTGCGGCGGCACCGTTGTTTGCTTGTTCAGTCATGTGAAGCCTTCTCGCTGTGCATGTCGTATTTGAGTCGCGCCGCCCGTAACGGAATTCTCATCCGTTACCGACAGGCCGTTTTTATCAATTCACGCCTGAAGCATCGCATCCAGGCGGCCTGCCCGCTCCAACGCGTGCAGCTCGTCGCAGCCACCGACGTGCTCGTCACCAATCCATATCTGCGGGACAGAAGTTCTTCCAGCCTTCGCCGCCATTTCCGAGCGCAACGCGGGCTTGCCGTCGACAGGAATTTCCTCGTAGCTGACGCCCTTGCGATCAAGCAGGCTCTTGGCCCTGATACAGAACGGGCACCAGGCGGTGGTGTACATGACGACTTTCGACATAGTTATTTAACCACTGGCAGATTTTCGCCGCGCCAGCTGGCAATTCCTCCAGATAGCTTCGCGGCAGTTAAGCCCGCCTTCTGCAGCTCACGGCAAGCCGTTCCGGCGTGCTGGCCCATGGCGTCGACGACGACAATCGTCTTGCCCTTGTGCTTTTCCAGCTCGCCCAGTCGGCTGACCAGCTTCTCGTGGGGAATGTTCAATGAGTCGACGATATGGCCGGCGTCGAACTCCTTCTTCGCGCGCACGTCCAACACCACGCCTTCATCGCTGTTGACCAGGCCGGTCAGTTCGCGGTTGCTCAGGCTCTTGCCACCCTTGCGTGCCTCGGTGATGGCAAGAAGAACCAGCAACACCAGAAAGATGCTGACCAGAACATAGTGATTAGAGACAAATTCAATCAGGTTAGCGACCATCTAAAGGGTACCCGGGGGATAAAATGCGGGCCAGTATACACACCCCCCCCACCGGGCTGAACCCTGCGGATCGTGACGCCTAACCGGCCAACTATTAGACTGGCCGCCTTTTTTCGCGACCTGTGCAAGGAGCCCGACACATGCCCGCCGCGCCCAAACCCCTGGTATTGATCATCCTCGACGGCTTCGGACACAGTGACAGTCCCGAATTCAATGCCATCCACGCCGCCAACAAGCCAGTCTATGACCGCCTGCTGGCCAGCCAACCGCACGGTTTGATTTCAGGCAGCGGCATGGATGTCGGTTTGCCGGACGGCCAGATGGGCAACTCCGAAGTCGGCCACATGAATCTGGGTGCAGGCCGAGTGGTGTACCAAGATTTCACGCGGGTCACCAAATCCATCCGTGACGGCGAGTTTTTCGAGAACCCGACCATTTGCACCGCAGTGGACAAAGCCGTAGGTGCAGGCAAAGCGGTACATATCCTTGGCTTGCTTTCCGACGGTGGCGTCCACAGCCATCAGGACCATTTGGTCGCGATGGCGGAACTGGCCGCCAAGCGCGGCGCCGAGAAAATCTACTTGCATGCCTTCCTCGACGGCCGCGACACGCCACCGAAAAGCGCACAGCACTCAATCGAACTGATGCAGGCAACCTTTACCCGCTTGGGCAAGGGTCGCGTCGCGAGCCTGATCGGCCGCTACTTCGCCATGGATCGTGACAACCGCTGGGACCGGGTCGAACAGGCGTACAGCCTGATCGTCGACGGCAAGGCCGAACACCGCGCCGACTATGCAGTTGACGGCTTGATTGCCGCCTACGAGCGCGGCGAGAGCGATGAGTTCGTCAAGTCCACCACCATTGGCGAGCCAGTCCGCGTGGAGGACGGTGATGCCGTGGTGTTCATGAACTTCCGCGCCGATCGCGCACGTGAATTGACCCGCTGCTTTGTCGAGCCTGGCTTCAACGAATTCCAGCGCGCCCGTGTGCCAGCGCTGGCTGGCTTCGTCATGCTGACCCAATATGCCGCGAGCATCCCGGCGCCAAGCGCTTTTGCTCCGGAAGGTCTGACGAACGTGCTCGGTGAATACCTGGCGAACAATGGCAAGACCCAGCTACGTATCGCCGAGACAGAGAAGTACGCTCACGTCACATTCTTCTTCTCGGGCGGCCGCGAGGAACCCTTTGCCGGCGAAGAGCGCATCTTGATTCCCTCTCCGCAGGTCGCCACCTACGACATGCAGCCGGAAATGAGCGCGCCAGAGGTGACCGATCGCATCGTCGATGCCATCGAGAACCAGCGATTTGATGTGATCATCGTCAACTACGCCAACGGTGACATGGTTGGCCATACCGGTGTTTTTGAGGCCGCGGTCAAGGCCGTGGAATGCCTGGACAAGTGTGTTGGACGGATCGTCGAAGCGCTGGACAAGGTCGGCGGCGAAGCGCTGATCACCGCCGATCACGGCAACGTCGAGCAGATGGAAGACGTGATGACCGGACAGGCACACACAGCTCATACGTGCGAGCCGGTACCCTTCATCTATGTGGGCAAGCGCAACCTGACCATCCGCGAAGGCGGCGTGCTCGCCGATGTGGCACCGACCATACTGACGCTGCTAGGCATGTCGGTACCCCCAGAGATGACCGGACGCTCAATTGTCGAGCTGAGCTGAATCGGTCTAGCTGCTAAACGCCACAAGACAAGCACCGATACGCCCGCAAAGGCGTACCGGTTATCGCCCACGTCATCTGTAGCAGATGGCGTGCAGCTTGCCCGTGCTTTTTTAGGCATACTACGACGGTCGTTGAACTCTCGGTTACGCCCTCTCATGTCCCGTATATTTCTCGTGTTCGCACTGTTCTGCCTGCTTGGCTCAGCCATTGCGGACGAGCGCGCGGATGCGCGCAAGCAGATCGAAGCGGCACGCCAGGACGTCGCGGAATTGCAGAAGCTGCTCAAACAGATCGAACAGGAGAAATCCGCGGTCCAAAAGCAACTGCAGACGACCGAAAGCGAAATGGGCCAGCTGGAGAAACAGGTCGATTCCTTGCAACAGGAAATCGATCGCAGCGAGGCCGAGCTGGAACGCCTCAATGACGAGAAAGCCACGCTTGAAGGCGCCCGTATCGAACAACAACGCCTGATCGGCATACAGGCACGCGCGGCTTATCAGAGCGGTCGTGAGGAATACCTGAAGCTGCTGCTCAACCAGCAGAATCCGGAAAAATTCAGCCGCACCCTGACCTACTACGACTACCTCAGCAAAGCCCGCTTCGAGCAGCTCGAAAGCTTCAATGAAACGCTGCGTCAGCTGGCCGGCGTCGAAGCCGGTATTGAGAAGCAGCAGGCCACGCTGGCCGAGCAGCAGGACGGCCTCAAACAACGGCGGGCGCAACTGGCCGAGGTCCGTGAGGAGCGCCAACTGGCGCTGGCCAAACTCGATAAAGACCTGTCCAGCCGCGACCAGAAGCTCAAAGCGCGCAAGCAGGAGCAGGCGCAGCTGGAGCGAGTACTCAAGACCATTGAAGAAACCCTTGCACGTCAGGCGCGGGAAGCTGAACAAGCGCGCCAACGCGAACTGGCCATGGCCCGCGAGCGCGAACAAGAGCAGGCGCGTCAACAGCAGGCCGGCCGCCCTAGCCCAGCACCGTCCGGCCCGCTCGTCTCAAGTGCGGGCGGAAATTTTGGCGGTCCTTTCGCTAAGGCCAAGGGCAAGCTGCCCTGGCCGGTAGACGGAAGATTGGTGGCACGCTACGGCACTCCGCGCGGCGGCGATGCTCGAACCAAGTGGGACGGCGTGCTGATTGGCGCCGACGTTGGCACTCAAGTCCGAGCTGTGCATGGAGGCCGCGTGGTCTTCGCCGATTGGTTGCGTGGTGCCGGCCTGCTGGTGATCCTCGATCACGGCAACGGTTATCTCAGCCTTTATGGACACAATCAGAGTCTGCTGCGTGATGCAGGAGACATCGTCAAGGCAGGCGACCCGATTGCCACCGTAGGAACCAGTGGCGGGCAAGAGGCTGCCGCACTGTATTTCGCCATTCGCCAACAGGGTCGCCCGAGCGATCCGGCACAATGGTGTCGCGCTCAGGGATAGGCCAATCAGGCCTTAGCGCGCCCCTCATAACTGGAGTCAGACATGCTGCACCTGTGCCGTTTTGCCCAACCCACCACCCTGGCCCTGACCATCATGCTGGGGATGCAAGGTAGCGCCTTGGCGCAGCAATCGCCCCCCGAGATCGCTCCAGAACCGCTCCAGTTGAACACCGCGACGCAAAAAGCGCCGCTGCCACTGGAAGAACTGCGGACTTTTGCCGAAGTACTGGACCGGATCAAAGCCGCATACGTGGAGCCGGTCGACGACAAAACACTGTTGGAGAATGCCATCAAGGGCATGCTCAGCAACCTCGACCCCCATTCCGCCTACCTTGAACCCGATGCATTCGCCGAACTTCAGGAGAGCACCAGCGGGGAGTTCGGCGGCCTGGGCGTCGAAGTCGGGATCGAAGACGGCTTCATCAAGGTGGTATCGCCGATCGACGATACCCCGGCGTCCAAGGCCGGCATCGAAGCGGGCGATCTGATCGTCAAGATCGACGGCAAGCCGACCAAGGGCATGTCGATGATGGATGCGGTGGCCATGATGCGCGGCAAACCAGGCAGCGACATAGCGCTTTCGCTGGTGCGCGAGGGCGGCAAGCCTTTTACGGTCAAGCTCACCCGCGCCGTGATCAAGGTAAACAGCGTCAAGAGTCAGCTGCTTGAGCCGGGATATGGCTACCTGCGCGTCACGCAATTCCAGATCAATACTGGCGAGGAAGTGGGTAAGGCCCTGGCACGCTTGCGCAAAGAAAATGGCAAGAAGCTCAACGGACTGGTGCTGGATCTGCGCAACAATCCCGGAGGAGTGCTCCAAGCGGCAGTTGAGGTATCCGACCATTTCCTGACTGACGGCCTGATCGTTTATACCAAGGGCCGTATTGCCAACTCCGAACTGCGCTTCAACGCAGACGCGGCCGACGCCAGCGAAGGCGTTTCGCTGGTCGTGCTGATCAATGGAGGCAGCGCCTCGGCGTCTGAAATCGTGGCCGGCGCCTTGCAGGATCAGAAACGGGGCGTGGTCATGGGGACCGACAGCTTCGGTAAAGGCTCGGTGCAGACGGTACTTCCGCTGAATAACGACCGAGCCCTGAAGCTCACCACTGCGCTTTACTACACGCCTGATGGTCGCTCCATCCAGGCCCAGGGAATCGAGCCGGATATTCGGGTCACCCGCGCCAAACTGACGCGCGAACAAGCGGCGGAAGGCATTCGCGAGGCCGATCTAGCCGGGCACCTTGGCAATGGAAACGGGGGCGAGGACCGGCCCACAACGGCGCCGATCGTCAGTGAATCTCCACGCCCTCAGGACGAGGACTACCAACTCGGTCAGGCGCTGAATCTGCTCAAGGGGTTGAACCTCACCCGCGGCCAGTAGTTGATGCCCAGGGTTTTAGTTTTGCTGTTGGGAGTATTGGTTCCGCTTGCGGCTGTTGGCGCAACGGATATCGCGCCCCATGACAACGGCGATGCCGTCGATCTGGCATCCGTTTCGCGAATGCCAAAACTGGCACTGGTCATGGATGACCTGGGCCAGAACGCGGCGCGCGATGCACGCGTTCTGGCCTTGCCTGGCCCTGTGGGCATGGCGATTCTGCCTGACACTCGGCATGCCACAGAGCTGGCGGAGCGAGCCAACGCGGCAGGCAAGACCGTCATGTTGCACCTGCCCATGGCCCCTGCTGATGGGCCTTACGCCTGGCAACCGCAGCTGCGTGCAGCGGAGCTCGACCGGCGGCTGAACGATGCCCTCGCAAAGGTGCCGCATGCCAGCGGTGTTAACAATCACATGGGCAGCCAGATGACCGACCGCCAAGAGCCCATGGCCTCGCTCATGCGCGAGCTGCAACAACGCCACCTGTTCTTTCTCGACAGTCGTACCAATGCAGCTACCGTTGCAGCTGCGACTGCGCAACGCATCGGCCTGGCGAGTCTTTCTCGTGACATTTTTCTCGATGACGACCCCAGCCCCGAAGCCGTGGCTGCGCAGTTTCGAGCCGCCGTACAGCTCGCTCACAGGCAGGGTTCAGTGGTGGTGATCGGTCACCCACACCCGGCAACGCTCGCCCTGTTGGAGCGGGAGCTGCCGAAGCTGGCTGCTCAGGGTATCGACTGGGTGGACCTCGGCCAGATGATCGCCACCCGAGGCAACCGCGCCATGATCGCCCATGGCGCAAACGGCCTGTATCGATGAGGACAGGTCACAGATAGCGACGCATGATGGCGTCGATGGCGCCGTCACTCTTCATCTCATTCAGCGCTTTCTGCAACCGAGAGACGACTTCATCCGGCGTCTCTTTATTGAGCGCAAGAAACAACTGCGCGTCGTTAAAACGCAACACCGTAGTCAGACCGCTCACCCCCTCCTGCTTCGCCAGGTAGGGCCCGACCGGGTCGGTTGTCGCCCAGAGATCTATCTGCCCCTTGAGCAGCTTGCCGATGTTTTCCTGGTCGCGCAGTGAGTTGATCGGCTCGAAACCCTTGCTTTCCAAGTGCTGGCTAACCGCGTCGTTCTTGTAGGCGCCGACCTGGTACTGCTTGGCCTGCTCAAGCGAACTCAGCCGCATCGGGCTGCCTGCCGGGGCCAGCAGCACCCATCCGGTACTGGCCAGCGGGCCGACCCATTTGAACAGCGGCTCACGCTCAGGTGTATAGGTGGTAGAAAACAGTCCCTGATCGGGATGCTCCAGGACCTGGTTGTAGATGCGTTCCCAGGGGAAACGCAGCGTCAGGCTGTAATCGATCTCGGCACGCTTGAACATCTCGCGCACGATCTCGGCATTGATCCCGCTGATGTTGTGGTCTGCTGCGTAGTTCTTGCCGTCAGCGGCCATATTGAACGGCGGGAAATTCTCGGTCAGTAGCACCACCTTGTAGTCTTCAGGCAGTGCTGCCCTGGTCGAGACGGCCATTACCAGCAATAGCCCGGCCGCTAGAATTCGTCTCATCGCACCCTCTCCCGTATGCAAAACATCCACAGGCGACACAACGCTGACAACTGCCTAGCAGAGCCCACGCGTGTGTCGCACCTTTAATGTTTAGCAACTTGCGATCCAGGCGTAGCGTGGCTACGGCCGAAATGGGATGAACCGCACAAACTTGAGCATCATATTGCCATCACCCCAAACCCTTACAGCTGCGCGACGGGCGAAACGGAAGGAGACTCCCCTGTGCTCGCTGAGGAGACTCAGCATTAACGTTCCGAAACGGGGCGCTGTGGCGCAACAACGCTACGAATCGGAACAAGCTGAGATGCGGCCGGAAAGACTACTTACAGATAACGACCTTCAATACTGGCTAGCGTGCCGTCAGCGCGCATCTGCTCCAGCGCGGCCTGCAGCCTGGCTACGGTCTCATCAGGGACACCTTTGTTGAGCGCCAGGTAGAGCTCCGCACTGTCGAACTTGAGCACCCGCTTTAGGCCGTTTACGCCTTGCTGCTTGGCCAGGTAGCGCCCAGCCGGATCACCGGTGGCCCAGAGGTCGATCGTGCCGCCCTGGAGCTTGTCCACGTTGGTTTGGTCGCGCAGGACCAGCGACGGCTCCAACCCCTGTGCCGCGAGGTGTTCGGCAATCGCATCACCCTTGTAGGCGCCAATGCGGTACTGGCTGGCCTGCTCGAGACTGCTGACTTCGATCGTGCTGTCGCCCCTGGCCAACAGCACCCAGTCGTCCGGACCGATCGGCCCCACCCACTTGAAGAGCTCTTCCCGCTCCGGTAGCCGCGCAGTGACGAATACGCCGTACCCTGGCATCTCCAGAGCCATCTTGTAAATCCGCTCCCAGGGGAAACGCAGCGTCAGCGTGTACTCCACACCGGCACGCTTGAACATTTCACGAACGATGTCGGCGGCGATACCCGTAATGTTTTCGTCGCGCGCAAAATTCTTGCCGTCGACTGCCATGTTGTAGGGCGGGAAATTTTCGGTGAGCAGATTGATTGGTTCCGGCGCGGAGTGCGCAGCAGAAGTGATCAGCGACAGGCTGGCGGCCAGCGACAACAATGTGTTTTTGAACATGGCGGGGTTCCTTGATGCGGCAGCCGCGGTATGTCGCGGCTGTGTCCTTGTATGTTGTAAGTGCAGCTTCGAGCAGTCCGGTACGCGCCGATCAGCGCATCACGATGCCGCAGCTGGCCATATAGGCCTTGGCTTCCGGCACGGTGTACTCGCCGAAATGGAAGATGCTTGCGGCCAGCACCGCATCGGCCTTGCCTTGCAGAACGCCATCGGCCAGATGCTGCAGATTGCCGACGCCACCAGAGGCGATCACCGGAATATGCACCGCCTCGCTGATCGCCCGAGTTACGCCCAGGTCGTAGCCACTCTTGACGCCGTCCTGGTCCATGCTGGTCAGGAGGATTTCGCCAGCGCCCAGCGCTTCCATCTTCTGCGCCCACAGCACGGCGTCGAGCCCGGTCGGCTTGCGCCCACCGTGAGTAAAGATCTCCCAACGCGGGGTTTCGCCCGGAGCGGAAACCCGCTTGGCATCAATGGCAACGACAATGCACTGCGAGCCGAACCGATCGGCCGCTTCACCGACGAACTCCGGCGTGAACACCGCGGCGGTGTTGATCGAGACCTTGTCGGCGCCGGCGTTGAGCAGGTTGCGAATATCCTGCACCGAGCGCACACCGCCGCCGACGGTCAGCGGAATGAACACCTGGCTAGCCATGCGCTCGACCGTATGCAGCGTGGTGTCGCGGTTGTCGACGCTGGCAGTGATATCGAGGAAGGTGATCTCGTCGGCGCCCTGTTCGTCGTAGCGACGGGCGATTTCCACTGGATCACCGGCATCGCGGATGTTTTCAAACTGGACGCCCTTGACCACGCGGCCGTTGTCCACGTCGAGGCAGGGAATGATGCGTTTGGCCAAGGCCATGGTCGATCTCTCTCGTAGGGTGGACAACCGCGCAGCGTTGTCCACCGGGTCACCGGATGCACGGCGGACAAGCGAAGCTTTGTCCGCCCTACGGCTTATTCGTCCTTGTACTTCAGATCACAGAGCGCCTGCGCCTCGGCGACATCTAGCGTGCCCTCATAAATCGCACGACCGGTGATTGCGCCGACAATGCCGCGCGTGTTGGTGTCGAGCAGCTTCTGGATGTCACCGATGTTGTGAATGCCGCCAGAGGCGATCACCGGGATGCGACTGGCATTGGCCAGCGCCACAGTGGCTTCGACGTTGCAGCCCTGCATCATGCCGTCCTTGGCGATGTCCGTGTAGACGATTGCCGAGACGCCATCAGCCTCGAAGCGTCGCGCCAGATCGACAACCTGAACACTGCTGACCTCAGCCCAGCCGTCGGTGGCGACAAAGCCGTCTTTCGCATCCAGGCCGACGATCACCTTGCCCGGGAAGGCGCGGCAGGCTTCGCCGACGAATTCCGGCTGCTTGACCGCCTTGGTGCCGATGATCACGTAGCTGACGCCAGCGCGAACGTAGTGCTCGATGGTTTCCAGGGAGCGGATGCCGCCACCGATCTGGATCGGCAGGTCGGGATAGCGCTTGGCGATTGCGGTGACCACTTCACCATTGACCGGCTGGCCTTCGAAGGCGCCGTTGAGATCGACCAGATGCAGGCGACGGCAGCCGGCCTCGACCCATTTGGCGGCCATGGCCACCGGGTCGTCGGAGAACACCGTGGCGTCGTCCATCAGGCCCTGACGCAGACGCACACAGGCGCCGTCCTTGAGATCGATGGCGGGAATGATCAGCATGCTTTTTCCTTCGTCAAACGAGCGGCAAGCTGCAAGCCGATGGCGGCGAGCATGCCTGCGTATCTATTTCTGGCAACGTCAGCAGAAGCCTGCCGCTGCCGCTAGTTTTTCTCGAGCGCCCACAGGTCGCTTTCGATGCTTTCGAAGCGCTCTTTCAGGTGCGTCTGCACGTCGAAGATCGCCTTGTTGTAGTACAGCGGAGCGATCTCGCGAGCGAACAGATCGAGCACTTCTTGCGCCTCGAATGAACCCAGCTCCAACTCGAAGCGGTCTTCCAGAAAGCGCTTGATGATCTGCTGTGCGGCCTGTTCCTGAGCTGAATCCAGTGCCAAGACCGGCGCCTTGAGCTTCGCCCGGCTCATTACCAGCGGCCATCCCAGGCAGCGAAGTTCTGCAGCAGCTGCAAGCCGTGGGTATGGCTCTTTTCGGGATGGAACTGCACGGCAAAGCGCGAACCGTCGGCCAGCGCGGCGGCGAAATCCTTGCCGTAATGGCCACGGCCAACCACCTGGCGCGGGTTACCGGCCTCGATGTAGTAGCTGTGCACGAAATAGAAGCGGCCATCGGCGGGAATGTTGTGCCAGAGCGGATGGCTGACAGCCTGCTCGACCTGGTTCCAGCCCATGTGCGGCACCTTGAGGCGCTCGCCGTCTTCTTCCAGATCCTTGCCGAAGAAACGCACCTGACCGGGAAACAGGCCAATGCAATCGACGCCGCCGTTCTCTTCGCTGCGCTCCATCAATGCCTGCATACCCACGCAGATGCCGAGGAACGGCCGATCGACGCTGACTTCACGGACCAGCTCGTCAAAGCCCAGCCGGCGGATTTCAGCCATGCAATCGCGAATCGCGCCGACGCCGGGAAACACCACGCGATCGGCTTCGCGAATGACTTGGGCATCGCTGGTAATCAGCACCCGACCGGCACCCACATGCTCGAGCGCCTTGGCGACCGAATGCAGGTTGCCCATGCCGTAATCGATGACTGCGACGGTCTGCATTACAGGCAACCTTTGGTCGACGGCATCTGCCCGGCCATGCGCTCATCCAGCGTCACCGCCATGCGCAGCGCGCGGCCGAACGCCTTGAACACGGTCTCGATCTGGTGGTGGGTGTTGTGCCCGCGCAGGTTGTCGATGTGCAGGGTCACCAAGGCGTGGTTAACGAAGCCCTGGAAGAATTCCTGAAACAGATCGACATCGAAGCCGCCCACGCTGGCGCGGGTGTAGGGGACATGCATCTGCAGACCCGGACGCCCGGAAAAGTCGATCACCACGCGCGACAGCGCTTCATCCAATGGCACGTAGGAATGTCCGTAACGGGTCATGCCTTTCTTGTCGCCAACAGCTTTGGCGAATGCCTGGCCGAGGGTGATGCCAACGTCTTCGACGGTGTGGTGGTCATCAATGTGCAAATCGCCCTGGCATTCGATGTCCAGATCAATCAAGCCGTGGCGGGCGATCTGGTCGAGCATATGCTCGAGAAACGGCACGCCGATGGCAAAGCGGCTCTTGCCGGTGCCGTCCAGGTTGATGGTGGCCTTGACCTGGGTTTCCAGGGTGTTGCGCTCTACGCAAGCCGTACGTTCGGACATCAACAGCTCCGCTGATCGTGGGGCGAAAAATGAGCCGCATTATAGGCCCAAACCTACCCTCGTCGATACGCGCCCAGCGGCTCGGCTGCTGCAAACTGCCGGCTGGCTGATCGAGCAGCACGGAGGCTGACCGCTCAACGACTCACCGGCCGGCCTATCGGCTGCGCTGTCGTGCGTCGCAGAGCCGGCACGGTTATCCTTTCCGTCACTCTCCACAACAGCCAGGTCAACATGCCCGTTTTCGTTGAAGCCGTAACCGAGCCCAGCCAGCAGGACCGTATCGATCTGGCGAAAATCTTCGCCGACGCCCCTGCCTGGCTCCTGACGCCTTACGCAGATGCCGCAGCCCTGATCGAGGCCGGGTTGGCCGACCACAGCCTGATCGCGGGTCGTTTCAATGACCGGCTGCTCGGTGCCGCCCTGTTGCAACGAGGCTCGTCCAACTGGCATCTGTCGCACTTGTGCGTACGTAAGCTCACTCGCCGTCGGGGCGTAGGTGCACGCATCCTCGAAGAAAGTCGGCGTCTGGCCAGTGAAGCCGGGCAGGATCTGCACCTGGCGGCACCGGCAGACCAGCTGGAGGCTCAAGCTTTGGCCGCACGGGCACATCTCCCACTGGACGCAATCTAAGCCCTGCCGACGTTTCTCCCCCGACTGTCATAGCGTCTGGCAGCGCCGCCATCGCACACAGGAACCCAGACGCAGGTAGCCACTCCAACGCCAGCCACGGCAAAAGCCGTGGTTCGTGACGCTATACTCGCTGCTTTTGAAATGCCAAACACAAAGGACCTGTCCATGAAAGCGCTCGGCAAGATCCTGGGCCTGGTAATCCTCGGGTTGCTGCTCCTCATCGTCGCATTGGGCTTTGCCCTGACCCATCTGTTCGACCCTAACGACTACAAAGACGAGATCCGCACACTCGCTCGCGACAAGGCCGGACTCGAACTGAACATCGCCGGCGATATCGGCTGGAGCCTGTTCCCGTGGCTCGGCCTCGAACTGCACGACACCACCCTGGCCAGCGTGCAGACACCCGAACAGCCCTTCGCCGATCTGCGCATGCTGGGGCTGTCGGTCCGGGTACTGCCGTTGCTAAGTCGCGAAGTGGAGATGAGCGACATCACTCTCAATGGGCTGAACCTGACACTTAACCGCGACGAGCAGGGACGTGGTAACTGGGAAGGCGTGGGCCGCCCGGCCACTAGCGAAACACCGCCAGACGCAACGCCACCCGCAGAAGCGGCCGAACCCGGGGATGACGAGCAGACGGCCGATAACGCCAAGCGCCCGTTGCAACTGGACATCGACAGCCTGACCATCAGCGACGCACGAGTGACCTACCATGATGCACAGACCGGACAGCAGTTCAGCGCTGAAGGCATCGAACTGACCACGGGCGCCATTCGCGAAGCCACTTCTATTCCAATCAAGCTCAACGCCTTTTTCGGCAGCAACAAGCCGGTCATGCGCGCGCGTACCGAATTGCAGGGGGCGTTGCGCTTCGATACCAAGCTGCAGCGCTATCAGCTCGAGGATCTGCGCTTGAGCGGCGAGGCCTCTGGCGAACCATTGCAAGGCAAGACGCTGTCGTTCAGCGCCCAGGGCCAACTTTTGGCCGACCTGGCTGCCGATATCGCCGAGTGGACCAGCCTCAAGTTCACAGCCAATCAATTGCGTGGTCTTGGCGAACTCAAGGCCCGTGATCTGCAGGACCAGCCAAAAATCACCGGTGCATTGTCGATCGCCGAATTCAACCTGCGCGAATTCCTCGAGAGCATCGGCCAACAGCTCCCGGCCATGGCCGACAACGCCGCGCTGGGCAAGGCCGAGTTGGTCACCCGCCTTGCCGGCACCCCGACCAGCCTGACCTTCGAAGAGATCAATCTGAAGCTGGACGGCAGCACCTTTACCGGCCAAATCGCGGTCAGTGATTTTGCCAAGCAAGCATTGCGAGTCGACCTGAGCGGAGACCAGCTGAATCTCGACCGCTATCTGCCGCCGCCAGAAAAGGAGGACCCTGCCGGTGCCGCGCGTCAAAGCGAGGTCAAAGCTACCCAAGCGGCAGTTATCGGCGGCGGCACCACGCCGCTGCCAGGCAAACCAACCCAGCAGGCCTGGAGCAGCACCACCGCTCTGCCGGTCAGCGCCCTGCGCAATCTGGACACGCGCATCAACCTGAGCATCGACAACCTCACTGCGATGAAGCTGCCGGTCGACAGCTTCGCCCTCAAAGCGCGCACGGCGGGCGGTCTGCTGACGCTGGAGCAGTTGCGTGGCGGCCTCTACAACGGTCGAGTTGAAGCTTCCGCCAGTCTCGATGTCCGACCGCAGGTGCCCCTGATTACCGCCCAGACCCGCCTGGCCCGCGTCCCCATCGAAGGCCTACTGCAAAGCCGGGGCGAAGAGGTGGTGATCAAGGGCCTGCTCAACATGGACAGCGACATCCGCACCCAGGGCAACAGCCAGCAAGCCTGGATCGATAACCTCAACGGCAAGATCGGCTTCATCATCGACAACGGCATCCTCGTCGATGCCAACCTCGAGCAGCAGCTTTGTCGCGCCATTGCCACCCTCAACCGCAAGCCATTGAACAGCGAGCCGCGCGGCAAGGACACGCCATTCCGCGAACTGAAAGGCAACCTCACCCTGCGCAACGGCGTCGCCAGCAACCCGGACCTGAAGGTCAGCATTCCCGGTCTCACGGTGAACGGCGAGGGCGATGTTGACCTGCGCGTGCTCGGCATGGACTACCGCATCGGTCTCGTGATCGAGGGTGACAAGGGCGACATGCCCGACCCGGCCTGCGCCGTCAATGAACGCTATGTCGGTATCGAGTGGCCGTTGCGCTGCCGCGGTCCGCTCGAACTGGGTGCCAAGGCCTGTCGCTTCGACAACGACCGCCTCGGCAAAATCGCCGCCCGGCTCGCCGGAGACAAGCTCAACGAGACCATCGAAGAGAAGCTGGGCGACAAGGTCAGTCCCGAATTAAAAGACGCACTGAAAGGCCTGTTCAATCGATGACCCAGCAAGCGTTGAGCGACGCGCAGTTCAGCGTCGCCGTTCTCGACTGGTACGACCGCCACGGGCGCAAGGATCTGCCCTGGCAGCAAGGCATCACGCCCTACCGTGTGTGGGTATCGGAGATCATGCTGCAGCAGACGCAGGTCAGCACCGTGCTCGGCTACTTCGACCGCTTCATGGCAGCGCTACCCACCGTCGAAGCCCTGGCCAGCGCGCCAGAGGACGAAGTTCTGCATCTATGGACCGGGCTGGGTTACTACAGCCGTGCACGAAACCTGCACAAGACCGCCAAACTGGTTGTTGCCGAGCATGGCGGTGAATTTCCGCAGGACGTGGGACAGCTGGCCGAGCTGCCCGGCATTGGACGGTCCACTGCCGGCGCCATTGCCAGCCTGAGCATGGGCCTGCGGGCACCAATTCTGGACGGCAACGTCAAGCGCGTGCTGGCCCGCTTTGCCGCACTGGAGGGCTATCCAGGCGAGCCAAAGGTAGCCCGACAGCTGTGGGACGTAGCCGAGCGGCTGACCCCACAAACACGAGTCAACCATTACACCCAGGCAATGATGGACTTGGGTGCGACACTCTGCACGCGCAGCAAACCCAGCTGCCTGCTCTGCCCACTGAAGACTGGCTGCCGCGCCCACCTGCTGGGCCGCGAAACCGAGTTTCCGACGCCCAAGCCGCGCAAGACATTACCGCGCAAGCGCACCCTGATGCCGCTGCTGGCCAACCATGAGGGCGCCATACTGCTCTATCGCCGCCCACCTACGGGACTGTGGGGCGGACTCTGGAGCCTGCCGGAGCTGGACGATCTAGCTGCGCTCGACCCACTCGCTGCACGTCACGCCTTGCAATTGCAGCAGCGCCGCGAGCTCCCCACCCTGACACATACCTTCAGTCATTTCCAGTTGGCCATCGAGCCCTGGCTGATCAGAGTCACGTCAGAAGTCGGCGCCGTGGCCGAGCCGGACTGGCTCTGGTATAACCTCGCCACCCCGCCGCGACTGGGGCTTGCCGCCCCGGTGAAGACGCTGCTCAAGCGCGCCGCCGCCGAATTGAACGCAGGAGAGATGTCATGACCCGCACCGTGAACTGCCGCAAGTACAAAGAAGAACTGCCCGGCCTGGAGCGCCCGCCTTATCCTGGCGCCAAGGGCGAAGACATCTACAACAACGTCTCGAAGAAGGCCTGGGACGATTGGCAGAAACACCAGACCATGCTGATCAATGAGCGCAGGCTGAACATGATGAACGCCGAGGACCGCAAATTCCTGCAGACCGAGATGGACAAATATCTCTCCGGCGAAGAATACGCCCAGGCCGAAGGCTACGTGCCGCCGAGCGAATAAGGTATTCGCAACTTGGCGCAGCAAGAGCCAGCGCCAAGGTTTGCTGTCGCGCCTAGAGACTAAAGCGCCTGCATATATCGCTAAATGCCCGTTCTAACTAAATATTTTCAAAGCCACGCTTGACAGGCAAACGGCAAATCCGTCTAATAGCGCCCCGTTGCCCAGGTAGCTCAGTCGGTAGAGCAGGGGATTGAAAATCCCCGTGTCGGCGGTTCGATTCCGTCCCTGGGCACCACTAATCCGAACAAAAAGGCTCACCCATGCGGTGGGCCTTTTTGCTTTCTGCCGCTTATTTTCAGCTTACGATCTCTTCGTCGGCGGCCCAGCAGCCTCTCTTCGCAACACCGAGCGCGTCAAGCCAATCGCCCCGCCCTGCGCGACATGTTCGCCGCGAACCAGCGCACCTCAGGTCCAGACGACCTGCGCGGCATCCGGCCCAAGTGCCGGCTTACATTTTGTATCAACGCCTCTTAAATGATGACTTCACCCGTCGAATGCCCGAGGCAGAGCACTTTGTTCCCGGCGATAACACCCGCGAGGTGGCCATTGGCGTCAGCATGACGACAAAGCTAATGCCAATTATTTTCATTTAGTTTACATTCCCGCCCCGATTTCCCAACAACACCAATATCGGGAGCTTCTCGTGTTCCGCAAATCCTGTCTGTGTCTGTCCATTTCGCTCGCGTCGATTTCCTTCTTGTCGGTCCCGGCCTTCGCCGAAAAGGCCGCTGAACTTGAGGCGGTAACCATCAGCGCGACACGCGCCCGCAGCGAGGCCGGCAAGACGCCACAGAAAATTACGGTGATCAGCCGCGAGCAGATCGAACAACAACTGGCGATTACCTCGGATCATGGCGCTGTGCTAAGCAACCTGATCCCGTCCTATTCGCCAAGCAGGCAGAAGATGAGCAGCGCAGGCGAGACTTTCCGCGGCCGCTCAGCGCTGATTCTCATCGACGGCGTACCGCAGTCCACACCGCTGCGTGACAGCCAACGCGACGGTTACGTCATCGACCTGTCGATGGTCGAACGCATCGAAGTCATCCACGGAGCCAGTGCCGAACACGGTCTGGGCGCTACGGGCGGTATCATCAACTATGTCACCCGGCGCCCGGCCAGCGGTGCGCTGCGCCAGCACGCGGGCGTCAGCTTTACCGCACCCGGAGACTACGAGTCCGAAGGACTGGGCTACAAACTTGACTACCGTGTCGAAGGCACCCAGGGCGATCTCGACTACCTTGCCGCCGCCAGTTGGCAGACTCAGGGCATGTTCTACGACGCCAATGGGGATCTGATCGGCGTCGACGACACCCAGGGCGACGTGATGGACTCGACCGGCACCGATCTGCTGCTCAAGCTCGGCTACTGGCTGGATGACAATCAGAACATCGGCTTGATGATCAATCGCTACGAAGTCGAAGGCGAACACGAGTACGTCAACGTACCGGGTAACGCCAACGCTGAGATTCCCGCCACTTCGCGCAAAGGCGACCCGCAGGGGAAGGCTCCTCAGAACGAAACGCTGGCCACCAGCCTGTCCTACAAGCATGCCGATTTCTATGGCAACGAACTGGGCCTGCAGCTGTATACCCAGCGATTTCGTGCACGTTTTGGTGGCGGCACGAACGCCACTTTCCAGGACCCCAGCATCGCGCCAGCGGGAACGCTGTTCGACCAGTCGCAGAACGAGTCTGACAAGATCGGCGGCAAGCTGACCGTCAGCCGCGACGGCATGCTCGACAATCGCCTGATGCTCACCGGCGGTCTTGATGTGCTGCAGGACACTACCAGCCAGCAGCTGATCCTCACTGATCGGGAGTGGGTTCCTGAGACGGTATTCCGTAACTATGCTCCCTTCCTTCAGGCTGAGATCCGCGCCCTCGACCAGCTGACCTTCCACGCGGGGGTGCGTCATGAATTCGCCGACCTCGACGTCGACGGCTTCCGCACCATCGCTTCGACCAAACCGGTAGGCAATGTTGATGTGGAAGGTGGCAACCCGACCTTCGAGGAAACGCTCTACAACGCCGGTGTGGTCTGGCAAATGAATGACTGGGCGCAACTGTTCGCCAACTACTCAGAAGGCTTCGGCATGCCGGATGTCGGTCGCGTGCTGCGGGGCATCGGCACTCCGGGAACCAGTGTGGACAACTTCCTCGACTTGCAACCGGTCGTTACCGAAAACCGTGAAATCGGCTTTCGCCTGAACCATGGCCCGTTCGATGCGGAGATCAGTTACTACGAGTCGGATGCCGAACTCGGATCGCGGCTGGACAGCGTGGGCGGGGTCTATCAGGTTCGCCGCGAGCGCACCGAAATCGATGGCATCGAGTTCACCGGTGGCTGGCAGATCACCGAGGCGCACCGCCTGAAGCTGATGTATGCACAGGTCAACGGCCAGTCCGATACTGACGATGACGGCAAGGTCGATACCGACCTCAATGGTGCGAACATCTCGCCGGATCGCTATGGCATCGGCTGGCAGGCCAACTGGAACGACAAGCTGCACAGCCTGTTGCAGGCCAACCACTACGCCAGCAGAAGCTTCGATCAGCCTGGGCTGGATTTCGATGGATACACCCTGGTCGATGCCACGCTGGGTTATCGCCTGCCGGTCGGCGAAGCCCGCTTGGGGATCGAGAACCTGTTCAACGAGGACTACCTGACCTACTACTCGCAGGCGGCCAATACCGGCTCGGACCTGACCCGCAACGGGCGAGTGTTCAACGGCCGCGGACGCACGCTCACCCTCGGTTATCAGGTCAGTTTCTGAGGCCATGGCCGCAGCCGCGACAAAGCCTGACAGGCAAGTACCCAGCCATCGATGGTCACGCCGCGCCAGCCTGGCGCTGCGTGTTGTCGCGGCCATTGGTGGCGGCTATGCCTGCACGGTCGGGCTAGCCTCGGCAAGCGCGCAACTGCTGGTCCTGTTTGGCAGCATCGCGCGCAGCGAAGCGGTAATCCTGGCTGCAATGCTGGGCTTTATCCTCTACCTCGTGTTGCTCATCTGGAGTTTCAGCGAGCCCAGACTCTGGCGGGTCTGGGCGCTGCTGCTGACGGGCATCCTGATCGGAGGGGCACTAAGCCAATGGCTAGCGCCTCTGCTGGGGACAGACTGAATGGCGCCTGGTAGCGGCTTTCGGCAGTCGATGTCATGGCTCCACACCTGGGCGGGCGTGCTACTTGGCGGCTTGCTTCTGGCAATCTTCTGGACCGGTTCGCTTTCAGTCTTCGATCGGGAAATCGACCGCTGGATGCAACCCGACACGCGCCTTCCGCCGCCTCCCGCGGAGTTCTCGCTTGACCAGCTCGTCGTCCCTCATGCGCGCCAACTGGCGCAGGACGCTCCAGTCTGGAGCATCAGCCTGCCTACTCCGCGCGTGCCGACGCTTCAGCTTGACTACCAGCGCCCACAACAAGATGCCTTGCGCCGTCATATCGATCCGCGTACCGGTGAGCTGTTGGCCGACCAGGGCAGCTGGGCCGGCACCCGGTTCATCTTTCCCTTCCACTTCAGCCTGCACCTGGGCTGGCGCAGCATCGGCTACTGGCTGGTTGGCGCGGCCGGAATGGGCATGTTGGTGCTACTGACGTCCGGCGTCGTCGCGCATCGGAAGCTGATCGCCGAGTTCTTCACGTTTCGACCGCGCAAGCGACTTCAACGCAAACTGCTAGATCTGCACAACCTCACCGGTGTGCTGGTCTTGCCGTTTCACTTCGGCATCAGCCTGTCGGGGCTGATCATTTTCTATTCGATCTATTTCCCCGGAATCACCCAGGCCCTCTATCCACAAGGCCGGGCGCAGCTCCAGCTGGAGGCGCTGGGTAATTACTCACGCCCGGCAGCCGGACTGACCGCAGAGATCGCGTCGCTGGACAGCATGCTGACGAGCGCAAAAGAAGTTTGGGAACGCAGCGGCACGCCTGGCCAAGCTTACTTCGTGCGGGTCTGGCATCCAGGCGACCGTAACGCCTATGTCGAGGTTCGCCGCTCCCATGCCAACGAGGTGACGATGAATGTCGATCGGCTGACGTTCGACGGCACCACGGGTGAGCTGCTGCACCAGCACTCGGCCGCACCCGTTGCTGGCGTGCAGCGCTTTCTGACGGGCCTGCATTTCATCCAGTTCGAGCATTGGACGCTGCGCTGGCTCTATTTCATCGGAGGCATGAGTGGCTGCGTGCTGATCGGCACCGGCCTGCTGTTCTGGTCCGGCTCGCGGCGCGCCAGGCACGAACGTCAGGGACGCATTGGCACACGGGTGGTCGACGCTGTGAGCGTGACGGCCGGCCCAGGGCTGATTATCGCGACGCTGATCTTCTTCGTCACAAATCGGCTGCTGCCCGCTGGCAGTGAATGGTTTGGCCAAAGTCGCGCTGAGCTGGAGATTTGGGCGTTCTGTTTGAGCTGGCTTCTGGCACTGGCCCACGCTGCGTGGCACCCGGCGCAGGCGTGGCGCCAGCAATTGCAATGTGCCGCCGCACTGGCTGTTACAGCGGTGGCGCTTAATGCACTCACCACCGCTTTTCTACTGCCGCTCAGCCTGTTTTCCGGATCTGCCGCCGTTGCAGGCATGGACATGATGCTGCTGGTACTCGCTGGGTTCTGCCTGCTGGCGTCGCGACGAATTCGAAGGGCCCAGATCAGCGCACCACCCGCCTCGCGGCCTTCACGGATCGAGCCGCCTCATGCCTGAACTGCTCGCCTCGATGTTGGCTTTCGCGCTGTGCTATTTCGCCTTCGCCCTGTTGGCACTCTCCCAGGCGCCGCATCGCAAGGCTGTCGATCCGCAGGCCCTTGCAGCCTCGCCTGCGGGTCAGTTTGCTCGATTGTTCGTTGCGGTAACGTGCCTTACCGCGGCGCTGGTGATTCTGCTGAAGATACAGGGCAGCGGTTTCGGAGCGGTGCTCTGGGCGCTGCTGCTCAGCACCTCCGCTTTCGCGTTGTCATTGACGCTGAGCTGGAAGCCAGGCTGGCTGCGCCTGCTGCTAAGCGGCTTTTCCTCGGCCAGAAATACCCACTAACCCGCTCCTACCGGGACCGAGCCCCTGACCGCCGGCTCACCCCCACGCACCAAGGCGCAGCAGCGCTCAACAGAGAAGGCTGACTTTCGCGCCGAACCTAAGCGCCCCAGCGCGGCATCGCGCCCCGTCTTATGACCAATGACCAGACCCAGATGGATAAGGCTCTCCGCTTCCGCCTGGTCACCGCTTCTTGTCCTTGTCGTAACAGCCAGAACCCAGGTCGTATTTGGGCAAACCTCAACCTTACCGGTCAGTATAGTTTCAGCTGTCACCACGCTGAGACCTGCACCATGGACAAAACCAGAACGCGCTTGATTGATTCGGCGCTGAGACTGTTCCTATCGCACGGTGTGCATATCACTGGGGTAACGGCCATTGCCTCTTTGGCCGGCGTTACCAAGATGACGCTCTACAGCCACTTCCCATCCAAAGATTCCTTGATAGTGGCCTGTCTTGATGAGCGCGACCGGCGCTGGCGTGAAGAGGTAGCGCGCACCTTGGCGAAGCAGCCCGATCCGGTCAGCAGCATGCTTGCTTTTTTCGACCTCTATGAGCGCTTTCTTCTGCGAGACAGCGGGCGCGGGTGCTTGTTTGTCAACAGTGCGGCTGAGTTCCCGCAGCCGGACCATCCTGTGCGCCTGGCAGTCAGTCGGCATAAACAGGGGATTCGCGAGAATCTCTCGGCGTTGGCCGCGAGCGCCGGTGTACGGGACCCTGATATAGCGGCTGAAGGCCTGTTTATCTTGCTGGAGGGCAGTTTTGTCAGCGGTTCGATGAGCCAGGACACGCCGGTATTCGATACAGCTCGAAGGATGGCTCAGAGCTGGATCCAGCAACAGGAATCACGGGAGAAGAGCGCATGACACTCGGCCTGCTGGCAGCAATAGCTGCGACCTTTTCCTGGTCACTGCTCTTTATCTTTCCGCAACTGGTTGGCGATTACAGCGTTTTCGATCTGGCCGTGGTGAGCTACGCCTTTGCCGGCGTGGGCAGCGCGATAGTGCTGTTCATCTACCGTCGTGAAGTTCGACAGTTGCGGCTGAACGACTGGGCATGGGCCGCGCTGCTGGGGTTCCTGGGCTATATCGGCTTCTTCTTTCTGATCACCACGGCGGTATTGGCTGCAGGTCCGGTGATTCCTCCGGTCATGATGGGCTCCGTCCCGATAGTGCTCGCCATCACTGCTAACTTGCGAAGCTCCAGCATCCCCTGGCGCGCAATTGCCGGCCCGCTGGTGATGGCAGCCCTTGGGATAGGGGTGGTCAACTACAGCGTGTTCAACGCAAGCGGGGCGATGGTGGACCGCCCAACAGGCTCAATACTGTTTGGGCTGCTTGCATCACTGGTCGCTATTGCCTTTTGGACGGGGTTCGGCCTGTTCAATGAAAGCGCTTTGGCCAAACGCCCAAAGATGTCACCGATGCTGTGGTCGGCCATGCTGATTTTCAGTTGCGCCGTTGAAATGCTGGTCTTTATCCCGGTTGGGCTCTACTTGGAGCTGTCCAATTTCGCTATCCAGCCAGGCGAGGTGGCGGGAACTCAGGCGCTGATAATCAGTGGAATGGTGCAAGGCCTCGGCGCCACACTGGCTGCGGCCTGGGCATGGTCAGTTGCAACTCGCAGGCTACCCCTCGCGCTCAGCGGTCAGTTGATCGCCAGTGAAACCCTTTACGCGACGGCACTGGGCCTGCTCATTTCGCAACGCTGGCCGTCTACAGCCGAAGCGCTTGGCACGGGGATGCTGTTCATAGGCGTGGTGTGGGCTATTCAGGCGTTTTATAGCAGGCAATCGCGCATCAAGAGCATGGCCGTCTAACTCAGCCGGGGGAGCTGGAGGCCAACGAGGCGAACCAGATCTGTGGACGCTCTCCTGCGCGCCCGCCAGCAGGCCTGGCGCACCGCAACACGACAGTGCAGCGGCGAAAGCTCTGCTTGGGCTCGGGAAAGCTCGTCCATCCGGCAGAGGGCTGGCACTTCCTTGAGCCTTAAACGCTCCGCAACAGCAATTTCTGGTGAGTATTCCCTGGCCAAACGCCGTCTACCCTTCTGATATCGGTTTCGCTTCGAGGCGTCCCTGCGCGTTTCCGTCCCCCGTTTCCAGCCAGCCAGAGGCCAGAAAACACATGGAAGCAAACAAAAAACTACCCAAGGCCATCATCCTTTTCCCCGTCTTCATCCCCGCCGTGGTCGTCACGCTGCTGCTGGTCATAGGCACGATGAGCAACCCGGATCTGGCCGGCGAGGTGTTCAGCTCCACGCTGGCCTTCATCACCACCAATTTCGGCTGGTTCTACATGCTGTCGGTGGCGTTCTTTCTTGTGTTCATCGTCGGCATCGCCATGACGCCCTGGGGCAGCATCAAGCTGGGCCCCGACCACGCCGAGCCGCAATACAGCTTTCCGGCCTGGTTTGCGATGCTGTTTTCAGCTGGTTACGGCATTGCACTGCTGTTTTTCGGCGTCGCCGAGCCGGTATTGCACTATGCGTCGCCACCAGCTGGCGCGGCGGAAACGGTTGATTCCGCCAAGCAGGCGATGCAGATCGCCTTCTTCCACTGGGGCTTCCACATCTGGGCCATCTACGGGCTGACCGGACTGGTCCTGGCGTATTTTTCGTTCCGCCACGGATTGCCGCTGTCCATGCGTTCGGCGCTCTACCCGATCATCGGCGAGCGCATCTACGGCCCGATCGGTCATGTTGTGGATGTCTTTGCGATTCTCGGCACCCTGTTCGGCATCGCCACGACCCTCGGATTGTCGGTCACCCAGATCAATGCGGGCGTCAACTACCTCTGGCCCTCGATACCGATCAGCATCAATGTCCAGATCATCGCTATCGCGATCATCACCGGTCTGGCAATTTGCTCGGTGGTCGCCGGCCTGGACAAGGGCGTTAAGAACCTGTCGCTGCTGAACATGGTCCTGGCGATCGGGCTGATGGTGTTTGTATTCCTGGTCGGGCCGAGCATCTTTATCCTCGAGACCTTCCTGCAGAACACCGGCAGCTACCTGAACAACATCATCGAACGGACCTTTAACCTGCAGGCCTACAGCCGCAGCGACTGGATCGGCAATTGGACGCTGTTCATCTTTGGCTGGACCATTGCCTGGTCGCCCTTCGTCGGCCTCTTCATCGCCAAGATCAGTCGCGGCCGGACCATTCGCCAGTTCGTCTTTGGCGTGATGTTCGTGCCGACCATCTTTACCTTTCTCTGGTTCTCGGTATTCGGCGATACCGCGCTGCACCTGATCATGGTCGAGGGTTACACCTCGCTGATATCAGACGTACAGGCGGACAATGCCATCGCCCTGTTCAAACTGTTCGAGCTGCTGCCGATGACCTCCATCGCCTCCTTTCTGGCGGTGGTGCTGATCATCACCTTCTTTGTAACCTCCTCCGACTCCGGCTCGCTGGTAATCGACTCCCTGGCAGCCGGTGGTGCAATTCACACGCCAGTTTGGCAGCGGGTCTTCTGGGCCAGCATCGAGGGCGTAGTGGCCTCTGCGCTGTTGCTGGCGGGCGGACTCAGCGCGCTGCAAACCATGACCATTGCCAGTGCCCTACCCTTCGCCATCATCATGATGATCGCCGCGCTGGGCATGTGGCGCGCGCTGGTGATCGAAGGACACCATGAAACCAGTCTGCAGAACCATATGCAGAGCAGCCGACTGGCCAGCAATGCCGGGCCCGGCCTGTGGAAGAAGCGTCTGGCCGGCCTGGTCAGTTTTCCTGATCGCGAGCAGGTCGATGCGTTCATGGGCAGCACCGTACTCAAGGCCATGCGCCGTGTGCAGCGTGAGCTTGGCGGCCAGGAGTGGACGGCCGAAGTGCACTCGGACGAGGCCAATTCGCGGGTCTATCTGGAAGTAATCAAAGAGGACCAGGTGGATTTCGTCTATGAGATCCGCGCTGTCGGGTATGCCATGCCAGCGTTCGCCCTGTCCGAGGGGCCGGACACCGACGAGCAGTACTTCCGGGCCGAGGTCTTCCTACGCCGCGGCGGACAGCACTACGACATCTATGGCTATGACCAGGCCGACATCATCAGCGACATCCTCGACCAGTTCGAGAAGTACCTGCACTTCCTGCACATCTCGCCCGGCAGCCTGCCGTGGAAAATGGGCGAGCATGACGAGATGCTCACAGGCGATCCCGATCTGCCCAAGAGCGAGCCGTCCTAGCCGCGCTCGCATCGACACACGGCCGGCCCTTTACCAGGGTTCGGCCGGCGGTTCTTATCAGGGTCTGAGGCTGTATCGGGCAAGCGAGGTCAATTTCATCTATACAGGTAAAGGCACATTGGCCGCGGCAAGCAAGGTGACCGGCCGGTCACAGCACTCGGGGCCGCGCCGCGCTTGGCGCATGCCCCCTCCCATGCTAGGTTTGCGCCTCGCCAGGACGGCGAGCAGTTGGCCGGAGCGCAATTTACATAGAAACGGACCAGGCGATGACCTGTTTCGAGAAGAGGAAGCTCTATGGCCGAGGCCATACCCGCACTGGAAATCCGCAATCTGCACAAGCGCTACGGCGATCTGGAAGTTCTCAAGGGCATCTCGCTGACCGCCCGCGACGGCGATGTCATCTCGATCCTCGGCTCGTCCGGCTCAGGAAAATCGACCTTTCTGCGCTGCATCAATCTGCTGGAAAATCCCAATGAGGGCGAGATCATCGTCGCTGGCGAAGCGTTGCGCCTAAAACGCGCCAAAGACGGCGAGCTGGTCGCTGCCGATGCCAAGCAGATCAACCAGATGCGCAGCAAGCTCGGCTTCGTATTCCAGAACTTCAATCTCTGGCCGCACATGAGCGTGCTCGACAACATCATTGAGGCGCCACGTCGCGTGCTGGGCCAGAGCAAGGCCGAAGCCACAGAAACGGCCGAGGCACTGCTGGCCAAGGTGGGCATCGCCGACAAGCGTCACGTCTACCCGAACCAGCTCTCCGGTGGTCAGCAGCAACGGGCCGCGATAGCCCGGACTCTGGCGATGCAGCCGCAGGTGATCCTGTTCGACGAACCCACTTCGGCACTCGACCCGGAAATGGTACAAGAAGTGCTTACAGTGATCCGGTCGCTGGCCGATGAGGGTCGTACCATGCTGCTGGTCACCCATGAAATGAACTTCGCCAAGCAGGTTTCCAGTGAGGTCGTCTTCCTCCACCAGGGCCTGGTCGAAGAGCAAGGAACGCCGGAGCAGGTGTTCGACAACCCCCAATCGGCACGCTGTAAACAGTTCATGTCCAGCCATCGCTAATGGAGCAACACATCGCATGAAAAGCTATAAGAAGATTCTGCTGACTGCCGCCGCCACCCTGATGCTCGGCGCCAACGCCTTCGCCGCTGACAAGCTGCGCATCGGTACCGAGGGCGCCTACCCTCCCTTCAACCTGATCGATGCCAGCGGCCAAGTGGTCGGCTTCGACCTCGACATCGCCCACGCCCTGTGCGCGAAGATGGAAGTGGAGTGCGAAGTGGTGACCTCAGATTGGGACGGCATCATCCCCGCGCTGAACGCCGGCAAGTTCGACTTCCTCGCCGCCTCGATGTCGGTCACCGAGGAACGCAAGCAAGCGGTCGACTTCACGGACCACTACTACACCAACAAGCTGCAGTTCGTAGCGCCCAAGTCGGTCGACTTCAAGACTGACGAGAGCTACCTGGACGGCAAGACCATCGGTGCCCAGCGGGCTACCATCGCCGGCACTTGGCTCGAAGACAACATGGACGACGTGGTCGACATCAAGCTCTACGACACCCAGGAAAATGCCTACCTCGATCTGGCCTCCGGCCGCGTCGACGGCATCCTCGCCGACTCGTTCGTGCAGTGGGAATGGCTCAAGAGCGATGCTGGCAAGGACTTCGAGTTCAAGGGTGAGCCGGTGTTCGACAATGACAAGATCGCTATCGCCGTGCGCAAGGGCAACGATGAGCTGCGCGAGAAGCTGAACAAGGCGCTGGCTGAAATCCGAGCCGACGGTACTTACGAGAAGATCAACGCCAAGTACTTCCCTTTCAACATCTACTGATCCGTCTGAATCAAAGCCCGGCCGCCGTATGGGTAGGTCGGGCTTTGGTGTTTGAGCCCATATGATTCCCGACCTTCATGGATTCGGTTCGGCGCTGATCGCCGGTACCTGGATGACCATTCAGCTGGCTCTTGCATCCCTGGCCCTGGGCCTGGTGCTGGGCTTGCTCGGTGCACTTGCCAAGACATCGCCATACGCCACCCTGCGCTGGGTGGGCGGCACCTATTCGACCATCGTTCGCGGCGTACCCGAGCTGCTCTGGGTACTGCTGATCTATTTCGGCACCATCGGCCTGGTGCGCGGCATCGGCGAGATCTTCGGCATCGAGAATCTGGCTTTGAGCCCCTTCGCGGCCGGTACCATCGCTCTCGGCCTGTGTTTCGGCGCCTATGCCACCGAAGTGTTCCGGGGCGCGCTGCTGGCCATTCCCAAAGGCCATCGCGAAGCCGGTCTGGCACTGGGCCTGGGCAAACGGCGGATTTTCCTGCGACTGATCCTGCCACAGATGTGGCGCCTGGCCCTTCCCGGCCTGGGCAACCTGTTCATGATCCTGATGAAGGATACCGCGCTGGTTTCGGTCATCGGCCTGGAAGAAATCATGCGCAGCTCGCAGATTGCCGTCACCGCCAGCAAAGAGCCCTTCACCTTCTTCGTCGTCGCTGCCCTGATCTACCTGGGCCTGACCGTGATCGCCATGACGGGCATGTATTTTCTTGAACGACGTGCCGGTCGCGGCTTTGCCAGGAGCGCCGCATGAGCTGGGAATTGTTCATCAAGTGGCTGCCGGACTTTCTCGAAGGCGCCTGGCTGACACTGCAGCTGGTCGGTGTTTCGGTAGTGGCCGGATTGATTCTTGCGCTGCCGCTGGGCATCGCCCGGTCCTCGCGCCTGCTTGCAGTGCGCGCCCTGCCTTACGGCTACATTTTCTTCTTCCGTGGCACGCCGCTGCTGGTGCAGCTGTTCCTTGTCTACTACGGCATGGCCCAGTTCGAGGCCGTTCGCGAAAGCTGGATGTGGCCGTTTTTGCGCGACCCTTATTGGTGCGCAATCATTACGATGACGCTGCACACCGCCGCCTACATTGCGGAAATCCTGCGCGGTGCGATTCAGAACGTGCCGGCCGGTGAAGTCGAGGCGGCCCGCGCGCTGGGCATGTCCCGCTATCAGGCCCTGCGCTATGTCATCCTGCCGCGTGCCACCCGCATCGGTTTGCCCGCCTATAGCAACGAAGTGATCCTGATGCTCAAGGCCAGCGCCCTGGCGAGCACCATCACCTTGCTGGAACTGACCGGCATGGCGCGCAAGATTGCCGCGCGCACCTACATGCACGAGGAAATGTTCCTCACTGCCGGCCTGATCTACCTGATCATCGCCTTCGTGCTGATGCAGGGTTTCAAGCTGCTGGAGCGCTGGTTGCGCGTCGACGCCTGCCAAGGGCGCTGAAGACACAGGGCTGATGGGCCCGTGGTCGCTTTGCGCCACGGGCCGTTCGGCAGCATTGCCCTCCAGTCGTCACGCCTGCCAGCCTGCGGAATCCCTGGCCGCCGGCAGGGTCTCAACTCTCCCCATTTGCCAACGAGACTGCCCATGCCCGTCGACATTCAGCGCATCGAAAAGGACCAACTCGCCTGCTGGCGGATTCGATACGGCGACGCAGAAGCGGTCGTCGCCGAGCAAGGTGCCCAGCTACTCAGTTATCGACAGGGCGATGCACCACCAGTCATCTGGCTCAGCGAGCAAGCCGCGTTTCAATCCGGTCAGTCAGTGCGGGGCGGCGTACCGGTCTGCTGGCCCTGGTTTGGTGATCTGGCGCGCAACCCACGGCCGATTCAGGACAGCTACCAGGGCAGCCAGCCGGCACCGGCACATGGGCTGGTGCGCAATATCGACTGGGTAATGGCACGCAGCGACAGCAACGCCGACAGCGTCACGCTGCTGTTTACCTGCAACGCCAACCCTGATCTGCCCGGCTGGACGCATGCTGTCGAGCTGAGCCTGCAGGTCTGTCTGGACAGCAAGGGCCTGCACCTGTCGCTGACCAGCCACAACCGCGGCGATACGGCAGTTGCACTGTCACAGGCCTTGCACAGCTACTTCACCATCAGCGACATCCATCAGGTGACGGTCGAGGGCCTGGACGGATGCCCCTATATCGAAACCCTGGAAGACTGGCAGCAGCGACAGCAACAGGGCGACCTGGCATTCGCCGGTGAGACCGACCGCATCTATCTGGATCTTCCTTCGAGGCTGAGCCTGCTCGACCCGGGCCTAAAGCGACGGATCATGCTCGAGACGCATGGCTCACGCTCTGCCGTTCTGTGGAACCCCTGGATCGCCAAGGCGCAACGGCTATCGCAATTCGCCGACGACGCCTGGCAACGCATGCTGTGCATCGAAACGGCAAATGTCATGGGCGATGCAGTCCAGCTCGAGGCCAACGCACGCCATACCCTGAGCGTCTCGATCAGCGTCGAAACGGTCTGAGCGGTCCGGCCGCCTGCCGTCAGCCAGGATCCGGGCAACCGGACGCATTGAATCTATACTGCAAGCGAGCACCATCCCCAGCCGGTCGATGACTGGGGCTGATGCAAAGCCTGCCGGCCAGTCGCAATGCTCTGGAGGACTTTTGCCATGGAAGCCAAGCCGCCGAAGACGGGTCCCGGCCAGTTCGCGCCACGTCTGCGTCAGCCATGTGCTGAAACGCTATGAACGCCGACTTCGATGTCTTGCTCGCCGGCGGGGGGCACAGCCACCTTGGGGTCCTGCGCCAATGGGCCAGCCGTGACCGTCCGGCGGGCCGGATCGGACTGGTCTCGGCCGAGCCGCACGCCTGGTATTCCGGGATGATGCCCGGGCTGATCGCCGAGCATTACCAGACGCGCGACTGCCGCGTTGCGCTGCCCAAGCTGTGCGCCGCAGCCGAGGTTGAATTCATCCAGGGCACTTTGGTGGCCCTGCTTCCCGAAACACCAGAGCTGCTCCTGGCTACCGGCGAGACGCTGCGCAGTACCTGGCTGTCATTGAACCTGGGCTCACTGCCCTGGATGCCGGAACAGACCGATGACGGCATGGAGTTGCTCTCGGTCAAGCCGTTCGCCGACTTCATTCGCCGCTGGCAACAGTGGCAGGAGATTCCCGAGCCTGTGGGCATAGTCGGGGGCGGTGCAGCGGGTGTGGAACTGGCCTTGGCCATGGCCGGGCGCGTGCCGGCGATCGACCTGTTCTGCGCAGACGACCTGCTTGCCGGCCACTCGCCTCGCCTCAGGCGGCTGGCCCTGCGGCACCTGCAGGAAGCCAAGGTGCAGGTCCATGAGCACACCCCGATCCAGACCGTACATGGCAGCACCCTCGTCGGCGAGGGTCAGGTGCGCTGGCGCGGACGACGCCTTGTCGTCGCCACAGGTCCCAGCCCGCTCGGCTGGCTGCGCGAATCGGGCCTGCGCGTGGACCGGCGTGGCTTCATCGAGATATCCGCATCGCTGCAGAGTCGCTCGCATCCCCACGTGTTCGCCAGCGGCGATTGCGCCAGCCTGCCGGGCGCCGTTCACAACGGCGTCCATGCAGTGCGCCAGGCGAGTGTGCTGGCTACCAATCTCACAAGAGCCTCGATTGGCCAACCACTGCGCCACTATCACCCCCAGTCGCACAGTCTCGCACTGCTCTCTGATGGCCAGCATGGGGCACTGCTGAGTTGGGGTGGGGTCGCGGCCGAAGGCCGAGTGCTCGGCCGCCTGAAAGATCATCTCGATCGCCGCTTCGTGCAACGCCACAGCACCGAGGGCTGAGGGTCTCAGCCGAGCAACTGCTGCAGACGTATTTGCAACAGCTCAGGAAACCGCTTGTACCAGGTCAGGTTGCGCGGTGATGGGTGTGGCAGCGGATGCAGGCGAAAAGCACGCCCACTGCCCGTCCCCGTCGTCAGTTCGAGATCGAAATACGCGGTGAAACGGTCCTCTTGTTGCCAGAACGCCTCAAGCTGCTGACGCACTTCGCGTGGCTGATCCAGACCAAACCAGAGAAACGCTTCACGTCCCAGCGTGATGATGTCGCGGCCCTGCCAGTTGTCGATCAACAACTGGCGCATCAATGGATGGAACCGACGCTTTACGGCCATAGACCAGGCGCGGTTACCGAGCGGCTTGTAGGGCACCGTGTTGATCCAGAAAAACCCTTCACCCACGCAGCGGCTGGCCTCGAAATCCGGCATGTCTGCGCCGTGGAGATACCGATAAAGCCCGCGCCGCACCAGCTGCCCACCGCCACCGATGAAGGGCACACCGTAGCGCACTTCCTCACGCCCCGGATCACGCCCAAAGAACGCAAGGGGGCGGCGGTCGGCCCTAGACCGATGATCGGCTCCAGCGGATCCCTATCGAAAGCCTGGTATACCGCCTCATCGAGGCCCTCGATCTGCTTCGCCAGCTCAGCGAAAGCCTTGTGCTGTGAAGGAGACAATGGTCGCTTCATCGGCTAAAGATCGCTTTCGTCTACCAGCTTTACCTCAGCGGCCGAGATCGCGTAGGCCGCGTCCGCCAGGTCATTGCTGACCGGTTCGATCTGCAACGTGCCATCTACCCAGAGCGGAGCATAGATATCGTCCAGCATGATCCCGGCAGGATAGCGGACCATCACGATCTGATTGGGCGGTGGCGGTGGGACATGGATGCAGGCGCCCGGATAAGGCACCAGAAAGAACTCGGTACTGCGGCCCTGGCTATCGGTTTCCAGCGGGACCGGATAGCCACCCAGGCGAATCAGCTTGCCGTTGAGCGCCGGCACGGTCTTGGCGGAGTACATCACCGCGGGCAGACCAGCACCCTGCTTGAGAGCGCCTTGATCGCTGAATCCATCGTTTTCTGGCGAGTCATGCTCGATTTCCGGCATGTCTTCAAGCGCCTGACGATCCTCAGCCGGCATCAGCTCAAGCCAGTCGAGTTCCGCCGGGGCGGCATGGATGATGGAAACGCAGCACAGAAGGACGAACAGAATTAAAGGGCGCATGACAACCGAAAGCTGTGGGAATGGGGCCGCCGGGCACGGCCCCGACGAATCAATGTTTACGGCTGGTAACCATGCCGTAGATGACCAGCAGGATAATCGCACCGACTACCGCACCGATAAAGCCCGCACCTTCGCCCGCCTCATACAGACCGAGCGCCTGGCCGCCGTACGTAGCCAGCAGCGAACCGCCAATACCCAGCAGGATGGTCATGATCCAGCCCATGCTATCGTTGCCGGGCTTCAGGAAGCGTGCGATGAGGCCTACGATCAGGCCGATGATGATGGTTCCGATGATGCCCATGGGCAATCTCCTCAAGTCCGAAAATATGCGTTACGTATTCTCGGACCTGAGGCGAGTCAGCCAGTTCGCCGCGTAAAGCAGCAAGCCAGACGGCCGGACGGTCAGTCGCGGGCGATCAGCGACTCGACGGCAGTGATCTGCCGATCCAGCGTGGAGCGATCCGGGCATCGCAGCGTGGCATGACCGACCTTGCGTCCGACCTTGAACGCCTTGCCGTAATGATGCAGATGGCAGTCCTCGACCGCGATCACCTTGGCCACGGCCGGCACTTCACCGATGAAGTTGAGCATGGCGCTCTCGCCGACCTTGGCCGTCGAGCCGAGCGGCAAGCCACTTACCGCGCGCAGGTGGTTTTCGAACTGGCTGCACTCGGCGCCTTCGATGGTCCAGTGACCGGAGTTGTGCACGCGCGGCGCGATCTCGTTGGCCTTGAGCCCACCGTCGACCTCGAAGAACTCAAAGGCCAGCACGCCGACGTAACCCAGCTCGTTCAGCACGCGGCCGGCATAATCCTCGGCCAGCGCTTGCAGCGGATGATGGGTGCTCGCCACCGACAGCCGCAGGATGCCGTTTTCATGGGTGTTGTGGACCAGCGGGTAAAAGCAGGTCTCGCCGTCACGCCCGCGCACCGCAATCAGCGACACTTCCCCGGTAAATGGCACGAAGCCTTCGAGGATGCACGGCACGCTGCCCAGTTCGGCGAAGGCGTCGGTGACGTCGGATTGTTTGCGAAGGACCTTCTGGCCTTTGCCGTCATAACCCAGGGTGCGGGTCTTGAGCACGGCCGGCAGGCCGATGTTGGCAGCCGCGGCGTCAAGATCGGCCTGGGACTGGATATCGGCAAACTCCGGCGTCGGGATGCCGAGGTCTTTGAACATGGACTTTTCGAACCAGCGGTCACGGGCAATACGCAGCGCCTCGGCGCTCGGATAAACCGGCACGAACTGCGACAGGAAGGCGACGGTCTCAGCCGGCACGCTCTCGAACTCGAAGGTCACCAGATCGACCTCGTCGGCCAACTGCCGCAGGTGGTCCTGATCGTTATAGTCCGCACGCAGATGCTCGCCCAAGGCCGCCGCGCAAGCGTCCGGAGCGGGATCGAGAAAAGCGAAGTTCATGCCCAGCGGGGTGCCTGCCAGGGCAAGCATGCGGCCCAGCTGGCCGCCACCGATCACGCCGATCTTCATTACGCGTCCCTCGGGTCCGGATTGTCGAGCACGGTCTGGGTCTGCTCGTCGCGAAATTTCTTCAGCGCGGCGTGATACTCGGGGAATTCGTGGCCCAGGATGCTGGCCGACAGCAACGCGGCATTGATCGCGCCCGCCTTGCCGATGGCCAGCGTGGCAACCGGCACGCCTGCCGGCATCTGCACGATCGACAGCAGCGAATCCACACCCGAGAGCATCGACGACTGCACCGGCACGCCAAGCACTGGCAGATGGGTCTTGGCGGCACACATGCCCGGCAGGTGCGCGGCGCCCCCAGCGCCCGCGATGATCACGCGCAAACCGCGGGATTCAGCCTGTTCGGCGTACTGGAACAGCAGGTCGGGCGTGCGGTGTGCAGACACCACGGTGACTTCGTGCGGAATGCCGAGCTTTTCCAGCATGTCTGCGGTGTGGCTCAAGGTGGACCAATCGGACTTGGAGCCCATGATCACGCCTACCAGTGCGGTCATCGTCGTGCCTCTCTTCGGCGCCTAGGCGCATCAGGAACAACGGCCGCGCTGAAAACAGCGCGGCCGTGCAGGAACAGGGTCGGAACCGGCCCGACCAAAGGCCGCGCAGTATAACGCACGCCCCAGCCCCCGGCACCTGCGACCGGTCATCTGAAACGGCCGGAAAAAGTTTGTTGGCTTGCCGGAGGTCAATGGCCCGGTCATCAGAGCGGGCGCAGACTCGGCGTTCCGATCGCAAGGAGACAGCCATGAACCAGACCATGAAAGCCGCCGTGGCCCACGCCTACGGTGAACCGCTGCGCATCGAAGAAGTGAAGGTGCCCCTACCCGGCCCAGGGCAAATCCTGGTGAAGATCGAGGCCTGTGGCGTCTGCCACACCGACCTGCACGCCGTTGAAGGCGATTGGCCTGTACGTCCGCCGCTGCCGTTTATTCCCGGGCATGAGGGCGTTGGCTACGTGGCTGCAGTGGGCAGTGGCGTTAGCCGGGTCAAGGAAGGTGACCGGGTCGGCGTGCCCTGGTTGTACAGTGCCTGCGGCTGCTGTGAGCACTGCCTGACCGGCTGGGAAACGCTGTGTACTGAACAGCAGAACACCGGTTACTCGGTCAACGGTGGCTACGCCGAATACGTTCTCGCCGACCCGAACTACGTGGGGCTTCTGCCCAAAGAGGTGGCCTTTGACGAGATTGCGCCGATTCTCTGCGCGGGCGTGACGGTCTATAAGGGCCTAAAAGTGACCAACGCTCGACCGGGCCAGTGGGTGGTGATTTCCGGTGTTGGCGGGCTCGGTCACGTCGCAGTGCAATACGCCAAGGCGATGGGCCTGCACGTGGCTGCGGTTGATGTTGACGACGCCAAGCTGGAGTTGGCGAAAAAACTGGGCGCCAGCCTCACCATCAACGCGCGAACGGAAGATCCGGTCGAGGTCATCCAGCGTGACATCGGTGGCGCCCATGGCGTGCTGGTCACGGCCGTGTCCAACAGCGCCTTTGGCCAGGCCATCGGCATGGCGCGGCGGCACGGTACCGTGGCACTGGTCGGGCTGCCGCCAGGCGACTTTCCGACGCCTATCTTCGACGTGGTGCTGAAGGCGATCAGTATCACCGGCTCCATCGTCGGCACCCGCGCGGACCTGCAGGAAGCCCTGGATTTCGCCGCCGAAGGCCTGGTCAAGGCGACCATCCACAGCGGCAAACTCGACGACATCAACCAGATCTTCGACCAGATGCGCGCCGGCACCATCGAGGGCCGAATCGTGATGAACATCTAGCAGTATCGCCCGGGCTCATCCTGCGCCGATGAGTCCGGCTGCTTTTCACTCCTTCAGCACGCCCTCAACGCCCTGCCCCGCGCCTGCTTCCAGCTTGCGCCAAAGCAGGCGAACCGGTGCCTTGCGTACCAACGCGCAGCGGTACAGGCGAATCTCCAGCGGCACGCGCCAGTGCTCGCCGCCACAAACCACCAGTTCGCCGCGCTCCAGCTCGGCAGTCACGCTCAGTCGCGGCACCCAGGCCAGGCCGAGGCGCTGCATCGCCATGCTTTTCAGGCTGTCGGCCATGGCCGTTTCGTACACCGTCGAGGAGCGCAGACCGCGCTGGCGTAACAGCAAATTGACCGAACGGCCGAGCGAGGCGCCAGCGCTGTAGGCGAGCAGCGGGACGCTCTGCCCGCTGTCTGGGTCGAACAGGGGCTCGCCAGCGGCATCGACCGCGCACACTGGAACGATTTCGGTGCGGCCCAGCGACAGGGATGGGAACAGCTCAGGATCCATTTGCAGCGCGGCGTCAGGATCGTAGTAGGCGAGGATCAGGTCGCAGGCGCCTTCGCGCAGCGAGTGCACCGCCTCACCGACATTGGTCGCGACCAGTCGGCTGTTCACCGGCACACCGTCCTGATGCAGACGCGCCAGCCACTCGGGAAAGAAGCCCAGCGCCAGCGAATGCGCAGCGGCAATCTGCAACACCTCGCCGCGCTGCCCCTCGAGGTTGTGCAGGTAATGCACCACCTCGCCGATCTGATCGATCATGTTGCGTGCGGTGACGAGGAACAGCTGGCCCGCCTCGGTCAGCTCGACCGGCGTCTTGGCGCGGTTCACCAAGGTCAACCCAAGGCAGTTTTCCAGGCTGCGAATGCGCCGACTGAAGGCTGGCTGGGTGACGAAGCGTCGCTCCGCTGCCTGGGAAAAACTTCGAGTCGCGGCCAGAGCGACCAAATCCTCCAGCCACTTGGTTTCGATGTTCATGCCGACTCCCGGAGCAATCAATAGGATGCTGATGGGCAGCAATAACGCTTCTCAGCCGAATGACGTCACACCACCGCTATGCCGATCACGCATGACCCAGCGTTTAACGGCATTGGCCGCAGAACCCGCAGAAACCCTATGGTAGCGGCCTTCGCGGCAAATGCCGCTTTTCTCTCGGATGAGAACCCTCATGTCCTCCGCTGCATCTTTCCGCCTCGAAAAAGATCTGCTTGGCTCCCTCGAAGTACCCGCTGACGCCTACTACGGCATCCAGACCCTGCGCGCGGTGCGCAACTTCCACCTCTCAGGCGTGCCGCTGTCGCACTTTCCAAAACTGGTGGTGGCACTGGCCATGGTCAAGCAGGCGGCGGCGGACGCCAACCGCGAACTCGGCCACCTCAGCGGCGCCAAGCACACCGCGATCAGTCAGGCCTGCGCTCACCTGATCCGAGGCGAGCACCACGACCAGTTCGTCGTCGACATGATTCAGGGCGGCGCCGGCACCTCGACCAACATGAATGCCAATGAAGTGATCGCCAATCTGGCCCTGGAATACATGGGCCACGCCAAGGGCGAGTATCGCCACCTGCACCCGAACAACGACGTGAACATGGCGCAATCGACCAACGACGCCTACCCGACCGCCATTCGCCTGGGCCTGCTGCTGGGTCATGACACCCTGCTGGCCAGCCTCGACAGCCTGGTACAAGCCTTTGCCGGCAAGTCGGGGGAATTTGCGCACATCCTCAAGATGGGCCGCACCCAGCTGCAGGACGCAGTGCCCATGACCCTCGGCCAGGAGTTCCGCGCCTTTGCCACCACCCTCGGCGAGGACCTTGAGCACCTGCGCCTGATCGCGCCGCAGCTGCTGGTCGAGGTGAACCTCGGCGGCACTGCCATCGGCACCGGGATCAACGCCGACCCCAGCTACCAGAACCTGGCGGTGCAACGCCTGGCCACCATCAGCGGCCATCCGCTGAAACCTGCTGCCGACCTCATCGAAGCCACCTCGGACATGGGCGCCTTCGTCACCTTCTCGAGCATGCTCAAGCGGCTGGCGGTGAAGCTGTCGAAGATCTGCAACGACCTGCGTCTGCTCTCCAGCGGCCCGCGCACCGGCATCAACGAAATCAACCTGCCGCCACGCCAGCCGGGCAGCTCGATCATGCCAGGCAAGGTCAACCCGGTGATCCCCGAAGCGGTCAACCAGGTGGCCTTCGAGGTGATTGGTAATGATCTGGCACTGACCATGGCCGCCGAGGCCGGGCAGCTGCAGCTCAACGTCATGGAGCCGCTGATTGCCTTCAAGTTGTTCGATTCGATCCGCCTGCTGCAGCGCGCCATGGACATGCTGCGCGAGCATTGCATCGTCGGCATAACCGCCAACGAGGACCATTGCCGGCGCCTGATGGAAAACTCCATCGGCCTGATCACTGCTTTGAACCCCTACATCGGCTACGAAAATGCCACTCGCATCGCCGGCCAGGCGCTGCTCAGCGGCCGTGGCGTACTGGAACTGGTGCGAGAGGAACAGCTGCTGGACGACGCCACCCTCGACGACATCCTGCGCCCGGAAAACATGATCGCGCCGCGGCTGGTGCCGCTGAAGGCGTAACGCCGGCAAGTCAAACCAGCGGCAACAGAGCCACGGTGCCCGTCAGTGATGGTGCAAGCGCCGTCCTCCGTGCGAGGCGGCGCCAGGCGTACCGATCAAAGCGTGATGCGGCACATGCCGCCGTTTTTTTCGCTTGCGTAGACTCCGCCGCTTTCACGGAGGCCCCATGCGCAGACTACTCGCCATCACCCTGTTGTTCAGCACCATTACCGGCGCGCCGCTCGCACATGCAGAGCTGCCGCAAGGCTACGAAGTGGTGCTGCAGACCGAGAACTTCCCGCCGTTCAACATGGCCGAGGGCGGCAAGAACTTCGCCAAGGAAGAGCACATTCAGGGCATCAGTGCGGACACTGTCCGGGAGATGTTCAAGCGCGCCGGCATTGATTACTCGATGACGCTGCGATTTCCCTGGGATCGCGTTTACCAGGCGACCCTGGATTTCCCCAACCACGGGCTTTTTTCCACCTCCATGACCGATGACCGCCGCCCGCTGTTCAAGTGGGTCGGCCCCATTGCCCAGTACGAAAGCGTACTGCTCTCGGCACCAGGCTCGAACCTCAAGCTGACCAGCCTGGAACAGGCCAAGGGCTACACCATCGGCGCCTACAAGAGCAGCGCCGTGAGCCAGCGTGTCGAAGCCCAGGGCCTCACGCCGGTCAACTCGCTGCGGGATCAGGAAAATCTGCAGAAGCTGCTCAGCGGCAATATCGATCTCTGGGCAACCTCCGACCCGGTCTGGCGCTACTACGCCCGGCAGGAAGGCGTGGGCGCCTTGAACACCGTGCTGGTGTTCAACTCCGCCCCGCTGTACCTGGCACTGAACAAGGACACGCCTGATGAAGTGGTTACCCGCCTGCAGAACGCGCTGGACGAGATGAAAACCGAGGGCTACGGCACCTGCGTCAAGCATCCTGAACTCTGCTGAACCTGCCGCCAGGGCGATGGTGCGCGCGGCGCCATCGCCGCGTGACGACCGCGCTTTCAGGCCCTTCCATCTTGCCGAGCTGTGGTGCGCCTAAGCGACCGCCGCAGCCGCTCGGCAGCTAGCAACGGCCTTACTCGATCTCGAACAAACCATCCTGCAACGACACCGCAGCCAGTCGATCGCGGATTTCCGGGTCAATGCGCGGGTCATCCAGGCCATAGAGCATCACCTGTCGATAGGCATTTACCCGATTGATCTCGCTGCCCAAGTACTCCCAGACCACGCGAGTACAGGCCGGGGTACGACGGTCGCCGCTGGAGACGCCTGTCTTCAGGCCGTTGAGGCGGCTGATGCGGCTCTTGAAACTGGGAATGAGGATGGTCTGGCTCATCTCGTTTCCGGTCAGCGATTCGTAATCGATCAGAAACAGGCGATCCTGCAGGTAGAACGCCGCGCCGAGGTAACGACAACGCACCACCCAGTCCTCGGCCCTTGGGTTGTCGGCACGCGACTGCTCCTGGCGCTCCTGGCGCTCGAAGACGAAGCTGCCACGGTCCTCGCGCAGATGCACCAGCGACAGCAGAATCTGCCCCGGCACCGACATACAGTTGGCGTATTCGAAGTAATAGCCGCAATAACGGGAGAGGCTATTGGCGTTGTCGCGCATGGGCTGGAACAACTCCAGCAGCGGGTCGCTGGCAGCGATGCGCTCCTGGTCGTGACTGCGCATGCCAATCAGCTGAGTGAACTGGTCGCTCGGCAGGCTCAGTTCGTAGCTTTCCACGCCAAAGAAATCGCAGATGCGCTTGAGGTTGTGTGCGGTTGGGCGGCTCTGCCCGTTCAGGTACTTATTGAACTGGGCGCGGTTGATCGTCAGCTTTCGACAGACCTCGGCGATCGAGCGGTAATGGCTGCAGAGCAGCTTGAGATTGGCGCCGAGGTGGTCTTGCATTGAGATGTCCGGTGATGCGAGCGGCGCGATTCTAGCATCAACTCGCGCCAGATCGCCGCGACCCGCGTAATTGAATGACCGCGGGGTCTGGCTAACCATTCCGGGTCGGTGTTTCACCATTTGTCAAAACAACAAGAGAGACCTCTCCGCCATGCTCGATCTTCTCAACGATCTCATCTGGAGCAAGCTGCTCATCGTGATGCTGATAGGCCTCGGCCTGTTCTTCACCATTGCCTCGCGCTTCGTCCAGTTCCGCTATTTCGGCAGCATGTTTCACATCTTCGCTGAAGCCTTCAAACGGCAGCCAGGCCAGCTCAGTTCGTTCCAGGCGCTGATGCTCAGCGTCGCCGGCCGCGTCGGCGCCGGCAACATTGCCGGTGTTTCGGTCGCCATCATGCTCGGCGGGCCAGGCGCAATCTTCTGGATGTGGATCGTGGCGCTGGTCGGCATGGCCACCAGTTACTTCGAATGCTCCCTGGCGCAGCTGTACAAGCGCCGTGAAGCTGACGGCGGCTATCGCGGCGGCCCAGCCTTCTATATCGAGCACGGCCTCGGCCAGCGCTGGCTGGGCATCGTCGTGTCGCTGCTGCTGCTGGTGACCTTTGGCTTCGGCTTCAACGCCGTGCAGTCCTACACCGTCGCCAGCTCGATGAACGACACCTTCGGCGTGCCCACCTTCGTCAGCGGCATCGTGCTGATGGTGGTGATCGGCCTGATCATCTTCGGTGGCATCAAGCGCATCGCCAAGTTCGCCGACGTGCTGGTACCGATCATGGCGTTCTCCTACATCGCCATGGCGATCTTTGTCATCGGCACCAACGCCAGCGCCATTCCTGAAGCATTCGGCACCATCTTCCGCAGCGCCTTCGGTTTGGAACCCGCCTTCGCCGGCGGCATCGGCGCAGCCATCATCATGGGCGTCAAGCGTGGCCTGTTTTCCAACGAAGCGGGCCTGGGCAGTGCGCCCAACGTGGCGGCGGTAGCTGAGGTCAAGCACCCGGTGGCGCAGGGCATCGTGCAGTCGCTGAGCGTATTCATCGACACCATCATCCTGTGCAGCTGCACCGCGCTGATCATCATCCTCTCCGGCGTGTTCGAGCCGGGCAGCGAAATGGCCGGTGTGGTGCTGACGCAAACCGCTGTGGCCGCCGTCGTCGGTGAGTGGGGCCGGGTGTTCATCAGCGTCGCGTTGCTGCTGTTCGTGTTCACCACGCTGATCTACAACTACTACCTCGGCGAGAACGCACTGGGCTTCTTCACCGGCAAGCGCTGGCCGGTTCTGGTGTACCGCGTCATGGTTATCGGCCTGGTGATGTGGGGCTCGATTCAGGACCTGGGCACGGTGTTCGGCTTTGCCGACGTCACCATGGGCCTGCTGGCAATTTGCAACTTGATTGCCCTGGCGCTGCTGTTCAAGGTAGGCCTGCGCCTGATGCGCGATTACGATAGCCAGCGCAAGGCAGGTGTCGAGTCGCCAGTATTCGATCCAAAGAACTTCGCCGATCTGGATCTGGACCCGAGCGTCTGGCCAGCCAGAGTCGGCAGTGAATCGACGGTCAACACCGCCACGGCGGCCCGTCAGGCACATCAGCGTTAAGTTGCTCCGCGTCGTTTGAACAGGGGCCTCTGGCCCCTGTTTTCATTAGGAGACCCCTATGCCGGCTTCCAGAAACACCCTGGTGCTGTACACCGGCGGCACCATCGGCATGCAGCAGAGCGCCGAAGGGCTGATGCCTGCTTCCGGCTTCGCCAGCCGACTGCGCGGCCAGCAGGACAAACAACCCGAGCTGACCTTGCCAGACTGGCAGCTCCGCGAACTGCTACCCGCCATCGACAGCGCCAACATGAACCAGACTCACTGGCTGGCAATGGTCGAGGCGATCCGAGCCGGTGTCGAGCAGGACAATTGCGACGCCGTGCTGGTCCTGCATGGCACCGACACCCTCGCCTACAGCGCCGCTGCGCTGAGTTTCCTGCTGCTGGGCCTCCAGGTGCCGGTGGTGCTGACGGGCGCGATGTTGCCGGCCGGCGCGCACGGTAGTGACGCCTGGGACAACCTGTTCGGTGCGATGCAGGCGCTGCACGCGGGCGTCGAGCCAGGCGTGCATCTCTACTTCGCCGGCAAACTGATGCACGGCGCTCGAGTCAGCAAGCTCGGAACCGCCAGCCTCGATGCCTTCGGTGTACTGCCACGGCTGCGTCAGGGCCAGCGCGCACCCGCTATTCCCGCAACACTCGACTACCGCCAATCGCGTCAGCAGGTGAACCTCGCGGTGCTGCCGCTCTACCCAGGCATTCAGGCGACGCAGGTGCACGCCTTGCTGTCCAGTGGCGTGGAGGGCGTGCTCATCGAGTGCTATGGCAGCGGTACTGGGCCCGCGGATGATGCTGATCTGCTGAAGGCGCTGCAGGACGCCCATCAGCGCGGCGTTGTACTGGCCGCGATCAGCCAGTGTCCGCAGGGGCACGTCGAATTCAGCATCTATGCGGCTGGCAGCAAACTGGCTGCCAGCGGGCTGATGTCAGGCGGCGGCATGACGCGGGAGGCGGCGCTGGGCAAGTTGTTCGCGCTGCTCGGCGCCGGGCTGTCGCAGACCGAAGTTGAGCACTGGTTCGCCCTCGACCTCTGCGGTGAGCGCGTCGACTGATCTGCGGGCTCAACCCGGATGGAGATCGAGCTCTAGAAGGCAGTCCTGGACCTGTCGACGCAGCTCGTCGAGGTCCAGCGGCTTGCTCAGCCAGCCCTGGCAGTCGAGCCCGGTCTTCTTTTCGCTCACCGCACTCAGCACGAGCACCGGCAGCCATTGGGTGGTCGGGGCCTGACGCAGCAAACGCAGCAACTGCTCACCATCAAGCTCCGGCAGGTTGAAATCCAGCAGCAGCAACTCCGGCGGATCGACCAGCAAGTGTTCCAAGGCCATCCGCCCATTGCCGATTACGCTGACCTCAGCCAGATCAGCCAGGGCCTTGCGCACCAGCAGCTGGCTGGCCGGGTCATCTTCGACATAGACGATCCGCGGCCGCTGGCGAAGAGGCCGGGCGCTCTGCGCACCCGCCAACGGCAGGGCGATCCAGAAGCGACTGCCGGCTCCAGGCGCACTCTTCACCCCGATACTGCCGCCCATCAGCTTGGCGTACTCCAGGCACAGCGAAAGACCGATGCCTGCACCCTGGATGTTCGAACTCTCGCGGCCAAGCCGGCGAAACGGCTCGAACAGCTGCGCCTGCAAACTCTCGTCAATGCCGAGCCCCGTGTCTTCGACCACCAGCCTTGCCTGGCCGGCGACCGTCTCGATGCGCAGCACAATCTTCCCGTCTGGCTTGTTGTACTTGATGGCGTTGGACAGCAGATTGAGCAGTACCTGACGTAGCCGACGCGGCTCGCCCTGCACTTCGACGGGCCCGGGCGGCAAATCGAATTCCAACTGCAAGCCGTGGCGCTGAACATCAAGCGCCACCAGCTCGGCGCACTCATGCATCAAAGCAGTGACTTCGACGGTTTTTAGCGTCAGCTGCGGCCGCTCGGCCTGCAGGCTCGACCAGTCGAGAATATCGCCAAGCAACTGGTTCAGATGCCGGCTGGCCAACAGGATCTCATCGAGATACTCAGCAGCTTCCGGCTGAGCATCCGGCGAGCAGTCCATGCGCATCAGCTGGGCGAACCCAAGGATGGCGTTGAGCGGCGTACGCAGCTCATGGCTGATGCTGGAGATCAGATGAGTCTTGGCCTCGTTGGCCGCATGTGCCTGCTGGATGGCCTGGCGCAAATCGTCCTCGACCCGCTTGATGGCATCGATATCCACATGCGTACCAGCCACCAGGGTCGCTTCGCCTGTTTGCGGGTCGCGCTCCAGCACGCGGCCGCGACTGAGCAGCCAGTGATATTCACCCAGCGCATCAGCGAAGCGGTACTCGCTCTCATAGCGCAGCGCCTGCCCTTCGTGCATGCGGTCGAGTTCGGCCTGTACCTGGGCGACGTCGAGCGGATGGATACGCTGCAGAAACTGAGCCTCGCTCAGCTGTGCAGAAGACAACCCGAAGCGCGCTGGCAGCCGCCCGCGAAGCTGCATCACGCCGCGACGCATATCGTTTTCCCAGAGGCTTTCAGTGGCGCTTTCAAGCACCAGTTCGAGACGCTCCTGAGCCTGGGTACGCTGCGCCTCGCTGTCCTCAAGCTGGGCGCCGATGCCTCGGGTGTGCTGCGCCAGATCATCCAGCTCGCGAATCTCTGACGAGACGGGCTCCGGCCGCCACCGACCGAGGCCGATCTGCCCCATCATCTGCGAGATGCCCGCGATCGGCTTCAGCAACGCCTGACTGAGCTGACGCGCGCGCAGCCACATGAAGGCAAAAAACAGCAGGTAGAACATTACCAACCCGGCAATCAGCAGATAGCCGATCTGTTGAAAGCGACTGGCCAAGGCATTGGTCTGGCTGAACACTGCATTTTCTTCGACCACCGCCATCAGGTGCCAGCCGGTTTGCGGCACCGTCGTCCAGGCAACCAGCCGTTGTTCACCTTTCAGCTCCAGGCTCATGACCCCTTCGCTCTGCGTAGCGACCGCCTTTGCCAGCTCGCGGGTCTGGCCGCGGCGATCAAGGCGGAAATCTTCAGGCTTGAGCGTTTCCCGGCGCACCGCGTCGTTGTAATAGTGATCGGTCAGCTCGTTGAGCTCGAACTCCCGCTCGCCCGACTCCGGCAGGGCCATGATGCTCAGGTCGCGGCTGACCAGCATGGCATAGCCGTCCCAGGGCACTCGCAGGTTACTGATCTGATTCAGGAGGCCGCTGACAGTGATGTCGATACCGCTGACGCCTTCGAGCATGTCCCCTCGGTAAACCGGCGCCACGGCCGACATCATCCAGCCCTGCCCGGCCGGGTCGAGGTAGACGTCGGTCCACACCACCTTGCGCGCGGGGTTGTGCCAAGCGTTGGCCAGGTAATAGAAGTTGTAGCTGGGGATGTGCACATCCGGCGCGTACTGCTGAGCCGTATCGAACCAGGGGTAGATATGGTTGTAGCTGTCCCAGCTGTTGAAATAGAGGCTGGCGATCAGCGGGTTGCTGGCGTGCAGCTCCTTCATCAGCGGGTCGAGCCGCTGTAGCTTGGCTACCTTCTGCAGATCCTGGCGTTCCGGGGGCGTCAGCCCAGAGTAGAAGCTGGCGGCGCCGCCCAGGTCGCGGGGGCTATAGCGCACCCCATCGGCATTGAGTTCAAGCGGCACCGGCGCCACCGGGCTGTCGTCTTCCAACGCACGACGGGAGAAATTACGAAACAGAGTGGCCGCGTTCGCCACTTCCTGCAGCTGCTGGCTGATCACCCGCGACTCACGCGCCACGGCCGTTTGCAATTCGGAAAGCGCCGTTTCGCGCAGGTGCTCGATCTGCGCATCGCGGATGGCGCTGTTGGTCAGCAGGTAGGCCGCGATCAGCACGACCTCGACCAGCACCAGTGGGATCAATGTTGTCTGAACGAAGGCACGCCAGATCCATTGACGTATCCCGGTGGGGGTTTTCGACACAGGCAGCTCCAGCGTTTCAACTCAAGCGCTCGGCTTGGTCACCGCAAGAATCCTAGCATGGCCTCATGCGCGACCGAGTCACCGCGCGAATAACCGGCCCCCGGAGCACCTCGGCGTCAGCGGCCAGCCAGCTCGATCAGCTCGGCCCGCCATTCGGCGTCACGCGGTAGCGCCAGGAATGAGGGGTTGAGGAAATCCTCCCGCGCTTCGTAGGTCAGGGCGGCGCCGGCAATATCCAGCACCTCGCCACCGGCGCCCTCCAGCACGCCCTGGGCCGCCGCCGTGTCCCACTGTGAAGTCGGTGCCAGCCGCGGGTAACAGTCGGCGGCGCCTTCGGCCAACAGGCAGAACTTCAGCGAGCTGCCGACACTGGCTAATGCCAGCTCGCCAAAACGTTGCCGCAAGCCATAGAGCAAACGCTCCTGCGCCGGGCTCGAGTGGCGACGGCTCGCAACGACGGTGAACTCGCCCGCAGCCTGATGACGCACCCGCAAGGGCTGCGCCGCACCGTCTGCTTCAGCACGCCAGGCGCCAAATGCAGCACCGCCGTAATAACAGCGGCCATTGGCCGGAACCCCGACCACTCCGAACAGCACCCGCCCCTGCTCGATCAACGCGACATTTACGGTGAATTCTTCGCTACCGGCGATGAATTCCTTGGTGCCGTCCAGCGGATCGACCAACCACCAACGCGACCAGCCGGCACGCTCGGCAAGATCCAGCGCGCAGTCTTCCTCGGACAATACCGGGATGGCCGCATCGAGCGCCCGGAGGCCATCGGCCAGCAGATGATGAGCCGCCATATCAGCGGCGGTTACGGGCGATGCATCGGCCTTCTCATGCACCTGCACATCGTTGCGCCAGTGCGGCAGGATGGCCTCACCGGCAGCGCGGACCAGTTCAATGACGGGGGCCAGATAGGGATGGCTCATAGCGCGAACTCCCCCCGCTGGCTGAGCAGATCACGCGCCAGATAAAGGGCCGCGAGGGCGCGCCCTTCGCTGAACTGCGGGTTCTGGATCAGGCTGGACAACTCACGCAGATCCACCCGATCGACACGCATCGGCTCGGGCTCGTCCCCCGGCAGCTGCTCGGGATACAGGTCACGCGCCAGTACCACCTGAATCTTCTGGCTCATGTAGCCCGGCGACAGCGACAGTTCGGTGAGCAGTTCCAGGCTGCGCGCGCCGAAACCGGCCTCCTCTTTCAACTCCCGGTTGGCCGCGTCGAGCACGTCTTCGCCCGGCTCGATCAACCCCTTGGGCAGCGACAGTTCGTAGGTATCGGTACCGCCGCAGTATTCCTCCACCAGCAGCGCGCGGCCGTCGGCTTCCAGCGCGACGATCATCACTGCGCCATAGCCGGTTCCCTTGCCGACCAGCCGTTCGTAGGTACGCTCCACGCCGTTGGAAAAACGCAGCTGCAGCTCCTCGACACGGAACAGGCGGCTGCTGGCGACAATCTCACGGGCAAGTACGGTAGGTTTCTGGCGCATGGGGATATCCTTGGAACGCGAAGGCCAATCATAACCCGGCTTTTTGTGATCGCCGTGAACGCTTTGCATCGAGCCGACCGCTGTCGCACCATGGGTGCCAACCGCCGAACAAGAGCCCGCCATGATCGCTTCACTGCCCTGGTCCGAGATCGACACCGTCCTGCTGGACATGGACGGCACCTTGCTGGATCTGCATTTCGACAACCATTTCTGGCTCGACCTGCTGCCGCAGCGCTATGCCGAACGGCATGGCATCAGCCGCGCCATGGCCGAGCTGGAGCTGGCCCCGCTGTTCAACGAACATGAGGGCAAGCTCACCTGGTACTGCCTGGACTTCTGGACCCGCGAGCTGAACCTGCCGATTCGTGAGATGAAGCGAGAGATCGCTGACCTGATCGCCCTGCGCCCGGCTGCCGACGAATTTCTCGCCGCCCTGCGTGATGCGGGCAAGCGCGTGGTGTTGATCACCAATGCCCACCGCGACTCGTTGTCGCTGAAGCTCGAACGTATCGAACTGGCACCCTGGTTCAATCGTCTGATCAGTTCACACGACTATGGCTTCCCCAAGGAGCAAGCCCAGTTCTGGCATGCCCTGAAAATGGATCTGGATTTCGATCCGGCAACCGCGCTATTCATTGACGACAGCCTGTCCGTGCTGCGCAGTGCGCGGGCTTACGGCATCGCTCACCTGCTGGCCATCAGCGAACCGGACAGTCGCCGAGGCAGGAAGGACACCGAAGAATTCACCGCTGTGGACGATTATCTCGAGCTGATCCGCAGCCTGCAGGGCTTCTCGGCCTGACCGAAAGATGCGGGCGTGCTTAACTCAGACGCATGCGTATCCGCCTTATAAGAGACGGCCAGCGGATGATGAAAAAGGCGATCCAGGTGACTGACGTCCAGCGTGTACATGAACTCGGCATAGGTGCGATGCGGGTAGAACCCTGGCGCGCCAGAATGGAAGGACTATGGTTGTAGACGCAGGATTCTGGCCTTCCGAGCGCAGCAAAATGGGCCGGCAGATCCGCCTGCACGACTGGAGCACAACGGTGCTGGGCCCGGTCGAGCACTGGCCGACCGTTCTGCGCGTACTGCTCGACACCGTGCTCGAGACGCCGCTGCCAATGTGCATCCTGTGGGGCGAAGCCAGCCTGCAGCTGTACAACGATGCGCATGCCGCTGCCATCGGAGACCACCATCCAGGGGCGCTCGGGGCACCAGTCGCGACATCCTGGGGCGACAACTGGCCGGATCTGCATCATGCGAGCCCGCTTGCTGAGCGCAACCGGACCTGCACACTGCGCAACTATCACCCTGTCGACAGCAGCCTGTCGCCGGGCAGCAATGTTGGCTTCGATATCGCCATCAGCCCCATCCGCGACGGGCAACAGATCGTTGGGCAGCTGCTCTGTCTTCGGCCAAGCGAAGAGGAGGCACTGCGCCGCCGGAACGCTGAAATCAAGATGATCAACGACGCCTTGCCGGTGCTTATCGGCTACGTTGATCGAGATGAGCGCTTTCGTTTCAACAACAGCCACTATGAAAGCTGGTATGGCTTAAGCCCCGAGTCGCTATACGGCAAAAGCGTTCGCGAGGTCATCGGTGAAGAGGCCTATGCCATTCGCGAGGCTCACATCAAGGCGGCACTGGCCGGCCAGGAACTGAGCTTCGAAGCCTACAGCTCGCACCGCGACGGCAAACCACGCCAAACCCAGGTCCAATACCTGCCGCGCCGCGACGACCAGGGTGAGGTACAGGGCTTTTTCGTGCTGGCTCAGGACGTCACCGAGCGCTGGGAAGCAGAACAGGCGCTGCGTGAGCTCAACGAGACGCTGGAAAGTCGGGTACAGGAGCGCACCGAGGCGCTGGCGGAAGTCTACGAGCGCCTGCTCAAGGAAATGGCCAGTCGTGAGCAGGCGCAGGAAGCGCTGCGCCAGGCGCAGAAGATGGAAGCGGTGGGCCAGCTCACCGGCGGCATCGCTCACGACTTCAACAACATGCTCACCGGCATCATCGGTGGGCTGGACCTTATCCAGCGCTACAACCAGACCGGCCGACACGCCGAAACCCAGCGTTTCATCGACGCGGCGGTCACCTCGGCCAACCGCGCGGCGGCGCTCACCCACCGGCTGCTAGCCTTTGCCCGTCGCCAGCCGTTGAATCTCAAGCGGGTCGACATCAATGCGCTGGTCGAGTCCATGCACGACCTGATGGTGCGCACACTGGGCAGCCACATCCTGGTCGACGCTCAGCTGCAGCCGGACCTGTGGCCAGCCCACAGCGACGACAACCAGCTGGAAAGCGCACTGCTCAACCTGGTCATCAACGCCCGCGACGCCATGCCCGACGGCGGCAGCCTGTATATCGCCACGGCCAACGTGATGCTGCAGCAGCCCGGTGAGATCGGTGACATGGCCCCCGGGCACTACGTCAGCCTCAGCGTGATCGACAGTGGCTGCGGCATGACGCCCAAGGTCCTGGCGGCTGCGTTCGAGCCATTCTTCACCACCAAACCCATCGGCCAGGGCACCGGGCTCGGCCTGTCGATGATCTACGGCTTCGCCCGCCAGGCCGGCGGCCATGTGCAGATCCGCAGCGAGCCGGGCCAAGGCACCGAGGTCACCCTCTACTTGCCGGCACACTGCGATCTTCAAACTCAGATTGTACCTGACGCCCCTGCCGAGCAGGTGCCGAAAGCGCTGCAGGGCGAACGGGTGCTGGTGGTGGAGGACGATGCCGCGGTGCGCATGCTGGTCATGGACGTGCTGGACATGCTCGGCTACCGCGCTCTGGAAGCGGCCGAGGCCAACGCGGCGGTGGCCATCCTGGTCAGCGGCGAACCGCTGGACCTGCTCATTTCCGATGTCGGTCTGCCCGGCATGAACGGCCGTCAGCTGGCCGACATCGCACGCCAGCTGCGGCCCACCCTGCGCGTCTTGTTCATGACCGGCTACGCCGAACAGGCGGCCAGCAGCGGCTTTCTCGACAAGGGCATGGACATGATCAGCAAACCCTTCACCATCGACCTGCTGGCCACGCGCATCCGCGCCATGCTGGCCCAGGAGCTCGAGTAGAGCCGTGCCGGTACAGCGGCGTCAAAAACGTCTAGGGGTGCCGTTTGCATGCAAACGGCGGAAACCCGAAGGTTAGCGGGGATGCGCGCGCTCGGCCGTAAGCGCCGGGCTGTAGACCCGCGGCGCGCTGTGGTGCGGCAGATGGATCAGGTTGAGCCGGTGCTGGCGCGCCCAGCGCACGCAGAGATCGGTCGGTGCTGAAAGGCTGACCAGCGTCGACAAACCCGCACGCACAGCCTTGTGGATCAGCTCCAGGCTGCAGCGGCTGGTGACCACCGCGAAGCCCCGACAGCCGTCACGCCCTTCGCGGCGCAGCGCGCCGATCAGCTTGTCCAGCGCGTTGTGCCGGCCGATGTCCTCACGGCACAGCACGATCTCGCCATGTTCGTCGACAAACAGTGCTGCGTGCAGCGCACCGCTTTGCCGCGCCAGGCGCTGCGCATCGTTGATCCGCGCGCGCAGCTCCTGCAGGTGCGCGGCCGGCGGTAAGGGGCTGGACACCAGCGGGGTCAATTGCGGTAGCGCCTGGTCGATCGCCTCCACCCCGCACAGACCGCAACCGCTGGTACCGGCCAGGTTGCGGCGCTGTTGTTTGAGTGCCCAGAACGCTCGATTGCCGATCTCTACCTCGGCGCTGAACGCGTCGCCGCGTCGACTGAGCTGGATGTCGTAGATCTCGTCGACGCTACCAACCAGCTCGCCGCTCAGGCTGAAGCCGACGACGAAGTCCTCCAGCGCGCTGGGCGAGACCATCATCACCGCGTGGCTGATGCCGTTGTAGGCGATGGCGAGCGCGCACTCCTCCGCCAGCACCGCGTCGCCCGTTTTTTCCGAGGCATTCAGCTCGGCATAGCTATAGGCGGCCGGCGCCGAACTGGCGATGGGCGCGGCAGCACTCAGGGGTGCAGGACGAGGCATATCGAACTTTCCTTGCAGGCGTGCTGTAAGAATATCCGACTCAGGGCTGTACATGCGGTTCGATCTGCTCAGGCTCAGCCTACGAGGTGGTGGTCGGGCTCTGCTCAGGGCCGACGCACCGGGTGTGCTGATCGTATTTCGAGCATGGAGAGCGATGACTATCCAACTCTAATCGAGCGGCAACTACGCGGACCATCACCAAGCGTCAAACCCATTCAACAGGTACCAGGCTGCTCAGCAAATTCACTGATCGAGTTCGCCTCGGCAGCGCCTCCATCAACGAGGCGCTCCTTTGTCGAAAGCACCCAGACGTCAACATTTGTATTCAGCAGGCCGCACGGTACCGTGCCTGCCAGTTGTTAGCTAAACGATGAAACCAGTCAATGAGTGACGCCCTGACGCGGCGCTGAGGTCGGGCTCCACGAGCCTTTTCCGGGCGGAGAAGAGGCGGACGATTTGGCTACATGTGAACCACGTCCAGGTTTTGCGAACCCGATGGCGGCCCGTGGAACCCGGCACCGGCCAGCCGGTCTATGACGGCAATTTCGCCGCACGCCGGCTTTGCTATCGAGGTGTACATGAAGTCCCTGCAGCTGATAGTTCTTTCCCTTGGCCTGGCCTGCGGCGGTATCGCCCTGGCAGGCAACACCGATGCGGCGGTAGGCGGCGCCCTCGGCGGCGTATTGGGCTCGGTGGTCGGTGAACATCTGGGTGGCTCCACCGGCGCGACCATCGGTGCCGGTGTTGGCGGCGCGGCGGGCGGCATGGTCGGCGCCGACAAGCGCAGCCGCACCGAAGCGGCCATCGGCGGGGGCCTTGGCGCAGCGGGCGGTAATGTGATCGGCCAGCGCGTCGGGGGCAGCACCGGCGGCCTGATTGGTGCAGCCGTGGGTGGCGGCGCCGGCGGCGCGATCGGCAATGCCTACGGCGACGAT
>TARA_R100000541_G_scaffold2171_14_pt1 | contig 113923 bp, 108 predicted proteins | sample TARA_R100000541 | Tara Oceans TARA_R100000541 (sample SAMEA2621416) | marine metagenome | biome: marine biome (ENVO:00000447); feature: surface water layer (ENVO:00002042); material: "saline water (ENVO:00002010), including plankton (ENVO:xxxxxxxx)" | depth 5 m | reverse complement strand
CCCCGCCTATGTGCCGCTGCTGGTGGGCAGCATGGTGGTCAACTACCTGATCGGTGGCTACCTGATGCGACGGCCCTCGAAGGCTGTGCTGATACTTGGCGTTGCCGCTAACGTCGCCTTGCTGGGTTATTACAAATACACAGGCTTTCTTTTCGGCACACTCGACAGCGCCTTCGACCTCGGTTGGTCGGTGGGCGACATCATCCTGCCGCTGGCGATTTCGTTCTTCACCTTTCAGCAGATCGCCTATCTGGTCGACGCGCACGACGGCGAAGTCGCCGAGCATGATTTCGTCAACTACTGCCTGTTCATCAGTTTTTTCCCACAGTTGATCGCCGGTCCCATCACCCATCACGGCGAGATGCTCAAGCAGTTCAATGACAGCAGCACCTTTCGCCCTCGGATCGACAATATCTCGCTGGGGCTCACGGTCTTCGTGCTCGGTCTGTTCAAGAAAGTGATCCTCGCCGACCCGCTGGGGGAAAACGCCTCGCCGATCTTCGCGGTGGCTGCGAGCGGCACCGTGCCTTCGCTGTACGACGCCTGGTATGGCGCGCTCAGCTATACGCTGCAGATCTACTTCGATTTTTCCGGCTACAGCGACATGGCGATCGGCCTGGGCTTGCTGTTCGGCCTGCGCCTGCCGGTGAACTTCAACAGCCCGTTCAAGGCGCACAACGTGATCGATTACTGGTCGCGCTGGCATATGACGCTGACGCGCTTTCTCACCGCCTACATCTATAACCCCATCGTGATGCGAATCACCCGCAAGCGGATGGCCGTCGGCAAGCCGTTGCCACGGCGAGGGAAGATGAGTGTCGGAACCTTCGTCGTGCTGATCGCCTACCCCACCGTGCTGACCATGTTCATCTCTGGCGTGTGGCACGGCGCCGGCTGGCAGTTCGTGGCATTCGGGCTGCTTCACGGCTTCTACCTGGTCGTCGCCCACGGTTTTCGGGCCTATAAGGCGCGCCATGGTCTGCCCTTGGACAGCGACAAGTTCTGGCACCACGCCGGCGCCGTGCTGCTGACCTTTCTCTGTGTAGTCGTGGCCATGGTGTTCTTCCGTGCCAACAGCGTGACGGCGGCGATGGCCATGCTGTCGGGCATGGTTGGCTTGAGCGAGTTGCACACCGACTTCGACAAGTCCGACTACCTCACTGTCGCCATACTGCTTGTCTTCGTCTGGATCATGCCCAACGTGCAGCAGTGGATGGCAGGCTTTAGTACGGCGCTGGACGCCCAGCCGCGCGAGAACTGGCTGCTGCGCTGGTTCCCGATTGCCATGTGGAGCCCAACGCCGGTCATCGGTATGGCCATTGGCGTGCTGGGATTCTTCGCTCTGGCGGTGGCCTTTTCCGTGGCGCCTACCGAGTTTCTCTACTTCCAGTTCTAACCGTCCAATAACAAAGGAGTGACACGCTAAATGGATCAGCTTCTCTGGTTAGCGCAGCACCCGGATCTTGGCTCCGCCATCGGCGAGGGCAAACGGGAAGCCGACCCCTTGGTTCGCCTGGGTCTGGCCGCGCAGCTCGCCGGGTACCGCCGCGACTTCACCCTCACCACCCGGCTGGACCGGCTTGCAAGCGAAGGTTTGCGCGCACTGGCAAACGGTGAAGCCTCGGTCAGCGGGCTGCAGCCGTTGCGCATCGCCCTGCTGTCGTCGCATACCGTGGATCATCTGGTGCCGGCCATTCGCGTCGCGGGCCTGCAACGCCGGCTGGCGCTCTCGGTGCACGTCGCGCCGTATGGCATGTACCGTCAGGCCTTGTTGATGGACGATCCTGAGCTCGCAAGCTTTGCTCCGCAGCTGATCGTCCTGGCGCTGGATGCCAGAGATGCACCCTTACAGCTGCCACTCGAAGCCTCGCAGCAAGACGTTGATGCTGCAGTGGCCGAGCGTGTCGACGAGTTGCGCCTGCTCTGGCGCCGGGCACGTGAGCGCTATGCCGCACAGGTCGTTCAGCAGACCATCGTGCCTGCCGACCCGCCGATTTTCGGCTCGTTCGAAGCGCTGGTCCCAGTCTCGCCCTACGCGCTGATCGAGCGCCTCAACGCCGCCATTCGTGCCGCGGCCCGTGAAGACGGTGTGCTGCTGATGGATCTGGCCTGGGAAGCAGCTCGCGGCAGCTACGGCGACGGTCTGGCCGAACCGGTGCGTTGGTACCAGGCCAAGCAACTGGTCAGCCCGAACCTGGCGCCGCTGTACGGCGACCAGCTGGCGCGCATCGCCGCAGCCAGCGCCGGCCTGTCGCGCAAGTGTTTGGTGCTGGATCTGGACAACACACTGTGGGGCGGCGTGGTCGGCGATGATGGTGTCGACGGTATCCATCTCGGCCAGGGCTCGCCCAGTGGCGAAGCTTTCCTCGCCTTCCAGCGCTATGCCGCACAACTGGCGCGCCGCGGCATCATCCTCGCGGTGTGCAGCAAGAATGATCTGAGTGTGGCCGAGGCGGCGTTCAATCACCCGGAAATGGCGCTCAAGCGCAGTGACATCGCCGCCTTTGTCGCCAACTGGGAAGACAAGGCCGGCAACTTGCGACGCATCGCCTCGATGCTGGACATTGGCCTCGACAGCCTGGTGTTCGTCGACGACAACCCGGCCGAGCGAGACATCGTGCGGCGCGAGCTGCCGGAAGTCGCCGTACCGGAATTGCCGGACGACGTAGCCGACTACCCTGCTCGCGTTGCCGCCGCCGGCTACTTCGAAGCCGTCTCCTTTACCTCCGACGATGCCACCCGTGGGCGCAACTATGCCTTGAATGCCGAGCGCAAAGCGGCAATGAGCCAGGCCACCGACATGGAAGGCTATTTGCGCGGACTGGAGATGGTGCTCACCGCCACCCCGATCGGCGCCGCCGAACTGGCCCGCAGCACGCAGCTGATCAACAAGACCAACCAGTTCAACCTCACCACTCGCCGTTACAGCGAGGCGGAGGTCGAGCGCATCGCCAGCGACCCGGCGGCGGTCGCCCTGGCAATCCGCCTGGCTGACAAGTTTGGCGACAACGGTCTGATCAGCGTTGTCTTGGCGCGCCCGGATGCGGCCGTGGCCAGTGACGAACTGCTGATCGACAGCTGGCTGATGAGCTGCCGCGTGCTGGGTCGTCAGGTCGAAGACGCTGTGCTCGACGTGCTGGCTGCCGCGGCCACCGCTGCCGGCTATCGCGCATTGATCGGTGAGTACCGCCCGACCGAACGTAACGGCATGGTCGCGGAGCATTTCCCCCGGCTGGGCTTTGTTCAGCATCCGGCGCTTTCCGACAGCGAGCCAGACGCGACCTTCTGGCGTTGCGAACTCAAATCCCCCCGCACACCCCGCCATTTCATCGAGGTATTGGCATGACCGAAGCAGAAGTACTCAAGCAGCTCACCCCGGTTTTCCACGATGTGTTCGACGACGACAGCATTGTGCTTTCCCCGGAAATGACCGCCAACGATATCGAGGGCTGGGACAGTCAGACCCACGTCATGCTCACGGTCGCGGCCGAGCAGCGCTTCGGCATCAAGTTTCGGACGGCGGAGCTGGAGTCGCTGCGCAACGTCGGTCATTTCGCACAGGTCATCAGCGCCAAGCTGGAGGGAAAATAAATCATGATCCAGACAGCAGATGTCCCCAAGGACGGGAGCCATGCCGAGCAGGATGCAGGCACCACGGCCCGCGCGCCGGGCCGGGTGCGTTCGCGGTATCTGCTGTCGCTGTTTGCCGGGCTGTTCGGTGCGCTGGCGATGTTCTGCCTGACGCTGTTGGCGCTGGATCGGACCGGCAACCTACCGCCTCCCGCGTTCTCCAACATTTCATGCGCCGACGAAAAGCTCAACTTCATGCGCGACAACCCGATTCAGTCGCCAAATCTGCTGATCATCGGCTCCTCCGTGGCCTGGCGCCATGTGGACGGCAACGTCCTGACCGAGGCATTACCAGAGGTGCGACCGATGAACGGCGCGTTCTGTGGGCTGTTCGCCAACCAGTCGACTTATGTGGGGCACTGGCTGCTCGACCGTCAGCCGAGCATTCAGAGCGTGGTGATGATTGCCGACCCACAAGATTTCGCCGGTTGCTGGCGCGTACCTACCGCAGTGTTCAACCGTGAGCACGTCGACCCTTACGTCTACGAAAACGCCTCACCCTGGGGGCACTACATGCGTTACTTCTCGCCGAAGTCGTTGGCGCGCAATGCCTTGACGGTAAAAGCGCAGCGCGCGGGCGAGATTGAATGGGACCCGCTGGTGTTCAATCGCTTCGGCGACGGCCCGCTGGACACCCGCAATACTCGCGAGCTGCTCTATGGCCGCCCGGACCCGCTCGATTCCAGTTGTTTCGAAGCACTTCAGGGGATGAGCGCGCGCCTGGCCCAAGAAGGCCGTGAGCTGATGGTTGTCTCCACGCCCCTGCATCCAAAGTGGAAGGAAAAATACGATCCGGACGGCACCTTCATGGCCGACTTCGACAAGCGAATCATGGACACCCTCAGCGCCACCGGTGGGACCTACTGGAACGCGGACAAGGACTGGAGCACGCCGGTCACCTCCTTTGTCGACGCGGTTCATATGCGCTGGTCCGTTGTCCATGACTTCACAGCAGCCTTGGCCGAACAAATGCGAGACACGGCAATGGCGCCTATGCCGTCACCATCCCTGGAAACCGCCAAGGTGCCCTGATTGGCGGTTATAGAAATATAAAAGCCCGGGCTGTCTGAACATGCCCGGGCTTTTTGCTCACTGCTCTCAGTATCAGGCCGGCATCACCCGCCCGCGACACTCGCCAAAACCGATAGATGACTGCTCATCCCGACGGCACCTCGCCTTGAGAATGATCTCGTCACCGTCTTCCAGGAAGGTACGGGTTTCGCCACTGGACAGTTCCAACGGCTGCTTGCCGCCCGCAGTGATCTCCAGCAGGCTGCCAAGGCTTTCAGGGCTGCTACCGGACAAGGTGCCGGAGCCAAACAGATCGCCAGGCTGCAGGCTGCAGCCGTTGACACTGTGGTGCGCGACCATCTGCGCCACGGTCCAGTACATGTTCTTCGTGCTGCTCAAAGCGATGCGCTGCGCTGGCTGACCCTTGTCGCGCATGGCCGCAGTCAGCAGCAACACTTCAAGTTCGATATCAAGCGCCCCCTGCTGCTGATCCTGCTCATCGAATAGATACGGCAACGGCTGCGGATCGCCTTCGGCACGCTTGGGTTGCGCACAACGGAATGGCTCAAGTGCTTCAGGCGTCACCACCCATGGCGAGACGCTGGTGGCGAAGCTCTTCGACAGGAACGGGCCCAGCGGCTGGTATTCCCAGGCTTGCAGATCACGTGCAGACCAGTCGTTGAGCAGGCAGAAACCGGCGACATGGCTGCTTGCCTCACCGATCGGAATCGGCTCACCACGCGCGTTGCCTGGCCCGATCCAGATGCCCAATTCCAGCTCGTGATCGAGCCGTTTGCTGGGCCCGAAGCTCGGCTCGCTGGCACCCGGCGGCAGGGTCTGCCCATTGGGGCGTTTGACTGTCACACCGGACACCTCAATAGTCGAAGCGCGGCCGTGATAGCCGATGGGCACGTACTTGTAGTTTGGCAGCAAGGGGTTGTCCGGCCGAAACAGCTTGCCGACGTTGTTGGCGTGGTGGATGCCGACATAGAAGTCGGTGTAGTCGCCCACCTTGGCTGGCAGATGCATCTGGCAGCGCTCCATGGGTTGCAGCAATGATTCGCCCAAGCCCTGCAGACGCTCACGCTGAGCAGCGCCCTTGCCGAGCAGATCCTGCAGCACGCCGCGCAGCGCTTGGCGTGCTGGGGCTCCAAGCGCAAAGAAGCTATTGAGGCTGCTGCCGCTGGCCGCCTTTGCCGCTTCCAGCGCTCGACCATCGAACAGGCCGGCTTCGCAGGCAGCCCTCAGATCAAAGATGAAATCACCAATGGCGACGCCGCCGCGTGGCTGGTCGCCGTCACGGCTGAACACGCCCAGCGGCAGGTTGGCGAGGGAGAAGTCCGAATGGCCATTGGCCGACTCGACCCAGCTGCGTTGATCGTTTTGTACGGTCATGGTCTGTGCCGTCCTGTCATTTCTGATTCTTGTCGAAAGTTTTGGCCAGGCCGGCCCAGCAGCTGTCGTATTCAGTCTGCAGCAGAGAGCTTTCCAGCGCCTGGCGTGTGGGGCGAAGCACCTGGCCGGTCTCGAACATGAAGGCCATGGTGTTTTCGATCTTGTGCGGTTTGAGTTCGGTCTTGATCGCCTGTTCGGTCGACAGGTGGTCCGGGCCGTGCGCGCTCATGCAGTTATGCAACGAGGCGCCACCCGGCAGGAAGCCGTCAGCCTTGGCGTCGTAGGCGCCATCGATCAGGCCCATGAACTCGTTCATCAGGTTGCGGTGGAACCACGGCGGACGGAAAGTGTTCTCCGCCACCATCCAGCGCGGCGGGAAAATCACGAAATCGATATTGGCCATCCCGTGAACCGCGCTGGGTGAGGTCAGCACGGTGAAGATCGACGGATCGGGATGATCGAAGCTGACCGTGCCGATGGTGTTGAAGCGGCGCAGGTCATACTTGTACGGCACGTTGTTGCCATGCCAGGCGGCCACATCCAGCGGTGAGTGATCCAGCTCGGTCGACCAGAGCTCGCCGAGGAACTTCTGTACCAGCTGCACCGGCTCGTCGCGCTCTTCGAAGTGCGCCACCGGCGTCTGGAAGTCGCGCGGGTTAGCCAGGCCATTGCTGCCAATCGGTCCGAGGTCCGGCAGGCGCAGCGCACATCCGTGGTTCTCGCAGACGTAGCCACGCGCAGTGGAGTCCAGCAGCTCGACCCGAAAGCGCATGCCGCGCGGGATCACCGCGATCTCAAGCGGTGCAACCTCCAGCACGCCCAATTCGGTAACCAGTTTCAGCGCACCCAACTGCGGCACGATCAAGAGCTCGCCGTCTGCGTTGAAGAACACCCGTTCCATCGACTGATTGGCTGCGTAGCGGTAGATGCTCGCCCCGGCAGGCTGACTGGGCTCGGCGTTGGCGACTACGCACGTCAGCCCGTCGAGAAAATCAGTCGCGCTCTCGGGAATGGGTTCAGGATTCCACCGCAGTCGGTTGGGTGTGATCGGCCCCAACTCGCTGTTCAGCTGCCGCTCCAGGCACTGGTATTGCCCGTGATTGGCCGAGGGCCGAATGCGGTATAGCCAGGTCCTCCTTGCTTCGCTGCGTGCCACGGTAAAAGCAGTGCCGGAGAGCAACTCGGTATACAGGCCGTAGGGCACCGTCTGCGGCGAATTCTGGCCGACCGGCAGTGCGCCCGGCAGGGCCTCGCTGCTGAATTCGTTGCCGAAGCCGGACAGGTATCGAGAGGTTTCGCCCATTTGTTGTTGTGGTTGCATAGCCGTCTCTCATTTTGCGTAATTCGTTTACGCAAAAAGTAATTTGAACTCACTGGGGCGTCAAGCTATAAACAGCGCCTTATTCAAGCAGGCCGGCACAACGGGCATTGGAAACCATGGCAGACAGCAACGCGGACACGACGCCACGTCGACAGAAAGTGCAGGCCGCCGAGGTAGGCACGGACATCCTTACGGCGCTGGCCGAATTGGCCCCGGCGACCTCCTTGTCGCGCCTGGCCGAGCACGTCGGCATGCCCGCCAGCAAGGTTCATCGTTATCTGCAGGCACTGATGGCCAGCGGTTTCGCCGAACAGGATCCGCTGACCAACCACTACGGGCTGGGCCGCGCCGCGCTGTTCGTAGGGCTGGCCGCTTTGGGCCGACTGGATGTGGTCAAACTGGCGACGCCGCATCTGGCGCAGCTGCGCGACGAACTCAACGAAACCTGCTTTCTGGCGGTATGGGGCAACCGCGGCCCGGCCGTCGTGCATGTCGAGCAGGCGGTGCGTGCCGTGACGCTGGTGACGCAGGTGGGCTCGGTGCTACCCCTGCTGGGCTCCTCCACCGGGCTTGTGTTTAACGCGTTCATGCCCAATGCCGAAACCGCACAACTGCGCGAAGCGGAACTAAAGCTTCCCTCGGCCCCCACTCCTGATGCGCTGCTGCACACCATGGGCGAACTGCAACGCACCCACATCCAGCCTGTGCACGGTCTGTTGATGGCCGGCGTCAACGCACTCTCCGCGCCGTTATTCAGTGGCGGTCAGCGATTGGCCGGTGTCATCACCATTGTCGGCGGCGAGCCTGGCTTCATGGCTGAAGCGGACGGCGACGCAGCGAAGCGGCTGCGGGAGGTTGCACACAAGATCAGCGCGCGGATGGGCGGCTAGCGGTCCACGCCATTGAAATTCCGAAGCGGCTGCTGCGTCAATGATGCAAATTGACGGGTAGCGGACTGAGGACTAGCGTTCGTCTGTCTTTTCCAGACCCCGGAGGCATCATGGATATCCAAGTCCGACCGCTTACGTCATTCGAAGGCAGCAGCTGGGAGGTTCGCATGGACCGAAACAAGGTGACGTTTCGCAGTGAGTCCGAGGCGCGAGCATTCGTCCAGAAACTTGAGTCGCGTTTGTCGGCGCCTCATCAGCTACCTGACGACCACCATCTCCAGCGCCGGGCAGGCTGACGGAATCAGATAAAGTTGCCGGCACCTGATGCCGGCAACTCTCCCTTCTTCGTTTTAACCCTTCTCAGATACGCAGCGCGACTCCCAGTCGCAGTTCACGGCCTGGCTCGTAACTGCCTCGAACACCTTCGTAACCCGGGATGTTCTCGAAGTCTTCGTTGCTAGCGTGGTCCAGGTACTGTTTGTCGAACAGGTTCTTAAGCGTCAGGTTGAAGACGAGCCGGTCGTCGCTCAACGCCGCCCACTGAGCATAGAGATCGTGCACCCCGTAACCGTCCTTGTCGATGGTGCCTACGCCCGTACGCAGCGAATCGACAGCGGTAACAAAGCGGCCCTGCCAGCCGAAACTCAGCCTGTCGGTCGCGCGGTAATCGGCGAAACCGGTCCAGGTGTCGCCCAGTGTCGTGCCCAGTCCACTGTGCTCGTAGACATTCAACGGCTCACCGTCCAGCTCGGTATCGTTTTGGTGGTAGCTCAGCCCGACGCTCAGCTGCTGCCAGTAGTAGGCGCTCTGCAGCAGCACACCCTGGGTCTCTAGCGTCCCGCCGTTGACGTAGAGATTGGGCCTGCCGCTCGGATCGTAGATGGCATCACGCACGCGGGTGTCATAGACCCGCCCGGACAGCTCCAGCCCGCCCTGGCGATATTCGAATCCGACCTCATTGGTGCGAGCCTTTTCGGCGTCCAGTTCCGGATCGTTGCCAGAGGCGTCGAGCTTGAACGCGTCACGTACCTGCACCCCACGTAACGCCTGCGCATGGCTGGCAAACAGGGCCAGTTCCGGAGTCAGCTGATAACGAAGACTCACGTTGGGGCTGAAGCCGGCGTCCGAAAAATCCTGGCCGTCGCGGTCGTCGAGGCGGTAGCGGTCGTAGCGCACGCCCATGCCGAGCAGTAGCTTTTCGGTAGCCTGATAGCTGTCCTGTAGATAGAAGCCCAGCACATCGCCGGTTTCCTCATCCAGATCTCGGTCACCCTCCGGCCCCAGCCGAGTCCGGTCATCTCGGTAGTCGACCCCGTAGGTCAACCGATGGGCGCCCAGCTCGCTGGTGTTGCGCAGGTCCAGCCCGGCGCTGGTGGTGTCACCGATGTACAACCCATAGCGGCCGTCTTGCTGAAGCTCGGTAGAGGTATGGTAGGTCGTAACCTCGACATCAAGCAGGTCGTTGTTGAGTGGGTTCCAGCGGTAATTCAGCGTCAGAGTTTCGCGCTCCGTCTCCAGCGGAAACAAAGGATTGAAGCCGCTTGGAATCCACTGAGGACGCTGACTGCGTTCGCCCTCATCGGTACGTTGCTCATAGGACAGGCGCAACGTCTGCTCATCCGTCAGTCGCCCCGCCAGCTTGGCGAACCCCAGCTTCTGGCGCGCTCCGGTACCAAGCACATCCTGACCATTGCCGTCCTCATAGTCGTTCTGGTCCTGGTAGGTTGCGACCGCCATGGCAGACCACGCATCGTTGAACCGACCGAACAGGCTGGTGCTGGTCTTGTAGCCTTCGGCATTGCTGAAGTAGGTCCCTTTGACTAACGCGCCGACGCGCTCCCCCGCACGCAGCAGGTCGTCCGGGTCTTTGGTCACGAAACGGATCGAGCCGCCCAGGGCGCCTGGCCCTGCCGTTGCGTCGCCGGTGCCGGGCTGGACCTCGGCACGCTTTAGCAGCTCCGGCTCTATTCCAATACGACCGGTATGGTGGAAGGTCTGGCCCGGCTGGTTGGCGCCGTCGATGGTGATGTTCAACAGCGTATCTTCAAGACCCCGCAGGTAAAGCTTCTGAGCCACACCGGGGCCGCCGCCGACAGACACCTCGGGGCTGGCCTCGAATACATCCTGTAGGTCAGCCGCTTGATAATGCTCTAGCTGTTCGGCTTCGACGCTGTCGCCTTGTATGTGGCGCGCAGTTACCTCGCTGCCGCTCAGTTCCAACGGCTCCTTGGTCTGCGCTTCTGCCTGGCAGGGCATGGCGACCATCAGCGCAGCAAACGACAGCGAACCGAGAAGCGATAGCGGGATAGGACAGTGTTGCATGAAGAACCTCGGACCATTAATGCGAACGTTTCGTATTAACGATTCTCACCCACAATACCGTCAGCGCGTATCACTTTTACAACTGTTACGTTGTGTCCCCGGTGCGAGGCAGCCAGATCGTCATGCACAACCCGCCTTGCTCGTAGTTTGTCGCAGCCAGACGCCCGCCAATCGCACCAATCTGTCGTTGGGACAAAGCCAGCCCAAGACCAAAACCTGGGCGATCACAGCTGACGCGCTCGAACGGCTGAAAAATACGTTCAAGCCACGGCGGTGGTACGCCCGGCCCCTGATCAATGATGTCCAGCCGATAGCTTTCGGCTTCGGCTTGTAGCTGAACCCACACTTCTTTGCCCGGCGGCGTGTGATCGAGTGCATTACGCACGATGTTCTCGACCGCTTGGCCAAGCGCGCGGTGGCAGCTGCCAACCAGCTCTGCTTCGGCGGGTAGCTGCGTTTCGATTTGGCGATCCGGATATTCGAAGCGTGCATCATCGAGAATGCTGTCCAGCAAGTCCGTCAGATCCAGCGTTTCGTCACGCAGCATCGGCCGCTCCGTCTCGAGCCAACTGAGGGTCAGTGCATCCTCGACCAAACGACGCATTGCCGAACAATCCTGGCGAATGCGGGGCAGCAATGCAGCACTGTCGCCGCCCTGCTCCGCCAAACTGACCGCCATCTCGATGCGTGCCAGTGGGGTTCGAAGCTCATGGGACATTTCAGCCAGTCGCTGGCGCTGATCAATGATCAAACCGCCGATGCGTTCAGCCATGGCGTCGAAGGTTTCGGCCACCCCAGCCAATTCATCGCGCCGCGAGCCCAACAGCGCTCCCGCACGAGCTGAATAGTCCCCTTCGCTGAACTGTCGGGTCGCCTGCTCCAGCCTTCTCAGCGGCTGCATCAGGTGGCGATATAGCAACAAGCAACCGCAGACCAACAACACCAGCGGCAACACCAGCTCAAGTAACAGCTGAGCCGGATACCAGTAATGCCCCGGACGCATGCGCTGCGGCAGCTGGATCAGGAAGCGCAGCTGCCCATCGGCGAACGGCACATCCATGATCGGGTTTTCCTGAAAGTAGAGATGAATCTTCCAGGACGGATCCCTCCCAAGGCTGAACTCCCGCATGAATCGCTCGGACAGTTCACTTCCGGCAAGCGCGCGTAACTGGGGATCGATGATCGCCGCCCAGGTTTGCTCTTGCTGCTGAAGCCGCTGCAACCATTGCTGCAGCGCCTCTTCATCGCCGGCGCGGTACAGGGCCTCGGCCTGCGCACTGTACTCACGCAAGGTGCGCTGGTGCTCGGCATCGATGAAGCTCATCTGCTCCTCTGCCTGACCGCTCAGACGCGCGATGACCCAGAACAGCGCCACACTCCCCAGGGCGACGCCTAGGCATAGTTTCCAGAACAATCGCCGGTTCATTGGAAGCTATAACCGCGGCCGTGGAGCGTCTGCAGGCGATCGGCGGCCAGCCCGGCTTCGGCCAGTCGGCGGCGGATGCGGCTGATGTGCATATCGAGGCTGCGGTCGTAGCCGCTGTGCTCGCGCTCGAACACGACCCGGTACAAATACGGCTTGGTCAGCACTTCGCCGCGTTGCAACATCAGTTGCCAGAGCAGCCGGAACTGCAAAGGCGTCAGCGCCAGGTCCTGCTCTCCGACGCGGGCGCGTAGCGTGTGTCTGTCCAACGCCAGCGTTTCGATATTCAACGAAGGGGGCTGGACTGCCCTGCTATCGGCGCTGCGTGTGCGCCGCAATATGGCATCGATGCGCAGCTGCAATTCCGTCAGGTTGAAGGGTTTGGCAAGGTAGTCATCCGCGCCGTGACGCAAGCCTCGGATACGTTCCTCCTCGGCACCACACGCGGTCAGCATGATCACCGGGGTCTGTTGCTGCTCGCGCAAGCGACGCAATACCGAAAAGCCGCTCACGTCCGGCAACATTACGTCCAGCAGAACCAGGTCCGGCGCGCTAGCCAGTGCCATCGCCAGACCACTCTCGCCCAACGGGCTCAAGCGCACCGCGTACCCCTGCAGGCGAAGCAACTCTCCCAACTGCGCGCTCAGCACCTGATCGTCCTCGATGACCAATAGTTCAGCCAGATACGCCCCCATCTCGACTCCCTGTCGGGTGAGCTCACCCATCGCCAGAAGATAATAATTCTCATATAGCCTAAGGGAAGATGCTTGGCCGGGCTATATGACGCGTGCAGAACGAGAGAAAAGATGGGGCGCGCTGGGATTCTTTGTTTTGCCGAGCCGCCCCCTGCAGACGCGTAGCCATGGCGGTCAGGGTCGAACACCGATGTACTCGCCACTAAAAGCCGACTGTTCGTATCACAAAGCCCTGGGCCGCGCCGCCCGGTTCGTAGCGCTGCCGCTTTGAGCCGATTGAAGTGGTGAAACTGGCGACGCCGCATCTGGCGCAGCTGCGCGACGAACTCAACGAAACTTGCTTTCTGGCTAAAGCGAAGCGGCTACGGGAACTTACACGCCAGATTTAGCGCGCAGATGGGTGCACCAAGCGTTGGCGACTAGGCCGGACCGCACCGTCAGGGCACGTCTACCGGTACAACCATAACGGCCCAGCGAAGCGCGTGCCGAGCAACTCTAGACTGTTGCTGGTCCTGCGGTCTCTGGTTGAGGTGGAGAACCTTCGGCAGCAGGCGCGAAACAGACTCGATTCCGGCCAGTCTGCTTCGCGGTGTAGAGAGCATCGTCTGCACGGATAACGAGACGACTTGAGTTCTCTCCCGCCGACTCGGCGCACGCAACGCCTGCGCTGATCGTGATCTGCACCGGGCCCCGTTCTGTTGAAATGACAGCACTCTCAACAGCCAGGCGCAGTTTCTCTGCGACGAGCAGCGCACCCTCCTTGTCTGTCTGAGGAAGAATCAAACCGAACTCTTCACCGCCAAGCCTCCCGAAAACATCATGTGCGCGCAGAACAGCGCTACACCGTGCCGACAGTTCTCGCAGGACGACGTCGCCAATCGGATGCCCGTATGTATCGTTCACTCGTTTGAAAAAATCGATATCAAGCAGCACCAGGCTGAGCGGCGCGTCGTGGCGCAACGCACGGCCTAGCTCATTTTCCAAGGTTTCCAGAAAGTCACGCCGGCTTCGTGCGCCAGTCAGTAGGTCAATGTTGACGATCTGCCGCAACGAGTCATGCGCTCGCTTGAGGGCCGCTGTGTTTTTTAGATGGCGCCGTGTCGCGAAGTACAGATATGAAGCAAAGGCCAGTAATAAAGCCGAGATGGCAGCAGCACAAAAAATCAGGAACTGACGACGCTCACGAGAAGCTGACAGGTATTCGGCGGGTGACAGCTGAACGACAACAATCAGTCCAACATCCTCCAGACGGCGGTATGCGGTCAGGCGAGTAATCTGGTCAATGGCGCTCGGTCCCCGATAGAAGCCTTCATCAGGTTTAGTGCTATCGAAATAGGGACGATCCTCAGGCACCACCATCCCGTCCAGGCGCGCATCCAGGTTAATCGAAGAGGCGGCTGCGCGTGGCACTCGGTCCAGACCGACCAAAGCGATCAGACCATGCTGTCCGATGTTGATCTGTTTGTAGAAATCAGTGAAGAAGGCGACCGGAATCGAAAGAACGAGCACACCGGTAAACTTTCCGTCCCTGATGACCGGTCTGGTCAATTGTATGGACCAGATTCCCGAAACGCGCCCGAGGATGGGTTTACTCACAAATAGCTGGTCTTGCCCAAGATTGTCTCGGTGCACGCGGAAATGTTCGCGATCGCTCAGGTCGACTTTTTTGGCTAGCGAGTCCAGAGACGTGCCAACCAACCATCCTTCTGCATCTATCAGTGCGAGCTGGCCGACCAGGGCGCCGTACCGTGGAAGTTTTGTTTTGGCTAACGTCTGAAACGCGTCAGGGTCCTCTACCAGCTCTTCACGCATGTCCTGTATCAAGGCGTCGGCGTAGCGGACGACACTGTGCACATGCTCTTCAAAGGCTATCGCCAGGTTCATCGCATCGTTGCGCGCGGCTTTCTCTACCAACTCATTTTCATGTTTGAGCCACGCGTTAAGAATGACCCACATGGGTATCAGCGTTGCCAGTAACGCAACGATAACCACGAGCCCGGCTTTGGCCTCGATAGAGCAATGTCGCAACAATTTTCAGTCTCCAGAACGGCGCCTATACAGTCAGGCAAGTACGCGTCCATCCAGACAGCGAAACCCCTGTGGGCTATCGAATGACAGCACCATAGAGCCGTAGAGTCAAAATGCTATCACTCTTAGTCAAACCGTCAAAAAACATTTTAGGGGTGACGGCGCACGGCTAGCAGAAGGAATACAGGCCGGTACTGGCCCGCTAGCGTCGAGGCTACGTCTGCCTACGCTCGGCCGGAATACTGCAGCCTTATTCCAGGTTCATTTAACGCTTGCCGAGTTGCATACGCCCAAAGCAAAGGAGGCGATGGATCAGACTTCGCGCTCAGGCTCGTTCGCGCGGCGCTCGCTCAAGGATCGCTTCATCAAGTCGAAGCAGTCGAACCGCCCTGTCTTGCAGTAGCTCGTCAATGGGACTGGACGGTGGTAAGCGCAGCAATGAGCCGGTCACATTGAGAACCAGCGCTTCTCGGGTGAAGACCTCCGCGCCCAGGGAATAGAACGCGGCGATTAGCTGGCGTAACCGCAACGGTATTCGCCACTGCGCCCGCAGGGCTGATCCAAAGCTGGCGGAGCGTTCGCGCAAGGCACAGAGGATTTCGTCCTCCGTCAGTTCACCACCGCTATCCAACCACTCCTGCAGACTTCTGAGCAGAGCAAGCTCGCCGATGTTATGCAGCAGTCCTGCGGTGTAGGAGATCTCTGTGTCGAGCTTGAGTTTGCCTGCCAGCCAGTGAGCAAGCTCTGCGGCGCGCTGGGCATAATCGGTGCTAGAAGCCGCCAGATGCTTCAAGCGAGGATCCGACAAGGTGGCATTATTCTGAACCGCAAGCTGCAAGGTTAGATTCAGTGCTCGCTTCACACCTAGGCGCGGCAAAGCCTGGCCAAGCGTCTTGCACACGGCACCGCTGTGCTGCCCAGCACTATTGGCAATGGATACCAGGCGAGCCGTAATTTGAGGATCTGACGATAGCTTCGATTCCAGCACCGCAAGGTCCCAGTCTTCCGTTTGCATGCAGGCTGCGACAGCAACCTGCACCGACTCCATAACTGGCGCACCGGCGTTGTTTGAGCGCATCCGTTCTAGAAAGTCGCTTAACGTCCCGGTTGCGCTAGCGGCCGGTGTGCTAACTGTACGGGGACCGGGCAAGAGTGAGTTCAGGCGAACCCGCAAGTCGCCCAAGCTATAAGGCTTTTTCAAATAGGCCTTCGGCGACAACGGACGCACGGCACGAACACTTGCACCGTCCACCCGATCGCTGATGACTATGGCGGGCAACAGCCGCGTCGCCTGGTGATTGCGCAGCTCGTGCAATAGATTTCGAGCATCCAATTGCGCCAGCTCACCGTCAGCTATCAAAAAGCTCGGCGGTTGCTTGCGGCAGACCCGGAGTGCCGCCTGACCATCATTGACCTGAACAGTACGGATTCCTGGACGCAGTGCTGCGACCAGGCGGGCAAGCTCGTCAGCGCGCCAGGGCTCGTTATAGGCAATCAATACGTAGGAGACACTCACTGGGACGCTCACACTACCGCTCCGTTGACAATGACCAGTCGGCACGCATGAGCGCTAGCCAAGCGGCCAGCGCCGGCCGCGGCTTTTCCAATATTGCTGAGACATGCGCTCGGTGGCGCCAACGACGCCACCTACGACGCCAGCATAAGGCTATGAATTACAAAGTATTTGACGGGGGACAACCCGCATTGACATCGCCGGCTTTTCAGAGCCTCTGCTGATGAGTCACTCTTCCCCAAAAGCTCGATTGACATCAGCAGAGCACTGGCCACAAACGTTCCGAAAACTACTCGGACCGCCTTCACCTGCCGCGTTTACGAAGCAATGCCAGGACGAAGAGTTGGCCTAGATAAGAAAAACCTATGGGCAACCGACCCCGAGGCTTCGCCACCCTTCAGGGGAGCAAGGCTGCTCCGTCCGTACAGTCGCTATGAAGCTTAACGAACTCAAGGCAGCGGATTGCCCAGCCCTGGCTCGTTCGGGTCGGTAGCTGGCGGGCGCTTCGTCGGGCCTGAGGGGTGGCTGCCGTTGCCACGGTTAGACCCTGGCTGCACATCAGGATTGTCGGTAATGAAATCAGGCTCAGGCGAATGGCTGGGGTTCTGGTCCTGCCCTGGCACCGGCTGCTGGTCGTGGAGTCTGTCGAGCGGATCGATACTCATGGAGCACCTCGCATTGAACGTCGATGGTTCCAACTTTCGATGCAGGCTGCGGAGATTGGTGCGGGCCGCATGTCGACAAGTAACGCATTCCTGCATCACTTGCCCCCTGAGTGGCCTGGCAATGGTCACGGGCCAATCAGCATTGTTACCCGCAATCACAACAAGACAAACTCAGGAGTTAGTCATTGCGATCGTGCACGCCGAGCGGCAGGCCCGATGAGGACACCTCCCCCGCATCTCCGTTCTGATCGATGGCGAAGCGGCCATCACCCGTTAAGACGGCCGCTGTCGTTCGCTTTAACGGGCCTGTGTCGAGTCGAGCTGCTTCCGCTTGGCACGTCGAGAAAGCATGTTCAGCATCTCGATCCCCGCCGAGAATGCCATGGCTGCGTAGACGTAGCCCTTGGGCACATGAGCGCCGAAACCTTCCGCGATCAGCGTCATGCCGATCATCAGCAGAAAGCCCAGGGCCAGCATGACCACTGTCGGGTTTTCGTTAATGAACTTGGCTAGCGGGTTGGCTGCCACGAGCATTACGGTCACTGCGACGACCACGGCAATAACCATTATCGAGACATGCTCCGTCATCCCCACGGCGGTGATGATGCTGTCGATCGAGAACACCAGATCCAGCAGCAGGATCTGCGCAATCGCAGTACCGAAGCCCATCGCAACCGCGTTTCCGAGCGGCTTGCCCTCGAACATGTCCCCTCCGGGCGTTGGGTCCATGCTGTGGTGAATCTCCTTCGTTGCCTTCCACAACAGAAACAGACCACCGGCAATCAGGATCATGTCCTTCCAGGAGAACGCATTGCCGAACAACTCGATCACGGGCTCGGTGAGTTGGACGATCCAGGCCACGGTTCCCAGCAGACCCAAACGCATGATCAGTGCGAGACCAATCCCGATCCGCCTCGCTCGTTCGCGCTGATGCTCTGGGAGCTTGTTCGTCAAGATCGATATGAAGATCAGATTATCGATGCCGAGTACCACTTCCATGGTGATCAGCGTGGCCACGGCCACCCATGTGGTGGGTTCGGAAAACAGCTGGATGAGGGATTCCATCAGGTATCTCAGGTTGTTGGCAGTCAGGACCCGTGAAGCTCAAAACGGGCGGCAGATCATATCCACATCGATCACCGCAATAACCACCACGGCTGGTCTGATTTGTATCAAGTCATTCGCAAAAGCGCTCGACCTGCATGGACCATGCCCTAGCGATCTGCATATCGCTCGCGTGGAAAGAGCAAGAAGCGGCATGCAGACCGCCCATTGGGGCGGCAATACTCCACCGGAGGTTCGTGCTGCGCAGCCATGACAAATGCCTTTTATCGATTTTCCTGACCGAGACCAGCTACATCCCGACAAGGTCGTTGGCTCTGCAATACTTGGCTGGGCATGTAACAGCTTCCCAAGAACAATCAGCCCAGCCGTCGCCGGTCATTTTCTGCGCCAGGCATGAATCGCCAGCGCGGTGGCAGCGGCATCAGTGTTGCCGCCTATGCTACGGCTGATGGTGTCTGCATTGCTGTCGACGGGCGGGTGGCGCCTAACAGCGCCCCTACTGGCTCTTGGCATTTGTCCAAACCGCTCAGCCACCTTGGTGGCTTTTGCCATTGTTGCGGACACCTTGCAGCGCCAATATCCGGACAACCCAATAACAACAAGATCCAGGAGCCAGCCATGCGCGACCATGCCACTGCGGCCAGTGAATTCGACTACGAGCAAACGGTCTCGGCCATTCTTAGCGGCGATCTCACCTCGATGAATGCCTGTGTCGAGTGCTGTGACCGCCACGCCGATTCAGACAAGGTCGCCCTCATCTGGGAAGGTCGCGAGGGTCAACGCGCTACATGGACCTTCGCCCAGCTCAAGGAAGCCTCGGCGCGCTTCGCCAACCTGCTGGACAGTTATGGCATCAAGCCGGGCGATACCGTCGCCGGTCTGCTGCCGCGCACGCCCGAGTTATTGATCACCATCCTCGGCACCTGGCGCGCGGGTGCCATCTATCAGCCATTGTTCACCGCGTTCGGCCCCAAAGCGGTCGAGCATCGGATCAAGGAATCCGGCGCTAAGATGGTCGTCACCGATGCTGCCAACAGCGAGAAGCTGGACGCCATCGAAGCCGCACCGCGTCGTCTGGTGGTCGGCGACGACGCTGGCGACTTCTGGTCACGGGTCAATCAACAACCGAGCAACTTCGAGCCGGTGCTGCTGGACGGCGAGGCGCCCTTTCTCGCCATGTTCACCTCGGGTACTACCGGGCCGGCAAAACAGCTGCATGTACCGCTCAAGGCCATCGTGGCGTTCGTCACCTATATGCGTGATGCGGTCGATCTCCGGCCCGAAGACAATTTCTGGAACATTGCCGATCCGGGCTGGGCGTACGGTCTGTACTACGCCGTTACCGGACCGCTCGCGATGGGCCATTCGACGTTGTTTTATGAGGGCGGATTCACTGTCGACAGCACCTGCCGCGTCGTCAATGAATACAAGATCACCAATATGGCCGGCTCACCTACCGCGTTCCGCCTGCTGCTGGCCGCGCGGCATGAGGTCGAAGGCAAGATCAAGGGGCAGCTGCGCGCCGTGAGCAGCGCGGGCGAACCACTCACTCCCGAGGTCATCCGCTGGTTCAGCAGCGGCCTTGGCTGCACGATCCATGATCATTACGGGCAGACCGAACTGGGTATGGTTCTTTGCAACCACCATGCACTGAGCCATACCGTGCGTATCGGCACGGCGGGCTATGCGATGCCCGGGCACCGCGTCGTGGTCATCGACGATCAACAACGCGAGCTGGAGCCTGGCAAACCCGGCATGCTCGCACTGGACCGCAAACAGTCACCGTTGCTCTGGTTCAATGGTTATGCGGGCGGCCGCACCAAGGCCTTCGTTGGGCACTACTACCTGAGCGGCGACACCGTCGAACTCAACGCCGACGGCAGCATCAGTTTCGTCGGCCGCGCCGATGACGTCATCACCACGTCGGGCTACCGAGTCGGCCCCTTTGACGTGGAGAGCGCCCTGGTGGAACACCCCGCAGTTATCGAAGCGGCGGTAATCGGCAAGCCCGATCCGGAGCGAACCGAACTGGTGAAAGCCTTTGTCGTGCTGCATGCAAGCCATCAGGCCGGCCATGCGCTGGCCGATGAGTTGCAGCAGCACGTGCGTCAGCGTCTGTCCGCCCATGCCTACCCGCGCGAAATCGAGTTCGTCAGCGAACTGCCGAAAACCCCGAGCGGGAAAATCCAGCGGTTCCTGCTGCGCGACCGAGAAGTGGCGGCACAGCAGCCAGCGGCAGCGGCCGCGGCGAACTGAAGCCAGCGCCGACGCGCACGTCAGGGCATGGCCGCGACAGGCGGCCGCTGATCAGTACTTCCGGCGCCGCCTGGGCCTTAAAGCTCGCAACGGCACGCGATTTACTCAGCGACGAGGCGGCCTGCCTGAGGCCGCCATGCATGACGCTGACGCCCGGCGCGCAGATTGATGCCAACCAGAACCGGCGGCACAAGGATTCTCATGATCGTTTCGACGGAAGACCGCGTCTTATCCACGGCACGCGGCGACGTGTTCACCCGTCGCTGGCGCGTCCGTGATTCACGCAAATCGCCCATCGTCCTGATGCACGATTCCCTTGGTTGCGTCGAACTGTGGCGCGACCTTCCCCAGCGCCTGGCGGAGGCGACCGGTCACGACGTCATTGCCTATGACCGGCTTGGCTACGGCCGCTCCGCAGCGCATCCGGGTGACTGGTCCAACAGCTTCATTCGTGACGAAGCCGAGCAATTCTTCCCGCCGGTGCGGCACGCCCTGGACATCGAGCACTTCATTGCACTCGGCCACAGCGTCGGCGGCATCATGGCCGCCAGCCTTGCCGCCCATCACCCTAACAACTGTCGCGCGCTGATCACCATCGCCGCCCTCGCGTTCGTCGAAGACCGAACCCTGCAGGGCATTCGTGACACCCAGGCAGCATTCGCCGAACCCGGCCAGCTGGAACGGCTACGCAAGTACCACGGGGATAAGGCTGAATGGATTCTGTGGGCCTGGATCAACACCTGGCTGTCAAACAGCTACGCCACCTGGACGATAGAAGAAAGCGCTCCCAATTTCGCCTGCCCACTGCTGGCGATTCATGGCCGGGAAGACGAATACGGTTCGCTGGACCATCTTCATCGTGTCGCCGCGCTGGGAAGCGGCAACGTTCAGAAGCTACCGCTCGATGGGTGTCAGCACGTTCCCCATCGTGAGCAACCTGAAACGGTGATCGAGGCAATCGCCCAGTTTCTCCGCACCTCGGTCGGATGACCGTTAAGCGAGCACTCGGTCGTGAAGCGTTAACAAGCGGCTGACGTTTGTCGTGAACGATTTAGTGCGACTTTCAGTGTTCGGTCGCCTGCGGGCGTCGCAGAGGAACTGATGCGTAGTCGCGGTCGACAATTGATCGGCCGCTCGGTCGCTTCTCGACATTTCGGCTATGACTGTTCATACAGATCCAATTTGCCCGCCTGCCAGAGGTAGCACAGCATGGAGCGATTCACTGGTGGTTGCCTTTGCGGCAACCTGCGCCTCGTGGCGACGGGTCTCCCGAGCCGGGTTGGCCTGTGTCATTGTCTCGACTGTCGCAAGCATCACGGCGCTCTCTTCTATGCCGCCGCGGTGTTTCCGCAGGATGCGGTGAGGATTAGTGGCGAAGCGCAGAGCTATGCCGGTCGATTCTTCTGCCCCCGCTGCGGCTCGTCCGTTTTCGCGCGCTCTGCGAACGAATTCGAAGTGCATCTGGGCTCTCTTGATACGCCCAACCAGCTGGCGCCCACCTACGAGTGCTGGACCGTTCGTCGCGAGGACTGGTTGCCGCTGTTCCCGCACACCCAACGCTACGAAAGGGATCGTGACACTAACGCTGACGACCACGGCACCGCTCCAGCTGCCGACCCGACATAACCGTCGCCTGACTCGATTTTGACGACCTGAGGGGCTTGCCCGGATAGAGCGTGCGGATGATGTGGCAGTCAACTCGACCAAAGCGGCACCAACATCAGCTGGTGCCCTTAGGGTGCTCTCGAACGGCCGTCAAGCAAACCGATTGATCGGTTCGGCAACCGGAGCCGGTTGCCGTTTCGGCAGTTACTCGGTGGTGCTCAGCACTCCGCGTTGGATCTGGTCACGCTCGATGGATTCGAACAGCGCCTTGAAGTTGCCTTCGCCGAAGCCACTGTCACCCTTGCGCTGGATGAACTCGAAGAATACCGGGCCCAGCACCGTGCCTGAGAAGATCTGCAGCAGCAGACGCTGCTCGCCGTTCTCCTCTGCGCCATCGAGCAGGATGCCCCGTGACTTGAGCTCTTCCACGGGCTCACCGTGGTTGGGCAGCCGCTCTTCAAGCATCTGGTAATAGGTTTCCGGCGGTGCCGTCATGAAGACTGTGCCGCCGGCCTTCAGCTTGTCCCAGGTCTCGATCAGGTTGTCGGTCAGGAAGGCGACGTGCTGAATGCCCTCGCCGTTGAATTGCATGAGGAATTCCTCGATCTGCCCGGCGCCCTTCGACGACTCTTCGTTGAGCGGGATGCGGATCATGCCGTCCGGCGCAGTCATGGCCTTCGACGTCAGGCCGGTGTACTCACCCTTGATGTCGAAGTACCGAATCTCACGGAAGTTGAACAGCTTCTCGTAGAAGTCCGCCCAATAGGCCATGCGCCCGCGGTACACGTTGTGGGTCAGGTGATCGATGAGCTTCAGGCCCGCTCCGACTGGATGACGCTCGACACCTTCGAGGAACACGAAATCGATGTCGTAAATCGAGCTGCCCTCACCGAAGCGGTCGATCAGATACAGGGGCGCGCCGCCGATGCCCTTGATCGCCGGCAGACGCAGTTCCATCGGGCCAGTCGGCAGCTCGATGGCCTGCGCACCCAGTTCGAGGGCACGTGAATAGGCCTTCTGTGCGTCCTTTACGCGGAATGCCATGCCGCACACGGACGGTCCGTGCTCAGCTGCAAAATAGGCCGGAAGCCCCGTTGCCTCGCGATTGACGATGGCGTTGATTTCGCCCTGACGGTAAAGCGCCACATCCTTCGAACGATGATTGGCGACATGGGTAAAGCCCATGCTTTCCAACACGGGCTCGATGACGTTCGGGGTGGGCGAGGCAAATTCGATGAACTCGAAGCCCATGAGGCCCATTGGGTTTTCAAACAGGTCGGCCATGATTGGCTCCTTGGAATAACGGTACGTTTGGTGGTTGACGTCATTTGGAGGTCAACCCGGTGGCGCACAGGAAATCCCACGGACACTGCGACCCAGATGGTCGCCCAGCGTCAATCGAAAACCCAAGATCTTCATTTCAACGACTCATTCAGGCGTCAAGCCTGATTGCCACCCAGCTCTGCGCGCTTCGCTTTGGCTGGGTTGGCCGACGCGTATCGCCAGCCGCCAATCGGCCAACCGAAGCGATCAAGCTCACCGAGCGGGTGGTCGCCTGAGGGGTGTGGGGACGAGCGGACTCGATGAAGCGGAAGAAAACTGATGAATCCATATTCGTTGCCATGGCTGCATACAAGGTGCGCCGCATCTGCGCAGCGCTCTATTATTTTTTTGCGTAATTCGATTACGTTTAGCGAAATCTGCGGGACCCATGCCCAACTGTCAAGCCTTGTGTCGCGCCACTCATCTCCCGTCCCGAACGATTTCCCCTATGTTGCTGCCGAACCTAAGACCAACGAAACGAGCCATAGCGGCATCACACAGGCTAGTCAGGCTGGAGCAGCCCCTTTTGGGCAGCGTTGCCGCCACTGGACCCGTTTCCGCCCTCGACGGGCACCACGCTCAACGGCTGATCACTATTAAAGGAATGACTATGAATCTATTCGACAAGAACGCCCCGCAAAACGTGCATGGCTGGGAACGCAGTGCCTCGGTGGCAGGCGGCCTGGTGATGCTGGGCCGAGGTTTGCGGCGCGGCGGTTTGACCGGCCTGCTGCAGCTCGCAATGGGCGGCATGGCTCTGGCTCGCGGTATCAGCGGCCGCTGCGAGGCAAAACGTATTCTCACTGCAACCGAGCAGCCGCCACATCAGGTCTCTCCCGACAAGCAGCGCTACAGTCACATGCCATTGGACTCGGAAGTGCACAGCCCCGATTTCGCCGAGCCAGGTGTGACCCTTCCAGACACCACGCCGATGGGCCACGAAACGCATCCGGGCGAGCGCCGTGGCGCTTCGTGAAAGAGTGCGATTGCCGAACTGCCACCCAATGCAGCCATTGAGCTTTTCGCTGCTGCAGTCCGGCGCGAGCGCATATCGGCATTGAGTTCGTGACTGGTTAAAAAATCAGTACCAATCTGCCGTCTGGCGATTAGTTGCACCTCCGCCGAATGGCAATTGTCGGCGTTATGACGCCGTGCTATCTATGCGACGTATTTTTGTCACGCCCCGTGACATAAGGAGACGTCCATGGATTGCATCAAGGCAGATAACGAAAGCATTAATCACTGGGGAGTTGTTTACTCCTATGGCAGCGTGCTGACGGTTTTCGACAACGAGCAGGATGCTCGAACAGAGGCCATCGGCTTTGGGGGTGCCGTGGTGCGCTTGGCGTGCAACCTTTGGAACACCCTCAATATGACCGCTGAGGTGAGCCCGGGCTCAGATTCAGCCGTATAAGCCAGCCGATCAAGCCAGCAGGGTGAAACCATCTTCGTCGCCGGCCGACTTATCGTCGGCCAACGGCGCAGACGCTGCGGTTGGCAAATGCAGATTTGTAGGGCGAGATTCGTGGTGATAAGGGACGAGGCCGGTCCCGGTCCGCTGAAACTCCATGAAGCCGTACCCGTCAGCCCACACCTCTGCCTCGTCCCGGGCTCTCACGGCAGGGCCTGACACAACATCGCTGGCTCAGCCTTTGTTTGAACCTGCTGCAACATTTTCTGCTGCTGCTGGAAAATGATATCCAGCACTCGACTCGGCTGAACCTCGATGTCGTCGAAGGTGATCAACTGCCCCGGCTCAACCGGTCGTTTGAGAACCGTATTGCGCAACAGACCGATAGGTACGTGGTCTAGCTCGTCGGCAAGCTTCACCGCTTCGCCGCGAACGTCGAATCCGCCGATGCCTCGGACGATCATCTCTCCCGGCTTCATTGGACGTTTGGCTATGGCCGCAACACCCAGGGTGGGCGAGACAGAATTGTTCAGCAGCACGCCGCCGCCAGCCAATACCCGGCGAACGGTTTTGCCAACTTCCAGCGAGCACAGGTGGAACGGTCGTGTCAGCACGTAGTAAGGACCGGGCCCCAGCTTGAAGTATTCGATTGCTGGCGCCTGCATCTCATCGTGTCTGCATACCAGAAACACGCCGCCGGCCGAGTAACCGTTGGGCAGAACATAGTCGACGATCGGCTGGCCAACGCCCTCGGCAATCAGGCCAAGAACGTTGCCACTGACATTGAGATCGGTGGATGCGAGCCCTTCCAGGCCGCGTCGGGTGATGGTCGCGCCAAACCCGTTGCCGACTACGACCTGCTCGATCTGCACCTTGGTGCCGTCGGTGAAGGACGTGGTTTGCTCAATGCTGATGCCCTGCCGCTTGGACCAGTAAGCCATGTCCTCAGGACTGGGATTGTGGTTCAGGTAACCCTTCATGTTGCCGTACACCAGCGGCAGAAAGCCCATCTGCAGGGCCTCTTCGCGCAGCGCGGCGAGCGAGCCTGGCTGATCCCCTTCGGCTTCGGTCAGAAACCCTTTGCCCGAGAGGTAGGACCCAGTGGTGACCTGAAGCTCGGCATTGATAGTGACGACTGGTACCCCGGCCTCGAAGGCACGCTCGATCACTTCGGTACCGAAAAACACATCGCCCGTGCATTCAACGATCACATCCGAGTTCGCAATCAGATCGTCAATGGAGTTGGTCAGCACCTCGGCCAGCGCGAAGCTGCTCAATGTTCCGACGTTTCTGCGGGTCAAGACCCGGCTTATTCGCAGATCGCTGTAGTGCTGCATGATCAGACGAACGAAACAGTGCGAGATCATCCCTGTACCTGAAACACCTACTCTTTTAATCGCTGCGTCTGTCATGGCGACATCCCTTCGAAAAAGTCCTGCCCTTCGGACCGTAATTTTTAGAAAAAGTTTTCTTTTGTGATGCGAGTCTAGTCGCCGGTAGCCGAGCGTCTGGACGAGGACAGCTGTGCAGGTCGTTCCTTGATGCAGAACGGATAAGCTTTGAACGGAACCCGGCTTGGCGAAGGCCCGAACGGCACGACCGGCATATCGCTGATTCGACGAATCACATGCCGCAATTCATCTCGCCAGTGCTTGGGTCGAATGCCGAAGGTCTCCTCGATGAGCGCACAATCGAGCACCGACCATGCAGGTCGCATCGCTGCCCGTGGCAGGCTTGAGCTAGGTACAGGCAACACACGCGGCGCGGTGTCGATCAACCCGGCCGATTCGGCTTCCTGGAAGATCTGAGTGGCGAATTCGGCCCAGTTGCACGGTGAAGCGCCGCTGTAGTGATACAGCCCCCATACCAGATCACCATCGCGGCAATAACGCAGCGCCAATTCAATCAGGACGCGTGCAACGCTACGGGCACGGGTCGGGCAACCGACCTGATCACTGACGACCGACACTTCCTCGGTCTTGTTGCTCAGGTTGAGCATCGTCTTCACGAAATTGTTTCCGCGCTCTCCATAAATCCAGCTGGTTCGCAGAATGAGGTAGCGGTCCAACGTCTGACTGATCGCCATCTCGCCCGCACGACGCGTGGAGCCGTAGACGCTGTTGGGTGTCGGCTGGTCGGTTTCACGGTAGGGTTTGTCAGCTTCGCCGGAGAAGACGTATTCGCTCGACAGGTGGAACAAGGGAATATCGAACTGCCGGGCGGCAGCGGCCAGGTTAGCTACACCGTCGCGATTGACTGCTTGCGCCTGCGCCACTTCTGCCTCGGCGTGGTCCAGGTTGGTGTATGCAGCGGCATTGATGATCAACGCCGGCTCATGGCGCTCAATGGCCTCACGCACCTGCTCCGCGTTGGTAATGTCCAACGCTTGGCGAGACAAGCCGATGGCTTCCAAACCAAAGCTCGCAGCCTGATTGATGAGGCAGTAACCCACCTGCCCTTCTGCGCCGCAGACCAGAATCCGCAGATTGGACTGCCTGTCATGAGCGGGCTGATCGGTGCAGGGAGCGGCAGCGGCATCCGGCGGCCGTTGCTCAGCTAGCTCAGTTGCCTCAGTTGGCACGTCTGTCCGCTTTGGGAGCAGCTCACGCACGGTCACCCCCAGCGCCTCAACCGGCGCATCGGCCGATTCAGGGGAAGGCGAGAAGCTGACACTTTCCACCAGCCCGGAAAGAATGATGCGTGCCTTGGCGAACTGTCCTCGCAGCAGCATTGCCGCAACCAGGCTCAGCCGCGAGGAGAGCAGTCCCAAAACGCGTCGTTTGCGGAAATATTGGCGTGCGACAAAGATCTCGTTTCGAACCAGGTGCCGGTGCAGCGCAATCCGGCTCGGGTCAGGCTCGCGCAGGATGTCGATCGCGCCACTGACGCGTCGCAGGTGCAGTACCTTGCTGGCGACCACAAGGTAACCCGGCGTGTTCTGGCTGATACGCAGAGTAAACTCAGTGTCGTCCCCCCACATGAACATGGGGGCCAAAGGCACCCCATGCTGAGCCAGTGTTTCTCGCGGCACCAGGATAGAGACGTAGGTGGCCGGTCGCACTGGCACTACACCGAGGTGCAGCAACGCGGGCCAATTTTCGTAATCAATGGCGTTGGTACGCTCATCGATTCGCGGCACGTTGGTGAGCAAACCCGCCTCGGTAAACGCCCTCGACAGCAAGAAGGAGCGTGGCTGTTTGTGCTCGGCGAGCCGTTGATCCGCCTCGAGCAGTTGTTCCAGCGCATCCGGCTCTGGAATCACGTCATCGTCCATCATCCAGACGAAGTCAGCTCCTTGCTGATACGCGATGCGAAACCCGGCACTGAAACCACCTGATGCTCCGGTGTTCCGGGACAGTACATAGACCTTGAGATTGGCGATGTCTGACTCGAGCAGCATCTCCTCGGTCCCATCGTTGCTGGCATTGTCGACCACGATGATCGCGTCGCAGGGGCGGCTTTGGGCACCGATCCCATCCAGACAACGCTTAAGCAAATCCTTGCGTTTATAAGACAGTACGACAGCGTAAATCTTATCCATTGGTGCGCTCAGCAACTTGAGTAGGGGGTAACAACCTGGCAGGGGTGAGCTGCGGTGCGTAGCAGCCTTGAGCCACGACGCTCAGCTCTGACCCAGGAAGACGAACGGGGTTCAGTGAATTGCAACAAGATATGGCCAGCTGTACGACAACCCATACGGCGCACGTTGAAGGCTGTGGAAGACGCGCTTATGTACCGGCATTGCTGCCGCTCGGCACGGCGCGCGGTTGCTCAGCCAGATCATCGGCGGGTCAATCGAAGCGGCCCGTGACGGGCTGATTTGACGATCTGTCCGACAGGTCGATTGGCGGCCCGAACTCGCCGCGCCTACCCGGTTCAGATGAATAAGTCACTAAAACGGAGAAGCAGAATGAAGAGACCTCTATCAGCGCTGATCAGCTTGGCGTTTGCTCTGCCTGCGCTCGCTCAGGAGCCTCTAGTCGTTACCCGTTTGAACGGCATGAACCTCAAAGTCGAGGAGCTTGGAGTGCCGCAGGCATCCTCGGATGACGTTGATTTGAGGGGTGTTCCAGCGATCAAGGTGACCAACCACAGTCGGGAAGTCGCGTCGTGCCAGTTCCACGCTCTGCCCGAAGAAACCGTGATGACGGCGTCGCCGGCGATGTCGATCAGCCCAAACGAACAGGCTGTGGCGAGGGTGCCCGGCAAATATTCCAGTGGTGGCCCCATCGCGTTGCTGGTGTGCCAGCCCGAGGGCGCCTAGGTGCGTTGAGCGCGCACCAGCACAGACCGCCTGCCGGAACGGGCGCCACAACCGCCAACCTTCCGAAGATGCAGATCAGGAGACCGCTATGAACAGATCCCATTTGATGTCACTGGCGTTGACCGCATTACTGGCAAGCGCCGCCCAGCCAGCCCTGGCGCAGTGGCCAGCCGGCACGCCGAAGGACGATACCGGTTCACGTCCGAGCCCAATGGGCACGCCCGCGCCGATGGAGAAGCTCGAAACTCACCGCAATGAGCAGGGACAGATCGTGACCGAGGATGGCCGTGTCGTTAAGGGGCTGCCGGAGAATGACAGCGTGCCTAACCGCAACATGCATCGTACCGAGCAGGAAACCGTGACAGAGGACCCGGCGCATTACTCCGCCACACCGGGAGAAATCGAATAGCGTCCTAGGTCTGGACACGCTGTTCGTTGCGGCCTACCGATCTCGCCAATACCGCGGCATCACGCCGGGTGGTCCAACCACCCGGCCCAACCCGAAAAGCGTCCCGTGCTGCAATCACATGATCGTTTGGCTAGTTGTCCGCTGAGCGTCCTGGCATCACCACCCCCTTCTCTTTCTGGCGCGGCGTGCAGCAACAGCGCTGAACGCCCCCCTCACCCCGGCACAGCCGTGTGTCGGTAACCGGCGCTTTTCCAGAACTCTGTCTGCTCACTGGTTACGAAATTAATGTCAGCGCCATCCTCTGGTGATGACTACCCAGAAATTTGCAGAGGAGAAGCAGCATGAACACCAACTGGCACAAAACGATCGGCGGTCTCGTTGTAGCGGCGGCCCTTGCGGGCGGCTCGGCCATGACCTACGCCGCGGAGATGGACTACAACACCTGGGATGCCGACAAATCAGGCTCTGTGGACTACAACGAATGGGGCTCCCGCTTCGACAACGATGGCATGTTTTCACGCTGGGACTCGGACAGAGATGGAGTCCTGACCAATGACGAGTACGGTCAAGGCGTCTACAACACCTACGACCGCGACAAGAGCGGCGACTGGAACGAAGACGAGTACAACCGGTTCCGCGATGATTCTGACAACGAAGGCTGGCTCGACCTCTGACATCGTTGTTCAAGCCTCCATCGTGGTGTAGCCGCTCTCTCTCGGGGCGGCTGCACCAAACCTCCATCCCACCTCTCGCGAGAGAGCGGGCGACTCGGCTAACGATTGAACGTCCAGCGCGCAACAGGCTCCCACGTTGATCTGCTGATCGACTCAAGGGAGAACCTCGATGACTCAACAATTGCAACACAACCGCAGCATTCGCCTCGCTTCGCGCCCGCACGGTGCGCCAACGTCCGACAATTTCCGTATGGAAACCGGCACGGTACCGAGCCCTGAAAACGGGCAACTGTTGCTGCGTACTGTTTACCTCTCGCTCGATCCCTATATGCGCGGCCGCATGAGTGCCGGGCCTTCCTATGCGCCCCCTATGGAAGTAGGCGATGTGATGGTTGGCGGCACGGTTTGCCGGGTCGCCGAGTCACGTCATCCCGACTACCAGGAAGGTGACTGGGTGCTCAGCGGCAATGGCTGGCAGGACTATGCGTTGTCCGATGGACAAGGGCTGATCAAGCTCGCCCCTGATATGGCCCATCCTTCTCACGCTCTTGGTGTACTGGGCATGCCGGGCTTCACCGCTTACATGGGCCTGCTCGACATCGGCCAGCCCAAGGCTGGGGAAACCCTGGTGGTCGCAGCAGCCACCGGGCCCGTTGGGGCAACGGTCGGGCAGATCGGCAAGCTGAAAGGCTGCCGCGTGGTCGGTATCGCTGGCGGCGCTGAAAAATGCCGGCATGCGGTCGAAACGCTTGGCTTCGATGCCTGTATCGATCACCGGGCCAGCGACTTCCCACAACAACTGGCCCAACACTGTCCGGACGGTATTGACGTCTATTTCGAGAACGTCGGCGGCAAGGTATTCGATGCCGTGCTGCCGCTGCTCAATACCAGCGCACGGGTGCCCGTCTGCGGAGTGGTCGCGCAGTACAACAGCACCGATCTGCCGGATGGGCCGGATCGCTTGCCATTGCTGCTCGACACCCTTCTAAAGAAGCGCATGCGCATGCAGGGCTTCATCATCTTCAACGACTACGGCCACCGCTACGACGAGTTCACCCGTGAAATGGGCGCCTGGTATGCGGAAGGCAAGATCAAATACCGCGAGCAGATCGTCCAGGGGCTGGAAAATGCGCCCGAGGCATTTATCGGTCTCCTCGAAGGCAAGAATTTCGGAAAGTTGGTGGTGCAGGTCGGCGAGGCGTGATCTCGTTCGGCATTTGCACAACTACGACGGCACGTTGCCCCGTAGGCTGAAGGGACGCGTCGCCTTGCTCACCCAACGGCAGAAATGCAATGCATACGCCAGGCGCTTGCCTGGCGTATGCACCGCCTCGTTTTCGAGCACGCTCGCTCCTGCACGGAATACTTGCTCGCGGATACCTGCTGTATGAGCGAGCTTGCTGGCGAAGCTTTCGATGCTTGATATGTAAGCTGTAGCGCCCCGCACTTGGTGTCCGCCACTTCGCTCACAAGCGAGGCTCAGCCCTGCCCCAGCCCGGCCGAAATTTCACAGCGCCGCGCGTCTCTGGCCTGCTGCACATGGGGCGGACGGACGCCGGGTATCGGGTTGGCCAGGCGAATCTTCAGGAATTCGGTGACATCCGCATTCAGCCCACGCCCGCCTCCGTACGGGAAGTTGTTGTCATTGGTCACCAGCAAGGTGCGCGAATCCAACGGCAACACGCTTTCAATGGTCACGTAGGGAAAGCTGAACGAGCGTTGGCCATCGCCATTCAGGTCGTCAGGGTCAGCCAGCTGCATCAGATCGACCAGCTCGGTTTTGTGCACTGTCCCGCCACTGGCGACGCCGCGCGTATCGATCAGGTAGATCTTCTTGAACGGCGTGCCGCCGGTGGCCGTCGCGCCGTTGCGCTCGATGACCAAAAAGCGCGTCTCGTCGATGGCCGTCATGTCGCCGATGGCGTGTTCGGGCGCTTGCAGGTGATAGAAGAACCGGTTGCCGGTGTAACGCTCCTGGTCGATATCGAACTCATTGATACGCAGTGTTCCGGTCGGATCGCCGTCAACGGTCTTCTCCAGCAACGCGTACAAACGGTCACCGCGCGGGTTGATTGCCATGCCTTCGAAACCGCCCGACCCGGCCAGGTTGGCAGCCGCACGCCCCGCCACCACGTCCTTGTGCTGCGGTGCGTAAACGCCGGGCAATGAAATGGCGCTGCGCATGACGGTACCGGACGCATCGGTCTTGATCAGATAGGGGCCGAACTCATCGCCAAACCACATGGCGCAATGCTTGTCGCGGCGAACTGACTCGACGTCCAGGTCCGCGCCCGTCAGCAGGCGACCAAACTCGATTGCACTGTCTACGCGTGGCTTGGAGCCGTCGTTGTAATAGAAACGATAGTCGGCCTGGATCGGCAGCTCGAGCTTCTGGTTGACGTCGTTGAGCGTCAGGCGGGACGGATGAGAGAAACGCGCCAGTGGCGCACCACTCAGGTAGTCGCTTGCGCTGACCTTGCCGCTGCCGCCGCTGGCCGTGCGGAAATCAGGCCGCACGCTATACAGGCGCAGCAAGGTGTCGGCAGAGTTCGTTTGCCCACCGAAGCCGTTGTCGGTCATGAAGATGAAGCTGTTTTCTTCTGCTCCCGGCAGCACGGCGGAAAAACCCTGGACCGGCTGGCGGTCTGCATACGGCGGCGCGAAGGTCCCGTAGGGATTGGCGCTAGCCATCTGACCCGACGTCGGGCCATCGGAGAAGGTATCGGCAGGCATCATGGCCCAACCCACCAAGGTATTGCTGGCGGCCATGGCGGGGGCGGAAATCGCAGCGACAAGCGCCACGACCAGCGGCTTCGAGATACGCATGGGGCAGTGTCTCCATCCGGTCGGAGCCGGCGCCGTGCGATATGCGCGGCACTCTGGCACCGGAGAATCACCTTAAAAAGTCACTGTGTCAGGAATATGGCTATAGCTGAAAAATAGCCAAACGGTCGGCGGCACCCAAATAAAACGGATCATCAGCCACTCAACATCCGCTCAGCCCGTCCTGTCGGTGCTGCGCACTACGCAGCGACCCGGGTATGCCACTAAAGCCGCGCTCGCGCTTAAAGCGCGAGACGTCAGCAATGCAAAGTCCACAGTGCAACTGTGCTCGTCGTCGCCGGCGTCTGGAGCCGAACGCTGATGAACAAGGCATCAACGGCGCCTGACCTGGACCAAAGGTCCACCACCGGCTTGATAATGCCCTCAAATGGGGACCCTCAGGCGTTGCTGCACCATTGCAGCTCATGCAGACGCCCATTTAGCTCTATGGCCCTGTGACAGCGACGCTAATCACACGTCTCAACGCCCCACCTACTCAAGGGCTCTGCCCCACCCAACAGTGCACGGGCTGCAATGGCACGCAACCTGCTATGGCCTATGCAACGCCTGCCGATTGATTCGGCAGTGCATCCCGGGGTCACCGTAGACCCTCAGCCGTAAGCGGCACGGGACGGGTGCAGCGGGCAACGTCGCTCGAACATCACCCCCACAACACTCAAATTCCAGGCAAAGGCGCCTGGAGCTGCTCGACAGCTCCAGGCGCCTTTTTTGTTTTTGTACGACGACACCGCACGCGGTGTCGACGGAGGAACCGGTCATGAACGCAATCGTCACCCCGATCAAAAGTGAAACGCTGGTCGTCATCGGCAACGGGATGGTGGGTCACCACTGCGTCGAACAGCTGGTCGAGCGCGGCGCGCTGGGCCAGTACCAGATCCATGTGTATGGCGAAGAGCGCCAGCGCGCCTATGACCGCGTTCATCTCTCCGAGTACTTCGGGGGTCGCGATGCCGACTCCCTGGCCATGTGCGAAGCCGACTACTACGCCACTCACGGCGTGCACATCCATCTCGGCGTGCAAGTGCTGGAGATCGACCGCGAGCGCAAGGAAGTGGTCACCGCCGAAGGCCGCCAGGCTTACGACAAACTGATCCTGGCCACCGGCTCCTACCCGTTCGTGCCACCGATACCCGGTGCCGAAGGCAACTCACGCCTGGTCTACCGCACCCTGGATGACCTCGATGCCATCCGTGCTGCGGCCAACAATGCCAAACGTGGCGTCGTAGTCGGTGGTGGGTTGCTCGGCCTGGAAGCCGCCAACGCGCTCAAGTCGCTCGGCCTCGAAGCTCATGTGGTCGAGTTCGCGCCGCGCCTGATGCCCGTTCAGCTGGATGAGGAAGGCGGCGCCGCACTCAAGGCCCGCATCGAGGCGCTGGGCGTTGGCGTGCATCTGTCACGCGCCACTCAGGAAATCGTCATCGGCGAAGAATACGCCTACCGGATGAACTTCCAGGACGGTGCTGATGGTAGAAGTGAGTATCTGGAAACGGACCTTATCGTTTTCTCAGCCGGTATCCGCCCGCAGGATGCCCTGGGCCGCAGCGCCGGTCTGGAAATAGCGCCTCGCGGTGGCATGGTGATCGACGCCGACTACCGCACCAGCGATCCCTCGATTTTTGCAATCGGCGAATGCGCGTCCTGGAACGGCATGGTTTTCGGCCTGGTCGCCCCCGGCTACACCATGGCGCGTAACCTGGCTGCCCTGCTCTGCGGCGAACCGCACCAGCCGTTCAGCGGTGCCGATATGTCGACCAAGCTCAAGCTGCTCGGCGTTGATGTCGGATCCATCGGTGACGCCCATGCTGCAACGCCCGGTGCCAAGAGCTACCGCTTTATCGATGAGGCCAATGCAAGCTACCGCCGTCTGGTGCTGTCGGAGGACGGCAAGCGCGTCATCGGTGCCGTGCTGATTGGCGACAATAGCTATTACGATACCCTGCTGCAGTACGCGCAGAACGGCATCAAGCTTCCGGCCGATCCGTCCAGCCTGATCCTGCCGCTGTCCGACGGCGCACCCACGCTGGGCGCCGATGCGCTACCTGACACCGCGACGATCTGCTCCTGCCACAACGTCACCAAGGGCGCAGTGTGCTGTCAGGTCGATGCAGGCATCACCGACCTTGGAGAACTGAAGGCCGCAACCAAGGCCGGTACCGGCTGCGGCGGTTGCAGTGCCCTGCTCAAGCAGGTCTTCGAACATGAACTGACCGCCCGCGGCGTCGAAGTCGACAAGAGCCTGTGCGAGCACTTCGCTCACACTCGCCAGGAGCTGTACGGGATCGTTCGCGTCGAAGGCATCATCAGTTTCAACGAACTGCTGGCCAAACACGGCCGCGGCCATACGGGATGCGACATTTGCAAGCCAGCGGTGGGCTCGATCCTCGCGTCCTGCTGGAACCAGCCGATCACCGATCCAGGGATGATCCCGCTGCAAGACACAAACGACACCTTCATGGCGAACATGCAGAAGAACGGCACCTACTCGGTGGTGCCGCGCATCGCCGGCGGTGAAATCACCCCCGACAAGCTGATCGCGCTCGGCGCTGTCGCCAAGAAATACGACCTCTATACCAAGATCACGGGTGGCCAGCGCATCGACCTGTTCGGCGCCCAGCTGCACGAGCTGCCCGACATTTGGGGCGAGCTGATCGAAGCAGGCTTCGAGACCGGTCACGCCTACGGCAAGTCGCTACGCACGGTGAAATCCTGCGTCGGCAGCACCTGGTGCCGCTATGGCGTGCAGGACAGCGTAGGCATGGCGCTGCGTCTGGAGGACCGCTACAAAGGCCTGCGCTCGCCGCACAAGATCAAGTTTGGCGTGTCCGGCTGCACCCGCGAATGCGCCGAGGCGCAGAGCAAGGACATCGGCGTGATCGCTACCGAGAACGGCTGGAACCTGTACGTCGCCGGAAACGGCGGCATGCGTCCGCGCCACGCCGAGCTGTTCGCCACCGATCTCGATGACGAAACCCTGATCCGCTACATCGACCGTTTCCTGATGTTCTACATCCGTACCGCGGACAAGCTGCAGCGCACCTCGGTGTGGCGCGAATCGCTGGAAGGCGGCCTGGACTACGTCAAGGAGGTTGTCATCGACGACAGCCTGAACCTCGCCACCGAGCTGGAAGCGCAGATGCAGCTGGTGGTCGACCGCTACGAATGCGAATGGGCCAACGCCATCAAGGACCCGGAAAAGCTCAAGCGCTTCCGCACCTTTATCAACGACAGGCGCGGCGACCCGGACATCCATTTCGTCAGGGAACGCGGCCAGCGCCGGCCGGTACATGCACACGAACTTCACCTGATTCCCGTCACCGAGGAGGTGCTCTGATGAGCCAGCCCAACGCCGTACGTATTGATTCCGTTCAATCCGCCAGTTGGCGAGCCCTTTGCAGCCGCCGCGATCTGGTTGCCAATTCAGGCGTGGTCGCCTGGCTCGAGGGAGAACAGGTGGCGCTGTTCCACCTCCCCGACACCGAAACCGGCGAACAGGTCTTCGCCATCTCGAACAAGGACCCGAAATCGGGCGCCAATGTCATCGGTCGCGGCATCCTGGGGCAGCTCAAAGGCGACCTGGTGATTGCTTCGCCACTGTACAAGCAGCACTTCCGCCTGGCCGATGGCAGCTGCCTGGAGTACCCGGAACAGCAATTGCAAGTATGGCCAGCGCGCCTCAACGGCGATGCAGTGGAGATTGCCGCGGTCTGACCGCGGCCCGGCACAACGAGTAGCGATACGCCAACTGCAGGATCACCTGCTTTGCCAACACAACCAGAGAATTGAAAAATGTCCTACATCGTCCCTTCGGAATTCGTCACCAAAATGGTCGACGCCGGTGAGTCCAAGGTATTCATGTCCACTCGCGACACGCTGATCCGCGCCTTCATGGCCGGCGCCATCCTGGCCTTAGCTGCAGTATTCGCGGTGACCATTACCGTGCAGACCGGCTCGCCGCTGGTGGGCGCCATGCTGTTCCCGGTCGGTTTCGTCATGCTCTACCTGATGGGCTTCGACCTGCTCACCGGCGTCTTCGTCCTCGCCCCGCTGGCGTTGCTGGACAAGCGTCCGGGCGTGACCGTCAACGGCGTGCTGCGCAACTGGGGCCTGGTGTTTTTGGGTAACTTCGGCGGAGCGCTGACAGTCGCCTTCATGATGGCCTTTGTCTTCACCATGGGTTTCTCCACCGACCCGGGCCCGGTCGGCGAAAAGATCTCTCACGTGGGTGAGGCGCGTACGCTGGGTTACGCCGAGTTTGGTGCCGCTGGCTGGTTCACCATCTTTCTGCGCGGCATGCTGTGCAACTGGATGGTCTCGATGGGTGTGGTCGGCGCGATGATCTCCACCTCGGTCAGCGGCAAGGTCATCGCCATGTGGATGCCGATCATGCTGTTCTTCTTCATGGGCTTCGAGCACTCGGTGGTGAACATGTTCCTGTTCCCCTCGGCGATGATCATGGGCGGCAACTTCTCGATCATGGACTACATGGTGTGGAACGAAATCCCGACTGCTCTGGGCAACCTGGTTGGCGGGCTGGCCTTCACCGGTCTGACGCTTTACACCACTCACGTGCGGACTGCACCGAAGCGCGCCCTGGTTCGATGATCGGTTGTGGACCCCGGACAGCCGGGGTTCACTGCATCCCATGAGCAGTCAACTCAAGGTTTCGGTGGGCCAACACACCGACAAGGGCATCAAGGAAACCAATCAGGATTTCCACGGCGTCTACATTCCCAAAGAACCTCAACTGAGCAGCAAGGGCATCGCCATCGCCCTGGCCGATGGCATCAGCAGCAGCGCCGTCAGCCATATTGCCAGCGAGTCAGCGGTCAGCGGCTTTTTCGCTGACTACTACTGCACATCGGATGCTTGGTCCGTGAAGACCTCGGCGCAACGGGTGCTGATGGCGACCAATTCCTGGTTGCACGCCCAGGGCCAACAGAGCCCACATCGATTCGATCCGGATCGCGGCTACGTCTGCACTTTCAGCGCCATGGTCATCAAATCGACCACAGCACATCTCTTTCATGCGGGCGATTCACGCATCTACCGCATTCAGGGCGCTACGCTCGAGCAGCTGACCAATGACCACCGCATGTGGGTCTCGGAAGACAAGAGCTATCTGAGCCGAGCGTTGGGCATTCACCCGCAACTGGATCTGGACTATCGCGCCGAACCGGTCGACGTGGGCGACACCTTTATCTTCGCTACCGACGGCGTGTACGAGTACGTCAGCGCGCCGTCGATGATCGGCGCCATCGCTCACTATGCGGATGATCTGGACGCAGCCGCACGGGCCATCGTCGCCCAGGCGCTGGAACAGGGCAGCGACGACAACCTGACGGTGCAAATCCTGCGTATCGAGGCGCTGCCGCTGCAGGCTGCCGACGAACTCCTGCAACAGCTGACCGAACTGCCCTTTCCGCCCATCCTCGAGGCGCGAGCCAAATTCGACGGCTACACCATCGTGCGAGAAGTCCACGCCAGCAGCCGCAGCCATGTCTACCTCGCCACCGATGATGACAGCCACGCAACGGTCATCATCAAAACGCCCTCGATGGATCTGCAGCGGGATGTGCAATACCTGGAACGTTTCCTCACGGAGGACTGGGTGGCACGACGCATCGATAGCGCACACGTCGCCAAGCCGTGCCTGCAGACGCGCAAACGCAGCTACCTCTACAGCGTGAGCGAATACATCGAAGGCCAGACGCTGGCGCAATGGATGATCGACAATCCGAGCCCCGACCTGGAAACGGTCCGCGGCATCGTCGAGCAGATTGCCAAGGGTGTTCGCGCCTTTCACCGGCTGGAAATGCTGCATCAGGATCTGCGCCCGGCCAACATCATGATCGACGCCACCGGCACGGTGAAAATCATCGACTTCGGCTCCACACGGGTGGCCGGCATCATGGAAGTGGCGTCGCCCATCGAGCGCAACGAGCTGCTGGGCACCGCCCAGTACACAGCACCGGAGTACTTTCTCGGCGAGAGCGGTAGCACCCGATCCGACATGTTTTCGCTGGCGGTGATCAGCTATCAGATGCTGACCGGCGCCCTGCCATACGGCACTCAGGTCGCCAGCTGCCGCACCCGCGCCGCACAGAACAAACTCAGCTATCAACCGATCCGCGAGCACGACCGCGGCGTACCGGCCTGGATCGACGACGTGCTGCGCAAGGCGCTGCATCCGGACCCGTACAAGCGCTACGAGGAGCTGTCGGAGTTCGTTTTCGAGCTGCGCCAGCCAAATCAGGCTTTTCTGAACAAGGCGCGCCCGCCGCTTCTGGAGCGCAACCCGGTGCTGTTCTGGAAAGGTGTGTCGTTGCTGCTGACGATCGCCGTGATTGTTTTGCTGGCTCGCTAAGCGAAGGCATCAATCCGGACGTTGCGGCGCATAGACATTGAGTGCCGGATCGCTGATGCCGTCTTTCGAAGGGTCGAGAATCCAGCGCAGCTGCGTGACCAGCTCCTCACAGTTCTCGCCGCGCTGCTGCCAATCCTGAAAAGCAATGCGTGCCGCAGTCAGCGATGACTCCGCGATCTGCTCGATTTCGGTCGTGGCATCGCCGGGCTGCCAGTGGTCAAAGACCGATTTGAGCGCATGCTGTGCCTCATCGGCACCCAGCTCGCCGTCGGCCCAGCGCGACGTGATGTCCTGCGCTTTCTGCAAGGCGGATACCGAGGGGGTAGACGATTCCATTTTTGGATTACCTCCAGCCAGTGCGTGTATCCGTTGGAGTCCGGCAGCGCCTGCAAATTCGCCGTTGAGCTGCCGTTGGTCCGCGGCTGTCGCATCGAGCGCGCGCCGGTTGGTCGTATCACAAAGCAAGCCGATCGCTGGGGACCCTGACCATGCACCTCGTCCTTCTCTTTTTACCGCTGTACGACAACGCCCAACAGGCATTGCCAAAGTCCTTGTTGGCTGAAGTGCGGGACGAACTCATGACCAAATTCGGTGGCCTGACCGCCCATAGCCGAGCCCCTGTCGACGGGCTCTGGCAGGAAGACGACAGTCATCCCGTGCGAGACGACCTGATCATTTATGAAGTGATGACCTCCGAACTGGACCGTGCCTGGTGGAAGGAATATCGCAAGTCACTGGAGACCCGCTTTCGCCAGGAGCATCTGTTGATCCGCGCTCAGACAGTCGAAATGCTCTAGCGGCAAGCTGGTCTTTCGCACTGGTTCAGGCCCGCCCTGCAGCGGTGCTGGACACGCCGCCCGCACAAAATCGTGAAAATTTAATGAACCCCAAGGGCATCCCGCTGTCAGTCCTGTCTACAGAACTACAGGGGCCAATGGCTCCATTCTGGGAGAAAACATCCTCCCGCTTACGATCGGCACTTCCGGAACGCCTGCTGTTCGACTCATCGAAACACGCAACTGGCGTACTTCGTCAGCCCGGAATTCCGCTTATGTTTAGGCCCGTTCACCGGGGCCTCCATTTTTGCCAGCGCGAACACTACCCCATGTCCCTATCTCGTCATCTCATTGCACTCTTGTCCCGAATGTCCTGGTCCGCTGCTCAGCGCCGCGCTTTCAACGCGGGTCTGCTCGGTACGCTGCTAGCCGTCATCGCGCCAGCCCATGCCCAGGAGGCGACCACTGATCGCTGGGTCAGCGACGCGCTCACCACCTACGTGCGCAGCGGCCCAACCGACGGCTACCGTATAGTCGGCAGCCTCACGTCCGGCCAGAAAGTCGAGCTACTGGAAACCAGCGGCGACTACAGCCAGGTCCGCGGCGAAAATGGCGACCGGGTATGGATTCGTAGCAGTGATCTGCAGGAGGTTCCCGGTCAGGCAGAGCGTCTGCCGCAGCTTGAGCAACAAGTGGCCGAGCTCAGCGAAGAGCTGAAAACCATCGACGATTCGTGGAAAACCCGCGTCAAGGGAATGCAGGAGACTCTGGATTCGCGCAAGGCGCTGATAGATGAGCTGGAAGCACGCCGTTTGGCCCTGGACGAAGCCCTCACTGCCACCGAGTCGGAGTTGCGTGACGCCCAGGCGCGCTTGGGCGACGAAAACAATCAGGTACTGATGCGCTACATGGTTTACGGCGGCAGCATCGCCGGCGCCGGGCTGTTGGTCGGGTTGATCCTCCCAGCCATGACCCGTGGCCGCAAGCGCAACGACCGCTGGTTCTAAGTGGCTGAACCGCGCCCTGCTCAGCTCGGCGCGGCAACGTGCTCAGGCTCAGGCTCAGGCTCAGGCTCAGATTGGACGAAAACCGAAGGGCCAGCCAGCGCCTGAGCCGCTCGTTGCAGAACCTGCCCCGGCATCAGTGGCCCATCCAACAGTAAACCTCGCAGCGCTTGGCAAACTTGGACATTGAGAAAGGCGTGTTGCTCGGCCGTTTCCACGCCTTCTTCCATACCTCCCAAGAGCTCTGGCCAGCATGGGGATAGCCGAGACGATTACCGAATCTTCGTGTCCGGCGCCCATCTCCTTGACGCACGTGCGATCGATTTTCCACCCCCGTCCTGCAGACGATTGAGCTGGAACAGGCTCACGTTTCGCCGAGCCGACGTCGTCATTGGATACCGAGCGCCAAGTGTCGAGAGGCTTTTCTCCGTAACCATTCACCCCGCGCGAAGCCAGGCCGGCTCTCGCCGCCTGCGGCATAAACACGTCTGACGACGGCAAACCAAGCCCCCGATGCTGCCAACGCAACGATGACCAAAGCCGCTCACCAGCCCGACCGGCGTTTCAAACCTGGCTCATATTTGCCGCTGCCACTCGCCGCTCACCGCCCGCCTCGAACTAGGCAACAGCTGAAACCGATGGGGCTCCTGTCCGCCCTCCAGGTGCGGATTTGCTCAAGCAAACGGCTGGACCTAGACCACGACGTCTGTCCGGCAAACTTGACCGAGCTACCAACTTGAGGCGAAATGCGACACTTTGCCACTACACTGGAACCAGCACATCGAGATATCCGCATGCTCTATCTCGAGCGAACCTGGCTTCAGCCAGCAAGACACGTCTACCCTGGTTCTCCAAGATCGGTATAGCCTGCTCAAGAGCCCCATCCGTCTGCCTGCGTATCGAGCGTAAGAAGTTTTGCTCAACCGGAACGCCTGTCATCAATTCGGATCAAACCCGACAATCGCTGCACCTCCCCTAAAGGACCCGCGCCAATGGCCTCATTGCAACAACGCACCTTCACTGTAATCGCCAAGAAAGAGCACGAGCTGCTCGACAGCTGGACCCGCGAACTTGAAGCCAGCGGCCTGTACCGCAACGTCAAGATCGAAGAGTTTCGCCAGCAGACGGCCGAGTTCATCCGTCTACTGATCGAGGGCGCTGGCCAGGCCGAGTCCACCGATCTGCGCGGATCAAATTGGGAAGACATGCGGCAGTTCCTCGAACAGCTGTCACACAGCCGCGTGTTGCTGGGCTTCGACTCTCAGCAAACCGCCGGCTTCATCTTTTCGTTCAAGCGCCCGCTGATGCCGCTGATGCAGAGCGAATATGCCGATGAGCCGGCGATCCTCGCCGAGCAACTCTGGGCGCTGTCCGAGCTGATCGACCAATTCGGCCTGCACACGGTTCGCACGTTCCAGAAATCCCGCGAGGCGGTCATCAAGCGCCAGCAGGAAGAGCTGCTCGAGCTGTCCACGCCGGTAGTCAAGCTGTGGGATGGCGTCCTCGCGCTGCCGATGATCGGCACCCTTGATTCCCAACGTACCCAGGTGGTGATGGAGTCACTGCTGCAGCGCATCGTCGATACCGGTTCGGAAATCGCCATCATCGACATCACTGGTGTGCCGACCGTTGACACACTGGTCGCGCAGCACCTGCTGAAAACCGTCACGGCAATCCGCCTGATGGGCGCCGATGCAATCATCAGCGGCGTGCGCCCGCAGATTGCACAAACCATCGTGCACCTCGGCTTGGATCTGCAGGGCATCGTCACCAAGGCTTCCCTGGCCGATGCGCTGGCGCTTGCGCTGCGTCGCTCCGGGCTGACTGTCAGCAAGGCGGTGTAATGGAGCGCATCCCAATACTCCGGATGGGCGAGTTCTTGCTCGTTACCATTCAGGTCGATATGCACGACCAACTGGCCATGACGCTGCAGGACGACCTTGCCGAACGCATCAGCTCGACGTCGGCCAAAGCGGTGCTGATCGACATCTCCGCGCTGGACATGGTCGATTCGTTCATCGGCCGCATGATCAGCTCGATCTCGGGTCTGTCCAGCATCATGGACGCCGAGACCGTGGTGGTTGGCATGCAGCCTGCCGTAGCGATCACGCTGGTCGAGCTGGGCCTGACGCTGCAAGGCGTCAGCACGGCGCTCAATGTCGAGAGAGGCATGCAGCTGCTGCATAAACGGATGGCCGCTAAATGACCGTGCGCGGCAGCGGCAGCACACCGGTACGGATCGAACAGGACGTGGTCTTGGCCCGCCAGGCGGTCCGTAAGCTGGCGCAGGACAGCGGTATGCGCTTGATCGACCAGACCAAGCTGGTTACTGCCGTCAGCGAGCTGGCCCGTAACACCGTCGTGTACGGTGGCGGCGGCGACATGGACTGGGAGATCCTCGACGAAGGCCCGCGTACCGGCATTCGGCTGACCTTCCGCGACGAGGGCCCTGGGATTGCCGATATCAAATTGGCCCTGACCGATGGCTGGACCTCTGGCGGCGGCCTCGGCCTGGGGCTGACCGGCGCCAAGCGTTTGGTCGACGACTTCGAGCTCGACAGTACACCCGGCATCGGCACACGCATCAGCATTACCAAATGGTCATGAACATTCAGGGCTCGATGACCACCGTTCTGCCGATCGAAGACGAAAGTCAGGTCGGCCACGCGCGGCGCGTGGCGCAATCGCTAGCCACCGAATTTGCGTTCGATGAGACCGATGCCGGACGCGTTGCGCTCGTTGCGACAGAGCTGGCAACCAATCTGCTCAAGCATGCACACCATGGTGCTCTGCATCTGCGTGCGATACCGGCGCAGAGCGGACATGGCGTCGAACTGATCGCCATCGACCGTGGCCCCGGATTCAACCCCAACGAATGCCTGACCGATGGTTTCTCCACTGGCGGCACGCAGGGCACGGGGCTCGGTGCGTTGATGCGTCAGGCGCAGCTGTTCGACGTTTATTCCGACAGCAGAGGTTCGGTGGTCCTGGCGCAGCTGTACCCTCGGCACGTCTCGGCGCTGCCGCTTCGGTTCGGGGTCAGTCAGCATTCACTGAAGAACGATCCGGCCTGCGGCGACGTCTGGCATCTGGCTGTCGATGGCTCGCGTCTCAGCGCGTTGGTCATTGACGGTATCGGACATGGCGAAGATGCTGAGGCGGCCGGCCTGGCAGGTGCTGCCGCCTTTGCCGAGAACCCGTTCGCCGACCCGACGATCAGCATGCTCGACATGCACCAGGCGATGACCGGTTCGCGCGGTGGCGCAGCGGCGATCGCCTTGCATGACGCTGGCAAGGTGCGTTTCGCCGGAATTGGCAACATCGGGGCCTGCCTGCTGACTGCTGAAAAGAGTCGCGGCATGGCATCCCATCCTGGCATCGTGGGCTCCCAGTTCCGCAAGGCCGTCGCGTTCGATTATCCCGTCGAGTCCCGACAGCTGCTGGTCATGTACAGCGATGGACTGCAGTCGCGCTGGGACCTGCGCGACTATCCCGGCCTGGTGCATCGTCACCCGGCCATAATTGCAGCGCTGTTGCACCGCGACTTCTGTCGCGGTCGTGATGACGTGACCGTTATGGTGATTGCACTGGAGGCAATCGTTGACTGACTCGAACACGAACGACCTCATCGAACAGCTGCGCAGCGAGAACGACCTGCTACGCGCCGAGCTCGAGGAAACCAACCAGGGTGTCCTCGCGCTGTATGCCGAGCTCGACACCCAGGCCGAGCAACTGCGCCAGGCATCGGACCTGAAAAGCCGCTTCCTGTCGTACATGAGCCACGAGTTCCGTACGCCTTTGGGCTCCATTCGCAGCATTACCCGCCTGCTCAGCGATGAGCTGGACGGCCCGCTCAGCCCGGAACAGCACAAGCAGGTATCGTTCATCAGTGGTGCTGCAGGCGAACTCAGCGATATGGTCGATGACTTGCTCGATCTGGCGAAGATCGAGGCCGGGCGCATCACCATATCGCCCGCCTGGTTCGACATGCTCGATTTGTTTGCTGCCTTGCGCGGAATGTTTCGCCCGATCGTCGATGCCAACGCGGTGGATCTTATTTTCGAAGAGCCGCACGACATGCCGCGGCTGTACACGGACGACAAAAAGCTCGCGCAAATTCTGCGTAACTTCATTTCCAACGCGCTCAAGTTCACCCAGAACGGCGAGGTACGCATTTCCGCCTGCGCCGAAGGCGACAGCGAGGTTCGCTTCGCCGTAACAGACACAGGCATCGGCATTCCAGAAGACATGCACGGCAACCTGTTCGAGGATTTCGTGCAGATCGATACCCCGCTGCAGAAGCGTCTGCGTGGCACCGGTCTGGGCCTATCGCTGTGCAAGCGTTTCGCCGAACTGCTGGGAGGCCGTGTGGGCGTCGACAGCAAACCGGGGGTGGGATCGACTTTCTACGTAATCATTCCCGTCGCGATTTCCACGGAGCGCGCTGATGGATAAGAGCCGGCTGCTGATCGTCGATGACAACGCTGCCACTCGCTATGCAATACGCCGGGTACTGGAGCGCCACGGTTATGCCGTGCTCGAAGCCGGAACGGGTACCGAAGGATTGGGCCTGATCGCCACCGGGCAAATCGATGCGCTGATTCTCGACGTGAACTTACCGGACATGAGCGGCTTCGACATTGTGCGGCAGCTGCGCACCGATGACCGCACGCGGCTGCTGCCGGTGATTCACGTTTCCGCAGCCTCAATCCAGACCGGCGACATCATTACCGGCCTGGACGCAGGGGCCGACGCCTACCTCATCCACCCTGTCGATCCGGACGTGCTTCTGGCGACCCTGCGTACGCTGTTGCGTGTGCGCGACACCGAGCATGCGCTGCGCGAAAGCGAGGCTCGCTTTCGTGAAATCTTTTCCCAGGTGGCGGCACCCATCGCAGTGATCGACCCGAACCTGCAGATCCACGAGAGCAACCGTGCGCTGTCCCTGCTGCTGGGTGACCAGCCACAACCATCGGCGCTTACGGCAAGCCTGGCTGAGGGACAGTATGCCAAACTGCTGACACTGCAAGCGAGCCTGGCCAGTGGTGCGCGCTGGCAAGACACGCTGTTCATGCAGGTTGCCGGGGAACGGCGTGAAACCAAGTGGCAGGTTTCGCCATACCGGGCGTCCGAGCTCGGGCTGGTCGTCATCGAAGACATCACCGAACAGCGTCAACGCGAGCGCTCTCAGCGGCAGCAGCTCGACAATGCCACCAACGAGCTTGCCCGCGAGGTCGCCGAGCGCGTGCGCACCGAAGGGCAGCTGATGCAGGCCCAGAAGATGGACGCGCTGGGCAAGCTGACCGGCGGCATCGCGCACGACTTCAACAACCTGCTGACCGGCATCATCACCGGCATCGAACTGCTCAAGAAGCGCGTGCACGAAGGCCGCACCGATGCCGTCCTGCGTTTTGCCGATACAGCGCTGAATTCAGCTCGCAGCGCTGCCTCGATGACCAACCGGCTGTTGGCTTTCGCCCGCCAGCAACCGCTTGATGCACGCCCGGCCGACCTCAACGATCAGGTTCGCTCGCTCGAGGAACTCTTGCAGCGAACCATTGGCGAGCACATTTCGCTGAACCTGGAGCTGTCCGAGCAAGGTGCGGTGGCACAGGTCGATGCCAACCAGCTCGAAAGCGCCATCCTCAACCTGGTCATCAATGCACGCGACGCCCTGCCCCGTGGCGGCAGCATCACGATTCGCACCGCAGCGTTGCAGTGTGAGGGCGATGCGGACCTGGCTGACGGAAGCTACGTCGTACTTACGGTGGAAGATGATGGCACCGGCATTGCGCCGGATGTGCTGGGTAAGGTCTTCGATCCCTTCTTCACTACGAAACCGCTGGGCCAGGGCACCGGTTTAGGATTGTCCTCGATCTACGGTTTCGCCCGGCAGTCCGGTGGCGAAGCCCGACTAAGCAGCGTTGTTGGCGAAGGCACGCACGTTTCTCTGGTGCTACCGGCTGCCATTGCCACGCAATCGGTAGCCGCTTTGGTTAACGACATGCCGCAAGGCAACGGCGAGCACGTACTGATCGTCGAGGACATGCCGGCAGTGCGCATGCTGGTGGCCGAGATGCTCAGCGAGGCTGGCTACCGCTGCAGCGAAGCCGGCGATGTCGCCACTGCGTTGTCGGTGCTCCAGGACGACTCCAGCGTCGATCTGCTGTTGACCGACGTGGGGCTTCCACAACTGTCCGGGCGGGACCTGGCTGACGCAGCGCGTACCCACCGCCCTGCGCTACCGGTGCTGTTCATGACGGGCTACGCCGAAAACGCCGTTCGCCGCGATCGCTTTCTCGCGGCAGGCATGGATATGGTGGTTAAGCCGTTTCAGATTGGCGAGCTGCTTGGCAAAGTGCGGCACATGCTCGATCAGTCGGCAACTTCGACTGCTGACTGACCGGGCAGCAACGCCGGCAGCGCTACTTGCTGCCTCGCTCAGCCTTGTCGGTCGCGATAAGGTCTCCCCAGTCGCCAAACTCGTACCAATCGTCCCCCATCATTTCGGCCGGATGCTGCGTTCTGCCGGCACCATTGCCGCAAGCCAGTGAGTCGGCTGGACAATAGCGATCGCAACCCCAACAGATGCGCTCGGGACGTGGCGGGTTAAGCGGGAATTTCTTGGCCATCGCAGGCCCCGGGGCTAGCTTGAAGAAGTCCTCAGGCTAACTAGACCTCCACTGGCTGAACTTGATCAGGCTCAAAATCGCCACTTTCCGGCCGGTGCGTAACGGCTTGGCGACGCCTGAACGCGGCCCCTTGCACCGCGCTGACGGCCTCTACAGCTCTTGCGAGCTGAACCCTGGCCAAGCGAGTGGCTCTACAGAGTCATCACCGCAACGAAGCGGCCAGACGAGAGGGGGTGTTTTTGCCAGAACTTCAGGCAATGGGGTTGTCGATGAGCGTGGGCCTGCTGTTGGTCTGCGCAGTGGTGATTGGCATCGTGGGCACCCGCCTGACACGGGTCGTCGATGAACTCGCCGACCGCACCGGCATGGGCGAAGCGATGGCCGGTGCCATCCTGCTGGGAATGGCCACGTCGCTGTCCGGGATCGTCCTGTCGGTCACCGCCGCCTGGGAAGGCCGCCCGGAGCTGGCCATGAGTAACGCGCTGGGCGGCATCGCCGTACAGACGCTGTTCCTGACAGTCGCCGACCTTGCCTTGCGACGGGTCAACCTGGAGCATGCGGCCGCTTCGATCGGCAATCTTATGCAGGGCACGCTGGTGTTGTGCCTGCTGTCGCTGATCCTCGTCGGCTGCTTTTCCCCGGATGTCACCGTCTGGTCCATTCATCCTGTCACCCCGCTGCTGCTGCTCGGCTACCTCTATGGCCTGCGCGTAATTGCTAAAGGCCAAAACGAAGCCATGTGGTTTCCAGCGCGTACCCGCGAGACTCGCGAGGACACGCCGGATGAAGAATCGACGGATCGCTCGCTGACTTCACTCTGGGTCCGCTTCGTGATCATGGCTGCAATACTGGGCATCAGCGGCTGGTTGCTGGAGGGAGCGGCCAGTGAGATCGCAACCCAAACCTGGCTCAGCGAAGCGGTCGTTGGCGTTCTCATGACGGCCGTGGTGACGTCGCTGCCGGAGCTGGTCACCTCGGTCGCGGCCGTCAGGCGCGGTGCATTGACTCTGGCCGTTGGCGGCATCATCGGAGGCAACGCGTTCGATACATTGTTTGTCGCGGCCTCGGATATTGCGTACCGAGACGGCTCGATCTACCACCATGTTTCCAACAGCGTGCTGCTCTGGGTGGCGCTGTCGATACTGATGACCGGCGTGCTGCTCATGGGCCTGCTACGCCGCGAGAAGCACGGACTGGGCAAGATCGGCTTCGAAAGCGTCACGCTGATCGGCCTGTATTTCGCCGGCGTCGCAATGGTCCTCGCCAAAAGCCAGCTCGGCTGATAGCCGCGTTAGAACAAGCCGAGCTGCTCGTCGATCAGTGCGTTGAAGCTGTCATTCACGAACGGCAGGATGGCATCGGCGACAGGCTGCAATTGGCGGCTCACGTAGTGGTCGTAGTCGATAGGCGCCCGCCGCACTTCGAGCGGTTCCGGCCCGGCCACAGTGATCAGGTAGCTGATCCAGCCGCCGTTCTGGTACTGCCGCTGGCGACCGTTTTGCAGGTTGTATTCGTCGGCGATACGCGCAGCCCGCACGTGTGGCGGGACGTTGCGCTCGTAGTCATCCAGGCGCCGACGCAAGCGCTTGCGAAAGATCAGCAGGTCGTCCAGCTCCCCGGCCAGGGTGCGCTGGACGTAGCTGCGCACGTAGTCTTGGTAAGGCTCGCGACTGAAGATGCGCCGATACAACTCCTGTTGGAACTGCTGAGCCAGCGGCGACCAATCGGTCCGCACCGTTTCCAGCCCTTTGAACACAAGGCCGTCGCTGCCATCGGGACGCGTGACCAGCCCGGCATAACGTTTCTTGCTGCCCTCCTCCGCGCCACGAATCGTCGGCATCAGGAAGCGCTTGAAGTGTGTTTCGTATTGCAGTTCCAGCGCACTGTGTAGACCGAACCTTTGCTGAAGGTGTTCGCGCCACCACTGGTTGATCTGTTGCACCAGACCTTTGCCGATACGCGCCGCGTCGTCATCGCTATGGGCGCGCTTGAGCCAGACGAAGGTGGAGTCGGTATCGCCGTAGATCACGCTGTACCCCTCTGCCTCGATCAACTCGCGGGTGCGCCGCATGATCTCGTGGCCGCGCAAGGTGATCGATGAGGCCAGCCGCGGATCGAAAAACCGGCAGCCGCTTGAGCCGAGCACGCCGTAGAAAGCATTCATGATGATTTTCAGCGCCTGCGACAGCGGTTTGTTGCCCTCGCGCTTGGCCGATTCGCGCCCTTCCCAGACGCGCTCGACAATCGCCGGCAGGCAATGCCGCTTACGCGAGAAACGCGCACCGCGAAAGCCTGGCACCGAGTCGTTGTCTTCCGGTTGGCGCATGCCTTCGACCAGCCCCACCGGATCGATCAGAAAGGTACGGATGATCGAGGGGTACAGGCTCTTGTAGTCCAGCACCAGCACAGACTCGTACAGGCCCGGCTGCGAATTCATCACGAAGCCGCCGGGGCTGGCCTCCGGTGGTCGCTCGCCGAGGTTGGGCGCGACGAAGCCCTGGCGATGCATCAATGGGATATAGAGGTGTTCGAACGCCGCCACCGAACCTCCGCTACGGTCGGCTGGCAGCCCAGTGACAGTGGCGCGTTCGAGCAGAAAGGTCAGCAACTCAGTCTTGTGGAAGATCCGCGTGACCAGCTCGCAATCCTTGAGGTTGTAGCGCGCCAATGCCGGCTTGTCTTCGGCGAACATGCGGTTGATTTCATCCATCCGCTGATAGGGCGTGTCGATGGCTTTGCCTTCACCAAGCAGCGTCTGCGCGACATTTTCCAGGCTGAAAGAAGGAAAACTCCAGGTGGCCGAGCGCAGGGCTTCGATGCCATCGATGATCAGCCGGCCCGCCGCTGCAGCAAAAAAATGGTTGCCTCGGCCGCCGTGTTCACGCCAGGCCATTTCTTCCCCACCACGCCCCAAGCGCAGCGGCACCTGATAGCGCTGGGCCTGATCACGCAGCACCCGCAGGTCGAACTGGACCAGATTCCAGCCAATGATGGCGTCTGGGTCGTGCCGCGCCATCCAGTCGTTCAGTCTTTCGATCAACTGTTTGCGGCTGTCGCAGTATTCCAGGTGAAAATCCACGGTTGCGGCATTGCCGTTGGCCGGACCGAGCATATAGACCTGGCGCTCTCCGCAGCCTTCCAGCCCTATGGAGTACAGGTCGCCGCGCATGGTGGTTTCGATGTCCAGCGAGACCAGCCTGAGTTGCGGCCGATAGCTCGGCGCAGGCTTGATTTGCGCCTCGACCCACACGCCCTCTTCGTTCGGCTGGCCGGTATAGCTGACCGGGGCGGTGATAAAGCGCTCCATCAGGTAACGCTCTGGCGGGCGGATGTCGCCTTCGTAAACATCCAGTCCCGCGTCGCGCAGGCGCTTGTCGAGGTTCATCAGCTGACGGTGCTGCTTGCAATACAGCCCGACCACCGGACGGTGGCGGAAATCAGTCAGATTCAAGGGCCGCAGCTCAGCGTCTCGTTCGCCCTTGAGCAGCATTTCAACCTTGCGCTGCTGAGCCTCCGGAATGAAGGCAATCGAAGGCTGGTACGGCACCCGCAGGCGACGTGGGCCGGCATCAGTTGCCAACCAGAACTCGACCTCTGTACCCGCCGCGGTATCGCGCCAGTGCCGAGTGAGCACAAATCCTTGCTGCAGATCCACCGTTCGCCGCCCCACCTATTGCCGTGACAGCCATTCTACGTGGCTAAGGCCGTGGGAGCGCCCTTGAATAAAACCATAGTTATCGGACAACACTATGTGTTGAGCAATTCAAGAACCCCCAATTCAGCGGCATTTCGCTTTGACATTGGCGAAGGCGCTGACAATACTCATCGATGTTGTACGACGTCTAACAATAACAAACGGATGAAGCACTCATGACGATCACCATCAACGCGCCACTGACCAGCGACAAGCCGGAAAACGATAGACGCTCTTTTTTGAAAAGCTCGCTGATGTTCTCAGCCGGCGTTGCGTCGATGGGCAGCCTCGGCTTTCCCAGGCTTGCTTCAGCTGAACCGCTGACCCAGCGTTACCCAGACGAGTTGGTTGAAATACTCGACGAGAGTTTCGCCAAGTACCGGTTGTTCAACGCCAGCGTCGAACGTCTCGCCACCGGCATGCGCTGGGCAGAGGGCCCTGTCTGGGTGGGCGACGGCCGCTACCTGCTGGTCAGCGATATTCCGGAAAACCGCATCATGCGTTGGGACGAAATCACCGGCTCCTTCGATGTGTTCCGCCAGCCTTCCAACCATTCCAACGGCCTCGCTCGCGACCTTCAAGGCCGGCTGCTGACGTGCGAAGGTTCGACCACCAATGATCTGGGCCGTCGTGTGACCCGCACCGAGCCAGACGGCAGCATCACTGTGCTGGCCAGCGAGTTCGAGGGTAAGCGCTTCAACTCGCCCAATGACCTGGCAGTTCGCGGCGACGGCTCGATCTGGTTTACCGACCCGCCTTTCCAGACCGGCAACTATTACGAGGGCCACAAGGTCCAGACTGAGCTGTCGGATGCCGTTTACCGTATCGACGGTGAAACCGGCGCCGTGACCCGCATAATCGATTCGATATCCGGGCCTAACGGGCTGTGCTTCTCCCCTGATCAGAAGACGCTCTATGTCGTGGAAGGTCGGGCCAAGCCGAACCGTTTGATCTGGGCTTACCCGGTCAAGGACGACGGCACCCTTGGCGAACGCCGCAAGCACATCGAAGCCTCGGCGTATGGCGCACTGGACGGCATCAAATGCGACGAGGACGGCAATCTGTGGTGTGGCTGGGGCAGCTCAGGCGCCCCGGAAGCGGTGACCGCCGACCTTGATGGCGTGATGATCTTCAACCCGGCAGGCAAGGCGATTGGAAAGATCCGCTTACCGGAACGCTGTGCCAACCTGTGCTTCGGCGGCGCCAAGGGCAACCGCTTGTTCATGGCCAGCAGCCACTCGCTGTATGCGCTCTACGTCAACACACGTGATGCGAGCTTCGGCAAGTACGGCGCGTGAAGATCAAGGCGGCGCTTTCAGCGCCGCCGCTACGCAGGAAAGGCTTTGGCGAAAAATACGACAACAGGCTTTTCAAGCGACCGACGCATCCTCGCCGAGGTGAATCACCCGGGCCGCACGTAGCATGCATTTGGTCATTTCGGGTGGTGAAAACTTGGTCAGGATGTCATTGGCACCAGCAGCCTTGGCCTTGTCGGTGCTGATGGTGCTGTCCAGCGAGGTATGCAGCAGCACATAAATGGACGCGTAGTCCGGGTGCTTGCGCAGCGCCTGGGTGAAGGAATAGCCATCCATTTCGGGCATCTCGATGTCCGACACCACGCAATTGATCGCCTCGTAGCCACCCTTGAGGCTATCGAGTGTCTCGAACGCTTCACGCGCACTTCGCACCGCATGGCAGGTGATGCCCATCTTGGTCAGCGCGGACACCGACATATGGATGGCTACCTGGCTGTCATCAACGATCAACGCGCGGGTTTCGGTGAGCAGTTGCGCATCTTGGTCATCAAGATGAGAAATGTCGGCCTCACCGGGCACGGGGGCGATGTTGTGAATGACCTTTTCCACATCGAGGATCTGGATCAGCTCGCCATCCACTTCCGCCGTTCCGGTAATGAATGAGCTGGCGCGTGCGCCATAGGGCGGCGGGAGGATTTTTGACGTCTGGATATGCACGATCTTGACCACCGCCTGAACATGCAAGCCCTGTTTGGAACGGCTGATCTCGGTGACGATCAGGCATCCCCCTTTGGGGTCCTGCAACGGCGCCATGCCAATCGCCAGGCTGAGGTCGATCACCGACAACGGCTGGCCGCGCAGCGTAGCAACGCCGCGGACATGGGGATGCGACTCGGGCAGCCGCGTCAGCGACGGCGTCGGAATGATTTCGCTGACCTTCAACAGGTTGATCGCCATCTGCTTGCCGCTGCGCAGCGTGAACAGCAGAAGCGATAAGGCGTCGGTAGCAGATGCGTTGTTCATGGATGGTCCTGTGGAAAGCCGGTCTCGTGCCGAGTGGTCACCTCGCTAGAGCCTTGTCGGCTGCTGCGCGCAAATCTTCAATGCAATCGGCGCCGGCCTGACGAGTTGTTGCCGCGCCGCCGGACTCAGCAGCGCTCGAAGACCGCCGCGATACCCTGCCCGCCGCCGATACACATGGTCACCAGCGCGTAGCGGCCCTGAACGCGCTGCAGTTCATGGATCGCCTTGACCGTGATGATCGCACCGGTCGCGCCCACCGGATGACCGAGGGAGATACCCGAACCGTTGGGATTGACTCGCGCCGGGTCCATGCCCAGCTCCTGCATGACTGCGCAGGCCTGGGCAGCAAAGGCTTCGTTGGCTTCGATCACGTCAATCTGGTCGAGGCTGATTCCGGTGCGTTCCAGCACCCTGCGCACAGCCGGCACCGGTCCAATGCCCATGTACGCCGGGTCGACGCCGGCATGCGCGTAGCCAACCAGTCGCGCCATGGGCTGGAGCCCCAACGCACGCGCCCGTCCGGCCTCGGCCAGCACCAGCGCCGCAGCACCATCGTTGAGGCCGGAGGCGTTACCCGCCGTCACGCTGCCGCCGTCTTTCTTGAAGATCGGCTTCAACGCCGCGAGGCGCTCGGCGGTCAGGTCCGCGCGCGGGTGCTCGTCGGTATCGAACAGCACACTGCCTTTTCGGGTGGTGATTTCAACCGGAACGATCTGCTCGCGAAAGCGGCCACTTTCGATTGCCTGCACGGCGCGCTGCTGACTTTCCAGCGCCAGCGCATCCTGCTGGTCGCGACTGATGCCATAACGTTCGGCCACGTTTTCCGCGGTGACGCCCATATGGAACTTGCCCCAGGGGTCGTGCAACAGGGTGTTCATGTAGTCGATTGCCTGGCTGTCACCGAGGCGCGCGCCCCAGCGCAGGTTCGGCAGGATGAACGGGCCGCGGCTCATGCTTTCCGCGCCGCCACCAATGGCCACATCGGTGTCACCCAGCAGGATTGACTGGGCCGCCGAAATCACCGCTTGCAAGCCCGAGCCGCACAGGCGGTTGACGTTGAATGCAGGGGTTTCCAACGGGATACCGGCGTCCACTGCAGCGACCCGCGCCAGGTAGCCGTCCCGTGGTTCGGTGGGGATCACGTTGCCCATCACCACGTGACCGACGGCGTCCGCTGGCGTGCCGGAACGCTCAAGCGCACCGCGACAGGCGGTGGTGGCGAGGGTGATCAGGTCGACGTCCTTGAGTGCGCCGCCGAAGGAGCCGATCGGCGTGCGCACTGCACCGACAACCACGATTTCACGTTCAGCCATGAGTTTCTCTCTGCAGCCAAGTTCGGGGCGTGCCGGGGATGCCGACACGGCGAGTCGCTCGATCCTAGCGACCTGAGGGAGGAGAACAATACGCAGCAGCGCAGACGCGTTGTGCGATTTTGCAGAACCGAGCAGTCAGCCAGAAGCGACGATTAGCAGGCCGGTGCACGCGGCGCCATGGCATCACTGGCGATCAGCCCGCTCTGCGCCTGTCGGGCCGCCTTCTCGGCTCGCTTGCGGGCGCTGATGGTGGCCACGCACTGGTCATCGTTGTTGAGGATGACGATGCACTCCAGGCACTGGATGCACTCGTCATAGTCGATACGCCCATCGCGCTTGATGGCGCCGATCTCGCACTGATGCTTGCAGTGCTGGCAGGGCTGGCCGCACGCGTCGATGCGCTTGAGCCAGGAGAACAGGTGGAACTTGCCGAGCATCGCCAGCCCCGCACCCAGCGGGCAGACGTAGCGGCAATAAAACTTGTGTACGAACAGCCCGAGCCCGAGCAGAACCACTGCATAAAGCACGAACGGCCAGGAGCGCACGAAGAACAGCGTGATGCTGGTCTTAAACGGTTCCACTTCGGCAAGCCTCTCGGCCAGCGTCAGTGAATAGAAGGCGGTCGGCACCAGACCAATGAGGATCAGGTACTTCAACCACTGCAAGCGCTGATGGCTACGATCGGAGATTTTCCATTGGCGAATGTGCAGGCGCTTGGCCAGCCAACCGAGCATTTCCTGCAGCGCGCCAAACGGACAGAGCCATCCGCAGAATACGCCACGGCCCCAGATGAACAGGCTGACAAAGGTAAAGCTCCATAGAATGAAGATCACCGGGTCCATCAGGAACACACGGATATCGAAGTTCTCTCCCAGCGCCAACAGTAGCGTGAAGATGTTCACCACCGAGAGCTGACCCTGGGCGTAAAGACCGATAAACACCAGGGTGAACAACAAGAAACCCGCGCGGAACAGATGAAAACCACGGCTGTGCTGGCTGATGCGGTGCTGCCAGATAAACACCCCGCTCAGCAGGATCAGCGACACGCCAAGCACGCCGATTTGCCACACGCGCTCCTGCCACATGCGCAACCAGATGGGCGTCGGCTCGACTGCGGCCTGTGCCTCCTCGATGTTGAACAGCGCTTGGTCGAGCTGAAAGTCACGGGTGAAGTCCGTGCTGCTTTGCACCAGATGGTTGCGCTGCAGATTCACGTTCAGGCGCAATCCGGCAGGCTCGGCCGGGTTGAACGCGCTATGTGCCTTGATGCGGAAGATCTGCGCCTCGCCCTCTTCAAGCGGTGCGTCGAGCAACTCCATCACCGCGCCGTTGTTGAAGTTCATGTCGTAGAGGTCGATGGCGCGACCGTTCTGCATCAACACCAGTCGGCTGGGCGATGTGGCCGGCACGAAGTCGTCCGGCACATGGCGGTACATGCCCGAAGAGAGCACCAGCACAGCCTGCTCGTCGGCTTTCAATTCTTCGTTGAGTCTGGCGAATCCTGCGTCACCCAACAGGTTGCGACCGATGCTTGGCGCGTTCAGGTAGGCGAAGTAGAGGTCGGTGAAGGGCTGCGTATCGCTCTCCGGCTCGATGCCCAGGTATCCATCAATAGAATGGCCCAAGCCACGTTCGACCTCCTCGCGGCTGATCGTCCAGTGCTGAAGATAGTCACGCTGCAGCAGCTGTGACCAGTCGAGTGGTTCATAGAGGTCAGGCTTGGCCGTGGCCAAGGGACCACTGGCGAACCCTTCGAGCAGCTTGCGAGCCACGCTCAGCGCGGAGAGCAACACGGTTTCGTTGAGGATCACCACCGACACGGTTGCCTTGCTCACCCCGTCGATTCGGACAATCGACTCACTGGCGCTGGCCGATCCCTGTGAACCGCCCACCACAATGGGGATGCCGATCGATTTCTGTTGGTACTGGTCAACGAAGTCGAACAGAGGTTGTTCGCCCAGCCCGTGCAGGAAAACCGGCTCGTGATGTTCAAGCACTTTCACCCCGGCCAGCACACCCTGAGTGTCCATGCCGATCAGCAGACGGATCGGTTTGCCGGAAAACCCCTGCAGGTTCGAATAGTCGGTGGACTCGAAGGCATAGCCGAGCAATTCGTCCAGCTGGTAGACACTGTGCACCGGCGGGTTGTCTTGCTTCGCCTCGATGCGCGTAGCTTTAGGAAATAATTGCTGAATCTGCGCGTCCAACTCCTGCGCAAACAGCGTTGGGCAGGCCAGCAGGCTCAACAGCAACAACATGCGCGAGAAGAAGCTGGCGCGACGTGTCATGGATGCTCCAGTCGTATTGTTATACGGCCATGCTATCCCCCACTCGACACACCGCCATGCGACTTGCTGGTCGATACGGCGCTACTTCAGTCGCATACCCAGCCCTCGTCGGCTGATGTCGCGCCCGTCGCGCGCGCTCACCGTGACGGAACGATGCACGCCAACTGCGGGCCCAAGCTACACAACCCACAAGGGAGGCCCAGCGATGACCAAGGCAGTCAAACCGGACGCCGAAGAGCCCTACTTCGAAGCCCCTGCCCATATACCCAGCGGCAGCAACCATCAGATTCCGCACAGCCATCGGCTGGTCTACCGCGATCACGACGTAATCGTGCACCTCACCGGCTATGAGTACGAAACCTTTGGCGAGACGTTGTGGGCCGTCGGCGCTGAAGTGGTGAAAGATCTGGAAATCGTCGTTCCGGTAAGCGTCGACCAGACACAGCATTTCAGCAGCTATGACGAAGCCTTGGCGCACGGCACCGACCTGGGCAAGCGCCTGGTCGACGAGCTCTAGCGCTCAACACCTGAACAGCCCTGCCGCCTAACCGCGGCCAGACCAACCGGAGATTAGATTCAATGAACGACAACAACGCAGTCGTGCGTCACGACGAGTCCCAGCAATGCTATGTCCTGGCCGTTGACGGCGAGGCGCTAGGCGTCGCCAGCTATGAAGACGATGGCGATCGCCGGGTATTCAGCCATACCGAGGTCGACTCAAGCCTGGAGGGTCAGGGCATGGGCAGCAAGTTGATCCGTGAATCCCTTGATGACACCCGTCAGAGTGGCAAGCGCATCGTGCCGGTGTGCGAGTTCGTTGCGGCGTACGTGAAAAAGCATCACGACTGGGACGACATCATCGAGGCGCGATAAAAGCACGCCGAGGGGGCAGGCATTTATCGCTCAGGCGAGTACCATGCCGGCCCCCTGATCAAAATGCCGCGCATGACCTGTACCAACCGCAAAATCGATCACCTGCGCCGCCAGATTCCTGGCTTCGCCTGCGAACCTGGCTGTCACGATTGTTGTGGCCCGGTCACCGCTTCTTCGGAAGAAATGGCCCGCTTGCCGCACAAGAGCGTTGCTGAGCACGACGCTGCCCTCGCCCACTGGAATTGCGTGCACCTGGGGCCGAACGGCTGCGAGGCCTATGCGCAGCGACCGCTGATCTGTCGACTGTTTGGCACCACCGCCAGCCTGCCCTGCCCGCGCGGCCGCGGCCCGGACACGCCCACCGCGCCAGACGTGGAAAAGCAGGTGCATCAACTTATTGCCAGCACGCGCCAGGTGCTGGTCTAGCAACGCACACAACAAGACATCACGAGAGACACGATGAGCAACGAACTTCGGATCGTAGACATCCAGCTTGGCGACGGCAAGGCCGTGGTCAAAGGCGCCCTGATCACCACGCAGTACCACGGCCAACTCGAAGACGGCCGCGTCTTCGACTCGTCCTATGATCGCGGCAAGCCGTTCCAGTGCGTGATCGGCACCGGCCGGGTGATCAAGGGCTGGGAGCAGGTATAGCGAAAGTAGGCTTTCCATAAATCGTGGTATAGCCCACCGCGTACGCAAGTCATCCAAATACACAGTGGACCAGTTACTGCTTAGATCGCCCAGGTCGCAGAACGGGTGCGATTGCCCGCGTCATCTCTAATCCGCACACTTCCCATGTGCGAAATTCCAAGCTGATCAGAAAATCTTGACAGCGCCCGGCCAAAACCTGCATTGCGGGAGAGCTGAACATTCATACCCCGATTTGATAGGAACACTCCTTCCGCCACGCGGATGACGTCAGATGTCTTAACGAGGCGTTCACCTCTCTGACGTAGCAAGGCGATAGCTGACTTGAGCAGTGAAAGCAGATCGTTTCGTTTATGCATTTCGTTTCTCCAAGATTGGAGGCACCCAGAAATCGCGTGCCCCCTACATATAAGGATCAGCGAGCATTTCCAACACGAAATAGCTTGCCGTCCGTCGGATTGCATCGCTACACGTATCGGCCTTGCCCGATTCCTGAAAAGCCAACGTGATCGGTTTACTGTCCTTCGCCTTCCCCTGAACATCGAACGGAACAGGGGTTTTCGTGGGGAAAATCGTAGTTGAAAAAGACGATAGGGATTTCAGTCGTGCGGCGACTCAGCTACAGCCAAATAATGCAATTTCACACGCTGTAGCATACGACACTCACATAAGGGCAGTTACGCCCCAGAAGATTACCGCACTACTAATGCATACATTCTGAAAATCAGAGTACACTCCTTTTCCGTGTAACCCCTTGCTGCGTCTATCCCGTAGCCAGATGATACACAGCCGCCACCATCACAGATCGAAGGTAGGTATAGGAAAGAATTTGATTCTCAGGAGGGGTACTAGGTGTCAGAGGTAAGTGAAGACAAGACCAAGAGGAAATATCTCTCAATGCTCCGTGCCCACCCTTGGCACCATCAGCACTCTGTCTTCTATTCAGATGCTTCAGACAGCATTGCCCTGCTCGATGACATGGTTGCTTTCAAGCAGCTCCTACGCCGTCGCCATCCCGATCACCCGTTCCTATTACGGATTCAACTGTTGAACAGGGAAAAGAATTTTCAAGCCTATCTGAGCATCCTCGCTCCTGAACGAATCAGCGATCTTCAAGAGATTGCAAATAAAACCTTTTCTGCGGATGTGCGGGTGTTAGGCAGGGTTTGCACGGATGGTCGGTTAGAACGCATGGCATCAGCCATCAAAGTACAGAAGCCGCACAACCTTGAACACTTCTTTGATAAAGGCAGAGTTCGCCGCTTCTCCGTATTGAATAAACATTTAATTGAAGAACCTACGACTATAACGGATTAAAGCTATAACCGTTCGTCGGCAAGTATAAGTATAATTCGATTATATGGACCGTAGTGTTGCTATTTATCGATCGAATCAGTTAATATATACAATATATAGAAAATACATTTTATGTCTCCCAGCTAAACCTCTCATCCAAACACTTAACACCGGCTACTCGGTGATTTTTTGTTTCTGCGTGTCCGGTCACTTACACCGGTTTGACTCAGCCTTTCAATATGATTCCACGGGTTAGGCAAACTAATCCTGCAAGCAACCTTTAATTTTGCTCTAACCATTAGGCCTCTCACGCAATCAGAGAGCGTTCCTTATTCCCTATTGGTTTCACGATCTAAGGTTGAAATGTCTTTGCGGTTACCTTTATTGCAACACCCGAAGGGGCAACTGTGTTTGCCCCTTCTTTTTGAGCTTATTTTACTAACGATCCAAATTTCAAACAATGGAGAATTAAAAGATGACTTTGGTAACAAGACAATGCCTGTGGTGTGCTTCAGATATGGCAACGACCAGAAGCTCAAAAAAACTGTGTAGCAAGACTTGCCACTCCCAATTTAATAGATGGGCTGACAATATAAATTTGACGAATATTCAAGGTTACGAGCGGCTTGTGTCATTGCTGACAGATGGCAGGTCGCCTAACAGAAACCATCCAATCAATAGAATTGATTTAGCTGCTGCCGAGTATTGGAACAGTAAAACCAAGCTACTGAAAGCGGTAGCTGAATTTTCCAAATTTCCAGGTGCAACCCAAACCATAGACGAAGTAGTCCAACTCCTACAACCCTAAAATCAACTTGACTCTAAAAATTCTATAACAAGCCAAAAGGACAAAACTAACGTCGGAGCTTGCCCCAGAATAATCAGAGTCTCCACAAGGAGGCCATCATGCCCAACTATTTTATTATCAACAAACCTTCTAACCTGATCTTGAAAGTTATTTCTCTCAAGCACAGCCCCGCCGAAACGAAGGTTGAGAAATATGTACCAGCCTCAGATAAAACTATTGCTGTCCTTGACAAATGGTTGCTTGGTAATCCCGGCTTGCTGATGGACATCGGTGATCTGATGAGCAGATCTGAATACGTAGAAGACTACATTGTCCGCACTCGCAAAGATAAGTCTCAAGTACCAGTGGCAAAGCCTCAGCGCCTTTACTACCGAGAAGAGCAGATCGAGAAGTATGCGGATCGGCTGACGACTGTATGTAATTGGATCGCTAACCACCCCGACGCCAATGAGAACGACCTTAACGAAGTGTTTGGTATGGGTGTCGTAGCTGCTAAAGCGTATTTAGCAAAGTACAGTTAATAACGTATTTACTGATCTGTAGAGCACAAAACCTTGCAACCCTACCGGTTATGCCACTTGCAACTTTTGCTGCTTTACAGCCCCCGTATTTACTGACTCAAATACCTCCGTTAACTCATATCCTAACCTGAACTGGAGAACATCGCTATGCCTGAAGAAAAAGAGCAAATCTCGTGCTGTGTATGTAGTGAGTTATTTACACCAACACGAAGCCATCAACGCAAGTGCAGCAACCTTTGTAATGCGCTCATCTACTATCGAAGGGAAAAGGTTCGCACACTTCTTTTGAAATTGCATACCCCTGCTCAATTGGCAGCACTTGAAGTGTTTGCGGAGGCTTTGACTGATGACTGACCCAGTAACCACAAGCCCCTCAGCTTTTTAGAAAGAGAAAACATTATGAAAATTAAGCTCAGTGACCAAGCTGCATCAGTGCTTCTCAATCTGTACAAGGCCAGCGGTGAGACCTGTAACCTCACGCACTTTTTGAACGTACTGATTTGCAAACAACAACAATCTCAACTCCCGTTTTTCGAGGATACTAACAATGTCAAAGAGGATCACTTGCACTCAGTGTAAGAAGCGTTTCACACCATCACGAGTAGATGCCAAGTATTGCTCTGCTGCGTGCAAGCAATCTGCTTTTAGAAAAGCACAAGATAAAATTTCGGCACTGCATACCGCTCTAACCAAAACAGGATTTCTAACATACGTTGCATACGAAGTTCGCCGTGCTGGGTCTGTTGAAATACTGCGTGGCCACACGACAGCTTCGTTTGTAGAGCTTCACACTATCTGGTCGTATTGCAATAAAGCTTCTGCCTTCAAAACAAAGGAGCGCGCTTACGAACTGAGCCACATTTTCCCAGTATGCGGAATCGCTGGAAAGATTGGCTGCCTACACCCCAGTAACCTAGTGGTACAGCGAGCAGCCTTCAACCGTAGGCACGGCAACAAATACTTCTCTGGGGGCAAGAGCATCAGCCGAGCAAGCCTGAAGCCTCGCTGGCTTGTAGACGAGAAGATGCCGAGGGCTCACATTTTCAACCTGATCTTCAATTATCTTGGTGACGACATTCTAAGATCGTTTAAAAAGCAGTGCCAGCCGAAGAAGCTTGCAAAAGTATCATTGCTGGATTGGTTCGATAAGAAGGTTTGTCTTCTTGATAAGCCGGTTGATCTTAAATCTTTGGGTGTAGATCAACTGCGTCATATTCAAGCTGAGCTGCAATCAAAGGAAGTCTTCAATCTGAAGTTCGATTCGTATTCACTTGCTAAGGTTACGTTTGATGAGATAGCCCGGCTTGCGAACTATCGCCAAGATTCAGACCTCACAGATGCACAGCGCTTTCTTTCTAATCTGCGATGGGACAGTGACTTGGATTTCTTCATAAATGAGGAGCTTTCAAAAGATGGTAACGACGCTGCTGCTTCTAAGGCATTAGAGCTTATAGAGCCTGTATTGCTTGGTAAACCGCTCCGCCTACCTGACTTGGCTTGGGAGTGCCAGCATGCACGTGAAGCCGCTGTTGCCGAGTACGAACGTCTACAGCTACAGCGCCTGGAACAACGCAATCAGATGTTATTGGAACGTCAAGAGCGTGATGCCAAAAGAGTTGCTGCGGATAGAGAATGGAGATTCAATTTTGAGCTTGAGTGTGCTGAAGAATATGAACGCATAACTGGCAACCTATCGACAACCTACATTCACGATCAACATTACCAGTTCGTTCAAGAACAAATGTGCCCTTTCTAAAGAAACTTACAGCAGCATCTACTCCAGAATATGTTACCGATAATCTGACTATCCCCTACTCTGAAACATAGACAGCACTAAGGCTCCAGAGCATTTATAGTCTATTTTCCCTGCCACACTTTCAGAGCATTTTGTAAGACTACTGGAGTATTTCCATCTAGTCACGCAGTGACAATCAAACCCTAAACCTAAGCTTTTGCTCTTCACGAAGTGCAATTAATGGGGCTTTATCGCCCTTAGAACGCCACTAACGGCAGTCACCATAAAGAAGGAAACAAAAATGCAAAACACATTCAATACAAACTATATCAAAGTCAGCACCACCGCCATCGCCCCTTCTGATTTCGAGTTGAAGACTAAAGTCTGGGAGAACGAGCAAGTCTACAAAAATACTGCAATGTCTTGTGTTCGTATCAGTGGGCCTCTGCCCGTTATGCTGAAGCAATTTCAACAACTCACCTCCGAAGGCTACACACTGAACGAGTCTCTACCAGCCTCCTCCTTAGGTGCAGTCAGTTGCTTCCTTTCAAAGCCGAAGGACCAGCAGAAAGAAGATTTGTTGCTTATCAAGGAAGAGGTAGAGCGGCAGTATTCCGAAGCCATCGCAGCTAATTTTGAAGCCCATAAGACAACTCTGATTGAGCAGGCGTTGCAAGCTGAGCATCAGAAAGCTGTGGATGCTGAGAAAGCCAAGCAAGCCAAGCTCGAAGAGAAGGTTCGCAAACAAGTAGAAGATCAGTTGCAGGAGGTGCAGCAATGAAAGCTCAGGACATCCTCTCTGCCTTTCAAACACAGCCAACGGCTGCTATCAAGACTTTAGTTAAAGGCGACTACTTCGTTGTCAGTGCCGGTGAAGTGCTTCTGACGCAACTGGATCAAAGCTCTGTCGCCTCTCTTCGAAAGAGTGGAGTTATCACCATACAAGCTGATGGCGTTGACGCAGTTGTCTATGAATATCTCAAATCTAGGGGGATAGTATCAACACGAGATATGCTGCAAGCATCGCCATCGTTCAAGAAAGAATGCTCTTAATATTGTTATAAGATAACACATTAGAAACAGGCAGACAGGAGGGGTTTCCCTCCCCTGCACTATCACAACAAACAGGCTACAGGGCTTATGTTTACTAAGCTGTAATGGCTAAGTGCTAAGCCTGATGGCTTCTCCCACGTAGTACGCGATCAATAATAACAACAAAGGTGTTAAATGTTCCGAACAATACTCTTATCAATGCAACTTGCCTGCTTGCTTGTAATTACACATCAGCTACAAAGCACATATTCACCAACCGTGGCAGACCAGACGCTTTTGTATCTTGAGAACCGTATCGGCCGTATCGAATCGAAGGTTGATGACAACGCCCGGCAAGTGACAGCGCTCAAGCATCTGAGCATGAGAGGTCAACTGTAGTTATAATGACCGTCTCTTAACCAGTCATAGCTTCAGGAGTTGGTGCTGCTCTTCAAACCGGGCTTGAACCTGCCGCCCGTGCTCCAGCGCTTGTTTAAGAGTTTTGCTAACGTATGCTCCCACGCCAGCAGTTGTCTTACGCTCATCAAGTTCAAGCTCAAATAAGGGATGATACTCGCTGCTATAGGCCACGTAAGTTTTAAGGTTTACGGTCATATGAACTAGGAGACTAGCAGACTCATAGCTGAGTTTTGGTTCGTTAGGAGTACGGGTCCGATTGGTTGCTTCGAGCATCTGCTCCACCTTAGTTTTTGCAAAGCCTTCCAGCCGATCTATAGGCGCATCGATCACCAAGAATTCATTACCAGTCTCAGTCTCAGTCACGCTCAATCGCATTTTTAAAGATTCGCTATATATCTTCCCAAGCCGAACCGCACCGTTCGTTGTGCTAAGCAGGTTATCGTTTTCACGCTGCTCGATCAGACCCGGCACGGTCATGATGGCAGCAGCCAACACGATAGAAACTCCAACAATCGTGGCAGAGGACTTGGAAGACATTTTTATTCCTTTCGTTTTGATTTTACCCGAGTCCACAGGACACTAACCTAGTAGCGTCTACCTAGGTTGGGTGAGGTCTTGTAGAGCCTTTACGTTCTGGTGTAAGACTTTTCGATTGAGCGACCGAGCGTAGGTTTCAAGGTCACGTTGATACTCAAAGGATTCTCCACGCAGCATGTTTTGAATATTGCATAACAAGGTGACTTGCAGTGCTGGGTTCTCCAAGGTCATCTTTGTCAATTCCAGCCGCTCGACTTCCTTTACGACGCTGTCCAGGTGGTTGCTGATCTCGCTCTTTACATCCTGCCGCTGTGCATACTCGTATAGTTTCACAAGCGTTAGGTCGGGTGTTTGTCCTATCTGGTATACAGCCATGTCACCAACCAGACGGCTAACCATCGAATCCCCTGTCCCCGAGACAGCCATCAGCACATCCTCCATAAAAACCAACGCGCCCGAACGCCGATCCTCGAAGCGAAATCTGTCATCCTCACAGGCTCCTTTCTCTTCGAGCCATTTCATCTGCTCCTCCAGGCTCATTTCATCGGCAAACGCTGGCAAGCCAACACTCAGGAGAATAACTAAGCCTAGTCGGAGCATGGCGGGTCCCTTGGTTTATATTGCCATCATCCTAACATCAGTATGGGTAGCCGCTGCGCTGATACGATGGTGTCAGAAACGGTCGTTTACGAACCTAGCGGCAATCAGAATTTTTAAGGTGTCATAAAATAGGTATTGACATTCTGACACCATGAATTATTATGAGTCTACGTTTTTGACACCCTAAGGATTTCACCATGTCCCGCACCTTCGCTTACTGCCGCGTCAGCACCACCGGACAGGTAACAGAAAACCAAGTGCAAGAGATTCGTAGTGCAGGCTTCGATATTCAGCCCCAACGCATCATTGAAGAACAGGTGTCTGGTTCTGTGCCTGCCAATGAGCGTAAAGGCTTTCAGAAGCTTCTAGAACGCATGGAAGCGTCTGACGTGCTGGTTGTCACCAAGCTCGACCGTCTCGGCCGTAATGCGATGGACGTTCGCTCTACCGTTGAGTTGTTGGCTTCGACGGGTGTCCGTGTTCACTGCCTCGCCTTGGGTGGCGTAGACCTCACCAGCCCAGCCGGAAAGATGACAATGAGCGTTATCGCCTCGGTTGCTGAGTTTGAGCGCGATCTACTTATTGAGCGTACACAAGCAGGCTTGAGCAGAGCGAAGTCTGAAGGCAAGACTTTGGGTCGCCCTGCCGCTGCATCCGCTGACAAAGTACAGGCTCTGAAGGTTGCTGGGTTCTCACAAACAGCAGCAGCCAAGGAGTTAGAGTGCAGCTTGAGCACAGTTAAACGTTTGTGGAATGTCGCGGCGTAACCGACTACCAGCCACACAACAGCCCTGCCTAATGCGGGGCTTCTTTATGCCTGCCAAACACCTCTCAAACGCAGCCGCAAACCCCTATAACAGTGCTCAAACAGCACCATAGAACGACGTTCTCTATGATGTCCGCACTCCCCCACAGGTAAGCCAATCAGCAGCCTACAGCACGCATAGCAGCAGATATTTCTATAAAGGAAATGATCATATTCTGATCAACAACGGGCCGCCTTAACAAAGCTGCTACCTCGCTGATAAATCTGGTTGGGAACATGGCTACCACGCGAGCGTAGGTGTCGATATCCTTCTGCCATCATCGGAGAAGGAGTATCACGGATGGGTTGGATATTTTGGGGAGGAGTGCTTTTGATTATTGCCGTTGGCACTCCATATTTTCATATCGTGCCGGGTATTCGACGCGCCAAGCTACGGAAGCTTGCTGCTGGATTGTCTGCAATTGGTGGCACACCAAGCGGCTCGTTCCCCCGGCACCTTTTGAACGACCAGCAATATTTCGCAGCCCGCCGAGACTTTGACCTAGACGTCATGACCCAGCTGGTTTGCAACTCGCTGGCACCTCACAAAGAAGTGTTAGCTAGGAAGAAGAACCAGACGCTCTTCGCTGATGACTACGGCAACCTTCGCAAAGATGCTTGGCTAAAGGAGCTGCGATATTTTGTTCGTTCAGTGCTGTTCCCACTCGACACGTCTGGCCTGGGACCGGCAGAAACTGATTTTCTCGGCTGCCCGATTTTCAATATCTATTCCGATACTTCAAAGAAAGAGATTGTCCAGCACTGGGTGCAGGTTTTAGATCAGGAAATTGAGGCGGAAGAACGACACACCTATCTCCAATTCCAGCATTCGATGTCGGGCCATGAGTACGAGGAATATGTTGCTGATCTGATTAGGCAGCTCGGGTGGGACGCAAAAGTAACCTCTGGTTCTGGCGACCATGGGGCAGATGTCATTGCTGAGCATGATGGCTCAAGGGTGGCGGTTCAGTGCAAATTCTATCGGTCAACAGTGGGCAACAAGAGCGTTCAAGAAGCCTTTTCAGCCATGAGCTTCTATGACTGCGATCATGCTTGTGTGATAACTAATTCCACATTCACACCGGCTGCAAGGAAAGCAGCATCCAAGCTGGGGGTCGCATTGCTGCACCATGACGATCTAGCTTCGTACTTCCTCGATTGAGTAGCTGTCCCGATACCACCCTTGCCCCCTGTGTTGGAGGGGGCCCCAAATCAAAGGCCCGGAATCCTCAATCCCTTCTTTAGGTTCTTCACCTCCGCTTGCCAACAACCATCGTCCACGGCTGCCTGTATTGCTTTGACCAACTCGTCCTTTGCCTCCTCTGACTGCCGTTGATTAATCGGCATTTCCAGCGCAGCCCACCAACGGAAAGCTTTTTCTGCTACGAGCGTACGTGCTTTCGTCATCTGGCCATTCTGCATAGCTGACTCCGCTAGTGGCGAGCATGTGGAAAACATGCCTGACCCACTTGAGGATAGTCGAGCCAGATTAAGCTGTTTAGCTATTTCCCTTTGATGCGGGTCGTCGGGACCTGTTGTTTCACGTCAGAAAACGTAACGGACCTGACCACGATCCCAGTAGCGGACGACAGGGGGCGGCGTATCTTCAGCCATACGCTGAGGGTGGGCTGTAATGAGGGCTTGGGCTTGTGGGACGATGACAACCGGGTGACTTTCGTTAGCTGTAGCGCTGACGGTCAGGCCGAATATGACAAACGCTGATTTGATCTTTGGCATCTGAAATCCTTTTCAGAAAATGGTGGTGAGACGTGTAGCGTAGCGCCACTACCGGGAGATGCAAGCCTGTCTGTTGAGGTCAGAGAACGGCGTCACGCTCCCCTATCTAACATCACCGTCTGCCCGCTTCGTCAGGTACAGCAGCCGCTCCAGCTCGCTTTTCGGGTGTAGCTTGATCTTGGGAATCAGATCGTATATCTCGCTCAACACTTGGGGAATTACGAGCCTTTCTTCACCAGACCAAGTAACACGATAGCCAAGCACCTCGTTCTGTTTACGCTTCGGACCAAGGTAGAAAAATGGAAAAACATCGTTCGATGCCTTGATTAGGCCATCTTGGTAAACGGTGATCGTATAGCCTACGCTTTTAAGCATCGCATTCAGCCGAACGGGATCGTCTTCGGCAATCTCGGTTTCTGTATAGGCTGATTCCCAACCTGGCATCGTCTGTTCGTCGGTGCGCTCTAATAGCAATAGTTCGTCTTGTAGCGCCTTCCGCTGTGCTTTTAGGTTTTTGAGCTTGTCCGACAGCTCGGCCATATCATCAAGATCGTCTAGTAGAGCCACAATCTTTTGCACCCGCAGAGAAATGCTATCAATCTCTGCCTCCAGCTCTAGGCGTCGTTTGTCCGCAACAGTGAGCTGTTGGCGCTGCATGGCTTCAGCAAGGGCAATATGCGAGGTCTGTAAACGTACATATTCCAGCACGTTGCGGGGGATCGTTTTGGTATTGGTGCAACCGTTGTCTTTGAGCCGTTGACGCGTGAGGCACCGCATGCTGTGAGGCTCGCCGCCTTTGCTCTGCATGATGTAGTTCCCGCCACACACTCCGCATTTCACCAGCCCAACAAGAAGATGTTTGGTTGTCTTTGTGCGCGGTCCGGTTGTTGCCTCTCGCTGCCTTTTCTGAGCTTGTAGGAACAATTCTCGGCTCACTACAGGTGGGTATACATTCGGTATCTCGTCCCAAAAACCAATAGCGGTTTTATTGCGTAGCCACCCTTCCACCGTTGGGCCTGAACAAGTTTTGAATGCCTCAACGCCTGACGCTCTCAGCCGGTTTGCAATCGAAATCTTACCCACACCCGAAACGTACAATTCGAACGCCTGCACGATGTACGGTGCAATATCCTCTCTGAGCTTGCCATCTGTAGTGAGCCACACCGGGCCAAGTCTCTTAACACCTTCACCGAGCCTCGCCTTTTGTTTGCGAGCCTGATAGCTCAACTTAGTGCGTTCTGATAGCAACTTGCTGTAGCCGTGTGCCGCCTGAATTTTAGCAACGAGCAAATATATCTGCGGCCCGTTCAAGCTCTCCCGCGAGTAGACGTTCCCATCGTCCAGCGTGATAACTGAAACATCTGCACGAAGGATCGGGTTCAGGAAATGTAGGGCATCAACAGTTTCAAGTCGTCCTGTGCGGTCTAGAGCCTCTACAAGCACAGCATCACCGGGCTTGATTGCCCCAGCCTCAACAGCCGCCAGGAGCTTTGCCCATCCTCCACCTTCTGCAGCGTGTTGACCATGAAAGCCACTGCGCCCAAGGTCTTCGAAAGTTAGATCTGACAGCGAGTAGTCTGGGTGCGCCTCAAGCCAGCGGGCTATCATTTCGCCCTGCCGCTGCTTGCTATTGCTACTCACCTGCTTAGGGGAAGAAAACCTAATGTACCCGATTGCCTTGGGCATGCTGCTACCCGTTCCGTGCGAAAGTGGGATACCAATATAGCAAGAACGTGCGACCAGGGGTTGATGGGCATGAAAGTCGGCGGCAAACGCAGGCTTTTCGTCCCCGCCCACCTCGCCTATGGCGAACGGCAGGTAGGCGAACACATCGCGCCGAACTCGAACCTGCTGTTCGAGATCGAGCTGTTGGAAGTGCTGACCCGTGACGACTGAGCACAGCTGCTCACTGCAGGGTCGAACAGAGAACAGCCTGTTCCGCAGCCGCTCCACAAGCAGACGCTACTCGCACCGATGACGGCTGCAGCCAGCGCAACAGCCGTCATACGCTTCAGGCGTGGGCGGGCTGGCCGCTAGCCGCGGTCGTCGATGAGGCGCTGCCCATCGAATCGCTCACCACGTCACCCAGCATGTCGGCGGTGATGGCGCACAGCGTCCAGCCCAGGTGGCCATGACCGGTGTTGTAGAACACACAGGGTGAACTGCCGCGGCCGACCTTGGGCATCATGTTCGGCATCATCGGTCGAAGGCCGGCCCAGGGGACCACACTCTGGGTACTGACCCCTGGGAAGCACTCGGCTACCCACTCCACCAGCGGACGGATCCGATCCGCGCGAATGTCACGGTTATAGCCGTTGAACTCGGCGGTGCCGGCTACCCGCAGGCGGCTGTCGCCCAGGCGACTGGTGACCAGCTTGGTTTCGTCATCCAGCAAGCTAACGGTAGGCGCCGAGGCGCGGCTGATCTCGTCGTTGAGGTTCACCGTGATCGAATAGCCCTTGACCGGGTAAATGTTCACCCGATCGCCGAGTTGCGCAGCCAGCGCGCGGCTGGCGGTTCCGGCGCATACCACCACGCCATCGAAGATTTCGGTTTCGTCTCCACCCGGTGTAGCGAGCGTCACCCTTGCTTGGCTGCCGTTAGTCGACACGCCTTTCACTTCCTGACCGTAACGGCATTCGACACCCAAGCGTATGGCCGCCGCTGCGAGGCCGTTGGTGAACATGTGAATGTCGCCAGTGGAATCGCACTCGGTGTAATAGCCACCGTAGTATTTCCCTGCCAGCGTCGGCTCGATAGCCCGCATCTCGTCGGGTGTCACGCTACGCCGCGGTAGCCCGCCTTGCGCCAATAAGCTGGATACCTGGCCGGCATGATCGTAGCCAACCTTGTCACGGTAGATGTGCAGGATGCCGGCCTTTTTCAGGTCGAAATCGATGCCCTCTTCCTCAGCCCAGGCGAACAGGTGCTCGCGAGCGGCAATAGCCATGCGAGCCGTTTCGATGGTGTTCTGGCGGTATTGCGGAATAGAGCCGATGAACTCGGCGAACCAGGACAGCTTGTGCCAGCTCGGTTTGGGGTTGACCAGCAGAGGCGCGTCGCTCTTGAGCATCCACTTGATGCCCTTTAGGATGGTTGACCAGTGATTCCAGACCTCGGCGTTGGAGGCGGACAATTGGCCGCCGTTGGCGAACGAGGTTTCCATCGCCGCGTAGCGATGCTTTTCCAACAGCGTGACGGCGAAACCGCGCTTGGCCAGCGCGTAGGCCGTAGTGATGCCGGTGATACCGCCACCAATGACAGCGATCGTTTTCATGCTTACAGCTCCAGAACGTCAAGGGGTCAGAGCCCGTCCACACTATGCGGATCAGGCGCCCCCTCTGTTCTGGACCTGAGAGTTTCACGAGCACCGCTCGCTTGCTCCTTCGGTGCGACGGGCGACGATGGCCCGACGGCTCTTCAGAGTTCACCCGTGATAACGGTCCTTTTGCCTGAGAGTTTCCGGGGCGGTTGCTCCTTCGGCGCTGCACACGGCTAAACCGTTGCAGTCTCTCCCGATATCACTTCAATGCCATGAACACGTGCTCACGGCAGTCTTGTCACTAGCACAATGCGCGCCACTCAGCACTGGTACGCCACGGCTGCAGCCAGCCCTATGCCAGGACTGGATACTGCACCGCCACAGCTCAATGTCCATGCGAGTCGCAAGCGGATGCTCTTTTCTAGCGCAGTAGCGAGACAGAAGCTAGCCCTACCCCAACATCGCCTAACCTCAACCGCCGACTACGGCGATCAACCGACGCAGGTCGACTGGCTTGGTCATATGAATATCGAAGCCTGCGGCTAGAGCCTGCTCGCGATCGCTAGGCTGGCCCCACCCGGTGATGGCGATCAATCGCACACTGGCGCCGCCTGGATGAGCACGGATCGCCCGCGCCACTTCGTCACCCCGCTGGCCGGGCATGCCAATGTCCAGCACAACCACCTCCGGTTTGAGCTGCAGGTAACGCTCGAAGGCTTCGATGCCATCAAACGCCAGGTGCACCTCGTGCCCTTCCAGCCGCAAGATCTCGGCCATGGTCTCGGCAATGTCCCGGTTGTCGTCCGCGACAAGAACGAGCCTTTTGTTCAGGGTGATGCTTTCGCTGACGTCATCGTCCGTGCCTATGCTACTGGCAGGCAGCACCGGCAGGGTCAGGATGAACTCCGAGCCGTGACCCAGCCCTTCGCTGCGCACCCGAAGGTCTGCTCCGTGCAGCTTCGCCAAGCCTTTGGCCAATGCCAAGCCGATGCCGAGGCCGGAGTTGATGTGCGATCCGGCGACGGGCACCTGAGCGAACCGTTCGAATATCAACCTGAGATTTTCACGCGCAATACCCACCCCGTTATCAATGACCGAGACCTTGGCGGTTTCGCCGTCCCGAGCTGCCGTGATGCGAATGCAACCACCATTGGGGGTGAATTTCGCGGCATTGTTGAGCAGGTTGGTCAGAATCTGCTCGAGACGAAGCGGATCGGCGTCGAGCAGGATGGGCGTGGCCGGCAGCGTCACTATCAGCTCATGTTGCTTCGCCTCAATCTTCTCCCTGGCAGTCTCGACAGCCGCCTCGATGACATTCCGCAGATCCAGCTGCTCCTTTCGCAGAGCCAGCTTGCCGAGCGTGATACGGGAAATGTCGAACAGGTCGTCGAGCAGCAGCGCCATGTGCCGTACCTGGCGTTCGATGATCTGCTGGCTGCGGATCTTTTGCGCATCGCTTGCCGCTGCTGAGCCGAAAATCCCGGCAGCCAGGCGAATCGGCGCCAGTGGGTTGCGCAGCTCATGGGCCAAGGTCGCAAGGAATTCATCCTTGCGCTGCGCAGATTCACGGATCTCCTGCTCATGCTGCTTGGCCTGGGATACGTCAGCGAACCACACGGCCAGGCGCTGATCGAACGGCGTCGCGATCACCCGCACCCAGCGCTCGTTATCGAACGCCGTGCTACGGAGTTCCAGATCGCACGGTTGCTGAAACCGTGCCACCTCCAGCAAGGTTTCCAAGGCTTGCGGATTCGCAGCATCACCAAGCACCTCGCGTAGCCGCCGCCCAGTCAGTTCGGCGACTGTTCCGCGCAAGCTGGTCGCGCCAGTGAGGTTGATGAAGTCGAAGCGGAAATCATCCACCTCGCCCGCCGGGTTCCGCTGGGGATAAAGGATTGCAAAGGGCACGGTGGAGGAGTTGAGCGCTACCTGCAGGCGCTGCTCGAACATGCCTGCCTTGGTCTGCGCCCGCGCCCGGTCAATGAACACAGCGGCGATCCCGGCCGCGAGATCGGCCAGGCGAATCTCCCGTGCGGTGGGTAGCCGAGGAGCTGGGCCGTGCACCGTGATCGTTCCGAGCACACTGTTGTCGCTGTGCCGAATGGGTGTGCTGTGCACCGAGCGGAAGCCTTCGCTGCGCGAAATGGCTACCAGATCGCCGAAGCGTGGCTCGGTCTCGGTACTGGCCAGGGTCACGCGCGTCCCGTCCTTTACCGCCATGCCACAGGGACTTGAGCCGGGCTCAAGGTTATCCATGAATGTCAGCGAGTCATCAGAAAACCCCGTCGAAGCATGGATGCGCAGCGGCGACGAGCCATCGCTGAGCATCACCAGCCCGTGCGAGGCACCGTGAAGAGTGCAAAGCACATCGAGAATGGCCTGCAACTGATCATCGAGCGCGGGCATCTGCAGCAGGCGATTACTCAGGTCCTGTAGCAGCTCCAGGTCGCTGACCTGCTGCGTCAGATCCTGCTGCGCCAGCTCCAGCCGCGAAAGCATGTTGTCACGCTCGGCCTCGCTCGACAGACGCGCCTGCGCAGCGCTTTCCAGCGCGCGCCCGACTTCGCGGATTTCTTCGATCTCGCTCTTGGGCGCCTGAAATGCCTGCCCCTGGCCGATAGCCTGAGCCGCGCGCCGCAAGTGCCTCATCGGGACGTTGATTCGCCGAGTTGCGAACAGTGCCGCGGCCACCGCAAACACCAGCGACAGCAGAAGTCCGCCACCGTAAAGCGTGTAGGCCCGCGTCGCCCCGGCTTCGACAGCCTCGGTGGGCACCCCCGTCGCCACCACCCAGCCGGACGGCTGCAATCTCACGAACGAGGTATAGACCGAATTGCCTTCCATGGTCGTAGAGAGGCCGATGCCCTCTTCGCTTGAATTATCCTGCAGCATGGCCGCGAGCGTAGCCGAAGCCGGCATGCCCAGCGTCTGCTCGTGATGCAGCGATCGTGCGATACGCGTTCCGTTGGAATCCAGCACGGTGTTGACCCAACCGGTCGGCAGCCTCCGGTTTGCAATCACATCAGCCACAGCCTGCGGCTTGAGCACGGCGGTCAATACATACTGAACCACATCGCCTTGCTGGACCGGCACTCGCAGAGGGACACCCCAGATACCGCCGGGTCCCCGGCTCATGCTCCCGACCTGCGGTTTGCCCGTTCGAATCAGCTCGGTAAAGCTGCGCGGCTCGGCCATAGTTTTGGAAGCTGGAGGATTGTGCAGCGATACACGCCTTAGCACCTCGCCTTCCGGACTCAGGATCAGCAAGGCATACCAGCTGGGGACCGAGGGCAACACGCGGCGAACCATATCGGCAAAGCCATCAATATCGCCGTTATCCAGTAAGGGCGACTGCGACAGTGCCTGGAGCACATTGAGCGACCGGCTCAGCTCTACTTCCACGGCGGTCGCGGCAAGGCGTGTCGCTTCAAGGCTGCGCTGCTTGGCCAGTTCTGTCTGTTCGGAGACGATCGAGAGCATACCCAGCCCTGCGACCAAGGCCAGCGGCAGGATTCCCGCCAATGCGATGGTCAACAGACGGCTGCGCAACGGTACCGACCGTCCCGATTTGGCTCCCGGTGCGTGATTCAAAATATCGTGTCCTTTGACGCCCAGACGGATCAGCCGCGAAATATTCTGCCGAAACGGGTACAGCGTGGCGCGCAGCGCGCTAGCTTAAGCGATCGGTAGATGGCGCGCATTGAATTGGAATGCCCGGGTGCCAAACAGGTTCCATCTACCCCCTGGGCGTGCGCTGTCATGCAGTACCCCAGCCGGAGTGCCCGGCGTCATTCGTCTCGGATGCAGGTCAGCAATGCATTCAATGTTGAATCACCGTATTCGCCGCTCATCGTGAGCGCTCGGCGCCCTTCCGGCGCGATGATGGTGATCGGCGTGCTATCCAGGCCAGGCGAGGCTTCGGTTTCTCCGGGATGGAGCTGGCACGCTACTTTGAAGCGCTCGTGATTGGTGATCAGAACCTGAACCAACCCGGACTCGATTCCGGGACCGGGATCTGTCTCCAGCTCACTGACCTCAACATCGACACGCAAGTCATTCAGCTGACGTTCAAGATGCAGCGGCTCGGCCATGGCCACCGCAGGTACTAGCAATAATCCCAGCGTCAGGGACGGATTCATGGAAACCTCCAGAGCGTGTTTCAAACCATATGGAGCCACTACCGGGCCGGGGAGTTCGCGACCAACGCCGCGAAGCCTGGCCTTGCCCTCCCTGATATCCCTCTTTAACGCAAGAAGGCCCGCACATGGCGGACCTTCTGGTCTTGCTTGATGACCGCTTACTTGGGCAGCTTGAAGGTGATGAAGCTCGCTCGACCTTCACGAAGTACCCGCATCGAAACAGAGCGGTTCTTCGGCAGATCCTTGACCACCTTGGTGAACTGCTTGACCGAATCGATCGCTTCGTTGTTCAGGTGAGTAATGACGTCACCTGGGCGCAGGCCGATCATCGCTGCCGGGCCCTGGCTGATGTCGCGGATCACCACGCCGCCGGAGATCTCCAGCGCCTGACGCTGCGCATCGGTCAGTTCGGCTACCGAAACGCCGAGGCGATTGGCGCTCTGCGTGTTAGCGCCCGAGCCATCGGCCGAAGCGACGACGTCACCGTCTTCCGGCAGCGCGCCAATTTCGATGTTCAGCGTCTGACGCTTGCCATCACGCACCACTTCCAGCTTGGCCTTGCTACCCGGCTTCATTGCGCCAACCAAATGTGGCAGGTCGCCAGACATGTCGATCGAGTTGCCATTGACGCTAAGAATCACGTCGCCAACTTTCAGACCACCCTTGGCTGCCGGACCGCCATCCATCACCTGTGCAACGAGCGCACCAGCGGGACGATCGAGCCCGAACGACTCGGCCAGGTCCTTGTTCACTTCCTGGATGACTACGCCAAGCCAACCGCGGCTGACCTTGCCGTCTTCACGCAGCTGGTTGGCCACGTCCATGGCAACGTCAATCGGGATGGCAAACGACAGCCCCATGAAACCACCGGAGCGGGTAAAGATCTGCGAGTTGATGCCTACGACTTCGCCTTCAAGGTTGAACAGCGGGCCGCCGGAGTTACCTGGGTTGATTGCCACGTCGGTCTGGATGAAAGGCACGTAGCTCTCGTTCGGCAGGCTGCGACCTTTGGCGCTGACCACGCCTGCAGTCACCGTATGGTCGAAACCGAAGGGCGAGCCAATCGCGACCACCCACTCCCCTGCTTTCAACTCTTCGGAGCTGCCAATCTTGACGGTCGGCAGGCCGTCACCTTCGATTTTCAGCAAGGCCACGTCGCTGCGCGGGTCAGCACCCACCAGCTTGGCTTGCATCTCGCTGCGATCCGGCAGGCGCACCATGATCTCGTCCGCGTCGGCAACAACGTGGTTGTTGGTCAGAACATAGCCGTCTTCGGAAATGATGAAGCCCGAACCCAGCGACTGAGCTTCACGGCGACGCTCGGGTTGCTGAGGCATTCCACGTTCGAAAAACTCGCGGAACATAGGCGGGATGCCCTCAAGATCAGGCATTTGTGCCTGCGCGTTGCCGCGCATCGGTTGTTTCTGCTTGGTGCTGATGTTCACCACCGCGGGCGAAGCATCCTCCACCAGAGGTGTGAAGTCCGGCAGGTCAGCGTGGGCCATGAGCGTCTGTCCAAACAGCGCTACGCCGGCCACGGCAGCCAGGAAGTTTCTACGAAGAATCATAGTGACGGGTCTCTCCACGATGAAAAAATGGGGTTGAAAACGACCGGTCTCGCGCCACAGCCGATCCTGGTCAAAAAAAGCAGCGGGTTGCCGCATGCACAATGGCTGACTCTAAGCTGACAGCCGGGTTGCGGCAAACCCACCCAAAGGAGCTGGCTGTTCCGTCAGCCTGAAACAGACTGTACGCGTAAGACAGTCAGCTTGGTGTGTAGCGGGCGTAAAGGAAAAGTAAGGTTTTACAAACAGCGTCCACCGGAGCCATCACGCCTATGGTCGCTGACCCTGCTAGCCCGAAACGTCGAGCAGCCCTATCTCCTGTGCTGCCTGGCGTACCCGTTGATAGTCATCTGGCAACGACAGCCCTGCCTCCGCGCGTTTGAGCGCCGAATGGGCGTGATGGTTCGCTGCAAGTGTGATAGCCGCGTCGCCAAGGCGCCCGAGCGATGCCAATGCCTGCTGCAATCGAATGCCCACCTCGACCACCGCCGCACCGTCACGCGCAATGGGCGTGAAGAAATCGTCGAGCATGTCCGCTACGCTCAGTCCCGGCGCAAATACCCGGTCGAACTTAGGGTCTTCCGGCGGGGTCGGCCTGGACAGGTGCGACAGTACGCGAACGCCTCGGCCAATCACATCGACTGCGGTGCCCTGGTCGTTCATGGCAGGCGACAGCGCACGCGAGGCGACCTCTGCCATGACGATAATGCCGTAGCGTGGATCTCGGTCGAAGGTTCGCTGTGAGCCGACGACGAAGGCATCGCATAGCGCGCGGTCACATTCTTTATCGATCCCCACCGACCAGGCGATCGGCTGCGACGGCTCCACGAAGATCCCAGGAAGTGCACAAACATAGACTGCACAGCCTTCCTTCTTGGTCAGTTCGCCCAAGGCGGGCATGTCGATGTGCTGAACGAAGCCGATCTTGTCCGAGAACAACGGACGCGCGCCCGGCAATACTTTCGGATCGACGTCCAGCGGACGACCGCCCAGAAATGGTTGCTCCATCCGCTGGCACAGCGCCTGGGTAGCAGCCTTCTCGACACGGGCCGTTGTTTCGGCGACTCGGCCGAGCCCGGACAACTGATCGATCCAGCGCAACAGCGCGTAGAGCACCAGGATGACCACGATAATCGTCGCCGCGAACAGCACCACGCGGCCATTTTCGCCGTATAGCCCGGTACTCAACGCGATAATGCCAACCAGACTGAAAATGAATGAACCAATAAAAGTGGAGAGGGTGTTCTGCGTGGTGGGGTCTTCTACCAGCAGAGAAGTGGCACGTGGCGTGACATTGTTCGTTGCGGAGCCATATGCCGCCACCATGATGCTCAGGGAAAAGGTGGTGACCGCGAGCATGCTGGACGCCAGGACACCGAGAATGTTGTCGACGGCATCGGAACCGATCTTCGTTGACAGGTCATCCGGAATGTAGGGAGCCACCACCAGCGCCACCAGCGCAGTGGCTATTCCCAGGACCGAATACAGGCTGGCTCTAAACCAGGGCCGCTTGCTGATGCGGATGAGAAACCACTTCCAACGCTCGACCATGTCTTGCTCGCAATCCGTCCGTTTCAGTACAGACAAGCGCGCTGAAGGACCGTTGCGCAGGTTCGCCGGTTTCTTCACGCCGTCTCGTTCACCAGTGCTTAGCGGGCCAGTGCCTCTACCGCTGCTGGCAGGTCACGCATGTCATTGATCACGGCGGCCACGCCCAACTCCCGCAGCGCCTGATCATGCCCGGCGGGGATGTGGCTGGCACCGGTAAAGCCGATTACCTGCATCCCGGCTGTTCGCGCGGCCAGCACGCCGGTAGGGCTATCTTCGACGACCAGACAATGGCCAGGCGCGACGCCCATGCGTTCGGCCGCCAGGAGATAGACGTCGGGCGCCGGTTTGGGTGAGCGGACCATTTCAGCGCAGAAGATGTTGCCGGCCACCCGCTCGACCAGGCCCGCACGCTGCAACGATGATTGAACGTTATGCAAACGGCTGTTCGAAGCTACTGCCAGCGGCAGCTTGATCGCCAGCAGCGCCTCGCGCACGCCGGGAATTGCCTGGACTTCTTCCGCCACGACCTTCTCGCTCTGCCGACGCAGATCGGCATCGAAGGTTTTCGGCATGGCCAGGCCGAAGCGCTTTTCGATCAGATCGATGATGCTCGGGACGGTCAGACCGAACGTGCCCTCCAAAGCGGCGTGCAGTTGCTCGGCCGGAACATGCAGGCTCAACGCCTCGAACAGCACGCGGTGGCTGATGATTTCGCTGTCGACGATGACACCGTCACAGTCGCTGATCAGCAAGTCGATAGAGGCCATCGAATCTCCCGTGATTGATGCGCAGAAAGGCGCGGCGACTCCGGTTTGGAGACTGCGGCTTGGACTGCACCGGCAGCGTTGAGTTTAGCCTGCAACATTAACGCGACCGTTCAACCACGCCGCCTCAGCGAATGCCCAACATCCGGTCTGCGGACCAATGCCCGGCACCGCGTCCGATAACAAGCAGCATCAGCCCGATCCAGGTCAGGTGCGTGGGCCAGGCGTCGGGGTATACGAAGACCTGGATCACCAGTGTCATGCCCAGCAGGGCCAACACTGATAGCCGCGTAAAGAGCCCGATCACCAGCAGAAGCGGAAACAGATGCTCGGCATAAGTGGCCAGATGCGCAGCCAGCTGAGGCGACAACAGCGGAAGCGTGTACTCGGTTTCGAACAGGTTGAAGGTGCTGGGTTTGATCGTGAGAAATCCGCTGACCTTGGTTCGCCCCGAATAGAAAAACACCGCGGCGATGGCCAAACGCGCCACCAGGCTCAACATCGAGTCGCTGACGTGGTGCTGCAGCCATAATGCGAGTCGATTCCAGTGCTGCAAGGGGCTCGATGTCGGGCTGGCTGGGTTCCTGTGCAAGGTGTGCATGTCGGTTACTCCTGTGGGTGATCACTCGGCGGCGAAGACATGGGCGGCAAACAGACCCGCCAGCAACGCATTGAAATCCAGCGCCGGCTGGGCCTCGAGCGCGAGATCCGATGCGCTGGCAAGGGTATGGCCATCGGCGCAGGCGTCGAGAAAGGCGCAACCGCCAAGACTCAACGGCTGCCAGACGACCCGGTTGTCTCGTCTGCAGAGCAATGTGCCCTCGCCCTGCCAGAGCAGCGGATCGGGCAGCTCGGCGCCTTCGCGGTTGCAACGCCACAGGGTGAAGGCCGGCATACCGGACCAGTGCCAGTGCGCCGCTGCGCTGGGTCGCAGACGCAGTTCGGCGAGTTGCGGCGGCGCCATCGAACTCAGCGTATGCAATTCAAGGTGGGGGTGTTCCGGAGCGGCAAAGGCTAAAAGCCACAGCTGATCGAGGCGCGCGACCTCGGCGAGGTAAGGCAAGTCGCGGGCAGGTTCGAACCGTTCAAGAAAGTCTGCAAAGCGCTCGCCATAGCGAACCAACTGCGGTTGGGTCGGAGGGCACTGCTGTGCAAACACGCGCGCTGCCGCACTCATCCACTCGGCACCCACCAGCCGCTCGACCGTCGGGAAGTTCGCCCGCAGCGCATCGACGCACCCCTTCAGCACGGTGTTGCGGTAGACCGCGAACCCTGGTTGCGCCGCCAGCCTCGCCAGCCAATCAGTGGGGGGATTGGCAGCAGAAGGACCAGGGCCCATGGGTTCGTCGGCCCATAGCGCTTCAGCCAAGCAATCCTGGAATTCAGCGAGCGTGAGCGTCATGTCGCCCCCTTTTCTCAAGCAGCCGCTGCGCATGGTCGCGCTCGATCAGCAGCTCGGCGAAGGTTGGCAGCTGGTCATCACGTTCGATCAATGTGGGTCGTGTGCCGATACGCTCGATCAATCGGTCATAAAGCGACCAGACGGCGGCCGCTATCGGCGCGTCGTGCGAATCGATCAACAGCCCTGAATGCGCGGAGCTGTCCTGCCTATGCCCGGCCAGATGCACCTCCAGTACAGCTTCAGCAGGAAAACGATCGATATATGCAGCAGCATCGAAGCCGAGATTGTGAGCGCTGACGTGTACGTTATTGACGTCCAGCAAAAGGCCGCAGCCGCTGCGACGGGCCAGCTCAGCCAGAAACTCGATTTCATCCCACTCATGCCCCTCGAGGCGCAGGTAGTGGCTGGGGTTTTCCACTGCGATCTGCCGACCCAGCACCTCCTGGGTGCGCTGGATGTTATCGACGATTCGAGCCAGAGCCGCCTCGGTTCGCGGAAAAGGCAACAGGTCGGGGTTGTACTGACCTCGCCAGGCAGACCAGGCCAGGTGTTCGGAAACCAGTGCCGGCCGAACCCGCTCAATCAATGACCTGAGGCCTTGCAGATGGGATTCGTCCGGCGGGCAATCGGCAGCCAGTGACAGCGATACGCCATGCAACGAAAGCGGATGACGCTCGCCAATGGCGTCCAGCCAGGCCAGACGGGGGCCGCCGCCGAGCATGTAGTTTTCCGGGTGCACTTCGAACCAGAGGCCCGGCGCGGCACAGTCGTACGCCGGCTCGTAATGCTCGGGCTTCAAGCCGAGACCAGCTCCCAGAACTGACATGCTCATGCGGCGGCTCCTGTCAGGACTCGATCGGCGTCAGCGAGCCCATGCCTTCGGGCGTCTTGATTTCAGTGCAAGTACCGGCCGGTACTTTTTTCCAGGCATTGCCCTGGTAATCCACTTTCGAGGTGCCGGCGCAGCTGGTGCCGGCACCAGCTTTGCAATCGTTTTGGCCGGCGAGCGCGACGCCGTAGCATTTCTCCATGGCGCCTTCGGTTTTTTCAGCAGCCGTGGCGCCGGCGGCGATGGATGCAAGGGCAACGGCTGCTGCAGCAAGGGCGAGATTATTCATTTGATGTTTCTCCAGGCTGTGTGGCTGACAGTGGTTTACTGGCAGCTCGACCAGTAATTCGCCCTGTTCGGTCGCTCGGTTACAGCGGGAGCAAGAAATATATTTTTGAGATTTCTTCCATCTCGTCCTACCGTAGCGGCGCGCCGCCACCCTGCCGTGGGTTGGATGCAAGGGACGCACAGCATCGATTTTTTCCTTCCGTGTAACCAGAGCGACCGATGCAACGAACTACCAGTCATGAGGCGCTCAAGGCACGCGAAGCCCACCTGAAACAGCTGTTACTGCTGGGGCTGGACGGCGACGATGAGGCCTATCGGCAATTCTTGACGCTGCTCGGCGCGCATCTGCGCAGCTTCCTCAGGCGCCGACTGCAATCGCCCGAGGTCGAAGACCTGTTGCAGGAAGCCCTGCTGGCGGTGCACAACGCGCGGCATACCTATCGCCGCGAGCAACCGGTGACCGCCTGGGTACAGGCGATAGCGCGTTACAAACTGATGGACCATTTTCGAGCCCATGCAAGGCACGATGCCTTGAACGATTCATTGAGCGACCAGGCAGAGCTGCTGGCCGGCGAAGATCACCAGGCCCAGCAAGCGCAGCGGGACCTGGCCCGACTGCTCGAACAACTCCCGGACAAGCAACGCTTGCCCATTCTTCACGTCAAATTGCAGGGGCTTTCGGTGGAAGAAACCGCTCGACGCACCGGGCTTTCGGCATCAGCAGTCAAGGTGGGCGTTCACCGCGGCCTGAAAGCGCTGGCCGCCCTGATTGGAGGACATCGATGAAGACCGACGAGCTGATCAACATGCTCGCCAACCACGCACCGCCCGTGGCTCGGCAGATCGTCGCGCGACGTTTTGGTATAGCCCTGGTGATCGGCCTGGTGCTGGCATTGCTGCTGTTACTGACGGTTTTCGGTATTCGCCCGGACATCGGCCAAGTCGCGACGACACCGCTGTTCTGGGCGAAGCTGGCGCTACCGGCAAGCCTGCTCGCCGGCGCTTTGCTGGTAACCACGCGGCTCGCCAGACCAGGAGTGCCTGTTGGTAACGGCTGGGCCACAGTCGCAGTGCCGGTGATAGTGGTTTGGCTGGCAGCATTGGGCCTGTTGCTCAGCGTTTCGGCCAACAGCCGTTGGGCACTGATATTCGGTGAAACCTGGCGAGTCTGCCCGCTGAACATTGCGCTGCTGTCTATTCCCACATTCGCCTGCGTGTTCTGGGCGATCCGTGGTTTTGCGCCGACCCGGCTGCGTCTCGCCGGCGCAGCGGGGGGATTGTTGGCCGGTTCGATGGCAACACTTGCCTACAGCCTGCATTGCCCGGAGATGAGTGTCGCTTTCTGGGCCGTCTGGTATGTGCTTGGCATGCTCATCCCCACCGCCGTAGGCGCCCTCCTCGGCCCACGGCTGTTGCGTTGGTAAACCGTACAACGCGCATTTTCTTCAATACGACGGCTGTGTCCGCTCCTATCGTGGCGCTGGTGTTCAAGCGTACGTTCAGGAGTTTTCGATGAGTCTTTTGCTGTCTATGGCCACCTTCGCGCTGGCGTCCTCGATATCACCCGGCCCGGTCAATATCGTTGCGCTCAGCGCCGGCGCGCAGTTCGGCTTGCGCCCAGCCATGCGCCACGTCAGCGGCGCGACCCTTGGCTTCACGCTGTTGCTGTTGCTGATCGGGTTGGGCCTGAACCAAGTGCTCGATCATTGGCCCTGGCTGACGGAATCGATCAGGCTGGCTGGCGTGGCGTTTCTGCTGTACATGGCGTTTCGGCTGGCGGCAGACGACGGTCGTCTGAATGCAGACAAACCTGTGGTGCCGCCGACAATGCTGTATGGCGCAGCGATGCAGTGGCTCAATCCCAAGGCCTGGCTGGCTTCGGTCGCGGGAATGGGCTTGTTCGCTGCGGCCGGCGATGCGCCTTCGGTATGGCGCTTCGCCGCGGTCTACTTCGTGATTTGCTATGCCTCAGTAGCCTGCTGGGCGTACGGCGGCACCTTCCTGCGGCACTACCTTAACGAGCCCGCACGAGTACGGCTGTTCAATCGACTGATGGCAGCGCTGCTGACCGCCTGCGCGACTTACTTGCTGCTGACCTGACGGATGTTGTGGCGCACGTTTCGACTCCCTGTTCGATAGTGCCCGGGCGTGGCGGCCAGCAGTTGTTTGAAGGCGCGCTGCAGGTGCGCCTGGTCGGCAAACCCCGCAGCCAGCGCCACATCCGAGATAGGCCGGCCGCGCCGCAGTTCGGCGCGCGCGAACTGCACGCGCCGGTTGGTCAGATACGCATGAGGGGTCATCCCGAAATGCTTTTTGAAAGCGCGGATGAGACTCGACGGTGAGACGCCCGCAATCAGGCTGATCTCGTGCAGCTTGAGGGAGCGCTGATAATTGTCCGCAATGTATTCAGCGGCGCGCTGCAGCTTTAGATCGCTCACTGGAACCTCAACGTCGAGTCCCAATCGCTCGTGCAGCTGGGAGAAGAACGCTACGGCGCCCGTCTCCTTTTGCAGCAAGTCGGCGTTGTCGTCGATGAGTACCGCATGAAAACGGCGAAAACCAGCCTGCAGCAGCGGGTCGCGCGTCATTATCGGGGCGAAGCGGCGAAAACCCGCGCCATCCATGCCCATGGCGTCCTGCAGTTCGCTCAGCCATCGGGTTTCGACATAGAGCATGCGATACGCCCACAGCTGGTTCCGGATCGGATTGCAGGCATGTACGTCGCCGGGGTTCATCAGCACCAGCGTGCCAGCCTCGATGCGGCACTGATGATCGCCGTTGATATAGGTACTGGCGCCGCTGTCGATCAAGCCGATGGAAAAGGTTTCGTGACTGTGCCGTGCATAACAAACGCGGCGACCATCTTCCACGCTGCGCGACTCGATGAACGGCAGCGCCGCGTCGCGCCAGAAGCTGGACCCGGAAGCTGAACGAGATTGCGCGAGGATGTGCTGATGCATGTTCGAGCCGTAACGACGCCAGGGAACCTCAGCCTAGCCGAAAACCGGGTGACGGATGAGCAACCCGCGGTGTTTTGCCATGACGAGCAATGACTTTCCAAGCAATCGAGCGGTCATCAAAGGATCTCGAGCCCCTCGCACTTGTAATCACCGATGAAGATATCGTCCAGAAGCACCTCCCCGTCGAGGTTGAAGCAGAACAGATAGCTCTCGGTTCGATCACCGATTTCGACGCTTTTCAGGCCAATGCATTCGTTGGGATGGCCCGGCAGGATCTTGAACGAGGAGATGCCCCGTTCAGGAATACGCTGACCAACTTCCAGGGTTCGGATCTGGCTGAAATCCTCATTGGCAATAATCAAGGTATTGGCCCCGCGCTCCCGCCCATCTACTGCCTCGTCGAAGGGCTCAGTCGAGATTTTGCGCGGAAAGAACAGCCATTCGCGGCGATAAGGATGCCACTCGGCCGCCTCGTGAATCACATAGCCGTCTGGCCCGACGCCGAGCGCATCGCGGATGCGCTGATAGCGACCCGACCAGTCCACGCTCTGCACGGCGTAATGCCGGTCAAGCAGCTTTATCCACTCCTCGGCGGCGTTCTTGCCGTGGCTCCCGACGACCAACTGGTCGTTGTAGAGCGTTGCCCACTCCGCCTTGAAGCCCTTGAAGGCCTCGTCGCCGCTGCCGGTCATGAGAATGTTTCGGGGCACCAACTGATTCTGATCGCGTATTTCACAGACCAATCCGGTGCGGTCGTCGAAGGTCACCAAGCGTTTGCCGAACATGGCCAGCTCGGAAAACTCGGCGCCACGCCCGCCCTCCGCAATGAGGCTTACCAGCTGGAACTCACCACCTTCGTGCTCTGGAATATCCTCAAACCGGTAGTGTGGCTTGCCCGTCTGCGGATCGATGTCACGGTGCAGCCGGTCATGGCGCAGGGTCGATTGCCAGCCGATCTGGCCGCAGTCCAGTTCAACCTGGGAGGCGTGGTCCTCATCGGTGATGATGGCCAGCAGGTATTCACGGGTGGTGCTGTCGTAGCGTTCGAGTCGCCGGACGTCGAAGTGCGATTCGCTCATGAGGTAAGGTGCTCGTCTCAGGTTGGCGCCACCAGCTCGCCGGGGGCTCGTTTGGTTTCGGACAGCACGCACCACTCAAGTTCACCAGCAATCGCATCAGCTGCGGCAGAACGGCTGCGTCTGTTTTACTGTCCGAACTTGCACCACGTATTCAGATGGGACCGCATGATTTTTCTGCTCTCCAAACGGCCGGCCTCGGTTGCCGACTCGCACGCGCCTACCTCGACCCTTTCTACCTGGGCTAAGCGCCGGCTCGCCCTTACTGCGGCGGGCGCCTTGCTGGCTGGCCTGGCCGGCTGCGGCACGCAAAAACCTGAGATCCCAGCGCCTCGTCCGGACGAAGTCCGCGCCAAGATCGTTCGGCTGATCCCCAGCACCATCCCGAATCGCCAGGGCTGGGCCACCGACATCTACGCCGCCTTCGATGCGTTGGCGATCCCGCCGACCAATGAAAACCTCTGCGCTGTCCTGGCCGTCACGGTGCAGGAATCCACATTCCAAGCGACGCCCCCGGTCCCGGGCCTGGCCAAAATCGCCCGTGAAGAGATCTACCGGCGCGCGTCGCGATTGCATGTTCCCCGCTTCATTGTCGACGCGGCTCTGGACGTTCAATCACCCAATGGCAAGACATACAGCCAGCGCCTTGCAGCGGTGCGCACTGAAGAACAGCTAAGCGCGATCTTTGACGATTTCCTCGGGATCATGCCGCTCGGCAAGCAATTGTTCGGCACATTGAATCCGGTCAAGACCGGCGGCCCGATGCAGGTCAGCATCGCGTTCGCTGAAGACCGCGCACGTGACTATCCCTACCGCCGGGAAGGCTCTATCCGGGATGAGGTGTTCACGCGCCGCGGTGGCATGTACTTCGGCATCGCACATCTGTTGGATTACCCCGCCAGCTACACACAGCCGCTGTACCGCTTCGCAGACTTCAACGCCGGCTGGTATGCCAGCCGCAACGCCGCATTTCAGGCTGCGGTCAGCCGCGCCAGTGGCATCAAGCTGGCCCTCGATGGCGACCTGATCATTCATGGCAGCAGCAAAGCCGGCCAGACCGAGCGTGCGGTTCGCTCGCTGGCGGGCAAGCTCGACATGAGCGAGACGGCGATCCGCAACGCCCTGGAGCGCGGCGACACACACGGATTCGAGAAAACCACCCTGTATGAGCGCGTGTTCGCTTTGGCTGATAAGCGTGCAGGAAAGCCCCTTCCCCGCGCCGTGCTTCCCGGCATTCGCCTGGAAAGCCCGAAAATCACTCGCAACCTGACGACTGCCTGGTTTGCCAATAGGGTCAACGACCGCCATCTGGCCTGTATGAAACGCGCCGGCAGCTAGCGGGAACATTTTGTTACCGGCCCCGTTCGCAATAGAGGTATCGCGAATACGGAGCCTTCATGACCCAGCTGAGCATTGCACTCGCCCTTATGGGGGGCGTTGCCGTCTGTATTGCCTTGCTGTCGGCGCAGATCAAGCGCAGCCCTGTATCCGAGCCGGCGCTGGCGGTGCTGGTCGGCGTTGCCGTTGGGCCCTACGGCCTGAGTTGGCTCGACCTTGCACGCTGGGGCGATACGTTCAGCATTCTCGAGCAGGCGGCTCGGCTGACGCTGGCGATTGGACTGATGGGCGTTGCACTGCGCCTGCAGCCCGCGGCACTGAAGGCCATGCTCAAGCCGATCATGCTCCTGCTGACCTTCGTCATGCTCGGCATGTGGCTGGTGTCGTCGTTATTGGCCGGCTGGCTGCTCGGCTTGTCGCTATGGGCCGCCTTGCTGCTGGGTGCAGTAGTCACCCCCACCGATCCGGTTGTTGCAAGCTCGATCGTGACGGGCAAGTTCGCCAAGGAACATCTGCCCTTGCGCCTGCGCGACACCCTCTCGGCGGAATCCGGTGCCAACGACGGCCTCGCCTACGCCTTCGTCATGCTACCGATCCTGATGCTCAGCCATACGCCAGATCAGGCCTGGTCTCGCTGGCTCATCGAGTCGGTGCTGATCGGCATCGGTGGCGCCGCGCTCATGGGTGCAGTGGTAGGGTTTGCTGCAGCCAAACTGCTGGTTCTATCCGAGCGCAAGAAGCTGGTCGCCAGTTCCTCGCTGCTGGGTTACACCGTGGCGTTCTCGCTACTCACACTCGGGCTCGCCAAACTGCTACAGACAGATGGCGTGCTGGCGGTATTCGCAGCAGGCCTGGCGTTCAACCTCTTCAGCGAGAGGCACGAGGAGCAGGAGGAAGAGAACATCCAGGAGGCGGTGGCGAAGCTTTTCACACTGCCGATGTTTGTGATTTTCGGTATCGCCCTGCCGTTGCACGAGTGGGCCACGCTGGGGTGGCCGCTGGTGGCACTTGCGGTGCTGATATTGCTGTTGCGTCGCCCCCCGGTGGTGATGTTGCTTTCCGCCACCTGGCGCAACTCGCTCAATTCAAGGGACTCGCTCTACCTCGGCTGGTTCGGCCCGCTGGGTATCGCCGCGATCTACTATTCCGCGCTCGCTCACAGCCAGCTTGACGATCCGCTCTATTGGCATGCGGCCAGCGCGCTGATATTTGCCTCAATCATGATTCATGGCGTATCCGCGGCGCCGCTGTCACGTCTATATGCGAGCCATCACGGCGCGGCACCGCCAGGCAGTGCTCGTCTACACGACGAGGCTGACTGAGCCAGGTATGAAGAACCGAGCCCCGGGGGACGAGCCGATTACCCAATCAGGCCCATACCCGCGAAGACAAAGGCGCCAACGGCAAGGATCAGTCCCAACACGATGGCTGCGCCGTCCTGGGTGGTAATGCCAAGGCCGAACAGACCAATCGCCGCGAATGGGGCCGTCGAGGCAAATGGCAGCAATTCCAGCGGTGGCACTGAGGTTGCCAGCACAATGCATAGCACTGCGATAAATCGCAGAAAGCCTTTGCTCGTGGCCCAGCCCAACCGCTTATTGCTTACCTTGTCGAGCCAGCGCACCACCGGACGAATTTTATTCAGGCCTTTCTCAAGCTTGTGTCCGCTGACGGTGCGATGCGCTAGAAACCCGGGCATCCAGAAATGATGTCGACCGAATAGCAGCTGGAAGGCAAACAGCGCAACGATCAGCGCCAGCATGCTTGGCACCCCGGGAATGCCTCCGACCGGACTGATCTCGATGATTGCAGGAACGAACAGGAAGGGCCCGAAGCTGCGCTGGCCGACTTTCTTCTGAATGTCACCAACCGATACCTTGGGCTGGTCATCTCCCAACTCGACGACACCGTCGATCACTTGTTCAAGGCAACCATGGTCGTTGGCCTCACTCATGTGCTCCTCCTGATCGCAGCTTTCTGAAGATGCGGCAAGCTCCCGCAGAGGTCTTACCCGCTTCGCTAACTATAGCCTTGATGGACTGCAGCATTTTATGTTGGCAACGAAGCAACGATTAACAACTCAGCAATACAAGCTTTACAGAATCTGTACAACTGTCATGCCTTGCGCTTATACATGATTCGCCAAGCCCATTCACCAAAACATAAAAAACGGAACTTGCAAAGCAAGTTCCGTTTATATTGGCGAAGGTTAGCAACTAAGCATAAACGTATTACGAATTACGGCCACCGCCGTGGCTGTTCTGACCGCCTTTCTGGCCAGCCTCGGACGCCTTCTCACGGTCGTTGGCAAAGTTTCCGCCGCTGTTCTTCTGGCCACCTTTCTGTCCGGTATCAGAGGCTTTTTCGCGGTCATTGGCGAAGTTACCGCCGCTGCCCTGGCCGCCTTTCTGCCCGGCTTCTGAGGCCTTCTCGCGATCGTTTGAAAAGTTACCCGGATTTCCGCTCTTATCGTTCGACATGAGATTACTCCAGTTACTTGGTGATGCTCGAGAGCGGCGACCGTTCTGCAGTCGCCTCACTATTTCGGAGCGCAGAACCAGGGCCTAAGTTCTACCAAGAAATCCCTATTTCGATGAGCGGCTGAGCGTTTCAACTCGCTATTACAAACGCAAAACCTGAATGCATGTAATTGCATTTGGATAGCAACGGAACGCCAAACACCTCTCCCGCCATAGTTGCAGCGTTATAGCAATTCAGGCCCCACACCAGACATATACGAGCACAACTTAGTAGCGGGAAAATACCGCTCGTCAGCCCAGTTAAACAGACAGGCGTTGTCAACAACCTGTAACCGAATCAGGGCAGTCTCGGAACCATGGAAAGCCGGGAAGGCTGGCGCAAGGACGCGACTTTATTCAGGACCACCAACCACTCTACCGAGACATTGGAGGCCACATGAGCAACAAAACGCTGGAAAACCTGGTCAAGCAATCCGACCTCAGCACCAAACAGCCGCTGGAATTCTGGAAGCAGCTGCACCGTAGCAAGCGCGACTACCGCCCCAGCGCGGCGGCACTGGCAAGGCGCGCTTCGCTGGATCTCGGCATGTGCGCGCCAAGCCAATGAGCCAGCATGGGTATCGGTCAGGCGGGCCCACCCGCCATGGCTGGATCACACTTCGGTGCCACGTTCCTGCCGCAACAACAACCAGACAATCGACAGCCCAGCCACGGCCATGAAGGCCGCTCCCAGGAAGATGCTTTGCATTCCGATATAGGCGGCAAGCGCACCCATAATGGCACCGGACAAACCCAGCGACAGGTCGAAAAACATCGCGAAAACGCTGAGACCGGAGCTGCGGTTAGCGACTCCTACGCGTGACACCACACCGACGCCCAGAGCTGGATACAGCAGCGACAAGCCGCAGCCGGTCAGTGCCGAGCCTGCCAAGGCAAAGCTCGGCGCCTCGGCCAGCCAGAGCAGCAACAGTCCTAAGATTTCCACCACCAGACATACCATCGCCACCGAATAACCGCCGACTCGGTTGATCAGGTTGGGCAACAACAAACGCGTCCCGATAAAGGCAAACGCAAAGGCGGTGAGGCACCAGGCCGCGCCATCCCAGCCGCGGGCGTTGTAATACAACGCGATGAACGCGGTCAGCGTGCCGTAACCGATGGTCGCCAATGCCAGGCTGAGTCCGGGCGGTGCAACCTTCCACAGCACTTTGCCGAACGGCAGCCGCTTGCCGGGATTCAGCGGAGCATCGCCGCGCCGCCAGGCCAGCGCCAGGCCGGTCGAGGCGAGGAGCATCGTCACCACGCCGAGTGACCATAAGCCTAATGACTGCGACAGAAACACGCCCAGCGGCGCGCCGATGCCTACGCCGCCATACGCCGCAACACCATTCCAGGAAATCATTCGCGCCGTGCTTTCTGCACCCAGCCGGCTGATGCCCCAGCTGATAGCGGAAATACCGATCAGGCTTTGCGCGAAGCCCAGAATCAACCGGCTCCCGATCATCACCGCAATGCTCGCCATCGGCCAGGCTTCCAACAGCGCTGACGCGAGCAACAGCAGTCCGCTGAGCAATCCAGACGTCATCCCGATCAAAACGGTTTTCTTAGCGCCCCGCTCGTCCGCCAGCCGCCCGGCCAAGGGTCGGCACAATAATGTGGTGAGGTATTGCGCACCGATCACGATGCCCGCGACGGCGGTGCTGAATCCCAGGTTTTCATGGATATAGCCAGGCAATGACGCCAGCGGAATACCAATGGAAATGAACGAGATGAAGTTGAAAACCACCAGCGACAGAATGAAAAGAGTGTCGTTGGAAGCGGGTTGTTTCGCAGCGGGCATCGGAGCGCCTGTCGTGGATGAACAATGGGATATGACCATGCCAAGCCGGGCAGCCCCAGCGCAGGATGCTGGGTCCCGGTTGCCAAGGGCTCAGACCGCCAAGCGAGCAGTTTGATCTTGCCCAAGAGGCAGTCATCATACAACCTCCGTAAGGCCGAAGGTTCGAGCGATCTAGGTATTGCTTGGCGCAACAGCGACTTTTGGTCGGCGCCACTGAGGCAGTCCGATCAGCACCACCGCGCTTACAATTACCGTCATCGCCAACCATTCTTCGACACCGATGCGCTCACCGGCAAACGTAATACCCAACAGTACGGCAACTACCGGGTTCACGTAGGCATAGCTGGTTGCCGCCGCTGGCCTTACGTGTTTGAGCAGATAGAGATACGCGCTGAACGCTACGATCGAGCCGAGCAACGTGAGGTAGACCAGGGCAAGCCAACCGGCCATATCCGGCATTTGCTGCAAGCGTTCTCCGCTAACCGCGCTACCAAACAGCAACACAGCACCACCGATCAGCATTTGCGCGGCGCTCGCCATCGCACCGTTCGGCAAACTGAGATGCCTGCTCCACATCGAGCCGAACGCCCAGCTCGCTGCCGCCATTAGCACTATCACTGCGCCAAGCGGACTGGCCTGCAGGTTGTGCCCCAGATTGAGCAAACCGATGCCGATCAGCCCCAGAAGAATGCCGCCCCACTCCAACCCGGTCGTCCGCTGCCCCCAGATCAAGCCGAACAGCAACGCGAACAGCGGCACCGTAGCAATCGCCAGTGCCGCAACTGCAGACGCCACGCCGAGATGTTCGGCGATGGTGACACCACCGTTACCGCAGCTGAGCAGAAGAAAACCTACAACCGCGCAGGACCGCCATTCACGCGCAGTGGGTAGCGGCACTCCGCGCCAACGCAGCCAGGCAAACATCAGGCTGCCAGCAATGACAAAGCGCAACCCGGCCAGCAGCATCGGCGGCCATGACTGGACGCCAATCCTGATCACGAAATAGGTCGAACCCCAGATCAGATACAGGGCGAGAAAAGCGCCCACGAGCAGCAGCGGGAAGCGGCGCGAAGACATGAGACGAGATCCGGATGGAAGGCTTGACCAATGATTCTAGATAACCCACGCACCGGAGAATAAGCACAGTCAGCTTCTTGTTTAACGGTGCAGTTAGCCGCACCGCGCGGCCGCTCAACGAGCGAGGCCGAAAGGGTCATCGATGCTGTGGCTCGGCTCGGTAAACCAGCGCGGCCCACTCTCGTCCATGTAGAAGTGGTCCTCCAGGCGAATGCCGAACTCACCGGGCACGCAGATCATCGGTTCATTGCTGAAACACATGCCGACGTCGATGGGTGTCTGGTCGCCGCGAACCAGATAGGGGCTTTCATGGATTTCCAGCCCGATCCCGTGACCAGTGCGATGAGGAAGCCCCGGCAACTGGTAATCAGGTCCGAGGCCGCATGCTTCGAGCGCACCTCGCGCCGCCTCGTCCACTTCTTCACAGCGCGCACCCAGCCGGGCCGCAGCGAACGCGGCCAACTGTGCGTCCTTTTCAAAGGTCCACAACGCTCGCTGGTGTTCGCTCGGCTCGCCGAAGACGTAGCTGCGCGTGATATCCGACAGATAGCTATGCACGCGACAACCCGTGTCGATCAGGACCATGTCACCGCGCTTGAGCGTCTGTGGATACTTCACCCCATGGGGAAATGCACTTGCCTCGCCGAACAGCACGATGCAGAAGGTAGACCCCGGCGCTCCAACCGCCCGATGCGCGAGCTCGATAAACCGAACCACCTCGGTGGTGCTGATGCCCTCGTGGAGGATGCTCGCCGCCGCTTTGTGCACTTCCAGTGTCATGTCCTTCGCCCGTTGCATCAAGGCGATCTCAGCAGGGGTCTTTCGCTGTCGGCAGTAGCTTGTCACGACGCTCGCATCGGTGAAGGCATAGCCTGGATCCAGCAAGCGCAGGCCGTCGAACATGAAAAACGGCAAAGACGGACAGAGACCGATGCACGGACGAAGGCTGGTGTTCGGCTGGATGCCCATGCGCTGCAGGCAATCGAGCAGCAAACGATAGGGGCTTTCATGCTCTTGCCATCCGTTGACCGGCCCGTTGACCACCATGAAATCGCGAATCGTGCCTTCCTCGAAGGCTGGTGCCAGGTATTCCAGCGCACCATTCGCGGGCAAGACTGCACCAACCATGCGCTCGCTCGGGCTCCAGCGCACGCCAGTGAAGTACTCGAGGTTGGCACCAGCGCTGAGAAAAATGGCATCGAGACCCAGCTGCTTCATGCGTCGCTGGGCGTTATCGATACGGGCCAGATATTCGGCGATCGCTATCGGCTCAACCCCATCGAGCATATTGCGCAAACGTCCAAGCGCTTCTTCCTGCGTGCTGCCGCCGATACCGATGGTCATGCCTGTTCTCCGAAACCAGCCGAAAAATGTCAGCCGAATTTAAGTACAGCTTAATTTTTCTGGCAAAGCTTTTTTCGGTCGTGCCGTGAAAAAGCCAAAATCAAGGCTGGCGCGAGCCTGTCCCGCTGGCCGTATACTGGCCACTTTCACAAGGCGAAACTTATGACAGTCGACCGTATCGGCGAGCGATTGCGTCGTCACAGGCGCGCCGCGAACAAGACCCTGAACCAGGTAGCCAAGGAATCGGGACTGACGGCGAGCTTCCTGTCGCAGGCCGAACGTAACCTTACCGGTGTCTCGATTTCGTCGCTGGCGAACATCGCAAAATCGCTCGGCGTGCCGCTCAATTCGCTGTTTGACCAGCCCAGCCAACCGCAGCCCGATTCCCACCAGGGCGAACGCGTTCGTTACACCATCGAAGGCCAGCCGCTGGCGTACGAGCGCCTATCTACAAGCTTTCCAGGCAATCTGCTGAACGCCGTCAAGGTCAGCATGCCAGTGGGTTACCAGTCCGAACTGATTGCTCACGAAGGCGCCGAATTCGCCTATGTGCTCTCCGGACGGATCATCTACACGGTCGATGGGCGCGACTACCCGCTAGCCAGCGGTGACTCCATACATTTCGATGCGGGCAAGCCACATCACCTCGCCAACGTGGGCGATCAACCAGCCGAAGTGCTCACCGTAACGACCATGGGCCTGTTCGACGACCTGACCACTCGCTAAGTGGCACCGCTATTGCTTGACCTCGACACCTGAAGCTCGCCAACGAAATTTAGCAGCGCTTAATTTCTGTTGACCGTGTTTTCAGCATGACTTAATTTCGAGGCAGGCTGAGCTGCGCTCTTCATAACGCAGCCGCCAACAGTGTTCTGCGCCGAGCGGGCGAACCCCCACGGCGACACCGGCGTGCAGTGAGCCACTGTTCGGTCCACGAGACCAACCCTCGATGAACATAAAAAAGAATGAGGTTTGCATGCGAAACACTCTCTCCATCCGAGCATTGCTCGCCGCGGGACTGATCCTCGGCTCGCCCCTCAGCTTAGCCGCCAGCAGTCTGGTGTACTGCTCCGAGGGCAGCCCCGCCGGTTTCGATCCCGGTCAGTACACCACCGGTACCGACTTCGACGCCGCCTCGGAAACCGTATTCAACCGTCTCGCCCAATTCGAACGAGGCGGCACTCGCGCCCTCCCCGCGCTGGCGACCAAATGGGAGGTCAGCGATGACGGCCTCACCTATACCTTCCATCTGCGTCCCGGGGTCAAGTTTCATACCACTGACTACTTCAAGCCCAGCCGCGAGTTCAATGCCGACGACGTCCTCTTCACTTTCCAGCGCATGCTCGACAAGGAGCATCCGTTCCGCAAGGCGTACGCCAGCGAGTTCCCCTATTTCGTCGACATGGGCATGGACAAGAACATCACCAAGGTCGAGAAGCTCGACGACATGACGGTCCGCTTCACCCTCGACAAAGTAGATGCCGCCTTCATACAGAACCTCGCGATGAACTTTGCCGCGATCCATTCAGCTGAATATGCCGATCAGTTGCTCCAAGCCGGCAACAGTGAACAGATCAACCAGAAGCCGATTGGCACTGGGCCGTTCGTTTTCAGCCGCTACCAGAAAGACGCTCAGATCCGCTTCAAGGGGAACAAGGAATACTGGAAACCTGAAGACGTGAAGATCGATAACTTGATTTTCGCGATCACTACCGACGCCTCGGTCCGCGCGCAGAAGCTTCGCGCCGGGGAATGTCAGGTCACGCTCAACCCTCGCCCGGCGGACATCGAAGCGTTGCAGAAAGATCCCAACATCGAGGTACCGAGCCAACCCGGCTTTAACCTCGGTTACATCGCCTACAACGTTGAGCACGAGCCACTAGGCAAGCTTGAGGTGCGCAAGGCGTTGGACATGGCCGTCGACAAGAAATCCATCATCGAGGCCGTCTATCAGGGGGCCGGCCAATTGGCTGTGAACGCCCTTCCGCCCACTCAGTGGTCTTACGACGAGAGCATCAAGGGCACCGAATACAACCCGGAAAAAGCGCGCGAATTGCTTAAACAGACAGGCGTCAAGGAAGGCACCGAAATCACCTTGTGGGCAATGCCCGTGCAGCGCCCCTACAACCCCAACGCCAAGCTGATGGCGCAAATGATCCAGGCTGACTGGGCGAAGATCGGGATCAAGGCACGCATCGTGAGCTACGAATGGGGCGAGTACATCAAGCGCGGCCATGCGGGGGAGCATGACGCCATGCTGATTGGCTGGACTGGGGACAATGGTGACCCGGACAACTGGATGAATACTCTGTACGGCTGTGATGCGGTAAATGGCAACAACTGGTCCAGGTGGTGCGACGCGACGTACGACAAAGTGGTCAAGGATGCCAAGCGCATTACTGATCAAGCTGAACGCACCAAGCTGTATGAACAGGCGCAGCAGATCATTCAGGAGCAGGTGCCCATCACACCTATCGCCCACTCCACCGTCTACCAGCCGATGCGCAACAGCGTGGAGGGCTTCGAAATCAGCCCCTTCGGGCGCAACTCCTTCTATGGCGTAGAAAACAAGCGTTGATAGTAGCGAAGCCAGGCCTGCCCTCGGGCATGTCTGGCTGACCTCCCTTGCACGTTTTCTGACTGCCTGTCCGCACAGCCAAGCGTCATCAGCCCAACAATAGTCGCGAACTTGAGTACGGCGATCGAAGCTGTGCTGTTGCGTAGCCATAGTTTTACCAGGAGTTCTGCAATGTTCAGCTTCATAGCCCGCCGCGTGGGTCTGCTGATACCCACCTTTTTCGGCATCACGCTACTCACCTTTGCCCTGATTCGCATGATCCCCGGGGACCCGGTGGAAGTGATGATGGGAGAGCGAAAAGTCGATCCGGAGATGCATGCCCAGGCGATGGAGCGGCTGGGTCTGAACAAGCCGCTTTACCTGCAGTATTTCGATTACATCGGCAATCTGGCGCAAGGTGATCTTGGCGAGTCGCTGCGTACACGCACCAGCGTCTGGAAAGAGTTCACTACCCTGTTTCCCGCCACCCTCGAGCTTGCCTTTGCGGCACTGATCATCGCCGGCACCCTGGGCCTGCTGGCCGGCGTGGTCGCCGCACTTAAACGTGGCTCGCTGTTCGACCATGGCGTCATGGGCGTTTCGCTCGTGGGTTACTCGATGCCGATCTTCTGGTGGGGGCTGATCCTCATCATGTTTTTCTCCGTAGGCCTTGGCTGGACGCCTGTTTCGGGGCGTATCGATCTGCTTTACGACGTACCGCCAGTCACTGGCTTCATGCTCATAGATACCCTGCTAAGCGGCGAAGACGGCGCTTTTCTGGATGCCCTGCACCACATGATTCTTCCGGCTGTGGTGCTGGCAACGATTCCCCTGGCGGTCATCGCACGGATGACGCGCTCGGCGATGCTCGAAGTACTACGCGAAGATTATGTCCGCACGGCTCGGGCGAAAGGTTTATCGCCGAACCGAGTGGTCTTCGTTCATGGGCTGCGCAACGCGCTGATCCCCGTCCTGACCGTGTTCGGCTTGCAGGTCGGCACCCTGCTGGCCGGAGCCGTACTGACCGAGACCATCTTCTCCTGGCCGGGCATTGGCAAGTGGCTGATCGAATCCATCGGCGCACGCGACTACCCGGTCGTGCAGAACGGCATCTTGCTGGTCGCCTGCCTCGTCATCCTGGTCAATTTCACCGTGGACATCCTCTACGGCCTGGCCAACCCCCGTATTCGCCACCAGCGCTAAGGAGGCCGAAGCATGAACAGCATCGAGACCCTGCCGGCCGCCGAACCGACTGCATATTACCCATCACCCCTTCGGGAGTTCTGGAGTGCCTTTCGCCGCAACAAGGGAGCACTGGGCGGCCTGATCTATATGCTATTGCTGGTTGCCTGCGCCCTGTTCGCACCAGCTTTGGCTCCCTACAACCCCAGCGAACAATTTCGCGACTTCCTGCTCACCCCGCCGGCATGGCAGGAAGACGGGACGGTGCAGTTCATGCTTGGCACCGACGAGCTCGGGCGGGACATGCTGTCGCGGTTGATCCACGGGGCGCGGCTGTCGCTGCTGATCGGACTTGCTTCGGTCGTCTTTTCACTGCTACCCGGCATCCTGCTCGGCCTGCTCGCAGGCTTTTCCCCAGCGCGGCTGGGGCCGTTCATCATGCGCTTGATGGACATTATGCTGGCCTTGCCCTCGCTGCTGTTGGCGGTAGCGATCGTGGCGATCCTCGGCCCAGGTTTGATCAATACCATCTTCGCCATCGCTATCGTCTCGCTGCCCTCTTACGTGCGCCTGACCCGCGCCGCAGTAATGACCGAACTCAATCGCGACTACGTAACGGCCTCAAAACTTGCAGGCGCCGGCCCCCTGAGGCTGATGTTTATCAGCGTGCTCCCTAACTGCATGGCACCGCTGATCGTGCAAGCCACCCTGAGCTTTTCCTCGGCAATCCTCGATGCTGCCGCGCTGGGCTTTCTCGGCCTTGGCGTGCAGCCGCCAACGCCTGAATGGGGAACCATGCTGGCCTCGGCACGTGATTACATCGAGCGTGCCTGGTGGGTGGTATCGCTGCCCGGCCTGGCGATCTTGCTCAGCGTGCTGGCGATCAACCTGCTCGGTGACGGGCTTCGCGATGCGCTTGATCCAAAGCTCAAGAACGCCGCGTGAGGAGCCACAGATGCTTCGTTCAGAACTTACGGACACAGGGGACAACCGCCCATGAGCCTCCTCGAGATTCAAAACCTGTCGGTGCGCTTTGGAGACGACGGCGCGCCACCTGTGGTGGACGGGCTAGACCTCAGCGTCGACAAAGGTGAAGTGCTGGCCATCGTCGGTGAATCCGGCTCTGGCAAGTCAGTCACGATGATGGCCTTGATGGGACTGGTCGATGCGCCGGGCAAGGTAGCGGCTGATCGACTTCAGTTTGCCGATCAGGACCTGCTGACCCTGAAGGGGCGTCAGCGTCGGCGCTTGATCGGTAAGGATCTCGCCATGGTCTTCCAAGACCCGATGACTGCACTCAATCCCAGCTACACGGTGGGGTTTCAGATTGAAGAAGTGCTACGCCAGCACCTGGGTCTCAAGGGCAAGGCGGCTCGGCAACGTGCACTTGAGCTACTGGAGCGTGTTGAAATTCCTGGCGCGGCCAGTCGCCTTGATGCCTATCCGCATCAGCTCTCTGGGGGCATGAGCCAACGGGTCGCTATCGCCATGGCCATCGCCGGCGAGCCACAGCTGCTGATCGCCGATGAGCCGACCACGGCGCTCGATGTCACCATCCAGGCGCAGATCATGGAGCTGTTATTGAACCTGCAGCGCGATCAGAACATGGCACTCATCCTGATCACCCACGACCTGGCGGTGGTGGCCGAAACCGCTCAGCGCGTCTGTGTGATGTATGCGGGCCAAGCGGTCGAGACCGGGCGCGTACCAGCGCTTTTCGACGAGCCCGCTCATCCGTACACCGAGGCGCTGCTGGCCTCCATCCCAGAACAGTCGAACAACCGTCGCCTTGCGACCTTGCCGGGCATCGTCCCGGGGCGATACGACCGCCCGGCGGGCTGCCTGCTCTCGCCACGTTGCCCTTACGCTCAACCACGCTGCGGAGAGCGGCCGGCACTGGAACCCTACGACCGCGGCGAGGTGCGCTGTTTTTATCCGCGCAATATGACGCCCGGCGAAGCACCTGAAGTGCTGCCGGAGTTGCAACGTCCGAGCCCGCCATCCGGAGAAAGCCATGTCTACTGAGCCATCGACAGGCAGCGTGCTGTCCGCACGCGAGCTGACCCGCCATTACCAGATCTCACGCGGGCTGTTCAAACCACACGCCACCGTACGCGCACTCAACGGCGTGTCCTTCGAACTGGCGGCCGGCGAAACATTGGCCGTAGTTGGGGAATCTGGCTGTGGCAAGTCCACGCTTGCACGAGCACTGACACTCATCGAGGAGCCGACGTCCGGATCGCTGCAGATTGCCGGGCAGGAAGTAGCAGGCGCAGACAAGGCTCAACGCAAACAGCTACGCCGCGACGTGCAGATGGTGTTCCAGAATCCCTACGCCTCGTTGAACCCAAGGCAGAAGATTGGCGACCAGCTGGCTGAACCGCTTGTTATCAATACCGGGCTGTCACGCAGCGAACGCCGGGAGCGCGTGCAGGCGATGATGCAGCAGGTCGGGCTGCGGCCCGAGCACTATCAGCGCTATCCGCATATGTTCTCCGGCGGCCAGCGCCAGCGCATCGCGCTTGCGCGGGCCATGATGCTCAATCCGAAGGTGCTGATTGCCGATGAGCCGACTTCGGCGCTGGATGTGTCGATTCAAGCGCAGGTGCTGAACCTCTTCATGGATCTGCAGGAACAGTTCAACGCCGGCTACGTCTTCATCTCCCATGACCTCGCGGTGGTTCGCCACGTTGCGGACAAGGTGCTGGTAATGTACTTCGGCAGCCCGATGGAAATGGGCCCTGCAGAGCTGATCTACACCCGCCCCCTACACCCCTACACTCAGGTGCTGCTGGCTGCGACGCCAAGCATTCGGCCTGACTCGACGAAGCCGAAAATCAAGGTCAGCGGCGAACTGCCCAACCCACTCGATCCGCCTACCGGCTGCGTTTTCCACACCCGCTGCCCTCACGCCACCGAACGCTGCACTTCAGAAGTACCGGCGTTCCGCCCAGTGGACGACAGACTGGTGGCCTGCCACTACGCAGAGGAAGTGGGCTCGGCACGACAAACCGCTTCGGTAGCCTGAGGCGAGCCAGGTCCGCGAGTTGCTTCATACACTCAAACGAGAAAGGCCCCAGAACATGGGGCCTTTTACTTGAAAGGGGCAGAACACGTGAGATTCGACGTCGTCGCCTATCTTAGATAACGCAAAACAAACGTTCAGCTAAATGGCGATCTTACGTTCTCCCAAGCGCTCGAGCAGAGCCGGCCGTAGTGCACTGACGTCGAGTTCGATCACGCTAATCAACCCTGCCAATTGCGCTCGCGTAACCGATACGCCACAAGGAAGTCCAGTCAAGACCAACGACTCCCCTGTCACCTCATCCAGCAGCATCGCCTGGATGGTCTGAGGCGAATCCATTGTGGCCGTGAACAACAGCGGCCTGAAGTGTTCCCGCACGAGTGCCAAAGCCTCGGGCAGCCTAATCCGGATCATCTGACAATTCCTTTTGTCCGACGGAAATTTAGTAGCCAAGCGCACCCACAGCACGCTAACGAAACGCCAACCACCTCACGTTTAAGCACGGGGTCACGTCAATCATTGGGGCGAGGCAACGAGTTCGCTCAAAGAACCCCATCTGCAGACTTTACCCAGCGCCAACGCCTCGCACGATAGCTGGAGCAGGCGAAAACTGCGGCTCTGGCGTCTTAGGTCGGCCTCTCGTACTGCCGCACTCGTTTCCTTGGGACCGGTCATAAAGCCGTTTTCGTACCCCAGAAACACTGAAGGCCCCGGAATACGGGGCCTTCAGTACGCGATGTGGCGGAGGAGGTGAGATTCGAACTCACGGAAGAGTTTCCCCTTCGACGGTTTTCAAGACCGTTGCATTCAACCGCTCTGCCACTCCTCCGCAGAGAGCGGGCGCCATAGTACCCGAACGAAACACACTGTCAAACACTGTTGTTAGGACGAAACAAAAGCTCTGTTATGATCCGTGGCAGTTTGTTCCAGGCTGAATCCATTTGAAGGAGTGTCGCCATGCTTAGGCAACAGTACGCATCTACGCACACGCAGGTTGAACAGAAGGAAGTCAGCCGCGTTCTGCGCAACACCTATGGCCTTCTGGCCATCACACTGGGCTTCAGCGCCTTTGTCGCCTACATGGCGATGCAAGCCAACGCGGCCTATCCAAACATCTTCGTGGTGCTGGTCGGTTTCTATGGCCTGTTTTTCCTGACGGTCAAACTTCGCAATTCCGCGTGGGGTCTGCTCTCTACCTTCGCGTTGACCGGTTTCATGGGTTACACGCTGGGGCCGATCCTCAACATGTACCTGGGCACCGCCAATGGCGGTGAGCTGATTGCATCGGCGCTGTCGATGACCGCTTTGGTGTTCTTCGGGCTGTCAGCGTTCGTGCTGATTACGCGTAAGGACATGAGCTTCCTTAGCGGCTTTATCACCGCTGGTTTCTTTGTCCTGTTGGGCGCAATGGTTGCTGGTTTCTTCTTCGAGATCAGCGGCCTGCAACTGGCGATCAGCGCCGGCTTCGTGCTGTTCTCCTCGGTCTGCATCCTCTACCAGACCAGCGCGATCATCCATGGCGGCGAGCGTAACTACATCATGGCCACCATCGGCCTGTACGTTTCGCTGTACAACCTGTTCATCAGCCTTCTGCAACTGATGGGCATCATGGGCGGCGACGACTAACAGCCGCGCTTAGAATGAGCCCGCTTCGGCGGGCTTTTTCGTTTCCAAAGCTCGCGTATCATGTCCGCCAGTACTGAAACTGGTGGCCCATGAAATTCGCAATCGCTCTGTTTTCACCTCCGCACTCTCCTGCTGCACGGCGCGCATTGCGTTTTGCAGAAGCAGCGCTGGCGGGTGGACACGAGATTGTCCGGCTGTTCCTCTATCAGGACGGCGTGCATAGCGCCTCGGCCAACATTGTCGCTGCACAGGACGAGCTAAACGTGAGCGAACAGTGGAACCAGTTCATCACTCGCCACCGGCTGGATGGTGTCGTCTGCATTGCCGCCGGCCTGCGCCGCGGTGTGCTGGATCAACAGGAAGCAAAACGTTATCAGCGTCCGGCGGCAAACCTGGCTGCTGGGTGGGAGCTGTCCGGTCTAGGTCAACTACACGAAGCCAGCCAGCAGGCCGACCGCCTGGTGTGTTTCGGAGGTCATTGATGGCTCGCTCGATGCTCATCATCACTCGCCAATCGCCGTGGTCTGGTCCGTCTGCGCGCGAGGCGCTGGATATTGTCCTGGCAGGCGGTGCGTTTGAGCTGCCGCTCGCCCTGCTGTTTCTGGATGACGGTGTGTTTCAGCTGGTATCTGCACAACAAGCTGCTCGGCTTGAGCAGAAGGACCTGACTGCCAACTTGCAGGCTTTGCCAATGTTTGGCATCGAGTCGCTGTATGCAGCCAAACGCAGCCTCAGCGAGCGCGGCCTGGATGATGCTCAGCTGTCTCTTCCGGTTGAGCTGCTGGATGACGCTGGCCTCGGCGCTCTTATCAACCGCTACGACCATGTGATCACGCTCTGATGGCAACCTTGCACCTGCTTTCACACTCGCCTTTTTCCGATGACCGCCTGGTCAGCTGCCTGCGACTGCTCTCGGTTGATGATGCGCTGTTGCTCTGCGGCGACGCCGTGTACGCCCTGCAAAACGGCACGGCTCAGTGTCAGGCACTGGAGTTGATGCCAGATAACATCGCGCTTTTCGCACTGGAGGAAGACATCTCCGCGCGCAACCTTGGTGCCCTTCCGGCACGCTTGCAACAGATTGACTATGAGGGTTTCGTCGAGCTGTGCTGCCGGTTTGAGCGGACCAACTCCTGGCTATGAACACGATGAACGTGGATGGCACACAGGTTGCTGTGGATCAGGAAGGCTTTTTGCTCAACCTGAATGACTGGAGCGAACCTGTGGCCGAGGCACTGGCCCATGCAGAAGACATCTCGCTTCAGCCCGAGCACTGGGAAATCATCAAGGTACTGCGCGAGTTTTATCAGGAGTTTCAGCTGTCGCCCGCAACGCGTCCGCTGATCAAGTACACCGCCCTGAAGCTAGGCCCGGACAAGGGCAACAGCATGCACCTGAACCGTCTATTCAAAGGCACCCCCGCCAAGCTTGCAGCAAAGTTGGCAGGCCTGCCGAAACCGAGCAACTGCATATGAGCCTCATCACCCCTGCTGAACATCCGTTCGCCGTCTTCGTCCGTATTCTCGGCAAAGGCAAACGCGGCGCCCGCGACCTGACTCGTGAAGAGGCCCGCGAAGCGATGGGCATGTTGCTGGACGGCAAAGCCGAGGACACGCAACTCGGCGCCTTTCTTATGCTGCTACGCCACAAAGAGGAAAGTGCAGAAGAACTCGCCGGCTTCACCGAAGCCGTGTGCGAACGGCTGAAGGCCCCAGCGATCGCGGTGGACATTGACTGGCCCACCTACGCGGGCAAAAAACGGCACCTACCGTGGTACTTGCTGGCGGCCAAATGCCTGGCACGCAATGGCGTTCGAATATTCATGCACGGCGGTGGCGCGCATACCGCAGGGCGCATGTATACCGAACAGCAGCTTGAGTTGTTGGACATCCCGCGATGCGAGAACTGGGCTGAGGCTAGCGCCGCGCTGGACCAGCGCAATCTTGCATTCATGCCGCTCGGTGCCTGGATGCCAGGGCTTCAGCACATGATCGATCAACGCAACATTCTTGGCTTGCGATCACCGATCCATTCTCTGGCTCGAATCCTCAATCCCCTGGGTGCTCGCTGCGGGCTGCAGAGCATTTTTCATCCCGGCTATCAGGCCAATCACCGGGAAGCCAGCCGATTACTGGGCGACACCTCAATCGTGATCAAGGGCGAAGGTGGCGAAATCGAGGTGAACCCGGACGGTGTCGCCCACCTGTACGGTACGCAGGCAGGCGAATCTTGGGACGAAGATTGGCCTGCCCTATCACCCCAACGTCACGTCAAGCCGGCGCAACTTGATCCGCAGCACCTGCTCGCTGTCTGGCAGGGGGGCGAAGATGCCTACGGCGAACTCGCGGTCGTTGCGACCATGGCGTTAGCGCTGCGAGGCCTCGGACAGCCGCGCGACGCCGCGTTTGCGCAGGCCCGGGAGTTCTGGATGAATCGAAATCTATCGAGCTAAACGATTGGTTTGACCGGGCATTACGACTGATCCATCGAACCGTGCCACCTACACTGTTTCTCATTCGAAACCTGGAGGCGAACATGGGGCTTTTAGTAGACGGACAGTGGCAAGACCGTTGGTACGAAAACAATGGAGACGGTGAATTTCAGCGAGAGCAGGCTCAGCGGCGAGATTGGATTACTGCGGACGGCACGCCGGGCCAAGATGACCGCCCTGCGGTCCAGGCGCAAGCCGGCCGTTATCATCTCTATGTATCGCTGGCTTGTCCCTGGGCCCACCGCACTCTGATCTACCGCAAGCTCAAAGGACTCGAGTCGCTGATTGATGTTTCGGTCGTCAGCTGGCTCATGGCCGAACACGGCTGGACGTTCGACAGGGAGAAAGGCTCCACCGGCGATGCGCTGGACGGGCTGACCTACCTGCACCAGCGCTACACCGCGGACGATAAGGATTACACCGGCCGCGTGACGGTTCCCGTCCTGTGGGACCGGGAGCAGCAGCGGATCGTCAATAACGAGTCCGCCGAGCTGATCCGAATCTTCAATACTGCCTTCGATGAGCTGACCGGTTCGACGCTAGACCTCTACCCGGAGCCGCTACGTGCCGAGATTGACTCACTCAACGAGCGCATCTATCCGCACATCAACAACGGTGTTTATCGGGCAGGCTTCGCTTCGATGCAAAAAGCCTACGAGGCGGCGTTCGATGAGGTATTTGCGGAACTCGACTGGCTGGAGCAGCGCCTCGGTGAAAGACGCTACCTGACTGGGGAATACCTGACCGAAGCCGATTGGCGACTGTTCACCACGATCGTTCGCTTTGACGCGGTCTACCACGGCCATTTCAAGTGCAACCAGCGACGTATCGAAGACTACCCGAACCTTTCGAACTGGCTTCGAGAGCTTTACCAATGGTCAGGCATTGCGGAAACCGTCGACTTCACCCACATCAAGCAGCACTACTACGCCAGTCATCGGCACATCAACGCCAACGGCATCGTGCCTAAAGGCCCCGACTTGGCCCTCCACCGCACCCATGACCGCGACCGTCTGCCCGGCAAAGGCATCTGGTCGCGGTAATCACTCAACTGCCGACATTCCGCGACAGATCATCTGTCGCGGTTCTGAGCACCCTCGAACCAGGCGAGTTTCTCGCGCAACTGCACAACTTCGCCGACGATAACCAGGGTAGGAGCTTGAACCTGCTCACTGGCGACCCGCTCGGCCAGATCTGCAAGCGTTCCGGTGAAGACTCGCTGGTTCACCGTAGTGCCCTGCTGAACCAGTGCTGCGGGCGTATCAGCGGCGCGACCATGGGCAATCAATTGCTGGCAGATGACCGGCAACCCGACCAGACCCATGTAAAACACCAGCGTCTGACTTGGCGCCACGAGCTCCGACCATGGCAGATCGCAGCTGCCATCCTTTAGGTGCCCGGTCACAAAGCGCACTGACTGCGCGTGATCGCGATGCGTCAGCGGAATACCTGCATAGGCGGCGCAACCGCTGGCTGCCGTGATGCCGGGTACGACCTGGAACGGTACGTCGTGCGCAGCCAGCTCCTCGATCTCTTCACCACCGCGGCCAAAGATGAACGGATCACCTCCCTTGAGGCGCAGCACGCGCTTGCCTTCCTTGGCCAAGGTCACCAGCAACTGGTTAATCTGGTCCTGCGGCACCGCATGCGCGGCGCGCTGCTTCCCGACATAGATACGATCAGCATCACGACGGCACAGATCGAGAATCGCTGGCGCGACGAGACGGTCATAGAGCACCACGTCGGCTTGCTGCATCAAACGCAGGGCGCGGAACGTCAGCAGGTCAGGATCACCGGGGCCTGCGCCGACCAAATACACCTCTCCAAGGCTTTTTGGCTCGGCACCGGAAAGCTTCTCGACCAACAGGCGCTCGGCTTCCTGCTGCTGTCCTGCCAGTGCTCGCTCAGCGACATCGCCTTGGAAGACCTCCTCCCAGAACACCCGACGCTGTTGCACGTTGGCGAACTTCGCTTTGACCTGCCCGCGGAATTTTTTCGCCAGACCGGCCAGCTCGCCATAAACCGACGGCACCCAGGTTTCGATGCGCGCACGCATCAGTCGGGCCAGCACCGGCGCGTCACCGCCGCTTGAGACTGCGATCATCAACGGAGAGCGATCGACGATTGCAGGGAAGATCACCGTGCACAGCTGTGGTGAGTCCACCACGTTGACGGGCATACCAAGCGCCTTGGCATCTTCAGAAACCTGCGCGTTCAAGGGCTCATCATCGGTCGCCGCAATGGCCAGCACGCACCCTGACAGATCGCTGTGGAGGTAACCGCGGTGCAGGGTCTGACCACCGCCCTCCGCAACCAACTCGCTCAGCTCTGCTGCTATTTCTGGAGCGACCACGCGCAGCACAGCGCCCGCTTCTGACAATAACCGCGCCTTGCGCAGCGCAATCTCACCGCCGCCGACAACCAATACGGTACGGCCCTTCAGATTGTGAAAAAGCGGCAGAAAATCCATGGGCAAGTCCTGGTGACGTAGTGAGATAGGGCCATCTCAACCATTACGGCAAAGACAGCCCTTGTCGAGAATCAAGGAGCCCGGACGGGCCGTTGATTATCGGCTGGCAGCGAATTCGATGCTCAGGTCCGCGAAAGCAGGCCCCGCCGAATCAACCGATTAGTTCAATTCCGCCCATGTATGGCTTGAGCGCTTCCGGCACGAGGATAGTGCCGTCGGCCTGCTGGTAGTTTTCCAGCACGGCAACCAGCGTGCGGCCGACGGCGAGGCCGGAGCCGTTCAATGTATGTACCAGTTCAGGCTTACCGGTTTCGGGGTTGCGGTAGCGCGCCTGCATGCGACGGGCCTGAAAGTCACCGCAGCTGGAGCAAGAGGAGATTTCACGATACTTGTCCTGGCTTGGAACCCAAACCTCCAGGTCGTAGGTCTTGACCGCGCTAAAGCCCATGTCGCCCGTGCACAGGGACAAAACCCGGTAAGGCAGCTCGAGAAGTTGAAGCACTTTCTCGGCATTCGCTGTGAGACCCTCAAGCGCTTCAAGTGACTGGCTCGGCTCGACGATCTGAACCATCTCGACCTTGTCGAACTGATGCTGGCGAATCATCCCGCGCGTGTCGCGGCCCGACGCGCCTGCCTCGCTGCGGAAACATGGAGTATGCGCAACGAACTTCAACGGTAGGAGCTTGGCATCAAGAATCTCACCAGCCACGATATTGGTCAGCGAGACCTCCGCTGTTGGAATCAGGTAGAGATCAGCCTCGTTCTCACGGCTGATCTTGAACAGGTCTTCTTCGAACTTGGGCAGCTGCCCGGTGCCCTGCAGTGCCGGCGCCTGGACCAGATAAGGTGTGTAGGCCTCTTCATAGCCGTGCTCGCGGGTATGCAGATCGAGCATGAACTGCGCCAGCGCACGATGCAGACGAGCAATCGGACCGCGCATCAGCGCAAAGCGTGCGCCGGATAGCTTGGCAGCCGTCTCAAAATCCAGCCAACCGTGTTGCTCACCCAGCGCGACGTGGTCCTTGACGTCGAACTCGAACGTCTTGGGCGTTCCCCAGCGACGCACTTCAACGTTCTCATCCTCATCTTTGCCGACAGGAACCGACTCGTGAGGCAGGTTCGGCAGGCTGAGCATCAGTTGATCGAGTTCGCTCTGGATGTTCTCCAGTTCGGTCTTTCCGGCTTCCAGTTCGGATCCCATACGATCGACGTCAGCAAGTAACGGCGAGATGTCTTCACCACGCTGCTTGGCCTGACCAATGGACTTGGAGCGAGCGTTGCGCTCAGCCTGAAGTTGCTCGGTACGGGTCTGCACGGTTTTGCGCTGGGCTTCCAGGGCCTCGATACGCGCTACGTCCAGCTGATAGCCGCGGGTGGCGAGGCGCTCAGACACGTCTTGCAGCTGTGTGCGTACCAGTTTCGAATCAAGCATGGTGGGTCTCGTCTATGAAAGCTTTGAGGAAAGGCGAAGAGGAACAGGAGTTTACTGCGATATGTGCCAGGTTCATAACCGCGCGAGCGCAAGCCCGGCCCAGGCAGCCAACAGACCACCGAATACGCTTACACCGATATAGCTAAACGCCGTCGCAGCCTGACCGCTCTCCAGCAAACGCAACCCATCCAGAGAAAAGCTGGAAAAGGTGGTCAAGGCGCCGAGGAAACCAATAATCAAACCGCCGCGTAGCTCCGGCGATAGGTCTGGGCGCTGCAAAAACGACGCGTAGAGATAGCCAATGAGCAGGCAACCGAGCACATTGACCGCCAAGGTCGCCAGGTAGAAATGCTTTGGCCATTGAGCAGAAACCCAGGTTGAAACACCGAACCGGATCAGTGTCCCGACAACCCCGCCAGCGGCCACAGCCAGTGCCATGCGAATCATGTCTTTCTCCGTTGACGCGAGCTCTGCCGATCAAGCCGCGTCAGGTGCTCAAGCTTGTCGCGTATCTTGCTTTCCAGCCCGCGCGGCACCGGATGGTAGTACTGCCGCGGCTCTATGGTTTCCGGGAAGTAATCTTCGCCAGCGGCATACGCCTCAGGTTCATCGTGTGCATAGCGGTATTCATTACCGTAACCCAGTTCCTTCATCAGGCGGGTTGGCGCATTGCGCAGGTGCAACGGAACCTCTTGTGAACCATTCTCGCGGACATCACGCATCGCCGCATTGAAGGCGCTGTAGACGGCGTTGCTCTTGGGCGCACAGGCGAGATAGACGATTGCCTGCGCCACCGCCAGTTCACCTTCAGGGCTACCCAGCCGTTCTTGAACATCCCAGGCCGATAGGCACAGGCTCAGCGCTCGTGGATCGGCATTCCCGACCTCTTCACTGGCCATGCGCACCACCCGGCGTGCGATGTACAGCGGGTCGCAGCCGCCGTCGATCATTCGTGCAAACCAATACAGCGAGGCATCCGGGTTCGACCCGCGCACAGATTTGTGCAGCGCCGAGATCTGGTCGTAAAAAGCTTCGCCACCTTTATCGAAGCGACGACGGCTGTCGCCCAACAGGTCCTGTAGCAGTTCGACGCTGATCTCGCCGCCTTCTTCCGCCAGATCGGAAGCGTTTTCCAGCAGATTCAGCAACCGTCGCCCGTCGCCATCCGCGGCAGCCATCAGGATCTGAAAGCTCTCGTCCGGCAGGCTCAGATGCAAATCACCAAGGCCTTTCGGTTCGGTCAAGGCGCGGGTGACAAGTCTTCGCAGTGCCGCTTCATCGAGGCTCTTGAGCACATAGACGCGCGCGCGAGAGAGCAGCGCGTTGTTCAGCTCAAACGACGGGTTTTCTGTAGTCGCACCGATAAATATCAGCGTGCCATCTTCGACATAGGGGAGGAACGCGTCCTGCTGGGACTTGTTGAAGCGGTGGACTTCGTCGACGAAGAGAATCGTACGTCGTCCGTACTGAGCCGCCTGCTGTTTAGCAATCTCGACTGCTTGCCGGATCTCTTTCACACCGGCTAGCACCGCCGAGACGGTTTCAAAATGAGCGTCCGAGACTTTCGCCAACAACCGGGCCAGTGTTGTCTTGCCAACTCCAGGCGGCCCCCAGAATACCATCGAGTGCAAAGCGCCCTGCTCGAGGGCCTCGCGCAACGGCTTGCCACGCGCCAACAGATGCTCCTGCCCGACATATTCGTCCAGGCTGGCGGCGCGCAGGCGTGCAGCAAGGGGTTGGGCGACAGGTTCACGACTGAACAGGTCCATCGGCGACGCAAGCCTCTGATGCAAACGGCCTGCAGGAAAGCAGGCCGTATAGGTAAACGGAGTGGCGAGCAGCTGTTACTCGGAAATGACGTCAGCCCCTTCCGGTACTTCGAAGGTAAACAGGTCAGCCTTGAGTGGCTGGTTCAACTTGACGCCCTGAAACAGGATATTGGTGCGCTGACCAACGCCGTCAACCATTTGCATGTCGTTGATCACCCCACCGCGGAAAGACAAGCGAAGGCTGTCGAACAGCGTGTCCTTGGCTTTCGGCTTGAGAGTGAAATCAACCACTTCGCCCGCCTCTTGATGCGACACCTCGAAATTCTCGTTGATTGCCGAGACATCACCCGACAACAGTAATGCAGGGGTATGCGTCAGGCGCTGATCGAGCGTCTGGATGGTGACCTGCTCCAGATCCGGGTCGTACAGCCAGACTTTCTTGCCGTTGGAAACCAGCAACTGCTCCATCGGCTCATCGGTGTGCCAGCGAAACTGGCCAGGCCGCTTAAGCGACATTTCACCAGAGGTCTCCTGCAGCTGGGTTCCAGTGCCATCCAGAGACAGTTGAGAAAACCGGCCGGTCAAGGTCTCGGCCTTCTGCAGCAGTCCCGTCAGGCGCTGCACGGAAGCCGCCTGGTCAGCGTGAGCTGGAGCCAGGGTAAAAAGCAGAGCGGATGCAAACAACGCACGAATCAATTGCATGAAGCCCTCGGCGAACTAGTCGCGGGTAGGAGGCGGCGCGAGTACTTCGCGCGAGCCGTTAGTGTTCATTGATGTCACCACGCCCGCCATTTCCATGGCTTCGATCATCCGCGCGGCGCGGTTGTAGCCGATCTTGAGTTTGCGCTGAACGGCAGAAATCGATGCGCGGCGACTTTCGGTAACAAAGCGTACCGCCTCATCGTAAAGCGGATCGTCTTCACTGTTCTCACCCCCGCCTTCACCTCCGCCGCCATCGAAGCCGCTACCGGACTCTTCCACGCCCACCAGAATTTCTTCGATGTAATCAGGCGCACCGCGAGCCTTCCAGGCTTCAACCACGCGATGAACCTCTTCGTCGGAAACGAACGCACCATGGACGCGAATCGGCAGCCCGGTGCCCGGTGGCAGGTAAAGCATGTCGCCATGCCCAAGCAATTGCTCGGCGCCGCCCTGGTCGAGGATCGTCCGCGAGTCGATCTTGCTCGACACCTGGAACGCCATACGAGTCGGAATGTTGGCTTTGATCAAACCCGTGATGACGTCCACCGAGGGTCGCTGGGTCGCCAGGATCAAGTGAATGCCCGCTGCCCGCGCCTTTTGGGCAATGCGCGCAATCAACTCCTCAACCTTCTTGCCGACGATCATCATCATGTCGGCGAATTCGTCTACCACAACCACGATGGTCGGCAGTTTCTTCAGCAGCGGCGCTTCATCTTCCATGCTTTCGCGGCGATATAGCGGGTCGGTCAGCGGCGTGCCGGCCTCCTCCGCGTCTTTCACCTTACGGTTGAACCCGGCCAGGTTACGCACGCCCATGGCCGCCATCAGCTTATAGCGCCGCTCCATTTCGGCGACGCTCCAGCGTAGCGCGTTAGCGGCTTCCTTCATGTCAGTCACGACCGGGCACAGCAGGTGTGGGATGCCTTCATAGATCGACAATTCGAGCATTTTCGGGTCGATCATGATCAACCGCGCATCTTCCGGCGTCGACTTGAAAAGGATCGACAGGATCATCGCGTTCACACCGACCGACTTACCTGAACCGGTGGTACCGGCAACCAGGAGGTGCGGCATCTTTGCCAAGTCAGCGATCACCGGCTTACCGCCAATGTCGTGGCCAAGCGCGATGGTGACGGGGGATTTGGCATCATCGTACGGCGCGGACGACAGTACCTCCGAGAACCGAACAATTTGCCGGTCCTCGTTGGGAATCTCGATACCAACAGTGGTCTTGCCGGGGATCACCTCAACGACGCGCACGCTGATGACTGCCAGCGAGCGCGCCAGATCCTTCGCCAGGTTGGAGATGCGGCTGACCTTGACCCCAGCGGCCGGCTGGATTTCGAAACGCGTGATCACCGGACCAGGGTGAACTGACTCGACAATGACCTCTACCCCGAACTCTTTCAGTTTGATTTCCAGCAGCCGCGACATGGCCTCGAGCGATTCCGGCGAGTACTGTTTCTGCTGCTTTTCCGCCACGTCCAGTAGCGACAATGGCGGCACGCTGCCTTCGATCAGCGGATCGACGAACAGGTTGGCCTGCTTCTCCTTTTGCACACGCTTGCTTTGCTCGACCGGCTTTTGCGGTGCGGCGGGAGGAATCACGGGAGGCGGTCGCTTGTCACGCTCGCTCATGTGCTTGCTCAACGACTCTTCGCGCTCCAGTAAGCGCTCCTTGACCTTGGCCCGTTCCCGCTGATCCGGAAGCGAGCTGGCGACGTCGTTTACCACATCGTCGGCTTCGCGCAGCTGCGCAACAATCTGCTTACGCTCGTTACGAGCGGACCACCAGCGACTGAAGAAACTCTGAATCAGTTCCACCAGGTCTAGGGTGATCTTGCCGGTAAGGTCCATCACTTTGAACCATGAAAGGTCCGTAAACACCGTTAGGCCAAATAGGAAGAATGCCAGCAGCAGCAACGTGCTGCCTTGGACATTAAGCGCTGCCTCTGCGAGCTGGCCCAAGCTCTCGCCCAACGCCCCACCCGCAGAAGCAGGCAGACCATCTGCAAACTGGAAGTGGATATAGGCAAGTGCGGATCCGGAAAGAATCAAAAAAACGAGCCCGATCAGCCGCCAGGAAAACAGCCACCCATTCCAACTCCAGGGTTGGTGACGCGCACGAAAGATCTGCCAAGTCTTGACGCCTAGCAACAACGGAAACAGGAAAGCAAAGTAGCCAAGCGCCATGAACAGCACGTCGGCAAACCAGGCGCCAGCGCGGCCGGCGGCGTTCTGGACCTGCTGGACATTGCTGGTATGCGTCCAGCCAGGATCGGAGGGATCGTAGGTAAGCAGTGCCATCCAAAGGTAGGCACAAAGCGCGCCGAGCGCGATCAGTGCACCCTCTTTGAGACGGTAGTGCAGCTGCTGGCGCCAGACGGAAGCTGGCGCGGTAGAGGAGGTATTCTTCAAAACGCTTTATTTCCTGCGCCCGCGGCGCGCTCTATGAACCGTAATCTGCCTGAACTTGCACATTGTACGGGTTTGTCGATTCGATGGCATTGCCGGTTCCGTGCCGGCTTGGGCTTTTGTCCGTGCTTCGGTGTAGCATAAACGCCAGTTTTTTAAGCGTGACTCGACTGGAGCACGCTTCTCCATTGGCAACAAAGGCTTATGAGGGCTTTTTATGAATGAAGTCA
>TARA_R100000541_G_scaffold301_32_pt1 | contig 118832 bp, 123 predicted proteins | sample TARA_R100000541 | Tara Oceans TARA_R100000541 (sample SAMEA2621416) | marine metagenome | biome: marine biome (ENVO:00000447); feature: surface water layer (ENVO:00002042); material: "saline water (ENVO:00002010), including plankton (ENVO:xxxxxxxx)" | depth 5 m | reverse complement strand
AACAGGGATGACGGGTAGTTGGCGTGATAGCGGTCCGATGCCGCCGACTGAGCGAGGGGGATGTAGGTTGTGATTGTTGGGAGCTGCTCTGAGGTTTACATGGCACCGCTGCAAAGGCTTGGTGTCGTGATCAACAGCTATTGAATCAGTGAATGGGCCGCTAGACCTTGCCCCATAACGCCCCGAGGGCCGCTGCGCAAGGCAGGCTGATCGCAGAGGCTCGCAGCCGGGAACCGATCATCTGGAATCTCAGCAAGGCGTCTGAAACAAACCACACTGGCGACAAGTCTTAACCTTGCAGCGGGGCTGCAGCGTTAACCGTGTTGCGGATAAGGCGATCCACTCAAGCCGTCGAAGCGAAACGGCTATTTCACCGGAGGTGTGAATGCTGCAGAACGTTCGGTTGGGCCCCGAAGTTTTCGAGGACAGGGGTGACGCGGCCTCCATGCTGCGGGACATAGAAACAGCGGGCCACTCGGTGGGCGATATGCTCTGCGAGGCGCTGCGCTCGGTGCGTTCGCATCTGGGGATGGACGTCGCGTTCGTCGCCGAGATGGTGCAGGGTTTGCGGGTGTTTCGCCATGTGTGTGGTCGTGACGACTCGCCACCGATATGTGTCGGCGGCTCAGACCCCCTTTCCGACAGCTACTGCCAGCGGGTCGTTGACGGCAGACTGCCGCAGTTGATCCCGGACACCAGCAAGCTTCCCGAAGCGGTGGCGCTGCCAATTACCGCCATCCTCGGTATCGGCTCCTATATCAGCGTGCCAATCCGCTTCAGCGATGGCCGTTTATACGGCACCTTCTGCTGCTTCAGTTCCAAGCCTGACGGCACCCTGAACGAGCGTGACCTGGACACCCTGCGGTTGTTCGCCGACTTTGCCGGCCGACTGCTCGAAACACAGGCCAGGGAGCAACGAGAACAGGAGGAGCGGCTCGCACGGATCAATGGCGTGCTGAGCGAGCAGGCCTATAACGTGGTGTATCAGCCAATCTTCAATGTGCTACGGAACAGCGTGGTCGGCTACGAGGCGCTGGCACGGTTCTCTGGTGAACCGCAACGTACCCCGGATCTCTGGTTTGACGAAGCCGAGCAGGTAGGTCTGCAGTGCGAGCTGGAAATGGCGCTTGTCAAGGAAGCGTTGAAAGGCCTGGGCGACATTCGCCGAGACTGCTACCTGTCCATTAACGTCTCGCCGGAGACCATTCTGGCCGGCGCAGTCGGAACGCTATTGGAAGGCCAGCCGCTGGACCGGTTGATGCTCGAGGTGACCGAGCATGCTTCGGTTCGTGACTATGACCTGATTGCCGAAGCGCTTGCGCCGATGCGAGCGAAAGGCCTGTTATTGGCCGTTGACGATGCAGGTGCCGGCTATGCGAGCTTTCGCCACATTCTCAAGCTCAAGCCGGACGTGATCAAACTCGACGGCAGTCTGATCCGTAACATCGACAGTAACCGCGACTGCCGAGCACTCGCTTCGGCGCTGATTCGTTTCGGCCAGGAAACTGAGTGCAAGATCGTCGCCGAATGCGTCGAGACGGAGGCTGAACTGGCCATTTTGCGGGAACTGCAGGTCAGCAAGGCGCAGGGCTATCTGCTTGGCTGCCCTCTGCCACTGGGTGACAGGCAGATGATCTAGACGAGGCCGCGACTGATAGCTGCAGCCCGCCTGGCTGCGACTATCAGTGTGGCAGGCTCTGTGGGCTCAATTACCCCGGTAGGTCGAGAAACCGTATGGGCTGAGCAACAGCGGGATGTGGTAGTGCGGCACGGTACCGTCCACCTCGAAGATCACCGGAACCTCCGGGAAGAAGCTCGCCGTGTCGTGTGCCTCGAACCAGTCACCGGTTTTGAAGGTGACACGGTAGGTGCCTTTTTCCAGCGCCTTGTCTTGTGGGTACAGCGCCGTGATGCGGCCCTGCTGGTTGGTGACGCCATCGTTCAGCACAGCCCACTGGTTGCCGTTCTGCTTTTCCAGGGTGACCTTTACATCGGGCGACGGCAGGCCATCGTTGAGGTTGAGCACATGCACGCTGAGCGGGTTGTCGGCCGCCATGGCGAGGCTGGAAAGACCGGCGAGGACGAGGCTGGCGCAAAGGGTTTTCAAAGAAGTCATGGTGTTTCTCCGATCAGGATTTGGACGGTAGCAGTTGAGCGATCGCCTGGGTGGCGCAGGCTTCGTCTGTTTCGGCGCCGCCGGCACCGGCTACGCCGATGGCACCGATCACCTCGTCGCCGACGCGCAGTGGCACGCCGCCGCCCAGAAGCAGCAATTCGTCGAAGGTGTTGAGATTGGCGGCGTCCGGGTTGTTGCGCGCACGCTCACCGAACAAGCGAGTGGGCGTCTTGCTCGACAGTGCGGTATAGGCCTTGCGCTGTGCCGCGATGGTGTTGTGCGGACCGACATTGTCATCACGCTGTAGCGCGACGAGGTTGCCGCCGCGATCAACCACTGCCACAGCGGCAGTACGGCCGTCGGCATGGCAGGCGGCCATGGTCGAGTCGAGCAGGGCGTTGGCCAGTTGCAGCGATACGTTCTGCTGGTTAACGGGTTGTGGCGTGGCGGCCAGCGCCTGGGCACTGGCCAGCGCCAGGCCGAGCAGCGACAGGGGAACAATGCGCATCGGTTTCTCCTCAATGGGCTCCGTGGAGCAGGTGGCGCCATCCTGTGCGGGCGGCCCCGTCAAACCCATTGCCGGTGGATTACGTATTTGTAATGGGATAAACGCACTGGCCGGCCTAGCCTATGCGCCTCGCCCGGGAGGTACAGATGCGCATACTGGTGGTGGAAGACGAATTCAAGACAGCCAACTACCTGCGCAAGGGCTTGAGCGAATCCGGCTATCTGGTGGAGGTCGCGCTCAATGGTCTGGACGGCCAGCACCTGATTCAGGAGAGCGAGTTCGATCTGATCATTCTCGACGTCATGCTGCCCGGCATCGACGGCTGGCAGCTGTTGCAAATCGTGCGGCGCAAGGCGCAGACGCCGGTGCTTTTTCTCACCGCACGCGATGCCGTGGAGGATCGGGTCAAGGGCCTCGAACTGGGCGCTGACGATTACCTGGTGAAGCCGTTTTCCTATGCCGAGCTGCTGGCGCGGGTGCGCACCTTGCTGCGTCGCGGGCCGCCGCGCGAGGTCGAACATTTCAGGGTGGCCGATCTGGAGCTGGACCTGCTGCGCCGTCGCGTCAGCCGCAACGGCGAGCGGCTGACGCTGACCAACAAGGAATTTGCGCTGCTGCATCTGCTGCTCAGCCGCGAAGGCGAGGTGCTGTCGCGAGCGCAGATCGCTTCGCAGGTCTGGCAGATGAATTTCGACAGCGACACCAATGTGGTGGATGTCGCCATTCGCCGCCTACGCGCCAAGGTGGACGACCCCTACCAGCCCAAGCTGATCCATACCGTACGCGGCATGGGCTACCTGCTGGAGGCGCCGGAATGAGCCTGATGCCACGCTCGTTGAGCCTGCGGCTGGCGCTGATGTTCGCGGTGGTCAGCACGGCACTGCTGGGCGCAATCGGGTTTTATCTGTACCAGTCACTGGAGCGCGAGATCGCCTGGCGCGACGATCAGGCCTTGCTGGGTCGGCTGGAGCGCATGCGAGCCCTGCTCGATGACAGCGATAGCATCGAGGCATTGCGTGAGCGGCCCCAGCTCTACGCCAACATGCTCGGCAATCGGGACAACCTGCTCTGGGTGCTGGGAGAGGGCGGCCAGCCGCTGATCGAGATCAACCCCGTTCAGTTGGCGATCCCGCAGCTGCCGCTTGAGGCGCAGCCGCAACTCGATGACCTTGACGACAAGGCGCGCCTGGCCTGGGTGCATATCGAGCGGGCGGAGGGCGGTCTGACGCTGATTGCCGGCAAATTGCTGGCCGAGCGTGGGCAGATGCTTGCGGCGTACCGCCTGAAACTCTGGCTGGCGCTGGTAGCCGGCGCGCTGCTGGCGTTTCTGTTGGGCTGGCTGGTGAGTGAGCGCGGGCTGCGGCCGGTGCGTCAGCTGACCCGCCGCGCATTGGCGATCGACGTCCAGCACCTGCACCTGCGAATCGACGATTGCGCCGAGTTGAGCGAGCTGCGGGCCTTGAGCGATGCACTGAACCAGATGCTGGCGCGGCTGGAGGCGGGTTTCACCCAGCTGTCGCGGTTCTCCGAGGACCTGGCGCACGAGATGCGTACCCCGCTGAGCAACCTGATGGGGCAGACCCAACAGGCGCTGCGCCGGGTGCGTTCGCTGGAGGACTACCAGAGCCTACTGGCATCAAACCAGGAGGAGTACGAGCGCTTGGCGCGCATGATCAACAACATGCTGTTCCTTGCACGTACCGAACAGGCAAACGAACAGGTCGGCCTGGAGGAGATCAATCTGGCCGAAGCGGTGGAGCAGCTTGGCGACTATTTCGAAGGCATTGCCGAAGAGCACGGCATGCGCCTGCACAATGAGGCAACCGGCAAGCTGCGCGCCGATCCCGAGCTGCTGCGCCGGGCACTGGCCAACCTGATCGCCAATGCGCTGCGCTACGGCGAGGCGGGGACGGCCGTAACCGTGGCCAGCCAATGCACGGGCGATCGAATCGTGATCAGCGTCGCCAACAAGGGGCCGGCGATTCCTCCAGAGCACCTGCCGCGCCTGTTCGACCGCTTTTATCGGTGCGATCCGTCCCGTGCCGAGCCGGGCGACTCTGGCGGGCTGGGACTGGCAATAGTGCGCTCGATCATGCAGTTGCACGGGGGTGAGGTGCGGGTGACAAGCGACGCATCAGGCACCAGCTTCAGCTTGTCCTTTCCTTGTTGAGCGCGGCTTCCACCGGGCGGCCCGGCTGAACCTTTGTCGAAACGGCACAGTCGACTTAACAGGTTGGCCGTGTTTGTTCCGGCCCGTTCAAAAGCCCTTAGGAGGACTCTTCATGGATACCAAAGACACCATTTCCGTACTCAACGATCTCATCGAAACCAGCAAGGACGGTGAGAAGGGTTTTCGCGAGTGCGCTGAGGATCTGAAGAATCCGCAGCTGAAGACCACCATGAACCAGCGTGCCCAGGATTGCGCCACGGCGGCCGCCGAGCTGCAGCAATTGGTACGCACCCTGGGTGGCGACCCAGAAACCACTACCAGCACTGCAGGTGATATGCACCGCCGCTGGGTTGACCTCAAGACGATGGTCACCGGCAAGGACGACGAAGCCATTCTCAATGAGTGCGAGCGTGGCGAAGATGTCGCCCTCAAGAGCTACCGCAAGGCGCTGGAAAAAGACCTGCCGATGGATGTGCGTTCAGTCGTGGAGCGCCAGATGCAGGGCGTGCAGCGCAACCATGATCAGGTCAAAGCACTGCGCGACGCCGAACGCGCCCGCAGCTGATCGATCGATCAAATGAAGAACGCCGGCCATAGTGCCGGCGTTCCTGTTTCCGGGACCTCGCTGTGGCTAGCGGTGCAGTTCAGCCAAGCTGCTAAGCTTCATCCCTTCGTGCATCAGGGAGCTGGCTGCTCATGAACTCTTTCGTATCACCGTCGGATGGCGATACCAGCGCTCAGCGTGCCGAGCTGGCACGGTTGGTCGAGGGTGCCGTCAGCGGCGACGGGATGCACCCGACCGCTATCGAGCCGTTGCATCTGATCCGCTGCGCAAAGCCCGGCGAGATGACCTACGGGCTGCACAAGCCGGCGTTGTGCGTCATCGTGCAGGGCGGCAAGGAAGTGCGCCTGGCCGACGAGCTGTATCGCTACGACCCGCTGCACTATCTGGTGGTGTCGGTGACGTTGCCGGTCGCCGGCTGCGTCATTCGGGCGTCCAGCGATGAGCCTTACATCTGCGTTCGGCTGGACATCGATCCGTCGCTGATTGCCGGGCTGGTCGCTGAGGCCAGCCTGCCACCGACGCCGAAGGAGACCGAGGGACGTGGCCTCTATCTGGACCGTATCGACGCGCCGCTGCTGGATGCCACGCTTCGGCTGGTGCGTCTGCTGAGCAATCCGAATGACATTCCGGTCCTGGCGCCTCTGGCCTTGCGCGAGATTTTCTACCGCCTGCTCTGCGGCCCGCAGGGGCATCATCTGCAGGCGGTGGCGCTGCAGGGGAGTCAGTCGCACCGGGTCAACGATGCTATCGAATGGCTCAATCGCAACTACGTCGAGCCGCTGCGCATAGAGGAGCTGGCGCGACGGGTCAATCTCAGCAGCTCCAGCCTGCATCATCGCTTCAAGGCGCTTACCGCCATGAGCCCGCTGCAGTACCAGAAGCAGCTTCGCCTTCAGGAAGCTCGCCGCTTGCTGATGGCCGAAGGGTTGGAGGTGTCGGCGGCGGGTTATCGGGTCGGCTACGAGAGCCCATCCCAATTCAGCCGCGAATACAGCCGGCTGTTCGGTGCCTCCCCGGTCAAGGATCTGGCCCGCCTGCGCAACAGCGCCTGATCTCAACGCGCCGAGTCGTGTCCTCTGCTGGGCTTGATCTCGAAGGCAATCGACCAGTTGTAGAGCGGGTAGGGCTTATCCACCAGCGCTTCAATATTGGCTTCATCCGGCATGCCTTCGTCGGGCAGGTATTCGTAACTGGCGTCCGCGACGGCGGGGTCGCTGTCATGCAGTTCACCGGCGCCGCCTGTCGCATGGCTGGCATAGCGAATCGTCGGGATGCCCACCAGATCGCGGCCAACCACCAGGCGCAACACGGTATCAGCGGCGGCTTCGATGTTTTCCACCGGTACCTTGCCCTTGTCATCGGTGATGACGAAACCGTAGTTCTCGATCATCTGCGCCTTGTGTCCAAGATAGGGCTCGCTGAAGGCCAGCGGCGGATGCGGAACGTGGAAGTCCATCAGGATTTCACGGCCTTCGACCGTCGCGTGCAGAGGTGATAGCGGTTGCCAGCCGCGTTGCTCGACCACTACCTGATGGAACACCTTGCCCAACATCTGGCCGAACCACCGGTAGCCATTGGCCGACAGGTGCGTGCCTTTGTCGACGTAAGGGTAGACGGGGCCGGCCAGATACCAGTTGGGTTCTTCCTTCGCCAGTTCCCACTGCGCAAGGCCGATGTCCAGGTTGCCATCGACGACCGATGTCTTGGCGTCGGTCTGATAGCTGATGAACGCGGGCATCCGCTCCTGGCCGATGGCCTTGGCGGTGTCCTCGTTCAGGTCGTTGCGCAATTGACGCAGCATCTTCTTGTAGGTGGCCTTGTCGTTAACGCCGCCCTGTACCTCGGCATAGTCGTATTCGCCTTGCAGCCAGAACAGGGCGCTGAGGTTGTAGCTGGCGTCATCGGCCTGCGCGACCTGCCGGGCCTGATCCACCGCTTGGAGCACGCGCTTGTATTCGTGGGTGCCGCCGACCTTGGACAGCTGAGCAATGGAACGGCCGGAGGTGGCGGCGTTACTGGCGACGAGCAAATGCTCCGGGTCGGCCTCGATGCCTTTGCTATCGAGATAGAGCCGTCGGGCCATGTTCAATGCGCCGACTTCCACCGACTCGCCTTCTTCCTGCGCTTTTTCTTCCAGCTTCGCAACGGCTTCGGCATCGAGCAGAACCTTCGGGTCGCGTTTGAGTTGCACCACCGCCTGGAGTGGCTTGAACGCGGCGCCGCCGACCGGGACGAAGCGATCGCCGCTAAAGGTGGCCGAGCGCGTCGAATCTCCCAGCATGAGGTTGTCATAGCCCGGCTGCTTGGATAGCGCAGGCCAGCCCTCGGCAGCCGATGCCAGCGACTGGCCGAAAGTGATGACGTGGTTGTACTTCGCATCGAGGGCCGGCGGCTGATGCTTGGGCTGCTCGATCATTTCCTGGCTCCAGCGCTTGTTCTGGGCATCGCGCGCAGCGATGGCCGGTTCATCGGCGTGGGCTAGCAGTGGGGCGCCTGAAAGCAGGAGGCCGGTAAAAGCGGCATAAACGATCGGATTTCCAGGGAGCATGATGGCTCGGCGGGACTGGTTGGAAGCAAAGGGCATCGATCGGGTCCTTGTGATTGAAGCGCAAACGAGCGCGATGCAAGGGGAGACGGGAGCTTGCGGCGTACCGTAAAGGCAGGGCTGGCGTTTCGACGATCTGGGAGGCGCTTAGTTCTGGAGGGATGTGCAAGCCATCAAGGCGATACACGTCGCGAGCAGTGGGGCAGCGCGGATCAACAGGCTTTCGAAGCAACAAGCCGGTCGATGACCGGAGTGCGCGTTCGGAGAGGACCAGTCACACGATTCGCGAGCAAGCTCGCTCCTACACCAAGCATGCTGCCGCTGTCCGGGGAGCGGCGTTCATCAACAGCATGCGCCAAGGCAGAACGATCAGGCCTCGATGACTTCGACTGCGCTATTGAGCGCCGCAGCCAACTCTTCCAGCCGATAGGGTTTTGCCAACACCTGCACGCCTTCGGCTTCGGCCGATTGTTTGATCGCTTCGGCGTAACCACTGGTGAGCAGCACGGGCACGCCGAATTGACGCGCACGGATTTCGCGGGCCAGGTCTAGCCCGTTCATGCCGCCGGGCATCATCACGTCCGAGAACACCACATCGACCTCGCGCTCATTCGCGAGCGCACCCAGCGCTGCCGCCGCGCTGGCGGCGTAGGTCACTTCGTAGCCAAGGTGTTCGAGCATCTCGCCGACCAGCGCCGCTACCTCTTCATCGTCATCCACCAGCAGTACGTTGCCGGCCGAACGCCGGGCCGGTTCGTCCACCGGTAGCTGATCCTTGGTGGGGTTCGGCAGGTTCACCGAGCGCGGCAGCAGCATCACGACGCTGGTGCCCTGGCCGCATTCGGAATCGATCCACACAGTGCCGCCGGATTGACGTGCGAAACCATAGACCTGCGCCAATCCAAGGCCCGAACCCTTGCCAATTTCCTTGGTGGTGAAAAACGGGTCGAAGACCCGGTTGCGAACGTCATCAGGTATGCCGACGCCCGAATCGATGACCGCCAGGCGAACGAAATCGCCTCTGCGACCGAGCACTTGCTGATCGGGCGCATTGCAAGCCTGCAGAAGAATCGAGCCGCCCTCAGGCATGGCATCACGCGCATTGACGGCGAGGTTGAGGATGACTAGCTCCAGCTCCCCAGGGTCGACTTCCACGGGCCAGAGATCGGGCGCGAATTCTTCCTTGACGTGAACATCGCCGCGCAGGCTGCGGTCGAGCAGCTCGCGCATCTGACTGATCCGCTGAGCCAGGTCGACAGCCTCGGGCGCCAGGGATTGACGGCGGGAAAAGGCCAGCAATTGGCGGGTCAGCGCTGAGCCACGCTGGGCGGCTTGGCGCATGCCGTCCATGAGGCGCTTGCGGCGCTCCATGTCGTCGCGGCGGTCGAGCATGTCGAGCCCGCCGGAGATGACCATCAACAGGTTGTTGAAGTCGTGCGCGATGCCGCCGGTAAGCTGGCCGATCGCTTCGATCTTCTGCGTTTGCCGCAGGGTTTCTTCGATGTGCGCGCGCTCGGCCATCTGCGTGCGCAATTCGAGGTTGGTGCGTTCCAGCTCGCTGGTGCGTTCGACCACCAGTGCTTCGAGCTCTTGGGACGCCCGTTCGCGTGCCTCGATCAGGGCGCGCACTTCGTACTGGCGCAGCCGTCCGCGTACCGCGGCCTGCACGGCACTGGTCAGGGTGATGCTCTGCACAGGACGTTCGAGCAGCGAAACGTTGCGCAGCGCCGCGACCATGCGCTGCCGCCAGGCGGCAACAGCGGGTTGTTGGTGCTTGCTGGTGAGGACCACGAAAGGAAAATCCGACCAGGGCGGTTGCCGATCGACCCAGTCCGATAGCGCTTGAAGGTCATGGCCGAACAGGCCTTCCTCAGCGATGAACACGGCAGACGCGTCGGTTTCGGCGCGTTGCAGCACTTCATCGACGCCGTGACAGACCATCGCATCCATGCCGCTGCGGCGTAGCAGCTCGGCTGTGGCCGGGCCATCCCGGCCAATGGGGGCATAGACAACGATCCGCGGATGCTCTGATTTAGTGGGCGTTGTCATGCTCGTCTGTCAGTAGCTGAGTCGCATCACCGGTGTATTCCGGTGTGCCCGATAGAATGCCGCTGAAGTGACTCAGCGGTGGCCCGACCTGAACGCCACTGGCGCTGAGGCGGTACTCTCGAACGGTGTTCTCATGCCGCCCGCTGCGCTTTTTGACAACAGACAAGGCCCTGCGAACGATACCGGCGTGCTCGAAGTAGCGCAGCATGATAACCGCATCGCTGAGGTAGCTGATATCGATGGGCGTATCCATCGGGCCCACCAGGCCATGCTGGGCCAGCACCATGATGCTGATCACACCTTTCTGCCCCAGGTAGCTCAGCAGCTCGTGCATTTGCAGGATCAGGAAACGGCCGTCCGGCATCGCATGCAGGTAGCCGTTGAGGCTGTCCAGAATCACCAGCCGCGAGCCTTGCTCTTCCACACCGCGCCTCACGGCTGCGGTGAATTCGCCGGGCGACAGCTCGGCCGGGTCGACCTGTTGCAAATGCAGCAGGCCTTGTTTGACCCACGGCTCGACGTCGAGACCCAACGAGCGTCCACGTGCCATTAAGGTGCCGATATTTTCGTCAAAGACGAAAAAGGATACCTGCTCACCGCGCTTGCACGCTGCGACCGCAAAGCTCAACGCCAATGAAGACTTTCCGACACCGGCAGCACCCACGAACAGGGCATTGGTGCCTCGCTCCAGTCCGCCGCCGAGCATGGTGTCCAGCGCTGCATTCCCGCAGGAAGCCGCTTCGCCGATGTAATTTGAATGATGCTCTGAGGCGATCAGCCGAGGGAAGATTTGCAACCCGCCCTTGCGTATGACGAAGTCGTGATAGCCACCGCGGAACTGGATGCCGCGCATCTTCACGACGCGCAGACGCCGCCGCTCCGCGCCATAGTCGATGGCCAACTGTTCCAGCATGACCACGCCGTGTGAGATCGAGTGCTGCTGCAGGTCGCCCAGTTCGGAGGTCTGGTCATCCAGCAGAATCACGGTGCAACGGCGCGTGGTGAAGAAGTGCTTGAGCGCCAATACCTGGCGCCGATAGCGCAGCGGGCTCTGCGCCAGCAGGCGCATTTCCGAGAGGCTGTCGAAGATCACTCGGGTCGGATTGGTTTGGGTCACACGGTCGAAGACTTGTTGAGTGGTTTCGCTCAGCTCCATCTCTGCCGGGTGCAGCACCGTCAGCTCGAGCTCTGGGTCGAGGCTGTCTTCCGGGGTGACGAGCTCGAATACGTCGACACCCTCGAGCGACCAGCCGTGACGCTTGGCGACCAACTCCAGCTCCTGCTTGGTCTCCGACAGGGTGACGTAGAGTACGCGCTCACCCTGGCGGACGCCCTCGAGCAGAAACTGCATGGCGATGGTGGTTTTGCCAGCGCCCGGGCTGCCTTCATAAAGGTACATGCGATTGGCATCGAGGCCGCCGCCGAGGATGTCGTCCAGGCCTTCGCTGCCGGTGGAAATACGTGGGAGTTCGTCGTCCGCGTTGAAGGAAAGATCACTTGAATCGGTCATTCCGTACTCCTTACGCAGGCTTCTATTTCAAAGGAAGCCGCGTTGGTTGTTCCTGCCGGCCAAGTCCCCGAATCCAGGCAAGGCCATGCGGAACACGCCCGTAAAATGCCTGGTAGGCGGGTCGGGCAAAAACCCTCTCGAACGATCGTCAGAGGCGTGCCGAGCGAGCTTATTACAGGTGTTCGGCGGACGATAGCCGAGGGGCGTAGTCAGCTAATCCGACTCGCTTTTCCGCGGCCCGTTCCGTGTCAGGCTCTTTGCCAGCTGCGCTCAGGAGGGCTTTTCATGCGGGTAATGGCCTGCCACGCCACCGGTCGCTGGCGTTTCGCCAGTTGCTCCGAACGGGCTACTGACGTGTTGATGATGTAACAGGTTGCAACCATTGCCCCTTGGTTCACCTGGGCGGCTGCTCCATGATCATCCTTTGCCTGCCACAGGTGGCCTGCATGTCCCGTTTCTCTCGCCCATCGACGTCAGCGCTGGGGCGCTTCCTCAACCTTGGTGGCACCGGCGCCCGGATAGCAGGCAATCTGCTGGTGCAGCGCATCACACCTGGCAAGGCGCGTATCGACTGGGAGCCGGTCGGCTCATTGCTCGGCGAGACGCTAGGGCAGATGAAGGGCCCGGTACTCAAGCTCGGCCAACAGGCTTCGCAATGGCAGGACGTGTTGCCCCAGCCGATAAGCGCGGCGCTGTCTCGTCTACAGAACCAGGTTCCTTCGCTGCCGTTCGCCTCGCTAGAGTCCTACCTGCAGCGTCTCTACGACGGGCAGCTGTACGAGCTGTTCGAAACCATCGAACCCCAACCCGCTGCGGCGGCGTCACTGGGGCAGGTACACCGCGCACGTGATCGGCAGGGGCGGGCGCTGATCATGAAGATCCAGTATCCAGGCATTCGCGGCATCTGCGACGCTGACCTTCGACAGTTGCGTCGCTTGATGCCGCTGGGGCGGCTATTCGGCACGCCCTCGGCGCGACTCGAATCCGTCTACCGTGAGCTGCAGCGCGCCATCGACCAGGAGCTCGACTACGAGGCCGAGCGCAACAACCTCGAGCGCTTTCGCCAGCATTTCCGCGACTGGCCTGGCCTGCGCATCCCGTATGCCGTCCCGGCATTGTGCCGCCCGGGCGTGCTGGTGCTGGAGGAAGTGCCGGGGCGCTCAATGAACGAGGTCGACCAGGCGGCCCTCAAGATCCGGCAACAGCTGGCCGAAGCGCTGTGCGACTGGCTTGCCGAGCAGGCGTTCGGCCTGGGACTGCTGCACGCGGACCCGCACCCAGGCAACCTTGCCTGGACCGAGACCGGGGAACTGGTGGTCTACGACTTCGGCAGCGTCGTGCGGCTGCCGGAGCGCTTGCTGCGTGCCTATGTACAGATCTTCGACGCCCTGCGCGGTCCCTCCAGCGAGGCGCTGGAGGCGGGTTTCCAGGCACTCGGAGGGCGCCAGCCCGGCAGCGCGCCGCCGCATAGCCTGTATCGACGCATCCATTTGCTGCTGCATCCGCTGCTGCAACCGGGCGCGGAATGGGATTTCCGCGGCGCGTCCCTGCATCAGCAGCTGGTCGAGCTCTCGCCTTTGCTGATGTCCGCACTCGGCAGTCTGCAACCGGCGTCCGGTACGCTACTGGTCAATCGAACGCTGGAAGGGCATTACTGGAACCTCTACCGGCTCGGCGCCTGTCTGCCGGTGGCCGACCTGCTGGCGAAGCACATCGAGCAATGGCGCACCGGTTTGCCCGACAAACCAGGCTAAGCGCTCAACCCTAAAGTCGGACCCGACCATTCCAATCAGGCCTGATCGCGGCCAGAGGCAAACAGTATGCAGATGAGTTCTTTACCCGAGGGATATCGCGCCTTGATCATCGGCGCGTCCGGCGGCATCGGCGCTGCGCTGGTCGACGTACTACGGGCGGACCCGCGTTGCGCCTCGGTAACCGCACTGGCGCGCTCCACCACAACGCCGCTGGACCTAACCGACCCTGCCAGAATCGGACAGGCCGCGGCGGAGGTAGCCGGGCAGGGCCCGTTCCACCTCATCATCAATGCGGCCGGCGTGCTGCACAACGACGCTTTCATGCCGGAAAAGCGCCTCGCCGACCTCGATCACCAGCAGCTGCTCGATACCTTTCAGGTGAACACCTTCGGCCCCGCGCTGTTGCTGCGGCACTTCTGCCCGCTGCTCGACCGCCAGCGCGGTGTATTGGCCATGCTCTCAGCCAAGGTCGGCAGCATCGGCGACAACCGCCTCGGCGGCTGGTACAGCTACCGCGCTTCCAAGGCCGCGCTGAACATGCTGATCAAGACGGCTGCCATCGAGGTCAAGCGCAGCCAGCCAAATGCCGTGTTGCTGGCGCTGCACCCTGGCACCGTTAACTCCCGCCTTTCACAACCTTTCCGCGGCAGCGAAATAGGCCGGCCTGCCAGCGAGGCGGCCAATGATCTGCTGCGCGTCATCGACGGGCTGGGGCCGGAGGCCAGCGGTGGTTTTTATGCATATAGCGGAGAGGGGTTGCCGTGGTAATCACTGCTTGTCGGGGCGAGCCGGGAAGGGGCTGCCGTTCTGCTGAAGACAGATATATGTCTGCTCGGGTCTGATGGGCGGGCGGCTGCTTTAGGTCAAAGCAGACAAATCATCCTGCACCACCACCACATTAGCAGCGCCAAATTTCAAGCAGGAGCGTGACGACTTAACTTCGCGGAACATCTTGCGTGCAGGGTTCAAGAATCTGCAAGAAGCCAGCGCTACCGTTGAGCGCCACGGGACATATGCCGAGGCAGCCAGCGAAGGCAAAGTATGCAGCTACCATCCGCCTGATCCAGGATCCGCGCATATATCAGGAAAATACTATGTATACAAAGGTCAACATGGGATTGGCGGTCGGATTTGAGTATATTCGCTTCGAGGGAACCGCAGCGCACAGATAAACCCCGGCACACGCGAACATAAGACAGGCTTTGGCAGATGGATCTATACAAGCAGGTGCTGTTCGCACTTATGTTTCTGCTGGCAGTGGAACAGACATGTGCCGCATCACAGTTGGTAATTGACCAGGGCCCAGTCGAACTGACCGACTTTAATATGGGCTACTTCGTCGATCCCTCGCGTACCCTAACTTTTGAACAGGCCAGAACCCAGCCGTTCAAGGAAACCAGCAACCGGACCTCCTTGGGCACTGATGCGCGAGTCGCCTGGTACCGGCTGGCTCTGAAGAATGCATCGAGCGCGGATCAGAAGCTGTTTGTCCATCTGCCACACGCCTATCATCTACGCTCAGTCAGTATTTATCAGGAGCGAGACGGCGAGCTGCTGCGGCACGAAGTGCTAGACCTGAACCAAACTGCCGGTTCCGATTTGATGTATCGCGGGACTGTAGTTTTCCCTCTGACGCTGGCGGCGCACCAGTCCACCACGCTCTACGTGCGCAGCTTCTCTTATTCGCATCAGTGGTTTGCAGTCGAAATCTTTGATGAACAAGCCTCGCGCCTAGCACTGGTAAGTATAAACACCGATATAGCCCTGATGGTCGGAATGCTACTCGCGCTAGTGCTTTACAACGCGTTGCTATATTTCGCTACCAGTAACCGGGAAAATATTTACTACTCGCTGTATCTGATTTCCGGACTGACTTGGATTGCACTGTCCTACGGCCTGATCGCCAGTGTGTTCAACGGATATGGTGACGCCGTTTTCCAGCTGAACATGTCACTGATCACAATGCCGATCTTCCTGCTGCTATTCATGATGGCTATCTTCGAAACCAAATTGTTCTACCCGGCCGAGCACCGTTTTCTACAGGGATTGATTGCACTCCTAACAGCTACCCTTGTCTGGTCCGTATTCGATATTTCCGCTGCGCTCAAACCGGCAAGCAGCTTGGCGGCGCTTATGATGCTGGTCACCTTTTCGGTCAGCATCTCGCTGTACCGTAAGGGCCATCCGCTCGCAAAGTACTTCTTGGTCGGTCATAGCTTCTTCGTATTGTTCAACATCCTCGCCGTGCTCACTTATAAGGGCTTACTTTCGCCGAGTTACGTAAGCAGCCACGGGGTGGGTATCGGTATCGTGCTCGAAGCGCTGACCCTGGCATTCATCATCTCTCACCGTATCAAGCTGCTTGAAGACATGCGTGCCTCCCAGGAGGACCTGAAGAAGCAGGCCGCCACCGATCCGCTAACCAAGTTGTATAACCGACGGTTCTTTTTCCCAGAATCAGACTATTTGCTGGAGTTGGCCAGACAGACCCGCACTCCGATGTCGATCGTGACCCTGGATATAGACCACTTCAAGCGCATCAACGACTCCCACGGCCATGCCTGTGGTGACAAGGTCATCATGTATCTGGCGAAAACACTGAAAGAGGAAAGTCGCACTGTTGACCTTGTTGCTCGTTTGGGCGGCGAAGAGTTTGTTGTCCTGCTGCCAGGTGCCAACCTGTTGGAAGCCAGTCAGTGTGCTGAGCGTATCCGTCTTGCAGTGCAGGCGCTGGAAGTCGCTGTCAGCATAGGCGAGAACATTCGGGTAACGGCAAGCATTGGTGTCGCGGAGATCAATATCGAGCATGAGAGTATTGAAACCGCGCTGGGGCGCGCCGACAGGGCGCTGTATGACGCCAAGAAAAGCGGGCGCAATCGCGTGTGCCAAGCAGAGCCCGTTGTGATGTCCAGCGTCCAGACGTTGGCTGATCAAGTAACCGTTTGAATTAGGCGGTGCTCTGTAACCCTCTAGATTGAGTCAAGGCGCTGCGTCTCCGCATAGTGGAGTCACTATTGGCTGTATATCCATACAGATAAATCTTGCTTCAGGCATCACCGCTGCGCATGCTGTGCGTCATCCACGAATGATCTAGTGATGACCCGATGCGGCTGTTTCTCTGCGAAAAACCTTCCCAGGCCAAGGACATTGCCCAGGTGCTTGGTGCCACCCGGCGTGGAGATGGCTGCTGGATGGGCGCGGGTGTTACCGTCACCTGGTGCATAGGCCACTTGCTGGAAACCGCGCCGCCAGACAGCTATGACGCGCGGTACAAACGCTGGGTGCTGGCGGATCTGCCCATCGTGCCCGAGCGCTGGAAGATGCAGGTCAAGCCCAAGACCGCGAGCCAGTACAAGGCGGTCAAGCGGCTGCTGGGCGAAGCGAGCGAGCTGGTCATTGCCACTGATGCCGACCGCGAAGGCGAAATGATCGCGCGGGAGCTGGTCGAGCATTGCCGGTATCGCGGGCCGATTCAGCGGCTGTGGCTGTCGGCACTGGACGATGCCTCAATTCGCAAGGCTCTCGGGGGACTGCGCGCAGGCGCGGATACCTTCAATCTGTATCAGTCGGCGCTGGGCCGTTCGCGGGCGGACTGGCTGATCGGCATGAACATGAGCCGGTTGTTCACCTTGCTCGGACAGCAGTCCGGCTATCAGGGCGTGCTCCCAGTGGGCCGCGTGCAGACACCAACGCTGCGGCTGGTAGTCGATCGCGATCGCAGCATTGCCGGCTTCGTGCCGCTGCCATTCTGGGCCATCGATGTGCAGCTGCTGGGTGATGGCGTGCCGTTCACCGCGCAATGGCGAGCAGCGGACGATCGCTGCGATGATCAGGGCCGCTGCCTCGACCAGCACCTTGCGCAGCGGGCAGCAGAGGCTATGCGTCAGGCGGGGGAAGCGAGACTGCAGAAGCTTAAGACCGAGCGCATGCGAGAAGCAGCACCACTGCCGTTCGATCTCGGAACGCTGCAGGAAATCTGTTCGAAAAAGCTCGGGCTGGGCGCTCAGGAGACCCTTGATATCGCCCAGTCACTTTACGAAACCTACAAGCTGATCACCTACCCGCGCAGCGATTGCGGCTATCTGCCGTTGAGTCAGCACAGCGAGGCGCCCGCGATTCTTGCAGCGCTGGCCGGGGCTGACTCGACACTGGCCGCGCTCAAGCCGCATCTGGATCCGCGGCGCAAGTCGCGCGCCTGGAATGACGCCAAGGTAGGCGCGCACCACGGCATCATCCCTACCGCGGCGGCGCGCTCGCTGGAGCGGCTGACAGGCAAGCCGCGTGCCGTCTACACGCTGATTCGCGCTCGTTACCTGGCGCAGTTTCTGCCGAGCCACGAATACGACCGTACGCAGGCTGACTTCGATTGCGCCGGCGAGGCGCTGCGAGCGGTGGGCAAGCAAGTTGTCGAACCGGGCTGGAAACGTGCTTTACCTGAAGCGCTTGCGGCCAGCCGTGGACGATCCGCTGATGCGGCGAATGCGTCCGCGCAAAGCTTGCCGGTGTTGCAACAGGGGCAGGTGTATCCGGTGGCCGATATCGCACTCAAGGACCTCTGGACCCAGCCGCCCAAACCCTTCACCGAAGGCGACTTGATCAAGGCCATGAAGAACGTGGCCAAGCTGGTGGATGATCCCAAGCTGAAACAAAAGCTCAAGGACACCACTGGTATTGGCACCGAGGCGACCCGCGCGGGGATCATCCAGGGCCTGCTCGACCGTGGCTACCTGACCAAACAGGGCAAGGCGTTGGCTGCATCCCCGGCAGCCTTCAGCCTGATCGACGCCGTGCCGCGCGCCATCGCCGACCCCGGCACCACTGCGATCTGGGAACAGGCCCTGGACATGGTGCAGAGCGGTGAGATGAGCCTGGAAGAGTTCGTCAGCAAGCAATCGGCGTGGATGAGCAAGCAGGTGGAGCGGTGCAAGGGCGTTCGCTTGAATATCACCGGCCCGGCCACGCCTGGCGGTCGCGGCGCGCCCTGGAAAAAGCGCAAGGGCGCGGGACGCAAAACGGCGTCGCGAAAGGGCCGGGCGGCCAGATCACCGAGCCCGGCGTGAGGCTCAACCAGCGTCAGGCCAGAGACTGCAGCAGGTAGTAGCAGCCGCTACCCAGCACGGCCGTTATGATCAGGCCCAGCCGTGTTGCCACGGCGATGCCCGCAACCAGTGCCAACGCAACCCCGGCAGCCAATGGCGCCTTGGTGGCCTCGCTATAGAGGATGTATACGGCGAAATTGATGAACACGGCGGTTGGTAGTACGCGCTCGAGTAGCCGCCGGGTTGTGTCGGTCAGGTCGATGCTGACGAATACCGGCAGGATGCGTACCAGGCAGCTGGTGGCGAATAGGGCCGCGATAGCCAGCAGTACGGAAGTCGTCATGCGCGCACCTTCGAAAGCACAAAAGTGGCGAGCAGCACGCTGGGTATCCAGAAATACAGCGGGCCTAGTAGCAGGATCAGTAGCACGGCGAGTGCTGCACAGAGCACCACTGCCAACAACAGGCGCGCTTTGCCTGCATCAAACTGTGGCAGCCGAGCACCCAACTGACAGATCGAGAGATACATCAACACCACGCTTGCTGGAAACCCGATGTTGAGGTCGGCATCGAGCCAGGCTGAAGGAATCAGGCGCCCCATCAAGGCGCCCGCCACTCCGGCGATCACCCAGGTCAGGAAAAGGCTGCCGCGGATCATCGCCAGCTGAGCGCTGGAGTCCGTTTCGCGCTCGCTGGCATAAGCCTCGTCGCCGAGCATGTGAGCCAACAGCGCGCGTGGTGCACGGCTCCTGGGCAAGCGCGCTGCCGAAACGTAGGCAATCGGCAGATAGCGACTGTTGATCGAGGCGGTGAGCAGTAACATCGTGAGGAACCCGGCGCCGGAATCGGCCAGCGGCAAAACGGCAAACTGTCCGCTTCCGGTAAAACCCAGCAGGCCAATCAGCGCGACTTCGAGCGGGCTCCAGTCTGAGCGTCCGGCCAGCACGCCGAACAACAGGCTGACCGGGATGATCGCCAGAGCGGCGGGCGCGACCCGGCGCAAGGCGTCGAAGGGGCGGTATGCGGGGGCTTCCATCTACTGCTGTCCTTTTGCTCGCGCCATGGTGCACTTATCGCACCGAGCAAAGCAGTCTAAACCGGCGCTCTTCCTGTCGTCTCGCGTGACAGTGTTCATCGACATTGTTCGGTTCGACTGCTATCGGCTCAGCAGCGCCAGCGGTTCGCGATTAGAATGCGCGCGCCTTTTTCGAGACGACCGATCATGCAGCCCGACGCCCTCGCTACCCTCCAGCAGCACCTCACCCAAGCCCTGACCCAGGTGCCCGACGAAACCCGCCGGATATTTCACGGACGAGGGCGCTGCTGGGCCGGGCTTGAGCACGTCACGGCGGACTGGCTGCAAGGGGTGGTATTGGTCTCGCTGTTCCGCGAACCCGCCGCATCGGAATTGGATGCACTGGTCGAGATGCTTTCTGTCCTGACAAGAGGTCAGGCCTGGAAGGCGAGCGGGGCGCACACGCTGTTGTTGCAACACCGTTATCTGCCGGATAGCCACATGCAACAGTTGCTGGGCGAGCCTATCGAGGAATGGCTGATCAGCGAGAACGGACTGCGCTACAAGCTTGACCTGGGCATCAAGCAAAACAACGGGCTGTTTCTCGACATGCGTTACGGCAGGCGCTGGGTTCAGCAACAGGCCGCCGGCAAGCGCGTGCTCAATCTGTTCGCCTACACCTGCGGCTTTTCCGTCGCTGCGATCGCCGGTGGCGCTGAGCATGTGGTCAACCTCGACATGGCACGCGCCGCGTTGAGTCGGGGTCGGGACAACCATCGGCTCAACGAGCATGACCTGAGCCGGGTCAGTTTCCTCGGCCATGAACTGTTCAAATCCTGGGGCAAAGTGAAAAAGACCGGTCCCTACGACCTGATAATCATCGACCCGCCTTCGTTTCAGAAAGGCAGCTTCGCGTTGAGCCGCGATTACCAGAAGATCCTCAGGCGTCTGCCCGAGTTGCTTACCGAGAACGGGACGGTGCTGGCCTGTATAAATGACCCGGACACGGGGCCGGACTTTCTTGTCCAGGGCATGGCGACCGAAGCGCCGGAACTGGTGTTTCAGGAGCGCCTGGAAAACCCGCCGGAGTTCCCCGATATCAGCCCCGACAGTGGTCTCAAGGCATTGGTTTTCACCCGTCGCTCGTCATAGATACAACGATCCGAGTCTAGGGCTGAAGCAACGCCAACAGACATGCCCTGGCGCTGGCGTATGGTTTGGCGAATAGCTCCGGTGGCGCATATAGCCGGATTAGTCGACGTGGGATGGAAACGAAACTGCCGGCACACGGCCGGCAGTTTTGGCCGCTGCGACGTCAGTGTTGGCTAACAATCGCCATGTTGTTGAGACCTGCCTGGCTGATCAACGCGGTGTTGCCGATACCGCTCTGCATGACGTCTGCAGTGTTGTTGCTGCCGCTCTGCATAACCGTAGCGGTGTGGCTCTGGCCGTTCTGAACCAGGTCTGCCTCGTTGAAGAAACCGTTCTGGCTGACGCTGGCCACGTTGAGGTCGCCGTCCTGGTCGATGTCGACGTTGTTATTGACACCCGTGCTAGACCCGGTGATGCGGTTGCTGTCACCGTCCTGATGCGCCGCCAGGATGTTGCCGACGTCCGACTGGGAGAAGTTCAGCTCGTTGTATTTGCCCTGCTGCTCGACTTCGGCTTGATTGTAGCCGCCGCGCTGGTCGACCTTGGCGATCTGTCCGCGTCCGTCCTGGTCGATCACGGCTGCGTTATGGAGGCCTGTCTGGTTGGCGGTAGCCGTGTTGCCATTGCCGCGCTGATCCAGGGTTGCCTTGTTCAGGTTGCCCTGCTGATACACGAAGCCGTTCTGATTGCTGCCGCGTTGGTCGACGTTGACTGCGTTGTATTTGCCGCTCGAGTAGGCGTAGGCCTCTTGATTGCGTCCGGCTTGATACACATCGGCGTTGTTCGCCGTGCCAATTTGCTCAACTTCGGCTACCGAGCCACTGCTCCAGGTCTGCACCACCTCAGCCATGTTCCGATCGCCCAGCTGATCGACCAAGGCGCGATCACCGGAGCTTAAAGTCTGGCTAAGAGTAGCCTCGTTGAGGTTGCCGTCTTGATACAGCGAACTCTTGCTGCCATTGACTGCGAACTGGTAGCTGTTCGCTGAGTTGTCGGTGCCGTCCTGCTTGGTGAACGCTTCGGCGCCATAGCTAACGCCCTGCTCAGTCTTGGCAGTGTTGCCCTGGCCGCGCTGGCGCTGTTCAGCGCTGCTGCCCAAGGTGCCACTCTGGCTGACGCTGGCTTGATTCGCGTGTCCGTACTGCCACTGCTCGGAGCGGCTGTTGAAGGCCAGGGTCTGGTTGACGTCTGCCTCATTAAAATTGGCGGTCTGGGTCTGCAGCGCGGAGGAGGACGAAGAGCCGGTCTGCTCGACCATTGCGTCGTTGCCCCAGCCGCTCTGCACCTGTTTGGCCATGTTGGAACTGCCGAAGCTTTGGGCTACCTCGGCAACATTGTTTACACCGTTCTGGCGCTGTTCGGACGTGTGATCGGCGGCCATAGCCTGAGCGGCGGCAACGGTCAGCAGGGCAGCTACAAGGGGTTTGATCTTGAACATTGTTGTATCTCCATGGAATGTTTTCAGCGGTACTTCCTGGTGGTGCTTTTTTCAGCGGTACTGGCGGACCAGCACGCTCAGACCCTGGCCATGCTGCGTAACGCTGCTGCTATGCCCGGTGCCGGTCTGTTCGATCAGCGCGTTGTTGTATGCGCCGTACTGTTCGATGCGGGCCTCGTTGTAGCTGCCCGTTTGAACAATCAATCCGAGGTTGTGACTGCCTTGCTGCTCGATGGATGCATCGAGTGCATAGCCGCTCTGGAGGATGAAGGCTTCCAGTGCGTTGCCAGTCTGTGTGATGTCCCCGGTCAGGCTTTCGCCAGCTTGAGCGACGAGCGCCAGGTTGCGGGCGGGGATACCGGTTTTGGTTTGTGTCAGTGCGATCACTGGAGATCGGCTGGCGGCGATTTCGTCAGGCGCTAGGTCGGCCGAGGTCGAGAGATTGGATGCCTGGAGGGCAGAGCAGTTAAGCGCTGTCAGCATCAGCGGCAGCAGCGCTTTGCGAGCAATCCTTTGCGCGTCGAACATCAGTCATCCCTGGTTAAGTCGCGGTAAGTCATCCTGATCTAAACCGCGATTTAACAAATCCATCTAACGGCTGAAACCGCTTCGTTTGCTAGGGGTTGGCCGGCGTGCTGAGGTACTTGGCCAACTGAGCGTCGACTGCCGGCGTGCTGTCGGCGGTTTGCCACAGACGACGGTCGACACCCTGAGCGATGAGGTGGGCGACGGCCGCCTCGATGGCTGACAGCACGCAGAGCTGCGCCGGCTCGTTGGTGGTGTAGCCGGCCTCGGCTTCGAGCAGTTCCTTGAATTCGATGAACTTGTAGACGTTGGCGCTGCGTCCGATGGAGTAGATGGTTTTGGTGGTCATCACGTTGGATAGCACCTGGCCGCTGCGTACATCGATGGCGCGCAGATTGACTGTGACCTGATCGACCCGGTATTCCTGCGATACCCCAATACCCAGATAGCGAGCACCTTGCCCGCCACTGCGCACGTTGGTTTCGTAGGCGACGATGGCGCCTTCCATGATGATGTTGGCGGCCAGCAGCGATGGCAGTTCGGATTGAATGTTTGGCGCCACGTCCGGTTTGGCTTGCGAAGCCCGAATGATCTTACGCTCGGTCAGCACGTTCTGCAGGCCCTCACGCTCAAGCACGATGAACCAGCCGCTGGCCTGCATGGCATCGACCAGCATGCTCGCTGCACCCTGGGTTACCGCTGTGGAAAAGGAGGAGGCCGGGCTGGGCTTGTACTGACCGGTCTGATCGCGAAAGCCGTAGACCGCTGCCACGAGTGGGCCTCGCGGGCGGGGCAGCTCAAGTAGATCTTGGTAGGTCGAGGTACGCGGCGTGAGTGTTGGGGTTTCCTGGTCTGCCGACATTGGCTCGCGTACGGCGCAGCCTTGTAGAACAGCCATCATCCCGATGGCTACAAATAGGCTTCTCATGGCCTTTCTCTCCCTGGTTATTGCCCAATGATGATTTCTGAGATTTCACCGGTCACTCGATCGGTAATTTCGACGATCAGTAAGCCAGCATCGCCGTTGTAGGCCCGAACGAAGAAGTCCGTGGTCGTGAGCGAACCGGTTTCGCCTGCTTGCGCATCCCTAAGCAGCTCACTCAGCAGGCTTGATTCCAGCTGACTGGTAAGGCGCTCCAGATCTGAAGGTCGCTCATAAATGGAGCGGTCGATCGCATCCGGATCCTTCTTGTCGTTCTGCGCCTGGGCACTGCCCAGCAGCCACGCACCGTTCAAGGGGCTGCCGCCAAACGATGGATTGACGGGGGTATAGACCAGTTCGGTGGCACTGAGGCCGGAGCTAAGCAGCAATCCGGCCAGGAAGACGCCGGTGATTTTTTGTTGTGGCCGGTTCATAACTCATCCTTCGCGAGGTCAATGGTGTCTTCGAATAGTGCTTCGACTTTCCTACGGTTTATCTCTTGCAGCACGAAATCCGCCGCTTCATAGGCGGTTTGCTCCATGTCACTGACGTTCGGTTGCAAAAAGCGGCGATACAGCGGCTGATTGTTCTGCTCCACCCAGACGAGAATTCCCCAGCGCGCCGAGGGGCGTTCCTTGACGGCCAGGTTGAAATCCAGCGCGCTGGTGTCGTTCAGACGTTCACAGAATTTGCGGTAGAACTCCTGTCCGGATCGGGAAACCGTGTTGTTGGTGATGAATCCCTTGAGTTCGGCCTCGTCGGCACAGGCCTGGATGCTGAACAGCAGCAGCAGGCCTAGGCACGCCGCCCTCATATACCGGACTCGCCGACGTGCCCCAGCACGAGCGACGCGCCCTGCGCGCGGTTGGACGCGCCCAACTTGCCCAAGGCGTTATGGATATGACTCTTGATGGTATGGGTGCTCAGATGAAGGGACTCGGCGATTTCAGAGTTCGAAAGGCCTTTCCCGGCCAGCGCGAGAATTTGCTTCTCCCGTACCGACAGGTCGTCGATGGCGCGCGAAGCGTGGGTCAGCTGACGGTAGCGGCCCAATAGCTTTTCCATCAATGCTCGGGGTAGCCAGTCGCCGCCCTCAAGAATGACGCCGACTCCGCGGCTGAAGTTGGTGCGACTGGCGTTCGGGTAGAACACACCTTTGATCCATGGGTGCTGAACCAGCAAACGACGGGCCTGATCGGCCGGGGCGTTGACCAGCGCCGTCGGCGTATCTCGCAATTGGCGAAGCAGGCGCAGGCATTCCTCGTGTGCAAAGCTGCAGACATCGAGCAGAACCAGATCGGCGTCGGTAATCCCTGAACGGAACATGTTGCTGCGAGTGAGGCGAGCCTGTGGGCAGCCCTGTAAATGCTGATGGAGCAGGGCGTCCAGTTCCTCGCTGTTGGACAGCAGGGCAAGACGAGTGGACGAGGCGACGAGCACCGCAGTGGCTTCATCGAACATACGCATATCCTTTGCAAAGTGACCTATGTAGGAGCGCCCGTGATCCTCGCGGGACTGGCGCTTTGACATTGTGGGAAGAATGGTAGTTCAGAGAGGTGACAAAAAAAAGTCGTAAACGAGAAGTGGTGCCTGTTTTCCGACGAGCCGCATTTGATAAACGCGTGTGGCCGATTGGCTTTCGAGAAAAAACTGAACTAGATTTAATCTCCTTTTTTCAAATCGAGCAGAGCAGGTAAATGCCAGAGCCGACGTTTTGGTTAGTGTTCTTTTCGGCTGCGCTGGCGCTGAATGTGTCGCCTGGCCCCGACTTGCTGTTCGTTCTGTCGCGCACGCTGTCCGGCGGCAGGCGGGTCGGGGTGGCCTCGGTATGTGGCGTCTGTAGCGGAGCGTTGGTGCACGTCGCGGCCGCTGCTCTGGGGATCTCGGCCATCATGGCCACCTCGGCGTTGGCCTTTGCTGTGGTCAAGTACGTGGGGGCAGCTTATCTGCTTTACCTCGGTGTTCAGGCGTTGCGCTCTGCCGGAGCCACCGCATCGTTCAACCTCGAAGCGGCGCCGAAAGTCAGCGTTTGGCAGGCTTATCGGCAAGGCATCCTCGTGGATGTCCTCAACCCGAAAGCGGCCATTTTCTTCATGGCATTTCTGCCACAGTTCGTTCGACCCGACCATGGTGCTGTGGCGCTGCAATTGTTGATATTGGGTGTGCTGGTGGTGCTAGTGGCGGTCGTCGTGGAATGCGCCATAGTGTTCTTGGCGGCTCGGGCAAGTTCGGCACTGCGCAGTAACCGTCGTTTGAGTCTTTGGCTCGACCGTGTACTCGGCTCAGTGTTGATCGGACTGGGTATCCGTCTCGGATTGGCTGAACGGGTGTAAGCAACAGGCCCATGCATGGGAACGTCAGCGCCTGTTTCGGTCTGAAGGGTATGCGGTGCGCTTTTCGTAGACGCAGCCGCAGCAACCGAAAGGAGTGCTCATGTCTCGGTACAGCAAGAACACCACGTCCAATCTGATTCCCTGTCTGCGCTATCGGGATGTGCCCGCGGCGCTGAAATGGCTTTGCCGGGTTTTCGATTTCGAGCAGCAACGCGTGATCGAGGATGCGCAGGTCGGCGTCATTCACGCGCAGCTCAGTTTCGGAAGCGGCATGTTGATGGTCGGGCCGGTAGCGGATTCGGAATACGGCCGCCAAGTGAAACAGCCGGATGAAGTCGGTGGCCTCTCTACTCAGAGCATCTATGTGATCGTCAACAGTGCCGACGCCCTCTATACCAAGGCCAAGGCGGCCGGTGCCGAGATCGCCATCGAGCTCAAAGACCAGGATTACGGCGGTCGTGGTTTCAGCTGCCGCGACCTCGAGGGCCATTTGTGGAACTTCGGCACCTATGATCCCTGGGCCGAGCCGGTCGCCGAGCAAAACGCCCCGCAAGGAGACTGCTGATGCGTAGCCTCAAGCTAGCCGATGGCGCCAGCGTTCCCTTGGTTGGGCAGGGCACCTGGCACATGGGCGAGAATCCCGCAGAGCGTGGCAATGAGATCGCTGCGTTGCGACTGGGTATCGAGCTGGGCATGACTCTGATCGATACCGCAGAGATGTACGCTGAAGGCGGTGCCGAAGAGGTGGTCGGCGAGGCGATCCGCAGCTGCCGTGACCAGGTGTTTCTGGTCAGCAAGGTCTACCCCCATAACGCCAGCCGCAAGGGTGTCCCTGAGGCCTGCGAGCGCAGCCTGCGTCGTCTCGGTACAGACTGCCTCGATCTCTACCTGTTGCACTGGCGCGGCCAATACCCGCTGGCGGAAACGGTTGAGGCGTTCGAACGTTTGAAAGAGGCCGGAAAGATTCGCCGTTGGGGCGTATCGAACCTGGACCTGGATGACATGCGCGAGCTGGATGCGCCGGACTGTGCGGTCAATCAGGTGCTCTACAATCCTCAGGAGCGTGGCATCGAGTTTGATCTGTTGCCCTGGTGCCAGGCGCAGGGCATGCCGGTCATGGCTTACTGTCCGCTGGGGCAGGGCGGAGGTCTATTGCGTCATCAGGCCATACTCGACATTGCCCGGCGGCATGGTGCGGAACCTGCCCAGATTGCGCTGGCATGGTCGCTGCGCCAGCCGGAGGTGCTGGTGATTCCCAAGTCATCAAACCCAGCTCATGTGCGACTTAACGCCAGCGCAGCGGAGCTGACATTGAGCGCCGACGACCTGGCGCTTCTCGACAAGGCTTTCCCGCCGCCCTCCCGATCCCAGCCTTTGCAGATGGTCTGAAACTAAGCGTCGCGCGTGGCGCGGGGGAATGTTTGCCTCGCCGTGGGTGTCAGCTTATGACTGACAGCAAACCGGAGAAGCGAACATGAGCGAATCCAGACTCGACGGCGTGGTGGTGGTCATCACTGGCGCTTCCAGCGGTATTGGCCGTGCCACAGCGCAAGCCTTTGCGCGGGAGCAGGCCCGAGTCGTCCTGGCTGCGCGTGACGAGGAGGCGTTGCACGAAGTGGCTAATGAGTGCCGAGCCCTGGGCGCCGAGGCACTGGTGGTGCCGACGGACGTGACGCGCAGCGATTCGGTCGAACAGCTCGCCAATGCGGCGGCCGAGTTCGGTCGAGGCCGTATCGATATCTGGATCAACAACGCCGGGGTTGGTGCAGTCGGTGCTTTCGACGAGACGCCGCTGGATGCCCACGAACAGGTCGTGCAGACGGATCTGATCGGCTATCTGCGCGGTGCCCATGTTGTTCTACCGTATTTCAAACAACAGAACGGCGGCGTGCTGATCAACACGCAGTCGGTGGGCAGCTGGGTGCCGCAGCCGTACGCAGTGGCCTATTCGGCAAGCAAGTTCGGACTGCGCGGCTTTTCCCATGCGCTGCGGGGCGAGCTGGCGCGGTGGCCTGGTATCCATGTCTGCGATGTGTACCCCTCGATGGTGGATACCCCCGGTTTTCGGGACGGTGGCAATTTTGCAGGCCGCTCGCTGCAACCGCCGCCACCGCTTTGTGATCCGCGCCAGGTGGCCGAGGCGATGGTCAGTCTCGCCCTGCACCCGCGGCACACAACATCGGTGGGGCTGACCGCGACGCTGCTTCGTTTTGCGCATTTCATCACGCCAGGTTTCGATCGGTTGTCGGGGCTACTCACAGGCGCGGCGTTGGGGCGTGCCGAGCGTGTCGCGCCGTCGGCCGGCAATCTCTACCATCCCGCGCTGGGTGAGCGACGCATCGATGGTGGCTGGCGCGGCGACGAGAAAAGTCAGCGTGGTTTGTTACTGGCGGGTGGCATTGCCGCCGCGGGCTTGGTCGGACTGCTGCTGGCAAGTCGACGCCGTTAGCACTTCTTCGTGCCTGCGACGGCTAGTCAGTCAGCCGTTGCCGGTAAGCAGTCCAGAGAGCCAAGATCGCGCCTCATGTCCTGCAGGCGCTCATTGATATGACGACGCTGGGTTGCGTCGGCCGTGTCGTACAGGTCGACAATCAGGTCGATTGTGGCCTGTTCAACGGCCGGAAAGGCAGCTCGATAGGGCGCGGTCCAGTAGACCTCGCGATCCTGGAGCAGTCGAGCAATGCGCTCGTCAAAGTTTGCCTGGTCCCGGTTGCGCACGGCATCGACCATTGAACGCTGCCATTGCGCTCGGTTATCGAGCCAGAGCTGATTCTGCTTGTTGAGCGCCTCAGCCCACTCGTGGATGCGTTGGCGTTGAGCCGCAGTGATATTGCCAAGCCATTGCTCGACGCGCTCTTGCATGCGGTCGGTGCGCTTATCGATTTGCTGGTCCAGCGGCGGTTTCAGGTATTTGTCCTCGCGCTCCTGGCGATCTCTTTCGAACTGTTCGTTCAGCTCCTCTACCTGCCTGTCATCAAGGTCGCGAAGCAGTTGAACGGTGGTCGGTGTGATCTCCAGCGCGATCGTTTGAATTGCCTTCTGGGCGATTTCGTAGTGCTCCCGGAGCGCGGGTTCATCCAGCGAACCCTGGCGAACCTGTGCCTGTAACTGCTCGATGAGATCCAGATAGCCAGGCAGCTGAGTACGGCAGTGCCAGCTGATGTGCTCGCGCAGTTGCTCACGAAAGCGCGTCTGCTGGTCACGGTTCATGTCCAGGTAATCGTTGAGCGACCAGGGAATCAGCAGGTCCAGATTTCGGTAAGCCAGATTCATGCGGCTGCAGCCGGTAAGCACAACGGCACACGCCAGCAGGATCAGAATCGTTTGTCGTACAAGCGCCTGACTGATCTGCATTGCAGCCCTCGTCTGGTTGTGTCGAGATGTCTGAACAGGTTTTGGTTGCGCTGTTCAATAGAGCCGCAAGCGCCCCGTCAGTTCGAGACGAACAGCAACGGCTTGTTTTTCTGCGAGAAAATGCTCGAGGTTGTGGTCCTAGCTCAAGAGAGCAGCGCAAGCGCGGCGCTCTAACGTTGAGAGTTACTAGCGGAGGTGGATATGCAACGCAGGATCAAGCATCTGACCGGAGACGAAGTACCTCAGGGCTGGCGTCCGACCTGGGTCACCTGTTGGGTGGTCGAGATCGATGGCCAGACGATTGCCGGGCCGTACGCCACTGAAGCCGAAGCGCAGGCGGTGCTGGATGGGGAGCAGGACCCCAAGATTTCGCAGACGCCTACGCCGCAGTGATGGTCGTCAGAGGCACCGATTAACGCACGGGTCGTCTCTTTCCGGGAGTGGAGGAGGCGGCTCTACGAGCTGGGAAACCAGCTCCAACGCTTTGTCGAACGAAGGATAGCCGCTCTGCGCAACGTCCAGTCCGGCGTAGGCTTGGCGATATTGTTCGGCTTTGACGGCGTTGCGCTCATTCAGCAGGTAGGGATCCTGATAAATCTTGTAAAGCAGCGCCACCGCGTGCGGGTGACCCTTGGCGCGGGCCTGTTCCAGCAAGTGCAGGACCTGCTCGGCTTGGGGGCCCTGACGGATCAGCAGGAGGGCCTGGTAGAACTCGGTCTCGCCACGATCATCAAGCCGAGCGCTGCGCTCAAGTAGCGCCTCGGCGAGTTCATAGCCATTTTCATCGCCGATGGAAATCAGAATCTTGGCCTGCAGCAGGTCGTTCTGGTAGAGCAACCGCTCAGCGCGGCAAGCGCTATCGCTTCCAGGTTGATCACATGGCTGTGAGGCGCAGCCGCCCAGGACAACGAGCAGTCCGATCACCAGTGCGTTCTTCATTGCTGCCTTATTCTCTTGATTGTTTAGTGGGTCAGCGCGTGTTCTGACCTGTGTGTTTCGTTTCTGTTCAGCCTGTTTCAATGCGCGGCGGCAATGGGCTGCAGTCCGTAACGGAACAGCAGGATCTGCCACTCGGGGTTCTGTGGCAAGGTTTCTAGAAAGTGGTCGAGGTAGCTGATGACAGGCTGACCAAGGGTGTCGGCGATCCACACGCGGCGATTGAACTGATACAGCGGCATGTTCGAGACGTATAAATCTCGAAGCATTTTTTCTTTGCGGTAGTAGAGCAGGGCAGAGCGCGGGATCAGCAAGGTGCTGATACGACCCGACAGCAGCTTCTCGAGGTTTTGCAGATCGCCCTGGGCGTCCTGGCGTTTGATTGCACCGCTGGCGATATCCGCTTCAAGCCCTTCGTATCGGTGACCAAGCACCCCACCCAAGACCAAGTTATCTAGCGATGCGGGGTTCTCATACTCAACCGGGGCGTCAGGTAACGAGACGAAGTCCTGCTGATCCGTCAGCAGCGGCTCCGACCAGGTTCCGTGAGCTGTCTGCGCGGCTGTGAAAAAGCTCGGAGTGGCCCAAAGCAGAATGCCGGGCCGCTTCCGCTCCAGGCGCTTATCCAGACGCTTGCGCGGCAATTTGACCAGCTCGAAGCGAAAACGGTGGTCATTGGCGGAATCATTGTTGAGCAGTTCGACGAACGCCTGCGACAGCCCCTTGGCATCGTCGAGAACGAACGGCGGCGAAACATGATACGTCCACACCTCGATTCGTTGCTGGGCTCCGCAGACCGAGGGCAACAGGACGAGCGTCAGCAAAATGACGAGTCTGTGCATGGTGAACCTTTATCGCGCGATGGCGAGGGGCGGCGATCAGGGCCTGTGACGACGGCCTGCAGCTGGCTTTATTTTCGTTGCCATCGACATCAGCATAGCCCAGCGGCCGCAACGCGTGAGCAGTCAGGGTTATGCAAGAGACGGCTTTAGGCTAGAAGCGTTCATGTTCGCCGAGAAAACGCCACTCGCCTACCGGTAGCTTGGCCATTGACAGGCGGCCGATCCGGATTCGCTTGCAGCTGATCATCTGCAAGCCGATGGCTTCGCACAGCTGACGCAGATCGCCGGCTTGTGGCGACTTGAGCACGATGCGCAGGCGGGTCTCGTTCTGCCAGCTGGCCTTGGCTTTGGGCAGGACCTTGCCACGATGGCCGATGCCCTTGCTCAGCAACGCCAGGCCGCCTTCCTCGGGCTCGCCAGCAACTTCGACGATGTACTCCTGCTCCAGCGTGTCGCGTGGATCGGCCAGTTTGCGGAGCACCTCGCGTTGCTGGCTGAATACGACCAACCCACTGATGTCTTGCTCCAGCGGCAGAACGGAGGTCTGACGTGCAAAATGGCGTTCGCGAGGTGTCAGGCGTGAGCCGTCGCCGCTCCAGTGGCCGGCTTCGGCAAGTTGCTTCATCGCCTCGGCCGGTTCCGCTGCGGTGGGCTGGCCGGCAGGCTTGTGCAGCAGCAGCGTGACCGGTGGCAATTCGGTCGCGGTGGCGCCGGGCAGCAGCTCGATTCGCTGCTCGCCTACTTTGAAATAGGGGGTTTCGATGACGTGCCCGTCGACACTGACCCAGCCTCCCTCGATATACAGCTCGGCCTCGCGCCGGGAACAGCCGATCTGCTCGGCAAGGCGTTTGGACAAGCGTATCGGGTCAGTCATGGTGGGCTCGGGTGCTTCGGAAGGAGAAACCTGGCGAGCCACTGCAAACGGCTAAAAGCAGTGGGGGCTCGCTTAGTAGGTCGGGTGTCGCGGAGATTACTTCTTGCTGATGGTGATCTGGCGCGACGGGCCCTGAGTCTGGCCGCTGACCCCGTTAGGAATCTTTTGTACTTCGCCGCCGGCCTTCAGAAAGGCTGCCATCTGGCTGGCCAGCGATTCGCTGGTTTCGCTGGCGGGTTCGGGTTTGCGCTTGGCGGTGGTGGTCTTGGAGGCCATCGTCATCTGGTTCCTTTGGTCAGTCGAACCGGACATTATACAGATCTGACTAAATTTTGTTCGATTTTTCGCTTGAGTCGATTTTCTTCTACCCGCTTCCTGCCTGGCTCAGGTTCGCCTGGCTCGTTGCCGTAGCCTGTGTTCGGCTGCAGAACGAATGATGGCGGATGCGTTAGCAGGCTTGGGTCCCCAGCACACATGCGTCTTCGATTTTTCCCCTCCCCCGGGAGCATTCTCGTTCACATCCGGTCCACACACTATCGGGTCTGGCGAAGCGGCGGTCTGCCACGACACGAAGACAAGGCAGGGGACGCTCACGGCAAAGTTATTTGTTTCGTCATCTCCGGCCCCATCAATGGAATAAGGAGCGGAGAGTGGCGGTCGTCATCAGTGCAATCCTGTGCATCATCCTGGGCCTGGCGCTTGCCGTTGGTGGTTGGAAAATCATCGCGCTCGGCGGTACCGGGTATTTCGCGATCCTCGCAGTCGGCTTTCTGCTCACGGGCGGATTGCTGTGGGTTCGGCGTCGCGCGGCGCTTTGGGTTTATGCGCTGGTCATGCTCGGGGCGCTGGGATGGGCTATCTATGAAGTAGGCTTCGACTGGTGGCAACTGGCCCCTCGCGCCAGCATCATCGGCCCGCTTGGGTTGTGGTTCCTGACCCCCTGGATCGCGCAGCGGCTGGGTTGGCAGCACTTCGGTGCGCGTGCCTGGGGCGGTAGCGCAATCCCGCTGATGATCGCCGTGGCGCTATGGGGCGCGACGGCTCTGCACGCCTTGACCTCCGACAGCAGTGACATCAAAGGCATGCTGCCGCCACCTCTTGCTGCGGCGCCTGCAGCCGAGGTGGACTCGGCCGACGATGTGCCAGCCAGCGATTGGCACGCTTACGGTCGCACTCAGCATGGCATGCGCTATTCACCGCTCGCGCAAATCACGCCAAGCAATATCGAGCGGTTGGAAAAGGTCTGGCATTACCACACCGGCGATATGCGACGTCCTAGCGATCCCAACGAGACCACCTACGAAGTCACGCCGCTCAAGATCGATGACAGCCTCTTCATCTGCACGCCGCACAACTTCGTGATCGCGTTGGATGCCGAGACCGGGGAAGAGCGCTGGCGCTTCGATCCGGAGGTTCCGGATTCGACCAATCGTCAGCATCTGACGTGTCGCGGTCTGTCCTATCACACCAGCCAGACCCCGGTTGAGGGGCAGGCCTGCCAGCGACGTCTCTTCATGCCCACAGCGGATGCGCGCCTGATCGCATTGGACCCAGAGACCGGCAAGGTCTGCGAATCATTTGGCGAAAACGGCGCGGTGAATTTGTGGAAGAACATGCCGAACGTCACGGAGGGTTTCTACTACTCCACCTCGCCACCGGTTGTAGCTAACGATCTGGTCATCGTCGGCGGGGCGGTCAATGACAACGTCTCGACCACCGAACCATCTGGCGTTATCCGCGCGTATGACGCGATTACCGGTGAGTTGAAGTGGAACTGGGACCCGGGCAATCCGGAGCAGACTGCACCCATCGCGCCGGGCGAAACCTACAGCGAGAGCACGCCGAACAGCTGGAGCATTTCCAGTGCCGATGAGGAATTGGGGCTGGTGTTCGTGCCGATGGGCAATCAGGTTCCGGATCAGTGGGGCGGCAACCGCAGCGAGAACAGTGAGCGCTTCTCGTCTTCCATCGTCGCGCTGGATCTGGAAACAGGGCAGCTGCGCTGGGTGTTCCAGACCGTGCACCATGATCTCTGGGACATGGACGTGCCGGCGCAGCCAAGCCTTGTCGATATCCAGACCGAGTCGGGTATGGTCCCGGCCCTGGTACAGCCGACCAAGCAGGGCGACATCTATGTGCTGGATCGTCGTACGGGTGAGCCCGTGCTGCCGGTGCGGGAGGTTCCGGCGCCGCAGGGCGCGGCTGAGGGTGACTATGCTGCCGCGACGCAGCCTGTGTCGGCACTGTCGTACGAGCCGCCGAAGCTAAAGGATTCCGATTTGTGGGGCGCGACCTTCATTGATCAGATGATGTGCCACATCCAATTCAACTCGTTGCGTTACGAAGGGCGTTACACGCCGCCTACGACGCAGGGGTCGCTGGTCTATCCCGGTAACTTCGGCGTTTTCAACTGGGGCGGCGTGGCGGTTGATCCGGTTCGGCAGATGGTGTTCAGCGCACCGTCCTATCTGGCCTTCATCTCAACGCTGATTCCACGCGAGAACGACGAGAAGAACTATGTCTCAGATAGCGAACCGCATCTGAACGAAAATTTCGGCGCGCCGTTCGCGGTCGACCTGAAGCCCTTCGTGTCGCCGATCGGTCTGCCATGCACGGCGCCACCATGGGGTTATGTCGCGGGCGCCGACCTGCGCACGGGTAAAACCCACTGGCTGCGCAAGAACGGTACGGTGCGTGACCGGGCACCGGTGCCGCTGCCATTCGAAATGGGTGTGCCGAGTCTGGGCGGGCCGGTGATGACCGCTGGCGGGGTGGCGTTCCTCTCCAGTACGCTGGATTACTACGTGCGTGCCTATGACGTCACCACCGGTAAGCAGCTTTGGCGGGCACGGTTGCCTGCGGGTGGCCAGGCGACGCCGATGACCTATCAGAGCCGTTCGGGGCGCCAGATGGTCGTGGTCGTTGCTGGCGGTCACGGGTCGCTCGGCACCAAGGCCGGGGATTCGGTCATCGCCTACGCACTGCCGCGATAACGGCGCTGCCGCGTGCGCGCCGCAGCGGTGCGCACGCGACAAGCGGGTGGCCTGCTAGAATCGCCGCCACAGACACAGAGGAATTGTTACATGGCCGCAATCGGGCGCTTCAACAGCCTGCAAATCGTCAAGCACACCGGTTTCGGCCTCTATCTGGATGGCGGTCCGGATGGCGAAATCCTGCTGCCCAACCGCTACATTCCGAAAAACACGCCTACCGAGGTCGATGACTGGCTGAACGTCTTCATCTACCTCGACAGTGAAGACAAGCTCATCGCAACGACCGAGAAACCCAAGGTGCAAGTCGGCGAATTCGCAAGCCTCAAGGTCGCCGAGATCAACCGGATCGGGCTGTTTCTCGACTGGGGGCTGCCTAAGGATCTGCTGCTGCCTCACTCTGAAGAAAAGCGGCCGCTCAACGAGGGCGATTATTGTGTCGTTCACGTCTACCTCGATAAGCACACCCGTCGTATTACCGCCACGGCGCGCCTCGACCGTTATCTGGACAAGATGCCTGCGCGTTACAAGGTCGGCGAAGCCGTTGATCTGCTGGTGGTCGAGCCCACCGATCTCGGCCACAAGGCAATCATTAACGGCAAGCACTGGGGGCTGATCCACAAGAACGAGGCCTTCAAGTTCCTGCGTGGCGGCATCCGCGAGAAAGGCTACATCAAGGAAATTAGGCCTGATGGCAAGATCAGCCTGAGCCTTCAACCGGTGGGCAGCGAGGCGGCTGATGCATTGCAGGCGCTGATTCTGCAAAAGCTGCAGGAAAACCAGGGCAGCCTGCCCGTCAGCGACAAGACCGCCGCAGATGAAATCGCGCGGCTGTTCGGCGTCAGTAAGGGCAACTTCAAGAAAGCCATCGGTGGCCTGTACAAGCAGGGGCGCATCATTATCCATCCCGACCGTATCGAGCGAGCCTGAGGTGTGCGGGCGGCCCAGTGGGTCGCCCGTGCCAGTTACTTTGGCATTCCTTTCCCCCCTGTTTTGCCCTGCGCCCAATCATGAATCGACGTATCGATTTGCCGACCCATCTAGCGCGGGTTTTTGAGCACCTCGCTCATCTGCCAGGTTTTGGCCTGTCTCGTCTGATCAAACACTAGCCGCTGCCACTCATCCCCGTCGCACTCGTCCGAGTTCCCATATGGAACTCGTTCATATCAGGCTGGGTCCAGAAAGGGTCGCTGGTGCTTTACAACGTGCGTTGAGACGGTCGACTGGATGTGCCCGCGAGACCTTGAGCGGCGCAACGAGACATGGCAGGCGTCTGAACGGTGCTGTTCCGAGTAGAGGCTTGGCCTGTTTCTTATTCCCCGTTGCAGTACAGCTCATGTGCGCCTGAATGCTGAGTCTTAATTCAACGGCGTGATGACAAGCTGGGCCAGCGCCGCACGGCTACACGTTGCCGCGCCAACAATAAAATCCAAGCCAAGGTCAGATTAAGCCGTCGTTCGACCGTGAATCGCACGCTTGGCGGGGCTTGCGTGCGGATGTTGACAAGATGTTTCGCCACGGGCGCACGTTCCCGGGCGGTAGCGTGCAGTAACCAGCCGGATTAGAGCCAGTGCTAGATAAAAGCTGTTGGCGCCTGGAAGGTGCCCTGCTGAGTGAATGTGCAACTGTCTAGGATATTTGCGGTCTGTTGCGTGTCTATGCCTCCTCACAGCAGCCAGGCGACGCAGCCAGAAGGTAGGTATGCACCACAATTTATCTCCGAGAAGGGATTCTATATGAGGAAGATCACGCTTCCATGCTTATCGCTGCTGTGCTTAGCGGCTACCCAGAGCTGGGCACAGAGCGAGCGCGAGCCCCGATACATTCAGCTGGGCGGGTTCGAGTTCACCCCGACGCTGGTGGTGCGAGAAAGTTACGACGACAACTATCGCGGCCTGTCGGACAACGAACAGGCATCCTGGGTCACCGGCATTAATCCAACCTTCGTGCTGGGGACTGGTAATCGCAACAGCGAATACGAACTCGAATACTCGTTCAACAGCGACATCTTCCATTCGGATTCCGAAGCCAGCAACACCGACCATCATCTGCGCCTCAGAAGCGCCATGGAATTCACGTCCCGGCATCGTCTGACCTGGGGTCTTGCCTATCATCGCGTAGAAGAGACTGCCGATACCGAGATCAACACCGAGAACGACAAGTACAGTACCGCCGTTGCCCAGGCGGCCTATCGTTTCGGAGCCCGCACTGCTCGCAACCAGCTTGAGTTCGGCACGCACTACGAGCAGCGCCGCTACCACAACAGCGGCAACATCAACGCGTCGGAAGAGCGCGACAGCCTGATGTTCAACTCCATCTGGTTTCATCGGCTGGGTTCCAAGACCCGTTCGCTGGTCGAAGTTCGCCATACCGATCATGACTACAAGCTCTCCAGCGCACTGCGCGACAGCACCAACGTGGCGCTGTTGGGTGGTGCCACCTGGGATGCAACCTCCAAGACCTCCGGCACAGTCAAGCTGGGCGCCGAGCGTAAGGACTTCGACAGCGATCAGCGCGAAGACTTCACCAGCCCCATGTGGGAAGTCGGTGTCACCTACAAGCCACGTAGCTATTCGGCATTCACAGTCAATTCTCGCCGTGCCTTCGACGAAGGTGATTACGGCGCCAGCACCATCAATGACTGGACCACCATTGCTTCCTGGGACCACGAATGGACGTCGCGGATCTCGACCGAGCTGCTGTATCGGTTCTCGGACCGCGAGTACGAAGGGATTAACCGGGACGATGAGCGCACCGGCTACGGCGCAGGCGTGACCTGGTCACCTGATCGTTGGGTCGACGTGACCCTTTCCTATCTCAGGACGGAAAACGACTCCAGTCTGAGCTCGGAGACCTACGACCGTAACGTTTATCTGCTGAGTTTCGACCTGAGCCTCTGAGCCCGGGTAGGACGTTAACCAGTGCCTAAGGAGGAGCCGCCGATGCGCATCCCGAACATGTTCAAACTCTTTTCACTGCTGCTGATGCTGGCGTTCAGCGCCGGCGCCGCCGCTGCGCAATACCAGTTGGGCTCGGGGGACGTCATTCGCATCAATGTGCATGGTGAACCGGACCTGACCTTCGAAGAGATTCGTCTGACGGACGCTGGCACTTTCACCTTTCCCTTCATTGGTGAGGTGGACGCCAACGGCAAAACCCCAGGTGAAGTGCGCAACATCTTGGTCGAGAAGCTGAAGGATGGCTATCTGATCGATCCGCGCGTATCGGTATCGGTCGCCAACTACCGCGAGTTCTACATCGCCGGTGAGGTAAAGCTTCCAGGCGGCTATCCGTTTCAGCCCGGCCTGACGCTTGACCGCGCCATCGCGCTTGCTGGCGGGCTGACCGAGCGTGCTTCGACCAAACGCATGACTATCGTGCGCGGCTCGCAAGGCAGCCGCGAGGAAGAGAAAGCCACCATGAACACCCTGGTTCGCCCTGGCGACACGATCAACATCGATGAAGGATTCTTCTGATGAATAGCCCAGTTCGCCCGGATCGACCATGGCAGCGCCCCGCTGGGCCTGCGGCTGATAGTGACTTCATAGATCTGAAAAAAATCTGGCATGCAGTCTGGTCGCGCAAGTGGGGGATCATCCTGCTCGTGGCGGTCGTCGCGGTGCTGACCGTTTTCCTGCTGTCGCGCATGACGCCGATCTACAAGGCTGTCGCCACGGTCCTAATCGAGAGCAAGGGCACGCCGGTTTTGTCGTTCCAGCCGGCGGCCGATACCCCGGTTGAGCTCAGCGAGTATCTGCAGACACAGCTCAGCCTGATGCAGAGCCGTGGCGTTGCCGAGCGCGTCGTCCGCGATCTGAATCTGACCGAACACCCCGAGTTCGATCTGCGACAGCAGCCGGGCCCGCTGGTCGATGTTGGCGCTCTGATCGATATGGTCACAGGCGAAGAGCCAGAGCCGATCACCGAAGCGCAGGTCATGGATTACGCCACCCAGCAGTTTATGGAGCGTACTTCAGTCTGGGTCGAGGGCAAGAGTCAGCTGGTTTATCTGTCGGTATCCATGGCGGATAACCTGACTGCCGCACAGGCCACCAACCGATTGGCGCAGGCCTATATCGAGGCGCAGCTGGAAGCGAAGGTCGACATGTCGATGACCGCTGCCAGCTGGATGAATGAACGCCTGGTTTCGCTGCGTGAGAACCTGCAGGCTTCGGAAGATCGCCTTCAGGCCTATCTCGATGCGGAAGGGCTGGTCGACCTCGATGGTGTAGGCACCATCAGTGCCAACGAGCTGTCGCTTACTGGTGATCGCATGATCGATGCGCGCCGTCAGCGTGCTGAAGCCGAAAGCCAGTACCGCCAGGTCGAGTCCATGCGCAGCCAGGGCTGGGAGCGTCTGGCCAGCGTGCCGGCCGTTCTGGGTCATCCGCTGATCCAGCAATTCAAAGCTGACCAGGCCCATGCCCGTTCGCGTGTCGAAGATCTTTCGCGTCGCTACGGCAACCGCCACCCGGCGATGGTTTCTGCTCGGTCGGACCTCAATGCTGCCACCGCCAGCCTGAAACAGCAGGTCGAGCAGGTCGTCGCCAGCATCGAACGTAACTATCAGCTGGCCGTCGCCAATGAGAACTCCTTGAAGGCCTCCTTCGACGAGAACAAGGGCCGGATTCAGGATATCTCCCGTAAAGAGTTCAAGGTGCGTGACCTGCAGCGTGAGGTCGAAAGCGATCGTGCGCTCTACGACACCTTCATGACCCGCCTGCAGGAAACCACGGCGACCTCGGATCTCAGCTCTACCAATGCTCGGGTAGTCGATGCAGCCATCCCGCCAACCGAGGCCAGCGCGCCGAACAAGAAGCTGATCTTGGTGGTGGCGTTGTTCCTGGCACTGGTGCTGGGTATCGCCCAGGCGATCATCCGCGAAATTCTCGACAACACCTTCAAGAGCTCCGAAGAAGTCGAGTCCAAGCTGGGTCTGCCTGTCATGGGTATCGTCCCGCAGGTGCCGCGCAAGCTGCGCAAGGAAGTCAGCCATCTGTTCGAACGCAGCGGTGACAAGCGCTTCTGCGAAGCGGTACGGACTATCCGCACCAACCTGCTGCTGACCGAGGCAAGCCAGCCTCGTCAGGTGCTGGTGATCACCTCGACCGCACCGGGCGAAGGTAAGAGTTCGGTATCGGCCAACCTCGCATTCGCCATGGGCCAGCTGCATCGCGTGCTGTTGATCGACGCCGACTTGCGTCGCGCGACGCTCGACAAAGCCTTCGATTTCAAGCCGGGCACGCCGGGCCTAGTGAACCTGATCGGTGGCAACGCCAAGCTTGAGGAGTGCATTCACACCGTTGGCAACGTCGACATGATCGCTGCCGGTGCAGTGCCCTCCAATCCGCTGGAGCTGCTGTCTTCACCGCGTTTCGCCAAGCTGCTCGAAGTGGTCAAGGGTCGCTATGACCGCATCATCATCGACTCGCCGCCGAGCCAGGCGGTCAGTGATGCGGCTGTTCTGTCCACGCTCGCTGATGCGGTGATCTACGTCGTCAAGTCCGACAGCACGCTGATCCCACATGTGCAGAAAGGGGTGAGCCAGCTGCAGAACAGCAATGCGCCGGTCACCGGCGTGGTACTCAACTACGTCGATATCGAGAAAGCCAAGAAGAACGGTCAGTTCCGTGGCTACTACGACCATTACGGATACAGCGAGCCACAAACGGTCTGACGACCGGCTCGTCAATCCATTACCGGGGTGTGTCCAACCATGCGATGGACCCACCCCGGATTGACTATCTGCCCAAGCGAAGAATTTGCGCCATCGGCCACCGAAAAGGGTCGCGCCGAGGCACGCCTGTATCAATGTATGAATCGAGGATCCTGCTATGAATATCACCGTCGTTGGAAGCGGCTACGTCGGACTGGTTACCGGAGCCTGTATCGCGGAGATGGGTAACACGGTTTACTGCGTCGACGTCGACAAGGCCAAAATCGATAACCTAAAGCAGGGCATTTTGCCGATCTATGAGCCGGGCCTCGAAGAGATCGTCACCGAGAACCATCAGTCTGGCCGCTTGCTCTTCACCACGTCGCTCTCCGAGGCAGTCGAGCAGTCCGAAGTGTTTTTCATCGCTGTCGGCACTCCGCCGGGCGAAGATGGCTCCGCCGATTTGCGCTATGTGCTGGAGGTCGCCAAGCAGATTGGTGACACGCTGACTGCTCCTGCAATCGTGGTGAACAAATCGACAGTGCCGGTCGGCACGGCGGACCTGGTACGTGCAGCGGTTGCCGAGCGTCTTGAGGCGCGCGGCGTCGACATCGAATTCTCGGTCGTCTCCAACCCGGAATTCCTCAAGGAAGGTGCGGCGGTCAACGACTTCATGCACCCGGACCGCATCGTTATCGGTGCTGACAACGAGCACGCTCGCCAGGTGATGAGCGCCCTCTACGCACCCTTCATCCGAAATCGTCCGCGCACCATGTTCATGGGCATTCGCGATGCGGAAATGACCAAGTACGCAGCCAATGCCATGCTGGCGACCAAAATCTCCTTCATGAACGAGATCGCCAGCCTCTGCGAGCGCCTCGATGTGGATGTCGAGAATGTGCGCCTGGGTATCGGCTCCGACGAGCGCATTGGCTACCACTTCATCTATGCCGGCTGTGGCTACGGCGGCTCCTGCTTCCCGAAAGACGTCAAGGCGCTGATCAACATCGCCCATCAGAACGACTTCGAGCCAAAGCTGCTACAGGCGGTGGAATCGCGCAACGATCAGCAGAAGCATTCGCTGTTCAACAAGCTGTCCACCCACTTCAATGGCGACCTGAGCGGCCGCACCTTTGCGGTCTGGGGGCTGGCGTTCAAGCCCGGCACCGACGACATGCGCGAGGCGCCAAGCGTGGTGCTGATCAACAGCCTGATCAATGCCGGCGCCAAGGTGCGCGCGTTCGATCCGGTTGCCCGTGAAACTGCCCGCCGCGAGTTCCCTGAGAGCTGGTTTACCGACGGCCGCCTGCAGATTGTCGAGGGACAATACGAAGCCGCTATCGATGCCGATGCGCTGTGCCTGGTCACCGAATGGAAGCCGTTCCGTCGTCCGGATTTCCGTGCGCTCAAGCGCCTGCTGAACACACCGCTGATCATCGACGGGCGTAACCAGTACGACCGCGAGCAGGTCAAGCGCGAAGGCTTCAGCTACTACGGCATCGGCCGTCAGCCGGTCCAGGCCTGAGCGAGGGGCAGCGAGTGAGCGCCATCGATCAGTCCAGCATGCGGCGCACTTCGTCCCCGGTCAGGGAAAGACTGGCTGCGCTGCTGCAGGCAAGCATGCGCAGCAAGCTGCTGCGCAATATCCTGACCGTGGTGAGCGGCACCGCCGGTGCGCAGGCGATCACCCTGGCGTTCATGCCGGTGATCACGCGCATCTATGGTCCAGAAGCGTATGGGGTACTTGGCACCTTTCTCAGCGTCACGATGATGCTGATTCCGGTAGCGGCGCTGACCTATCCCATTGCCATCGTGCTGCCCAAGCGCGATGGCGATGCGCGAGGTCTGGTGCGATTGGCACTGGCTACTGCGTTGTCGCTGGCCACAGTGATCGCTCTGGCGCTGTACTTCTTTGGCGATCAGCTTGCCCGAACGCTCGAGATCGAGATCATTCAGCCGTACCTGATGCTCATCCCGCTCGTGATGTTCTGCGGCGCGGCGCTTGAGATTTGCCAGCAGTGGCTGTTTCGCACCCAGCGTTTTCGTATCACCGCAAGTGTGGCGGTGGGGCATTCGTTGTTCTTCAACTCGATGCGGACCGTTGCGGGTCTGGTGCAGTCCTCTGCTCTGGTGTTGGTCTGCACCACCGCCCTGCAACAAGCGTTGCATGCGGCAATGCTCGCGTTGGCCATGCTGCGCGCCAAACCCCATGCGGATAACCATGCGGAAGACGCCGAGCAGAGCAGCCCTGGCATGCTCGAACTGGCTCGCAGGCACAGCGACTTCCCGAGGTTTCGTGCGCCGGTGATGTTGATCAACGCCGTGTCGCAGCATTTGCCGACGCTGGTGCTTGCTGCCTATTTCGGACCGGCTGCTGCGGGCTTCTTCGCTCTGTGCAAGCAGGCGCTGACGATGCCAACCAATCTGATCGGCAAGTCGGTCGCCGATGTGTACTACCCGCGCATCAGTCGTGCCATCCACGACCGCGAGCCGGTCGCCGCGATGCTGCTGAAGGCAACCGCCGCGCTGGGTCTGGTTGGCCTGGTGCCGTTTTCGCTGGTGGCAGTGTTTGGCCCATGGCTGTTTGCACTGGTGTTTGGTGACCAGTGGCATGTGGCTGGCGAGTACGCCCGTTGGCTGGCCTTGGCCGAGTACGTGATCTTCGTTTCGCGTCCATGCGTGGTTGCGGTCCCGGCGCTGTCGCTGCAGGCCCGCTTCCTGCTGTTCGAAATCTTTAGCACCAGCTTGCGCGTGCTGTCGCTGTTCGGCGGTGCGCTGTTGATCGGCAGCGCCCTGGCCACCGTGCAGGCCTTCGCCGTCGCCAGCATCGTCATCTATTCGTCGCTGATGGTGATCGTGCTGATTGCATCGCGCAGATGGTACGCGGCTCAGCAGAACGCCCAGCATTCAGAAGAGAGTTTCGATTGATGAAGGTTTTACATTTGGTCGCTGGCGAACTGACCGGGGGCGCCGCACGCGGTGCGTACTGGTTGCACCAGGGCTTGCGCTCGTTGGGTGTTGACTCGCGCGTCTACACTAATAGCCAGCAAACCCATGGCGACACCTCGGTGGTGTCGGTCAGTCGCAGCAAGAAAGACAAGATCATCAGCATTGCCAGAAGTCAGGCTGACCAGGCGTTCGCCAGCGTCTACCGCAAGCGCCAGTCCGGCATGTTCAGCGCTGGCGTCATGGGCGCCGATTTCACTGACAGCACAGCATGCCGTGAGGCGGACGTGGTGCATCTGCACTGGGTCAACGGTGGCTTCGTCGACATGAAGCACCTCGCCAAATTGCGCAAGCCCGTTGTCTGGACCATGCGCGACATGTGGCCGATGACTGGCGGCTGCCACTACGCCATGGGCTGTGAAAAATTCACCACTGGCTGTGGCAGTTGCGATCAGCTTGGCAGCAACTCCGACCGAGACCTGTCGCGTTTCGTACTCAACCGCAAGCGCAAGTACCTGCCCGAGTCGATGAAGATGATCGGCATCAGCGACTGGGTGTCCGAGCAGGCCAGGCAGAGTCTCCTGTTCCGCAACTTCGACGTGCGCACCATCCACAACAACGTCGACGCCAGTGAGTTCTTTCCGCTGGACAAACAGCTGGCGCGGCAGCTGCTTGGTATCGAGACCGAGAAGAAGATCATCCTGACCGGCTGCACCAGCGCGAAAGATACCTATAAGGGCTTTGGCAAATATCTGGAGATGCTCACGCACCTGGACCCGGCCAAGTACCACCTGTGCTTTTTCGGCAAGCTCGACCAGTCCGTCGCCGACGGCTTGGGGTTCGATTACACCTCGTTCGGCTACCTGCATGACAGCATCTCGCTGCGCCTGCTTTATTCGGCGGCAGATGTCTTCATCGCGCCGAGCCTGATGGAGGCGTTCGGCAAGACCTTGGCCGAAGCCATGGGCTGCGGAACCCCCGTGGTGTGCTTCGATGCCACAGGGCCGAAGGACATCGTGACGCACAAGCACGACGGTTATAAGGCGGCGCCCTTTGACGCCCAGGGCCTGGCCGAAGGCGTCGAGTGGATCACCGGCGAGGCGGACTATCCGCAGCTTGTGCTCAATGCGCGAGAAAAAATCCTGACTACCTTCGACAGCCCCGTCATTGCCCGCCAATACCGGGCGCTGTACGAGGAGATGCTCGCATGAGCGGACCGTCTGTCCGCCCCGGGCAGGGCGGTAACGACTCGTTAACGTCGCCAGCCAACCATCGATTCAATCAGCTGCATGGCAGAGCAGGGCGCTTGGGCGCCGCTGCGCTGCCATCCCAGCATCAACTCAACACCCCTCTCGTCATCTGGAACCTACAGGTACTCTGAAATGGAAAAGAAACGCGCGCTGATCACCGGAATTACTGGCCAGGACGGTTCCTATCTCGCTGAGTTTCTGCTGGAAAAGGGCTATGAAGTACACGGCATCAAACGCCGTGCCTCGTCGTTCAATACGCAGCGGGTCGACCACATCTATCAGGACCGTCACGTTGAAGACCAGAACTTCGTGCTGCACTACGGCGACCTGACCGACTCGTCGAACCTGACCCGCATCATCCAGGAAGTTCAGCCGGATGAGGTGTACAACCTCGGCGCGCAATCCCACGTTGCGGTCAGCTTCGAGTCGCCGGAGTACACGGCCGATGTCGATGGTATGGGCGCTTTGCGCATCCTCGAAGCCATTCGTTTGCTGGGTCTGGAGAAGAAGACGCGCTTCTACCAAGCCTCCACGTCAGAGCTCTATGGCCTGGTGCAGGAGATTCCGCAGAAGGAAACCACGCCGTTCTACCCGCGTTCCCCTTATGCAGTCGCCAAGCTCTACGCCTACTGGATCACGGTGAACTACCGCGAAGCCTATGGCATGTATGCCTGCAACGGGATTCTCTTCAATCACGAATCCCCACGCCGTGGCGAAACCTTCGTGACCCGCAAAATCACCCGTGGCCTGGCGAACATCGCTCAGGGGCTGGAGAGCTGCCTGCACATGGGCAACCTCGATGCACTGCGCGACTGGGGCCATGCCAAAGACTACGTGCGCATGCAGTGGATGATGCTGCAGCAGGATCAGGCCGAAGACTTCGTCATCGCTACCGGCGTGCAGTATTCGGTGCGTGAGTTCATCAAGTGGTCTGCCGCCGAGCTGGGCATCGAGTTGCGCTTCGAAGGCAGCGGGGTAGAGGAAGTCGCGGTCGTCGCGGGTATCGACGGGGACAAGGCGCCAGCTCTCAACGTCGGCGACGTCGTGGTCCGCATCGATCCGCGGTACTTCCGCCCGGCAGAGGTGGAAACATTGCTCGGCGACCCGAGCAACGCCAAGAACAAGTTGGGCTGGACGCCAGAGATCAGCGTGCAGGAAATGTGCGCCGAAATGGTTCGCGAGGACCTGAAGGTTGCCCAGCGCCATGCCCTGCTCAAAGAGCACGGCTTTGAAATTCCAGTGAGTGTGGAGAACTGAATATGAATCGTGACGCACGTGTTTTTGTTGCGGGACATCGCGGCATGGTGGGTTCTGCGATCGTCCGACGCTTGCAGGCGCTGGGATACACCAACCTCATCACGCGCGGCCGTGAAGAGCTGGACCTGGTCGATCAGGCGGCGGTAAACGCTTTCTTTGCGGAAAACAAAATTGATCAGGTCTACATGGCCTCGGCCAAGGTGGGCGGCATCCATGCCAACAACACCTACCCGGCCGAATTCATCTATCAGAACCTGATGGTCGAGGCGAACATCATTCATGCGGCCCACTGCAATGATGTGAACAAGTTGCTGTTCCTCGGCTCGTCCTGCATCTATCCGAAGTTCGCCGAGCAACCGATGAAGGAAGAAGCGCTGGTGACCGGTGTGCTCGAGCCGACCAACGAGCCGTATGCGGTTGCCAAAATCGCCGGTATCAAGCTCTGTGAAAGCTACAACCGCCAGTACGGGCGTGACTACCGCAGCGTAATGCCGACCAACCTTTACGGTCCCAACGACAACTTCCACCCGGAAAACAGCCACGTCGTGCCTGCGCTGCTCAAGCGCTTCCACGAGGCGACCCAGCGTGGCGACGATGAGGTAGTGATCTGGGGCAGTGGCAAGCCGCAGCGCGAATTCCTGCACGTTGACGATATGGCCGCTGCCAGCGTGCACGTGATGGAGCTGGATGATGAAACCTACCAGGCCCATACCCAGCCGATGCTTTCGCACATCAATGTGGGTACCGGTGTTGACTGCAGCATTCGTGAACTGGCTGAAACCATCGCCCGGGTCACCGAATACCAGGGTGAACTGAAGTTCGACAGCAGCAAGCCGGATGGCACACCGCGCAAGCTGATGGACGTTTCCCGCCTGAAGGCGCTGGGCTGGCAGTCCAGCATCAGCCTGGAAGACGGCTTGCGCGACGCCTATCGCTGGTTCGTGGAAAACCAGCATCAGGCACGCCACTGACCGAAATAGTGACTGGCATGGATGCATTTGACAGCAGCGGACCTTTCTACCGCTGCTGTTGTCCATCCATGGCGCATGTTTCTTCGCCGCAGTGGGCTGCCTCATCCAGGTCATCAGGATGGGCTGCTCGGTTCTATGTTTCGCCACGTCAATCGGATACTGGAGAGAGCGCTTGTTAAGGAAAGTTCTGGCGTACAAGAATCTGTTGTTCATCCTGTTACTGCTGAACTCGACATGCTTCTTCCTGACGGATGACAAGCGAGCCGGGATCGCATACTTCCAAGAGGTGTTCCTGCTGTTGGTGGTGGCGGCGACTGCCTGTCTGTTCGTGGCGTGGAAGTGGGTCTACCAATCGAAGACCAGCCTGTGGATCATCTTCATGGGCTGCCTGCTGCCGGTGATCTCTGCGGTACTCGCCAACCTGAACTTCGGTCAGCCGCTGGCATATGGCTTGCTTGAAGAGCGGCGCTTCTTTCAGTACCTGGTGTTTTTCCCGACGCTATTCCTGTTGATCAAGGCTTCTCCCACTCAGGAAGAGCTGGCGAAATACTTTCTATATATCGCGCTGTTTTGCGCGACGCTGGGCTTTGCGTATTACCTGGGCATCATTCCTCAGAACCAGATTGCCTCCTTTACCGTCGATGACTGGACGCAGTACGAGGATCTGCTGCGACCGAACCGCTTCCGTATTGGCTCGCCGTTCGTGACCATTGCCGTATTCATGGTGATGTACAGCATGAAAGACCGCGTCACCCTCGGCCGGCTGGCAATTCTTCTCTACTTCGTCGCCTACCTGTGGTTGGTCATGCAGACACGCCAGACCATGCTGGTCTGGGCGCTGGCCGGAGTATGGATTTTCCGCAAGCGTATCGATTCATTGATGAAGCTGAGTGCGCTTGGCGTGGCGGTGCTGGTGGTTTCGTACCTGATGGTTCCGGAGTTCTATCAAGAGCAGTTCGCGCGCTTCGACGCCTTGTTATTTGATGCGACATCCGGGCCTGGGGTACGTGACACAACTGTCTCCGTCATTCTCGACGCTATCAGTACCAACAATTACTTCGGTATGGGTGCGCTGTCTCTGCAATGGAATGGTGGTTTTTCAAGGGTCTATAACTCGCACTTCTACCTCGCCGACGTCGGTATATTCGGGGTTTATCATCGCTATGGGTTCCTGACCCCAATTGTCGTCCTGATGTTCTATGGCGGCTTCATTTGGGTCATGCGGCAATGTTCGGACAAAGGCAATCTTCTCGCCGCGCTACAGCTGTCATTCGTAGTCAGTATGCTGAATATCACGCTGTCCAACGCACTGACGTTCTCCGGCGATGTGTATGGAATGGCTGCTGCATTTTTCCTTTATTACGCCAAGTTGCAGATGGCGGATGCTCCTTTAAATGCAAATCTAGAACAGGTGAATTATGGTCAGTTTCAGTATCGTAACTATAAACTGGAATAATTTTGACGGCCTGAAGGAAACCTATCAGAGCTTGGCCAGCCAGACTTACCGGAACTTCCGCTGGATCGTGATAGACGGTGCGTCCAAAGACGGGAGCGGCGAGTGGCTGAGGAATTTGCAGGACAGCCAAGCTGAAATCACCATAGAGCCAGACAAAGGCATCTATGACGCAATGGAAAAGGGACGCCAGCGGGCTGTTGAAACGCCTGGTTTTACTCTGTTCCTTAACAGTGGCGATTCATTTGCCGATCCGACCGTACTGGAGCGGATCAACGAAGAATTAACCGATGCCACCGTCAAACCCAAATTTGTTTATGGCGACTTCTATCGCAAGGAAGCCAGTGGTGAATTGAAGCGTACTGCCGCGCGACCTATTGAGCGAGCACCGCTTGGTCTACCGGCGAGCCATCAAACGATGTACTTCGAAAATGAGCGGCTGCGGCAGTTCAAATTCCGCTTGGATTACAAGCTGTCAGCCGACTATTGCCTGCTGCTTGAGTTTCTACAGGGCCTGGATTTGCAGGCCGAGGTGCTTCAGCTGTCTTTTCCGTTATGTATTTTCGACACCACGGGTGTCTCGCATAAACGCCGTTTCGAAGCGATCCGTGAAGATATGGATATCCGAAAGCGGTTTTTGAAGTTTTCCAAACCCAATGCGTTGGCGCTCTACATGTTGCATTACGTCCATACGCATTCCAAACAATTGCGTTCGTCGTTGGGGCGCTGAACACAGGTAACCGATCCAATAAAAATGGACTGTCAAAAGAACAGGGCGCAGGAGAGAGTTCTATGAATTACCGAAGCCTGAATGATCTGTCGCGGTTGAGCACGGAATGTGCCAGCAAAATTCCCAATGATGTCGAACTGATAGTCGGCATACCGAGAAGTGGGATGTTGGTCGCCAGCATCATCGCACTGAAACAAAATCTGCCGCTGACAGATCTCTACTCTTTCCTGCGCAACGACGACCTGAAGAAGGGTAATACCCGCACCTACAAGCACGCCGAACTGGTAAAGCCGAGGGATGCGAAAAAGATTCTGCTGGTCGACGACAGTATTTCTTCGGCCAAGTCGATGCGTGTGGCGGATGAACAAGTCCGCGCCGTTTATGGCGGTCAGGTTCTGACCATGGCGGTTTTTGCCGAGCGGCATAATCGACACCACGTAGACATGTATCTGGAGCTGGTGGAGCAGCCTCGGGTGTTCGAGTGGAACATCATGCACCATCCATTCTTGGCTCAGGCGTGCCTGGATATCGACGGCGTGCTCTGTGTCGATCCGACCAACGATGAAAACGATGACGGACCGAACTACCGGGAGTTTCTGAGCTGTACACGCCCGTTGTTCATCCCTTCGGTCAAGGTCGCGCATTTGGTGACCAGCCGATTGGAGAAGTATCGCGCCGAAACGGAGGAGTGGCTGCAGCGCAACGGTGTGCAATACGGGACGTTGCACATGTTGGATCTCCCGACTGCGGAAGAGCGCCGGCGTTTGAACATTCACCACAAGTTCAAGGCCGAAGTCTATGCCAAGCAGCCGCTGACACGGTTGTTCGTCGAGAGCGAAGTCAGACAGGCCGTCGAGATCATGAAGCTCAGCCGCAAGCCGGTGTACTGCATCGAGACAAACGAGATGTATGTGCCTGGGCAGGTCTATAACCTCAAGGCAAATACACTGCGGAAAACTCACAGCCTGAAGGCGAAACTGGTCGGGAAGGCTAAGTCGTTTTTGAGCAAATGGGCGCCAGTAGCATCATCATCGAAGAGTTGAGCGGGTGGTTGGTTGTACCGAAAAGGTGCAACCAACCATCGGTTCAATGATTCAGTCAGCGATTAGGGCCAATGCGACTGCAGTCACCTTGGCCGACGTACTTGCTGAGCACTTCCCATTGGGGGCGGTCTCGGCCGTCCTTGGTAGGCTCGATGGATAGTTTGTATTTGCCCCACGAGGAACCTGCTGCCCAATAGGTAATAGGGATGCAGTGGTCCTGAAGATAAGCCAGCAAGTTATCCATGGCTTCGAGGTAACGAGGTTCGTCTGCGGGAATGCCAAATTCACCGATATGGCCTTGTTTGTCATGCTTGATCAGCCAGTCGATGAAGGGCTTGACTCGTTTGACGCCTAGCATGGTGTCGAAATTACTCTCCAGCGGCTCTTTGTAGTGTCCGCTTCCATGTTTATCGATGTACAGGTGAGCAGAAAAAATCAACTTGTCTGAGGGGTCTTTCAGTTGCAGCAACGGATCATTGAATTTAGGCCAGCGATAACTGCTGGACCAGAAGTTACCTTCGATGAGCAGGGGCCGCTTCTGGTCATGTTTTCTAATGGCATCAATACCGGCTTGAGCGGCTGCCGGCCAGTATTCGTCGGCGCCATGTGGCTCATTCATGATGTCGTAGGCATAAAGGCCTTTTTCATCTTTCCAGCGTTTGGCAACACGTTCGAGCAGATCGGCATAAGCCGAGATCGGCACGGCCTCGGTGCCGATGAGTTGCTTTCGATATCGGGCATAGTTGTGGATGTCGAGGATGATGCGCATGTCGTATTGGGCGGCTTGCTGCAGGGTTTGGTCGATCAGTTCTGCATAGTCCTCATCAAGTTCGGCATTCAATGCTGGCTGCAAACGCTCCCACATGATGGGGAACCGGATGGTCTCGATTCCCTTGGCTTTCCACTTGGCAAAATAGCCGGGCGCGGGGAAGAAATAATTTGTTTTATATTTTCCGGGGATGACATTGCCGGAAAATGCGGCTCCGCCAATGTTCAGCCCCACCAGATCAATATTTTCCGCATAGCTGGCGGCACTCCAGAGCGCAACCGTGAGTCCGAGGAGTATTCCTTTTGATCGGTTCGAAGCGCTGCGTGTCCTTAACATCTCACTACCTCTTTCTGCTCTTTTGGACGATGCCGCGGCTGCGGCTGCTTCGTTTGTCCGGTGCTGGGAGGCATTGTTCATTTTTGTCAGGCGAATCTTTCTGCTTGGCGGCCCACGACGACCAAGATGGGAATCGGGTGCCAACAACTTTCATGGGTTACAGACAGAGAATCTATTTATGAAAAATCCCCTCACCAAAAGGATGGATCCTTTGATAGGGAAGCTGAAACTGCTGGAAGAATCGGATACCGGCCCCTTCATTTCCGAATTGAAAAAGCGCGAAGCGCCGACGATTCTTGGTTTTCTCAATCAGCATGGCTACAACATTGCACAGCGTCAGCCGGCGGTGTTGGATAGTTTTATGCAGGTCAACTACCTGCTGCGCGATGGGATTGGCATCAAGATGGCCTGCACATTCAATGGCCGCGATCCGAAGGCTAACCTCAACGGGTCTGACTTCATCCCTGAACTGATTGAAGATCTGGTGGGTGAATCCCATGATCGTTATGAGTTGTTCGCCATGGGCACGCGAGAGCCCTGGCTAAGCGAAGGTTCGCGCAACCTGTTCGGAGACAGACGTTTCCACGCTATTGATGGCTTCAAGGCGCCTGAGGAATACCTGGAGTTCTATCAGCGGCACCACGTGCCAGGCCGCTATCCCATCATCGTGCTGGCGATGGGTATGCCCAAGCAGGAGCGCGTTGCGCTGCATCTGCAAAAGGCCATGGATACCCGTGCGCTGCTGATCTGTGGCGGTGCGATTCTGGACTTTTCTGCGCAGCGCTTTCCGCGCGCGCCCATGGTCTTTCGCCGCCTGGGGCTGGAATGGGCGTTCCGCATGCTCATCGAGCCGCGCCGGCTATTCAAGCGATATGCCATCGGTATACCGGTGTTCTTCTTCTACCTGTCGCGTAATGCGTTATCCAGCGCCCGCCGTGTAGGCGGCTGGAATGCCCTCAAGCGCGAGCCCTGATACGGTCCCGCTGCGGCCGCATCGCCATGGATGGCCGAGGCAGCAGGGGCGGGCGGTGCCGACGACTATCGAGGAATCACCCGTAGCGTCATCGCCAGGCTGAACAGGTAGTGGGCCGAGAGCGTGACCGCGTAGATCAACACAACCGAAGTGATCGGTAGCTCGAGCAGGTGCCCGCTGGCAAAGCAGGCAGCGGTAAGCACTGCGCGTTGCACATTCAGCATTAGCAGCAGCCGCTGACCCTGGAACACCGACAACAGATGCGAAGCGGGCGCGTGCATGAACTGAAACAACAGATAGATCGCCAGTATTGACGCCATCTCACCGGCCACGGCCCATTCTGCGCCGAACGCCACCGCAAATAATCGCTCCCCGAAGAGCAACAGCAGCAGCGTCGGTGCGAGTGCGAGTAACAGCAACCTTTTGATCACCGAATAGGTCAGCGTGCGGATTTCTGCAGCGCGCTTGCGTCCTATCGTGGCGATTTCGGCGTAGTACGCCTTGCTGGTCGAGTGACCGAGTAGATTCATTGGCAAAGCCAGGGTCATCATGGCCAGCCCAAGTTGTCCGGTCGTTGTTGGGTCATAGAGGGCTGCAGTCAGTAGCAGTGGAGCCTGGCTGGAAAAGATCTGTAAGAGCTGCGACGGCAGCCGGTAGATTGGAAAACTCCGGTAATGCCTGAACAGCCACCACGCCCGCTGCAAGGTGACCTGCCGCCAGTAGCGCCTCACATCCGCGCTGAACAACCGCACCAGCTTGAACGTTCCCGCGCCAGCTCCCAGCACCTGGCCAGCCAGAAGCCCGAGGGGCTTCATTCCCAGCAATCCCAACACAACCTTGGCAATCGAGCCAACGGCGCTCTGCTGCAGTTGTGTGCGGGCGATAGCCGCATAGGCGCGCCGGCGAACCGCCCAGATCAACAAGACTTCGTAGAAGCCAGCGCTTGCCAGTGCCAATGCCAGCATCCAGCGATACGGAATCAGCGCCTCCATTGAGATGCTGGTCAACAAGACGGGGCCAGCAAGCCAAAGAACAGTGCTCACCAACACCGTTGTCACCGCAACGAAGGCTGCAGCCAGCGCCATCAGCGTCATGGCGGCGCCATCCCGGCTAGGCAGCGGAACCGCGAGTTCGTAGCGCAGCGTCATCAGCGGCGTAAGGATCAGCAGTAAGGCGGTAAAGACCGACAGGACGCCGAAATGCTCCGGGCTGTAGATTCGAGTGAGGATCGGGATGGAGGCGAGGCCAACTATTCTGGCCAAGCCGTTGCCGACGGCAAGGGTCGCCATACCCTTGAACACTTTGGCGGAGGCGTCGCCCGCCAGTCTTTGCCGGATTGCGATTAGTTTGCCCGTACGGAGGCTTTGCACTTGAACTCCTCTTCCTATGAGCGAGCTGCCTAGGCAGCGTGTGCGGTTCCGTACTGCGCGTCATGCGCCGAGTTGACCGTTGGCATGACGCTTGGAGTGCATCCGGCCATAAGAAGTCGCTCTAAAGAAAAAGTTCTGGTGAGCGAGTGCTGTTTTGTAGCGGACAACCCATGCGCCTCGCCTCGCCGGTTCCGATTGTCACTTCGGCCGCTAAGCCTACTGGCGCAGCGCCGTGCAAAAACCGGCCAGTTATGCCTGCTCGATCCCTAAGTAGTCCACACGCTCAGTCGATGCCTGGCCCCGATGTCTTAAGTGGCTGGCCAGCGCCTTCGTCGTAAACCAGCTTGCCGTCGTTGAGTCTTGCTGGCGATGTATAGGGGTGCACTGTCAGACGTTGCTCGTTCTGGATGTGCAGCACTTCAACTCCGCGTAGCTTCAAGACGTCGGACACCATTGACCGATGGCATCGCCACCAGAGTAATTCGGCACACATCATCGCCGTAGGTTGCTCGGCAGCCAGCCGTAAAAGTTGCTCTAGCCCGCTCGCAAACTCGTCGCTGTACAGGTGTTCGGCGTAGCCGCGAAAAGAGCTGTTGCGCCAAGCGCTCGCGCTAGGACCCGGTGAAGCTCGTCGGCGACCGCCGAGCGTTTCGATCCACTCATAGCCAATCCCATTCTCGGCGAGCGTGGCTTGCAGGTTTGCCGACATGAATTGCGGAAATCGCCTGGAACCGGGGAAACGTCGAACGTCGGCTATCGCCCGGATGCCGTAGTGCTCCAACAAGGCGACAAGGGCCGCAGGTGTGCGTGTTGAGTGGCCAATGGTCCAGATTCGGTGTGGCTGAGGTGGACTCATTTCGCCCTGCTCAGCGCGCTGCCCTTGTGCATTGCCACGTGATCGGTCTTGTCGCTTGCGATCTCGTATTGGGGTTCATCTGGGCTGGCGTGTCGCTTGTGGCCTTTGTATTCGGTATCGCTGGTGTGCACTTTTACGATACGCCCCGTTACATGCCCCGCTTCCGAATTCCAGCGGACGTGATCGCCCACTGCAAACTGTTCTCGACTCATAAAACGCTCCTGATGCTCAAAAAGGTGGCGAGCAACGTTTCTGTTTGGGAAACGTTACTTCCTCTCTCTCTCTATGAGCGACCGGAAACAGGGCTTCCTTACGCCTACCGTTCGTCGGCTGGTCTGATAGCAGCTAACACTGATGCCGATAGATAAAATCCAAAAAAATGACGCTGGTAGGACCATAAACGAAACGTGCTAAAGCGGATTAAACCCTATTTAAGATGATGGCACTAAGCCACAAACTAATAGCGGATTAATGGCTGGTCAAAATTGTGACGTAGAGTTGGCGTTCTAAAGCCGCCAAATAAATTTTGAATCGATTTGGAAACCTATTATAAAGACGCCACGCAACGGATTGCCGGGTTTCACTACTGGTGATCCGGCGTCGTTGCAACGCGGTTCGTCCGGTTGCGCGAGTGATGCATCTGCCCCAAGCGCCTGTACGACTTAATTACAACTCCCGCCACTTTTTTAAAGGCTTAGGCCTTTTGAAGTATTAAGTTCCGGAGAGACTGCATGTCTACCAATGTATTTATGGGCGCCCCTAAGGCACTCGTTCGTTCCATCGCGCTCGCTGCAGTATTCAGTGCTGTTACTTTCACAGGCCAAGTGGCTGCTGCAACAACAGCCAGCACGGCTACCTCGGTGGCTTTCACGTCTTCAATCAACAAGTTCACCAGTACCGATTTCCTTAACGGCGTTTGGCGCCGCACCGCAGGGCTTTCCGTCCCGGCGACTTCAGCCGCAATTGCCGCGCTCAAGCCCGGTGTACAACTCAAGTTTGCCGATGGCCAGGTCCGCAAGATCAGCAGGGTCTATGTCGTTGGCAAAAACATCAGTGTCTACGTCGATGGTGGCCTGCTCGACGGCGGTAAGGTCGGTGCGCCGCGCACCGTCACAACGGTAGTCGCCGGCGCTACGGCCCCGACCACCACAGCCCCGACCACAACGGCTCCCGTTACTTCAGCTCCGGCACCCAGCACCAGCTATTCAGCCGCACTGAACAACTTCACTAACTCCGACTGGGAAAACGGCATCTATCGCAAGGCCGCCGGCTTCTCCATCCCGGATACCAGCGCCAACAAGGCTGCGTTCGTGGTGGGCTCTTCAGTCAAGTTGGCCGATGGCCAAGTGCGTACAGTCGCTGCGGTGTATGACGTAGGTGCTCATCTCTCTGTCATGCTCAAAGGCACCACCCTGTCGGCCAGCGCCGTCGGTTATCCGAAGACCATCGGCGTAGCGTCAGCCAGCACGGGTACCACTACGCCGCCAGCGACCGTTGCACCTGCGCCTACTCCGGCACCGGCACCGGCCCCGACGCCAGCGCCAGCTCCGGCCCCGGTAGTCAGTGATGGCAGTGGCATTAATCTCGTTGGTGTGAACTTCGGTTCTGGCGTGTTCGATCCGGGCACTGTCCCCGGTATCTACAACAAGGGCTACACCTATGCAGACGAGTCCTACTACAAGCGTCACGCAGGGCTCGGCTTCAAGTTGATCCGCCTGGGCTTCCTCTGGGAGCGTATTCAGCCCAAGCTGGGCACCGAGCTGGATGCAGCTGAACTGGGTCGCATCAAGCAGTCGCTGGATTACGCGCAGAAGTACGGCATCAAGGTCGTCCTTGATATGCACAACTACTATCGCTACTACGGCAAGGTAATTAACTCGCCGGAAGTGCCGCGCGCTCAGTTCGCCGAGACCTGGCGCAAGATCGCGGTTGCGGTGTCCAAGCACCCTGCGCTGTATGGCTACGGTCTGATGAACGAGCCCTACAACACCGGTAACAACCTCTGGCCGCAGACTGCACAGGCCGCAGGCCAGGCGATTCGCAAGATCGATCCGAGCAAGTGGATCATGATCGCCGGTGACCGTTACTCCAGCGCCTTCCACTGGCAGAAGTACAACACCTCGCTGATCAACGATCCGTGGATGCGTGATCCGAAGAACAACCTGGTCTATGAAGCGCATCAGTATCTGGATTACAACTACTCAGGTACCTACACCAATCGTGCTGAAACCTTCGCGCCGATGCTGGGTGTCGAGCGGGTCAAGCCTTGGGTCGAGTGGTTGAAGGCCAACAAGCTGCGCGGTTTCCTTGGTGAGCACGGCATTCCGGACTTCTCTCCATCTGCTGTGGTCGCGACTGACAACCTGCTGGCTTACTTGAACGCGAACTGCATCCCGAGCACCTACTGGGCAGCGGGTCCTCGCTGGGGTGAGAACATCATGGCGCTGGACGTAACCAGCGGTAAGCATCGTCCTCAGTTGGCTCCGCTGCAAAAGCACGCTGCTGCGAAGAGAACATGCTCCACCATCGGTCCGCTGTAATAGGGACTGATATAAAGAACGGGCCTTCGGGCCCGTTTTTTATCGTCTAGCGATTTGTTCTCAAGCGAATCGCGGTGCAGCTCGTCGGCTGCGGTTTCGCTGTACCTAAAGATAACGCGGAGTTTTCCAATCAAAGATACATACAGCAATCGCTAATGCTGCCGCTTCGCTTGTTTTTCTACCGCTTCGCTTTAACTCAGTGACGGTGCGGTATTGCGAGAAATGGTGAACAAAGTGCTATCACGCTGCCGTCAGTTAATCCAAGTTGCGTTGAGTGTTTATTGGCTTGAGTAGGGCACTTGCCGCGGGCCTGAAAATATGGAACTCAAAAATCTACCCCCGGTCACCATATATGTGCGCACCGAAAATTACACAGTTCGCGGCCCACCGCTCTTGCTGTGTTCCTACGGACCGTGGTCTTCCGGCCAAGCCATATAAAAGGTGAATCAAATGACTACACCCGACGACGAAATTACTGGTTACGGTGGCCAACCCAAGACCGGCCCCGATTCCACAACCGGCTCCACCGGCTCTAGCTCCACCAGCTCGACAAGTTCGGGATTGGGGTCGAGTGGCAGTCATACATCCAGTGCATCCCAAAACACCGGCTCCGGCACGGCCAGTCATGTCACTGATGACGCGAAAGCGAAAGCGCGTCAGGCAGCCGACCAGGTGAAGACGCAGGGTAAATCTCAGTTGGAAGGCTATCGGAAAACCGCAGCTGATGAAATTGAGAAAGTAGCCCAGAGCGCTAAAGCAGCTGCTCAAGAGCTTGAGGGTCAGGACCGTCTTGGACTGTCCAATTATGTCTCCGACATGGCGCAAAGCATGGTGCAGTTCTCTGACAGCCTGCGCGGCAAAAATGTCGATGAGCTCTTCCAGGATGTGAATCGCATGGCGCGAAACAATCCAGCGTTGTTCATTACCGGCAGTATCGCGCTTGGCTTCGGGCTGACTCGTTTCGCTCGAGCTTCCAGCAAGCGTGCTTCCCAGGGTGATCACAGCTATCAGGGAAGTTTCAGTTCCGTTACCGGTTCCAGCAGCCATCACAGCTCCGACCAACACGAGCTGAATGATCGCCTGAGTACAGGCGAGTCAGGCTCTATTGGCAGCGTCAGCAATGCAGGTGTTTCGTCTGCAACCAGCACCTCCCGATCGACAACCGGCAGCTCTACGGGGCTGGGAACTGGTTCGGCAACCGGCGTAGGCACAGGCCTGGGCGCTGGTTCCAGCGGGACGGGCACCGGTACGGGTGCCAATACCAGTAGTGGGTTGGGCGTAGGGTCAAATACTGGCTCCAGCAGTACAGGCTCCACGACCAGCCGCGACGGCAAGGGTACCGACGGAGGACTTTTCCCATGAGCGAACCACGTAAGACAACGACCACAACCGCGACCTCCAATGCGACTTTGGAGCCTGGCCATCGCCCAGAAAACGACACCTCAGTAGGTGGGCTGCTTCGGCAGCTTACTCATGAAGTACCGTCCTTGATTACCAAGGAACTGGCGCTTGCAAAAGCCGAAATGAGCGAGTCGATTCGAGCAACCAAGGCGGGTGCTGGTAGCGTCGCTACCGGCGGTGCAGTGCTCCTCGGTGGATTCATCGTTTTATTGATGTCGGCTGTCTTCGCACTGAGCAACGTGGTCGAGCCTTGGCTCGCTGCGCTCATCGTCGGGGCTGTTGTGGTGGTTATCGGGATGATCATGGTCTCGTCCGGCAAGAAGAAGTTTCAGGCTTCCTCGTTCAAGCCGGAGCGCACCATTCATTCGGTCAACAAGGATAAAGAAGCTGTGAAGGGGCACACATCATGAGCACACGTAATCAGATTGATGCCGAAGCGCAGAAGGATCCAGACGAGCTTGAGCGCGAGATTGATCAAACGCGTACCGAGATCGGCAACATTGTTCACGCGCTTGAAAACAAACTGTCTCCCGGCGAGTTGATTGACACCGCTCTGGGCTATGTCAAAGGCGGCGGTGGCGAGTTCTTCGGTAACTTGAGCAATACGGTAAAGGCCAATCCGGTTCCTACCGTTCTGACCTCGATCGGACTGATCTGGATGATGGCAGGGCAGAATCGCCAGCCTCATTCCAATGTGACCACGACGGCTTACAGCACCGGGTCGGACGGTCCTTCCATGGGCGACAAGCTTCACGCCAAAACTGCTGGTATGAAGCAACAAGGCGCCAACATGAAGGAAAAAGCTAGCCAGATGAGTCATAGCGTATCCGAGTCGCTAGGCAGTGCCCGGACGCGTGCAAGTGACTCAGGGCGCCAGGCATCGGCTCGAATTCGTGGCGGCGCGGACCGTGCACGCGGTGGATTCAACCAGCTACTGCAGGAGCAACCCTTGGCCCTCGGTGCGATCGGTATCGCACTTGGTGCTCTGATTGCTGCTGCGGTGCCGCCGTCCCGTCGCGAAGACGAAATGCTCGGTGAGGCTAGCGACCGCATGACCGACCAGCTTCGTCATAAGGCGGAAGAGGGTTACCAGAAGGCCTCGGCCAAAGGCGAGGAAGTCGCGAATCGTGTGAAGCACGAGGTTAGCAATAGCGACAGTAATCGCTCGACCGGTTCGACCAGTTCAACCAGCTCGACTGGTACAACTGGTAGTACCTCTACAGGTATCTAACGCAGCGCCACGCTGATTCGAAGTCGTTCGATGACAGCGCTAGTTTCGCCGGTGCGGGCTTGAGTCCGCACCGGCGAAATTCGATAATGCGCCGCTCGGCGCCGGTGTAGCTCAGTAGGTAGAGCAGCGCATTCGTAATGCGAAGGTCGGGGGTTCGACTCCTCTCACCGGCACCAATGAAAACAAGGCCCGCAGCGATGCGGGCCTTTTTGGTTTTCGGGGCGGGGTTACGCCGGGGTTACGTTTCGGCAGGCTTCTTGAATGAGCCAGCGTAGATGGTGGCGGACCCTGGCCGATCATCGGCTTCGTACGATTTGTCGACGAATTTAATAGAGTTCCCCTCACCATTCCGTGGACGAAGTGGCGTTGGGGCTGCTTCGTTGCCGGCTGCACACTGCGCCGCTCCTTCTAGTCTGGAATGTAAACTATGCAGCAGGCTCCGAAGTGCGCTCCTGGTTGTCTCTGTTCAGTCGTTGTCTGGTTTGGTTGGATACCCGCTTTGATACCGTCGCTTGGATGCCACTTGTTTTGCTAAAGGGGCAGAAGTGATAGCTCATTGCTGGTACGCAAAACGTGGTGCGCAAGGTGGTACGCACGGAAATGGACATTTCACGATGCGTACCAGGCTGTCCGGCTGACCATATCCACAGCCGTCTAACCCTGTTTCGATGGCGAAGACGCTGAGCTTTTTCTTATGCAGCCTACAGCTTCGGTATGAGGCATACATCTGCGGGCTAGGCCGGCCGTACCTAGACCTGCACAAGTCTGAAACTGGATGATCCCGCTCGAAAACTTTACCTGTACACGTAGCCAGACTAGATGTGTCTTCTCTGTAGACATATTGTGTGGGCGGCTGACCCACGGGCGATCCGTTCAGCCTTCGACTGAAACTGCGGCTGTAAGACAGCTGAGCGCAGAGCTGGCTAATGCGATATCAAGGAGCGAATAAGATGAAAAAGCCGTCTTCGGTAGCCGCCCTAGAGGATCTAGGACGCGTAAGACTTTCCAAGCATTTCTTCATGCGAGATTTCCTGTACTCGGAGATCTCGCAGATTGAAGGCATTCCCAACATCCCGGATTACCCTGATCGTGCCATTGAAGCTGGGCGTCAGCTTTGCGAATTATTGCTGGAGCCGCTCCAGGATCGTTTTGGCCGGATCTGCATTCGCTCCGCCTATCGCGCTCCGGCAGTCAATGCGAAGGGCGCAGAAAACAAAAACCAATATAGTTGCGCCGCAAATGAGAGCAACTACGGTGGGCATATTTGGGATTACTTGGATACCGACGGGTATCTGGGTGCGACCGCTTGTGTTGTGGTGCCGGCGTTGTTGCCCTGGTACGAGGAACACCAGGACTGGACGCCGCTGGCTTGGTGGATTCACGACAATTTGCCGTACGCCAGCCAATTCTGGTTTCCCAAGCTGGCGGCGTTCAATTTACGGTGGAGCGCGAACCCGAACATGCTGCCCTCTATAAACACCTATGTTGCAAACCCACATACCGGAGATAAGCGGGCGCTGGTGAAGGAGGGCGTCGCCACGCTTAGTTTGGAGGGGCGCAAAGCGATCATCCGGCCTTGGTTAGCCAGCTTGGGATAAATTCAAACCGACGTGGTCGATCGCTCGACGTTGCTTCATGTTGAATGAATGGATCTGAGCAGGTCCGTTGAGCGGACCGCTAGGGGTTTAGCTTTACCCGGTGATGGCACAAAGATATTGTGGCCATCGCAACATCCCTAAGCGGTGTTGCTGCACGTCAAGGATGGCCTTCAAGCGCGGTTTCATTAATACGTACTCGCTTCCTCAGGTTGTTCGGCTCGGGCATGTATCGCCCTTGTCGGGGCGTCCGAATTGCTATTGTTTTTGGGACCGGCGCATGGACAAGAAGTCATTATCCGAGCGGGATATCTGCAGCAAATTCATCTCGCCTGCGATCGCCATGGCGGGCTGGGATCTTCAGAAGCAGGTCCGTGAGGAAGTCAGCTTCACCAAAGGGCGCATCATCGTGCGCGGGAAGCTGCACAGCCGCGGCGAGTCACGCCGAGCGGACTACATTCTCTATCATCAGCCGAACCTTCCGCTTGCCGTTATCGAGGCCAAGGACAATAAGCACTCCCTGGGCTCTGGTATGCAGCAAGCCTTAGGTTATGCCGAGGCACTGGATGTGCCCTTCGTGTTCTCCAGTAATGGCGATGGCTTTCTGTTCCATGACCGCAGTGGCACAGGGAATCAGGTCGAAACGGAGCTGAGCCTAAGCGAGTTCCCCCGCCCTGCCGAACTCTGGCAACGCTACTGCCGCTGGAAGGGCCTGGAAGGTGATGCCCAGCGAAAGGCCGAGGCGCCGTATTACGACGACGGCTCAGGGCGCATGCCGCGCTACTACCAGACCAATGCCATCAACCGCACAGTAGAAGCGGTCGCGCGAGGGCAGGATCGCGTCCTCTTGGTCATGGCCACCGGCACCGGCAAGACCTACACCGCATTTCAGATCATCTGGCGGCTGTGGAAGTCGAAGCAGAAGAAACGCATCCTTTTTCTGGCCGACCGCAACATCCTCGTCGACCAGACCAAGAACAACGACTTCAAGCCCTTCGGCGCGGCGATGACCAAGATCGCCAAACGGCAGATCGACACGTCCTACGAGATCTATCTGTCGCTATATCAGGCCGTGACCGGTGCCGAAGAAGAGCAGAACATCTATAAGCAGTTCTCCCGCGACTTCTTCGATCTCATCGTCATCGACGAATGCCATCGCGGCAGCGCAGCTGAGGACTCGGCATGGCGCGAGATTCTCGGCTACTTCTCCGATGCTACTCACATTGGCCTCACCGCCACGCCGAAGGAAACCAAAGAGGTTTCCAGCATCACCTACTTCGGTGAGCCGGTGTACAGCTACACCTTGAAGCAAGGTATTGAAGACGGCTTTCTCGCACCGTACAAGGTAGTTCGCATCGACTTCGACAAGGACTTGCAAGGCTGGCGGCCGCCCAAGGGCATGCTCGACAAGAACGGTGAGCTGATCGAAGACCGCATCTACAACCTCAAAGACATGGACCGCACCTTGGTCATCGAGGCGCGAACCCAGCTGGTGGCTCAGAAGGTCACCGAGTTTCTCAAAACCACCGATCCGTTCCAGAAGACCATCGTCTTCTGCGACGACATCAATCATGCCGAGCGTATGCGGCAGGCGCTGGTCAACCTCAATCCCGAGCGCGTGGCCGAGAACCGCAAGTACGTCATGCGTATCACCGGAGACGATCAGGAAGGCAAGGCCGAGCTGGACAACTTTATCGATCCCGAGTCGCGCTATCCGGTCATCGCCACCACCAGCAAGCTGATGACCACCGGTGTCGATGCCCAGACCTGCAAGCTGGTGGTGCTTGATCAGCACATCAAATCCATGACCGAGTTCAAGCAGATCATCGGCCGGGGCACCCGCATCAACGAGGATTTCGGCAAATACTGGTTCACCATCATGGACTTCAAGAAGGCCACCGAGCTGTTTGCCGATCCGGCCTTCGATGGCGATCCCGTTGTGATTTACGCCCCGTCAGGCGATGAGCCTCCGGTCCCGCCGGACGATCTGCTGGAAGGCGACGGTATCATCGCAGGCAGCGAGGCCGAGGCCGGTGATTTGGAGTTCACTGGCGAGGATGACGGAAAAAAGCGCATCAAGTACGTCATCGACAGCATTCCAATCTATGTAATCGCCGAGCGCGTGCAGTACTACGGCCCGGACGGCCGGCTCATCACCGAGTCGTTGAACGACTACACCCGCACCTGCGTGAAAAAGCAGTTCGCTTCGCTGGACGACTTTCTCCGCCGCTGGAGTGATGCCGAGCAGAAGAAGGTGATCATCGACGAGTTGGCTGCTCAGGGCGTGATGTGGGAAGCCCTGGCCGAAGAGGTGGAAAAGAAGCAGGGCAAGCAATTCGATCCGTTTGACCTGATATGCCACGTTGCCTTCGATCAGCCCCCCTTGTCGCGTCGCGAGCGTGCCGAGCAGGTCAAAAAGCGCAACTATTTCGCCAGATATTCCGGCGCTGCGCGTCAGGTGCTTGAGGCGTTGCTCGACAAGTACGCCGATACGGGTATTGAGAACATCGAAGACATCAAGATCTTGCAGCTTGATCCCTTCAGTCAGTTAGGTGCGCCTGTAGAGCTTGTGAGGGCATTCGGCGGGAAATTAGGCTATCAGCAGGCGATCCAAGCGTTAGAGAGCGCACTCTATGCTTCCTGATGGTTGGCTGGTCTTTTACATGTTTTTAAGGGATTAGCATGGCGTTCAGGAATAAGGCTCAATTGCTAGATGCAGCTAAGGAAAGTAAACCGCCAGCTCCTGTCCGAGCGATACGCCCTGCCGCGATTGACGAATACATTCAGGCGTTTCGAAAACTGGAGCCGGTAATCACTGAAAAACAGCGCAGCATGCTGATTGCTCATGCCCTAGCACCAGGCCATGCGCTCACTATGTCTGAGCTGGCGTCCCTGGTTGGGTTTCCCAATTACAGCGCAGCGAATTTGCAGTACGGCCTGTTAGGAAAAAAGCTGGCTGAGAAACTTGGCATTCCTCGTCCGAGCTTTCTGGTTTACGTCATAGCCCGCTTTGATGACGACCCCAGTACATCTCATAGCCGCGCCCACATGTATCCGGAACTCGTTGCTGCACTTAAACAGTTAGGGTGGGTCGAGACAGATCGAGATAAAGATAATGCAGTTGGTGTATTCAGCGAAAAAACTGCGGTCAATCGGCCTGCGAGCTACGAAGTTTTGGACGGCATGCTGACCATTCAGCAAGTCATCACCACTCTGGAGCAGCAAGGCTTTACCCGTCCTGTACAGTCGGGACTTAAAGTGATCCGGCTGGAGCACCCTTCGTTACCCGCTCCGCTATTCGTCAAGCAAAGCTCCAGTATCCATGCTCGACTGCAGGCGCCGTTGGTGCTGCACCCGGATTACGAGCAACGAATACCAGACCTGCTGGGGGTAGCCGGTATTGAGCGTGGTAACGCTCGCTACTATCACAATTCCAACCTGCGGGGCTTTCCAAAGCGGCGTAATGGTGGAGCCAATGACATCGCCTATGGCGTGGATATTGGCTTCCGGCACGTCGCCGCGTTGGAGGAATTACTGTCGCTCCTCTTGGGTGCCCAGCCGCACAGCGAGAGCGCAGTGGTCAGCCACGCCAGCTTGTCCTCGCAAAGCGACTTTGATCTGCAAGATCTGGCAGTGACAGACACCGAACGCGACGCCTTGATCAAGGTGCGTGTCGGTCAGAGCGGCTACCGCGATGAACTGCTTGGGTATTGGGGCGGCTGTGCCGTCACCGACTGCTGCGCGCCGATGCTGCTGCGCGCCTCACACATTAAACCCTGGCGCGTCGCCAGTGGGGCAGAGCGGCTCGATCCGTTTAACGGGCTCCTGCTGACACCGAACCTCGACCTGGCTTTCGACCAAGGCCTGATCAGCTTCGACGACCACGGGCAGGTTCTCCTTGGCGAGGATCTGGACCCGGACAGCGCTCGAGCGCTCAATATCACCCCCGACCTTCGCCTGCGCCAGATCGACCCGCGTCATCGCGGCTACCTGGCCTGGCATCGTGACAATCTGTTTAGGAAGTAAGCATGTCCATCAGCTCCACCATCAAATCCATTCAGGACATCATGCGCAAAGACGTTGGCGTCGACGGTGACGCCCAGCGCATCGGCCAGCTGGTCTGGCTGCTGTTCCTCAAGATCTTCGATGACCGCGAGCTGGAATGGGAGCTGATGGATGACAACTACCGCTCGCCCATCCCCGAAAGCTGCCGCTGGCGCACCTGGGCTGCCGATCCGGAAGGCATGACTGGCGACGCACTGAAAGACTTCATCGACAACAACCTGTTTCCGCAGCTGCAGAACCTGCACGAATACAGCAACACGCCATCCGCCTTTGTGGTGCGCAGCGTGTTCGAGGACGCCTACAACTACATGAAGTCCGGCCAGCTGCTGCGCCAGGTGATCAACAAGATCCAGCAGGGCGTGGACTTCAACAAGGCGCAGGAGCGCCACGAGTTCGGCAACCTCTACGAACAACTGTTGCGTGACCTGCAGAACGCCGGCAACGCGGGCGAGTTCTACACGCCGCGCCCGGTCACCGAGTTCATGGTGCGCATGGTCGATCCCAAGCTGGAGGAGAAGGTGATGGACCCTGCCTGCGGCACGGGCGGCTTTCTCACCTGCACCATCGAGCACAAGCGCAGCCGCTATGTGAAAACCGCCGAGGACGAGCGCACCCTGCAGGCAAGCATCTACGGTGTGGAGAAGAAGCCGCTGCCGCACCTGCTGGCCACCACCAACATGATCCTCCACGGCATCGAAGTGCCGAACCAGATTCGCCACGACAACACCCTGGCTCGCCCGCTGATCAGCTGGGGCCCGAAGGAGCGGGTCGACTGCGTCGTCGCCAACCCACCGTTCGGTGGCATGGAAGAGGACGGTATCGAAACCAACTTCCCGGCTGCCTTCCGCACCCGTGAAACCGCCGATCTCTTCCTCGTGCTGATCATGCACCTGCTCAAAGACGGCGGCCGCGCTGCCGTGGTGCTTCCTGACGGCTTCCTGTTCGGCGAAGGCATCAAAAGCCGGATCAAGGAAAAGCTGCTGAGCGAGTGCAACCTGCACACCATCGTTCGCCTGCCCAACGGCGTGTTCAACCCCTACACCGGCATCAAGACCAACCTGCTGTTCTTCACCAAGGGCATGCCGACCAAAGAGGTATGGTTTTACGAGCATCAATACCCAGCCGGCGTGAAGAACTATTCCAAGACGCGCCCCATGCGCATCGAAGAGTTCGCCGTGGAAGAGGCCTGGTGGGGCAGCGAGGCCGATGGCTTTGCCGCACGGGTGGAAAACGAGTTCGCCTGGAAGGTCAGCCTGGATGAGCTGAAAGCCCGCAATTGGAACCTCGACTGTAAGAACCCCCATGTCGGCGAGCTGGTCAGTCATGACCCGGACCAGCTGCTGCGTGACTACGCGCAGCTGCACGGCGAAATCAGCCAGTTGCGCGACCAGCTCAAGGCTGTGCTGGCCGAGGCGCTGGAGCGGCCATGAGCGACGTCGCCATCTACGAAAGTGCCAGTGGCCAGATTGCCGTCACCGTCGAGCACGACAGCGTATGGTTGCGCCAGGAACAACTGGCCGAGCTGTTCGGCCGTGACCGTACCGTAATCGGCCGGCATATTCGCAACGTCTTCGCCGAAGGCGAGCTGGAGCGTGAAAGCAATGTGCAAAATCTGCACATTGCTGGCTCCGACAAGCCGGTGACCTTCTACAACCTGGACGTGATCATCTCCCTCGGCTATCGGGTGAAGTCCCGTGAAGGCACGCGCTTTCGCCAGTGGGCCAATCAGGTACTCAAGCAGCACCTGACCCGCGGCTACACGCTGAACCGCGAACGCTTCGAGGCCAACGCCCGCGAGCTGGAAGCGGCACTGGAACTGGTGCGCAAGGCCGCCCGCACGCCCGAGCTGGGCGAAGCGGGTGGGCGCGGCCTGGTGGAAATCGTCAGCCGCTACACCCAGACCTTCCTCTGGCTGCAGCGCTATGACGAAGGTCTACTCACCGAGCCCACCGGCAGTCCCGGTGGTGAATTGCCCGACGCAGCCCAGGCGCGCCGGCAACTGGCTGAACTCAAAGCCCAGCTGATGGCCCGTGGCGAAGCCAGCGACCTGTTCGCCCGCGAACGCGGCGATGGCCTGGCTGCATTGCTCGGTAACCTCGAACAAAGCGTATTCGGCGAGCCGGCCTACCCGAGCCTGGAGAGCAAAGCGGCGCACCTGCTGTATTTCGTGGTCAAGAATCATCCCTTCGCCGATGGCAACAAACGCAGCGGCGCCTATCTCTTCGTCGACTTCCTGCACCGCAACGGCCGCCTGCTCGATGCTGAGGGCAATGCCGTGATCAATGACACCGGTCTGGCAGCCCTGACCCTGCTGGTCGCCGAATCCGCCCCCGCACAGAAAGACACCCTGATCCGCCTGATCATGAACATGCTTGCCCTGGAAAATCGCCCATGACCGCTCTGCTGACCGACAACCTGCCGCTGCTGGCCAGTGCACCTAATGGCATCAAAAAGCTGCGTGAGCTGATTCTGGAGCTGGCGGTGCGCGGCAAGTTGGTACCACAAGACCCGAATGATGAGCCGGCCAGTGAGTTACTAAAGCGGATTGCCGAGGAAAAAGCGCGTTTGGTGGCGGAAGGTAGGATCAAAAAGGCAAAGGCTACCCATGAAGGTTTAGTCGAAATTTCTTACGAACTCCCCTCAACTTGGGCAGTTGCTCCGTTAGGGCAGGTTGTGGAGATCGTACGCGGCATCACTTTCCCTGCTAGTGAGAAATCAAAAGAGCCTGAGCTTGGCCGTGTTGCGTGTCTGCGTACCGCAAATGTGCAAGACGAAATTGAATGGGATGACCTGTTGTACATTCGAGAAAGCTTCGTCTCTCGAAGTGACCAGTACGTCGAACCTCATGACATAGTTATGTCGATGGCGAACAGCCGGGAGCTTGTCGGGAAGGTTGCACTGATCGGCGCTGAGCTGAAGCAAAAAACAACTTTTGGTGGCTTTCTCGGTGTTTTGCGACCGGTGCTAATCGAGCCGCGATTTGTTATGGCTTTGCTGCGTACCCCACACGCACGTAGCGCCTTGATTGATAGCGCAAGTCAGACTACGAACATTGCAAACGTTTCACTGGGAAAGCTGAGGCCCTTGCCATTTGCGATCCCGCCGCTCGCCGAACAACACCGCATCGTCGCTAAAGTCGATGAGCTGATGGCTTTGTGTGACCGCCTGGAAGCCCAACAGGCCGACGCCGAAAGCGCTCACGCCCAACTGTTGCAGGCGCTGCTCGGCAGCCTGACTCAAGCCGCCGATGCCGGAGACTTTGCCGCCAGCTGGCAACGCCTGGCCGAGCACTTCCACACCCTGTTCACCACCGAATCCAGCATCGACGCTCTCAAGCAAACACTGCTGCAACTGGCCGTGATGGGCAAACTGGTGCAGCAAGACCCCACCGATGAGCCGGCCAGTGAGTTAATGGTTCGGCTTAGGCAGGAAAGGTCAGAGTGGTTGCTCAGTAAGCAAGACTCGGCCCCTGAGTGCAAAACGATGCTAAGAAAGCTCTCGTCCTTGAGTGAAGCATCACCGCCATTTCCTCTACCTGATTCATGGCAGGCTGTGCACTTGATTGACTGCAGCCGAATGCTTGTGGATTGCCATAATAAGACTGCCCCCTACGCTAGTGAGGGCATACCAATAATTCGAACCAGCAATATCAGAAATCGTGAATTCCGGTTTGATGACCTCAAATACGTCAACGATGAAACTTACGAATACTGGTCACGGAGGTGCCCGCCCGAGCCTGGCGACATCATGTTTACCCGTGAGGCTCCGATGGGAGAGGCGGCTATCATCCCAGCTGGTGCTAAGTTCTGCCTCGGCCAGAGAACTATGTTGGTCCGACCGATGCATGAGTACATCGACAGTCGATACCTGCTCATTACGCTCACAGAGCCGCATCTGCTGGAGCGAGCATCAACATCTGCAATCGGTTCGACGGTTAAGCACCTGCGCGTCGGCGATGTTGAGCAGCTAAATATTCCATTACCGCCACTCGCCGAACAACGCCGCATCGTAGCCAAAGTTGATCAGCTCATGTCGCTGTGCGATTCGCTTAAAGCTCGCCTTGCTGATGCCGAAAAACTCAACAAGCAATTAGCCGCCGCACTAGTGGAACAGGCTGTCACCTGACCCTGTAGACCTGACAAGGAATAGTTATGCGTCCCGACAAGAAGGCCGTTACCGATCTGTTCGCCGAGCGCGTGCAGTATTTGATCCCCCTGTTTCAGCGCGGTTACGTCTGGACCCTGAACGAACAGGTCCAGCCATTGTGGGAAGACTTGATTGATCGCCTCGAGGCGATTGTTGAGCATCAGGCAGATTCGGATTGCGTCGGTGCGGCCAAGCTGAAACCGTTACGCCGCCATTTTCTCGGGACCGTTGTCATCGGCACTCTCAAGGGCAGCACCAGCGAATCGGTCGGCAGCCGTGACGTTATCGATGGTCAGCAGCGAATAACTACGCTTCAACTGCTCATGCTGGCCTTTCGAGACTTGGTCAAGCCACTGGACGACGAAGCGCTAAGCTACGACCTACAGCCTCTGACGCGGAATATCGGTAAGTACAAACGGCCCAGCGATGCATTGAAGGTACTGCCAACGAACGTTGGGCGTGACGTCATGCAAGCGCTCGCAGAGGCAGGCAGTGCGACCGCTGTATGTGAGCGTTTTCCGGCGAAGGTAGGTAAGCAGCGCTTGGAACGACCTGCGATGGTGCGCGCCTATCTATTTTTCTACGCCGTGCTGACGTGCCACTTGCGCGGCCTGCGGTACGACGATCCATTACCAGAGGCTGGTGCAAGCGCAGACGACCGTACCGTCGCATACGCGGTGATCCGCTCGATCGATCAAGACAATCAGCTGCGACTACCGGGTGATGACTTGCCGTTGGATGCGAGTCGGGGCCACGCGCTGCTGAGTACATTGCGCGAAGGGTTTCAGATCATGTCGCTCGAGCTCGAAGACGAGGATGATCCCCAGATCATCTTCGAAACGCTCAATGCGCGCGGGGCGCCCCTGCTGCCTAGCGACCTGATCCGTAATTTCATCTTCTTGCAGGCTACGCGCAACAGCGAGCCCGTGGACGAGCTCTATCGGTTGGGGTGGCAACATTTCGACGAAACGCCGGATGACAGTGAGAAGGCTAAGGGCGCCAAATTCTGGAAGCAGCTGGAGCGGCAAGGCCGATTAAAGAGTTCACGCCTGGATTTGCTCATGTACCACTATGTAGGCATGCGCAAATGCGAAGATTTGAAGGTCGGGCACGTCTTTAATGAATTCAAAGATTGGTGGCAGGAAACCCCGCGGAACATCGAATACGAGCTAACCCGCATCAGACGCTTAGCTGAACATTTCCGTACCTTTCTGCTTCCCAACCAATCTTCTCGCTTCGGGCTTTTTTGCCGCCGGATGAAATTGCTGGATGTATCTACCGCTACGCCGTTGGTGATGTATCTGCTGGAGCACCATAAGCCGGATGCGCCTGAGTTCATCCAAGCGATCACCGACCTCGAGTCTTACCTGGTGCGCCGCTTCATTTGCGGATACACGACCAAAAGCTACAACCGAGTGTTCCTCAATCGTCTCCTGGCTGAGATGGTTCGCGACAATAAAGTCGACGCGGCTTCGCTGCGGGTAAAGCTGCTCGCACTCGGTGGCGATAGCCAGCGTTGGCCGGACGATGAAACCTTCGCGCGCAGCTGGTGCCACCGTGCCCTGTATCAAGGGCGCAGTACCGCCAAGGTGCGTGCCGTACTCGAGGCGCTGGAGCTGAGCTTGCGGGGTAAAAAGCAAGAGGAGCTCGCGCTCCCCTCAGGGCTGACCGTCGAGCATGTCCTGCCGCAAAAGTGGCGCATCTCTGATTGGCCGCTCACAACCGATACCCCAGAAGCTCGTGCCGGCCGCGAGCGGCTGCTGCACAGCATCGGCAACCTTACTCTTGTCACTCAGACTTTTAACTCATCGCTTAGCAATGCGGCCTTCAGCGTCAAGCGCCCAGAGATAGTGACCACTAGCTTGCTGATGCTCAATACGCATTTCCAAGCATATGGCGACAACGATGCGTGGACTGAGGAAGAGATCGTGGCACGCGCTGAGGCCCTTTTTGCTCACGCCTTGAAAATCTGGCCGATGCCAGCGTGATTCTGGCCCCTTTGTTCTCTCGACCTACGCTTTCGGTGTCATGACATGATGGATTTGCTGCAACACCTGATCCCCGATTTCGCCCATATGTTCAGCGCCAACCCTAACGGCATCAGTGCCTGGTTCTGGTTGGTCACTGCGCTGATCTTCGGGTTTTCGCTGTTCTTCCTGATGCTGCATTTCCGGCATTTCAAAGCGCGCATGCGTGCACTGCGCTCGCTGCTGGACGGCCAGAGCAAGGACACCTTGGCTGCCAGCCGAAGAGAAACGCTACACAAGGCGCAGGAGCTGAAGGCATCCAATGTCGGCATGCTCTGGCGCGAGTTCGATGAAAGTCTCGTGCAGTCGTCCGACCAGCAAAAGCTGTTCAACACTCTGGATGCCGAGCATTTCTTCAATGCGCGCACACTGGCGAGTGGTCTGACTGCCAGCCGTCTGCTGGCCGCAGCACCCAGTTTCCTGGTGGCGGTCGGTGTGTTGGGTACCTTCGTTGGTTTGACCGTCGGGCTTGAGGGGCTGGTGGGGACGTCCGACGAGATCGAAGCGCTGAAGGGCGGCATCAACAAGCTGATCTCCGGCGCTGCTGTGGCATTCATGACATCGGTCTGGGGTGTTGCCTTCAGCCTGCTGCTGAACATCATCGAGAAGATGTTCGAGCGTAGTGCGCTGAATGATATCCAGCGGCTGCAGCACGATATCGACTTCCTCTACCCCCGCATTCCGGCCGAGCAATCGCTCGTACATATCGCGGAGTACGGCAGAGAGAGCAAGGAAGCGCTGCAGGAACTGCACGAGCGTATCGGTGACAAGCTGCAGGAAACCCTCACCGGTATGAATGAGGCCATGCAGACAGCGCTGACCGATGCGCTGAACAACATCATGGCTCCCGCTATTCAGACTTTGGTCAGCACTACCAGCCAGCAATCTACCCAGGTGCTGGAAACCCTGGTTGGAAGCTTCATGGACGGAATGACGTCGGTTGGCCGGGAGCAGGGCAGCCAGATGCAACAGGCCGCTGCCGACGTGAACGCGGCCGTAAGCGGCATGAGTGAGCGTCTGAATCAAGTGTTCACAAGCTTGAGTGACCAGCAGAGTCGGCAGATGGAGTCGGCACAGCAGCAGAGCAATCAGTTCGAAGCCCAATTGCAACGCATTACCGGCTCCGCCGATCAGCGACAGGAACAACTGGAGCAGCGCTTCAGCGAGCTGATGGCCGGTCTCTCGAGCCAGTTGCAGGGGCAGCTGGGCTCTGCGCAGCGCCGCGATGAAGAGCGTCAGGCGATGTTCGAGCGCTTACTGAGTGAGTCCAGTGCGAATCAGGCGGTACTTCTGGAGAAGTTCTCCAGTTCCACCCAGGACCAGATGCGGGTGATGGCCGAGGCGGGCAACGAGCGCCATAGCAACCTGGAGAAGGTTTTCTCCCGCCTGATGATGAACCTGAACACACAGCTCGATACGCAGATGGGTGCCGCGGAGCAGCGTGAGCAGGCCAGGGCACAGCGCCATGAACAGCAGCAAGCGGGAGCCCTGGCGCAACAGCAGCAGCTTATTGGCAGCCTCGGCCAGACCAGCCAGCAGCATATTGGCGCCATAGCCGAAGCCGCTGCTACGCAACAGCGCAATCTTGAAGAAACGGTCAGCAAGCTGCTCAATAGCTTCAATGAGCAAGTGAGCGGGCACGGTATGCAGGCGGAGCAGCGTGAACAGAGCCGCCAGCAGCGCTTTAACGAACAATTGGAAAACATGGCTGCGCAGCAGCAGGAGTTGCTGGCAGGTATTGCGTCCGCTGTGCAGGTTACCCAGCAGCAGAGCAGGCAAATGGCTGAGCAGCACCAGCAGCTGATGACGCGTCTGCAACAGGCTACCGAAGCGGCCGCGACCAGCAGCAAGCACATGGATAGCAGTGCCAATCAGTTGGGCTTGCTTTCTACCAACTTGCGCCAAGCCTCTGATGTTCTGGGGCAGCGTCTCGAAGCGGTTACCCAAAGTGTTGAAAATGCCGGTACCCAGAATGCTGCGCTGGCCGCGCAGTTGCAGGGGCAGGCTAGTTCGCTGACGCAGTTGCAGGCAGCACTACTCGAAGGCGCGCAGCGCTTCGAGCAGGCCGCGAGCGAGGCACGCAACGGTTTTGGGGACATGAAACAGACGCAGCAGGAATTCCTTTCCGGTGTAAGGCATGAGTTCACCACGCTGGGCGAGACGCTGCGCACTCAGGTAGAGGCCATCGAGAAGCAGGCTGAAGAGTGGCTGCGTAGCTACGCCAGCGAGGTGCGCACGCAGACTGAGGACCGCATGAATAAGTGGAACGAAGTATCGCTTGCTTATGCCGACCAGATGCACCGCAACGTTCAGGCGGTGAGCGGCATTCTGGATGAGCTGGAGGCACGCTGATGCGCTTTCGCAAGTCGGTTGGCGCCCCCGTTGATGAGGAGAACCCGTACTGGATGTCCTTCTCGGACATCATGTCGGCGTTGTTGGTCATCTTCATCCTGGCCTCAGTCATTCTGATGTTACAGCTGATGGAAATTCAGCAGGAGCTGAAGGAGCGGCAGGTTCAGTTTGAGCAGGAGATTGTCGAGCTGAAGAAGGCTGAAGAAGTGCGCCGTACCATCCTCGAGGAGGCTGTTGAGGCTTTACGCAAGCGCGGCATCAAGGTGGAGGTTAGCGAAAATCAAACAGTACTGAGCATTCCCAATGATCTTCTTGGCTTCGATACCGGTGCTTATGAAATTCATTCGGCCTACCAGGCGCGGGCGCTTGAGATCGGCAAGGTCATCAATGAGGTGATCTCGCGTGATGACCGGGTGGAATTCCTGGACACGATTTTTATCGAAGGCCACACGGATAATCGCCCGCTGCAGGGGTTTATGGGCAAGGGCAACTGGGGGCTTTCCACCTTCCGTGCTATCTCGCTCTGGCAGTTCTGGGGTGAGGCGTTGGCCAGCAAGGAGCAACTTTCGCGCCTGAACAACAAGGACGGCAAGCCGCTGTTCTCTGTGAGCGGATATGGCGAAACGCGCCCTGTTCTGGTTCAACAGGTTACCGAAGACGACTTCAAACGTAACCGTCGAATCGACATTCGTTTCACCATCCGTCGTCCGGATAGCGCGCAGTACGAGCAGGTCAAGGAGCGACTGGAAGAGGCCAAGCCATGAGGCTGCCTCCAGTAGAGTTTCCTGCGGTCAGCTGGAGCGCTCAGATGCTCGAGCGCTGGACTGTACTGGCAAAAAAGGCAGCCACTATGGAGACGGAGACCGGAAACAATGATGCGTTTGAGCGCATGCTCGCAGTGCTGCGTGGCATGGCCAGCTCGGGACGATTCGATGGGCTGCCTGAGCTACTGCGGCGGCGTATTACCGCTCGGGCGCTGAGCTGGCTGTGGCTCAATGACGAGGTAATTGCCAGCCGCCTGCTAAATACGCGCTTGTTGGCTGCCTTGCTGGACGCCCAGCAGCCACGCCTTACGCGTATGACGCTGCAGCAGTTGGCACAACTGTATTTCCGGCGATTCGATAGGTTGGACGAAAAAGAGGGGTTGCGCGAGATCCTCGAGCAGAGCCTGGTGCAGCAGCTCAACCTGATGCCGCCGTCGAAGATCGCGACATCGCGGGCCGATCCACTGGTGACGCTCAGGCGCGACGGGCATTGGTTGCTTAGCCTGGATGGTCCGCGCCATCTCGCTGAACGCGTGCGTCAAGGCGGACGTGAACTCGGCGAGACGTTCATGGAGCTAGGTTTGCACGGTTTTGATGATGGCCGCTATGGCGATATCTGCCGCGCTCACTTTTATCTAGAGACGTTGCGGCAGTTACATCCAGGCGAGTCCGATCCGGTGCTGGATGAGCTGCTAAAGCCGTCCGTTTCGAAAGCTCCCTTCGAAGGCACACGTAGAATCGGCCATGTTGCGCTCGAGATACTTATCGACCGTGCAGGCCAGGAACCCGGCGAAGTCTGGCAGAACTTCATCCTTAACTTGGCTGGTGACCCTCGTATCTCCAGCTCCGCAGTCAATTTTCGGGAGTGGTGGCAGCCGCTGGGCGAAGAGCGAATTCAAAAGGTACGGGGCTGGTTGTCCAAAGAGGACTTGCGGCTGTTCCTGCAGGCCGTTGACCAATACGGGCTTGAAACGGCCAATACGGAAATGCAACGGATGTTCCCCGCCCGCAAGCGATTCTTGGAAGGACTGTTCAAGCTCAAGTTGATTCGAAATACCCGACTCTTGCTAGGTAGCAAGGCTCGGCAGTCGGTCAAGCGAATCTTGGGCAAGGACGTTAAGACCAGCTTCGCTGAGATGGACGGGGCGATGAGCGACAAGGCCGTTATCTATCTTGATTGCGGGGATTTCCATCTGGTCGAGGGCTCACATAGTTTCAAGATTTGGGCCTACTTGGCCGCGCCTGGTGAAGCCCTCAGAACGTATGAGCGCAATACGTTCAGTCACTATGACCTGACCACTACGGTTCCCGCGACTTACAAAAAGCTCTACCCCGGCCTGCCCTACGACGCTTTCGTGCATACCCCTTACACGTGGCAGAACAAGGTCTTCACTTTCCTGGCAGAGAATGGCATTGCTGTTGATATCGAGCAGCTATTGAGCCCGGAAGACTATCGTCTCCAGCTACGTAAATTTGGAGTCCCCGCAGTAAGTGCCAGGCGCACGGTGGTTCCTCCTCCGGCAAAAGAGCAAGCCAAGACGGCAACGCGATCGCCTACCGTTGTTAAACAAGGCTCTGAATATGCTACAGCGCCGACGTCGCGCCATATGGACGAGCCCACGCCGACACGGCGTCCAGATGATGTTGCATCAGAGTTTATAAACAGTGCGGTCCAACCGAGAGCTGTTGTTCCCCGAGACGGTAATCAACCATTGCGGCAGACAGCCAGGCCATCATTCAGCTCGCTTCAGCTGGCAGCTCTGCGCCACCTCGACGCTCACCCGCATTGCAAATTCTATGCATTGCTCGAAGCCGTCAGTGGCCAGGGCGGCAATGTATTGAATGTGAAAACGATGCTGGAAAGCAGCCTCTCCCAGTACGTTCAGCAGGACGAGGAGGGGTATTGGCTTCTGTCATCCGTCGGTGTGCAACTGTTAGCGGAACCGACCGGCGCGGCTCCATCAAATGCAACTCAGAGCGCGCCTGAAGCTGAAGCCGCATCGGCAACGACAACTGCAACTGCAGCCGCAGGCTCAAGGCTCGCTAAGCTCGAGCCGTTTGCGCTTGCCGTGTTGCATTACTTTGCTGCCAACCCAGGCGATAAGGTTCGTTATGCAGCGAATGTGCTGGAGGTCGATGCGAGATTGGTGAACCAGGCTCTATTCGGGCCGTTGAAAGGGATCTGTACGCAGGATGATAGGTACGGATGGCACCTGACAGGCGCCGCTCAACGGGAACTGGAAGCGTTCGAGACACAGGCGGAGAAGTCGTAATGCGCCTTATAGATATGCTGAAGTCGCTGATTGGCGAGCGTGATGTGGCGGTCGGTAGTCAGGCAGGGTTTGCGTCGAGTGCAGACTCTAACGGTGTCAATTTTTATCTACCCGTCGAGACGTTCAAGGCGTTGCAGGAAGGTAAAGGCAACGCATTGGAGAAAATTCAGCTGATTGTTCTGAACATGCTGGCGGAGCAAGGTATCGCAGAGCATACGGCCAACGGCTTCCATGTCGGCGCTGAAGATGTTGCCGGTATGGACATTGAGCAGGCCGATATCCTGCGGCTGCCGCGGCGATTCACGGGTCGCTTTCAGGCCACTATCAGCGGCCGAACAGGCAACAGCAGCTTCCGCGTTGGGATAGCCGTGGAAGTAGCTGAAGGCGTCACACCTTTCTCGCGCAAAGGCCCGTATTTATACCTGACGAGTACCGAACGCTATTGGCTTACGCCAGCTGAGTTGATGGGGCTTATGGCTTGGGAAAAGCACGAGTCGCTCGATCCGGCACAGCGAGGCGAGGCGGCTAACCTTCGCTTGATGGCTGAGCTACAGACAGCTGCCCGAAGCGGTATGCGCATCGATCTGAGTCATTTCAATCGACTCGATGTGGTCGTTCCGGAAAACGTTGGCGTAATCGCTACCCGCATGCCAGACGGTAGCCTGATGCTGTGCCCGAGTCTGGGTGATGGATCGACGCCCGATCAGCTTGAGAAGCGCTGGTCGCAGCTGGACATGGGCGCTGATGGTGGCGTGCTGCGGATCGACAATCGTGTGGTGTTGTTGGATCAGGCGAAGATGGATGGCATTCGCAATGTGCTGGCCAACAAACGAATCCCGCAGGATAAGGTTGCCGAGTTTATCGCCTCGCCTACGGCCTTTCTGGATGCTGCTCTGGTAAATCTTGAGGTCGGTTTCTCGGTCCGCGTCGCTGGTATTGGCAAGCTGCAGCACATGGACTTTGGCGCGCTGGATGTGACCAAGAATGACTGGTTTGCCTTGGATAAGCGCCCCGCGCCAGCTGAGATCATCCCCAAGGTGGTTCAGACGTTTGAAGAACTGCAGCGCTTCGAGGAAGTATTGCAGGCCGCATTAGAGCAGGGTGCAACAAGTCTGAGCTTCGCCGGTGAGGTCATCGATATCTCGGACGTGCCCCTTGTGGCGCGCCAATTGGAACGGGTAAGAGAGACGTTCGACAAGCCCGAGCGGACGGACCAATCCGGCGCACTGGAAGACGACTTTGACGAGTCGAAGGAAAAGGTTGCCGTCATTCTTAAAGATGCCGGCGAGATCAACTCAACGCTGCTGGCGAAAGCCAGCAATGCTCGCTTGCTGGACTCGCCAAACTGGTCCGCTTATGCGCGGCAGCCATTCCCGCATCAGGTCGAAGGTGTTGAGTGGATGCTTAGGCTGATGAGCGCCGCGTTATCTGACGACCATGATGATCTCTATCGCCTACAGGGCAGCCTTCTTGCCGATGACATGGGGCTGGGCAAGACATACATGTCGCTGGTCGCAATCGGTGAATACCTGGCGGCCCAGCGCCGTAGCGAAAAGCCGCAAAAACCAGTCTTGGTAGTCGCACCACTTAGTCTGTTAGAAAACTGGGAAGACGAAGTAGGGAAGACTTTCCACAGCATTCCGTTCCGTGATCTGGTGGTGCTGCAATCTGGAAGAGATTTAAACAGCTACCGCGTCAAAGGCGCCGAGCGGGAGTCGGTTCAGCTGGCTGCCCTGGCTGATGATGACGGGATGATGGATGCCCAAAGTATTCGTTATGCGTTAACCATTGGGCCAGAGGCGGGTGCTCAGCGACTGGATATGGATCGTCGTTTGGTTTTAACAACGTACCAGACGCTGCGTGACTACCAGTTTTCGTTGTGTAAGATCGACTGGGGCATGGTCATTTTCGACGAAGCACAGAACATCAAGAACCCTAACGCACTGCAAACGCGTGCGGCGAAGGGGCTGAAGGCAGACTTCAAATTGTTGGCCACAGGCACGCCTGTGGAGAACAGCCTCGGCGACTTCTGGTGCCTGATGGATACGGCTCAGCCAGGGTTGTTTGGCAGTTGGGAAAACTACCGAGACACTTGGATCAAGCCGATCCTCTCGGCTGGCGAGGACGAACGCGACGAGGTCCGTGTTCGTCTTGGTGAGCAACTGCGCAAGGCGGTCGGGCCGTTCATGTTGCGTCGCGTGAAGGAAGACCAGCTCAAAGGCCTGCCCAGCAAAACGATCCGTAGTGGCGTAGAGCAAGTAGATCGGGGCATCCAGTGCTACGAGCGTGAGCTGGGGACAACCATGCGGGGCATCCAGCTCCAGGTCTACGACGATGTACTAGATGGATACCGTGCTCGCCGTGCAGCCGCAGATGACATGCGTGGGTCGGCGCTTGCGGCGCTTACACAGTTGCGTTCTGTCTCGCTGCATCCTCGCTTGGATGACGAAACGTCGCTGTACAGCCGTGATGGACAGCATGCCCGTCAGTTAATGTCCGAGTCAGGCAAGTTGGCAGTGATGCTCAAGCTGCTGGACGAAATTCGGGAAAAGGGTGAAAAGGTCATCCTTTTCATGATGACCAAGCGCCTGCAGAGGGTTTTGAAGCTGTGGCTTGATCAGATCTACGGCCTGGACATTGCCGTTATCAACGGCGATACAAAAGCGGTAGCTACCAAAGCGGAAGATATGACTCGTAAGAAGCTGATTACAGCTTTTGAAGCGAAGCCTGGATTCAATCTGCTGATCATGTCGCCTGTTGCTGCAGGGGTAGGTTTGACAGTTGTCGGTGCTAATCACGTCGTTCACCTGGAGCGGCACTGGAACCCGGCAAAAGAGGCGCAGGCATCCGACCGCGTCTATCGGATTGGGCAGCAGAAGGAGGTGTTTATCCATCTGCCCGCCGTAACGCATCCGCAGTTCGATTCTTTCGATGTGCATCTGGATCGGCTGCTGCGCGGCAAGTTGATGCTCAAGGACGCGGTGGTGACCCCGGAAGTGGTCAGTGAGAGCGAGATGATTTACTCGATGGGGCTTTAGTCACGTTATGGTCATGCCTAGTCGGAAGCTGGGGCTTGCTGCAAGGTCCGCATTCGCCGAAGGGGCAGTCAAGCAACCGTTGCACTGCCTGCTAAACAACGGCACCCCCCGGGCCGCGCTATTCCACCCCTTCTGTAACGATGCTGTGACCCACCTGCCTCCGCCAGGGCCACTAACTTTGCGTTGGTGTGCTAGATATCACTAGAGCAGCCTATGAGACATACGCAAGCAAATGGGCGCGTTGACCGCGTTGCGTACCAAGCTCGAAACTCCTTACTCAACCTCTAGCGGACAACTTATGGAGTTTGGAAGTCATCCCGACGATACAGGATGACATGCGTCCATTGGGGCGCAAACACAACCGCTATAGGGGCTCGCCAGTTGCCCGCGCGATGCTGTGGTGGGATGGGACTTCATCTGACCCAGGGTCCTTCTCAATTGGTGGGCACCAGTGCAAACCGCCATCAGGGAGATGAACGAAGGCTCCGTTGAAAGGTCTGTTCGGCATCTTCCCTTTAATGTGAAAATTCCATAGGCGCATGAGCGCGTCTTGTCGGCGACGAATAGTATGGCGGATCTTCACTGGCACTGCTCCGTGCAACGGTCTGGATTAATGAAGTGAGAGCATGTCGGGCGCAGCGAACTCCCTTGTTCCAACCTTTTCGCCGGCCTCGCATACGCCCAGCGGTTTATCGAACCGCGGATCTCGGCATAGTCTAGCAACGGATCGGAGTTCGGCAGCAATGGCAATGAGCAAGGCGGAGCGGGCAGCGCTCAATGCGCTCAAGAGCGGGGCGACCTTCGCCGAGGCAATGGACACGCTGCCCGAGCCGACGCCGGAGCAGCTGGCACAACTGGACGAGAACGGCGATTACATCCTTTCATCAAACAGCTCAGAGCTGACAACTGAGCAGCGCCCGGCGCTACGGCAGTCAAGCTAGTGCTTACACTTGCCACTCACTATGTAACCTGGACGTAGAATCGGAGCGAGCGAGTTGGCGAGTTCCCGTACCAGTAGCGACGCCCGAATCTACTTTCTCGAGCGTCGCTATGACTATGGCTGAGGAGAGCTTCCGCTGTGAGCTAGGTGACACATTGCTATTGAAGGTCGCGTAGCAGCTGCTCCTGGTTCCGGAGTAACTGTCTCAGCTCGCGCAGCTGCGGTCGAATTCCCCCTTTCCAGGCATTGCGTGAGGCGCGGGTTTTGCCATCAGCGCTCGCAGGGCCGGTGCTTTGTTCCCACGGTTTCCATTGTTGTATCAGCTCCGCTTGGCGCGCTCGCCGTTCGGGTGTCCAGCCGTTCGCCATATGTAACCTCCAATAGTTCGTTTGGCTCGTTTCGAATTTCACGTGCGCGCGTGGGCACGGTCCCATTGTTCACCTGTACTTGGTTACCGATGTTCGCTTGCCTCACGAAAGCAACCTGCTTCGGCGCTTTCAGCTCCGCCAGGGTCTGCAATGTCGTACGCGTCTGGTTTTGCGCCTTCAGCGCCAGACGCATGTAGCGCTCCATCACGTCTAGCGAACTAACGGAAAACGCACGATTAGCGAGCTTGGCAAATAGCCCATCCAACGCGTGGGCCTGGGCGATCAACATGGTTTCAGGCCGCGACATATCATTGGCGTGGATTGAATTAGCTTGCTGCTTTAGTTCGGTGACGTACCCTGCGATATCTGAGTTATCGAGCTTATGGCAGGCTGTTATCACGGATGCGCTTAGAAGCTCCGGGCTCATTACGTGCTGTGCGGCGGACATGTTGCGGGGGGTCTTATCGCGTGGTTCGGCTTGAATTTCTTTCTTCATGAGTATTGCTCCAGGTTCGAGTTGTTGAGCGCTGCGACATTCGCGACAACTGCGACAACTGTCGTCTTTGCTGGTATGAGGCACTGCGACAGATCTGCGACGGATTGCGACAAAGGATCACAATCGGTGGGTTTGTCGCTGGCTGTCGCAAGGGTGTCGCAGCCGCCTGTTTCATGGTTGTCGTGGGTTGTCGCAAATGTCGCAGTTGTCGCAGCTGGATTGACGCGGTACCGGTTAACTCCTTCGGCGAACAAATAGTGATGTTCTACAAGCAGGGTAAGCAGTGCGTCTCGATGCTTGGCGCTCTGTCGAGCAACCTTCGGCCCTCGACGCTGCAAGGTTCTAGCTTCGAAAGTTTCCCAGTTGTTTTCGATCAGCCAGCTGATTACCCGATGCGCCTGGAGCAGCTGTGGATCCAACGTCGTCGGATAGGCCAGGCGCAGGGCCTCGCCCAGATACCAACTCACCAGCGTCGCGGCGCGCTCAATGATGGGGCGGGTTAGGCTTGAAGCCCTCTCGGTAATGGCGAGCACGCCAGCAATGCGCAGAATGTTTTCTCCGCCTTTGGCGGCTGTTGGCTTGATGTCTTCCATGCGGCCATTTCGGCCCAACTCCGTCTCGATAGCATCGTGTGCTTCGATCCAAACAGTTTTGGCGTCCGCGTCCATCTTCAACTCAGCCGGTTCGAGCTCGCCGCGATCGTTCTTGTGCGGCTCACGGAGCAGGAGATCGGTCATGCGCCCCCAATACCGCAGCAATCGAGGATCCTGACTTGGGTTCGCATGTTGATAAAAACGCGTACCGGCCAGCGACTGTGGCCATGCAACCAAGAACCGGGCAAGAAACCCCTGCCCGCGCAATATCGGGTCACCCAACACCTTATTTGCAACGACAGGCTGGATCATAAGGTGGGCGCTCAGGCGGCAACCACTACGTGATGCGCTTTCGCCCTCGGCAGCACGGGTACGGGTGATAGGTGCGCCATCCCACAGCTTCGAAAGCCCTGCAACGCTCTTGAGCATGTTTTCAGGCTTATTGGCGTGGCCGCCAAAAAACTGCCCGCCTTCATCGCTGAAGAGACCTTGCGACGGGTATCCACGTAGCAACGACTTTTGCAGTCCCTCCAAGGTGGGTTCTTCAACCAGGATGAACGGCAGAGGAGGCGGCTCGGGTTCCTGCAAGCTGTCCAGCCCAGCAGCGGCGGACGCGGGGTTGGCTTTCGCCTTTTCCAGGATCGCAACGCGTGCGCACTGATACGCGTCTCGCTGATCCCGATACTCCTTCTGCTCAGCGCTATAGAGCTCCAACAGCGCGCTTTGTCGATCGTGGTGCGCGCGCAATGCCAAGCGGTCAGCAGCGGACTTGCGGTCGCCAGACTCCGCCACGGTAAGCACAAACAGCGACAGAGGGATCGGCTGCCCATCCCGGACGGCGTTACCGTGAGGCTGTGCCGCCATAGCAGCGGCCGCAAGGACCGATTGTGCCGCGAGCGCCGCAGGTACTTGTACAGCTTCCACAATGGCAGCGGCAGCACCTCCCAATACATCGCCCAAGGCTTCCAACGGATAAGGAAAGGCCGCTTCCACTTCAGGCAACAGCGGCGTTGGTTCGGGGTAGCTCGGATCAGGAATTAGGAACGGCTCCATTAGTACCCCTCCTGCCAGTTTTTGAGGTCGTTGAAGTCGGAAAGATTTATCGGTTCTGCGCCGCTCCATGGCGGGAACATAACGCCACAGCCGAGTTGCTCGGCGGCACGTTCCGCGGAGGTGCGCCCCGGATTGCCCTTGGTCTGGCGGTCGTCATCGCCGGCAATGACCAAAGGGCTATTAGGGTAAATGCGGCGCAACTGCTGACCGACAGCCAGCAGGTTTCCTGCGTTCATTGCGCAGGCCACGGCGGCACCGGTGTGCTCGTGGATCGTGGCGCCTGTCGCCCAGCCTTCGCAGACGTAGATCGGTTTGCTAGCGGCCGCCTGGCCTATAGGGCCGTGCGCCCCAGCTACACGCCCACCAAACATAAAGCGCTTGGTACCGTCCGGGCGGATGAGTTGAAGGTTCACCAGCTTGCGCTCGTGGTACAGCGGAACCAGTAGGCTTGCATCCAGTTGGCCCAGGTTGTGCGGCTGGCAACCTTTGGTTACCAGGTAGGGATGATTGGACTGAGCCGGCATCCCAAGCGCATACAGTCGCATCGATTTGGCCGCAGCAAGCTGCTGGCGGTGATGCTGCTCCGCTTCCCTTTGACGGCGGGCGTGCTCGACACGTTTACGGATTGACTCAAGCTCGAAGGGGGAGGAGGGCTTACGGCTGCTCCACGTATGCCATGTGGCACCGCCTGTTTTTTTGAAACTCCCAAACCAGCCCGATGCAATTCCGTCCGAATAAAGCGCGTAAGCACCGTTGCGTGTGCCTGCGCGGTCACCAGGGACGTGGTAGCGGTGGATCTGGCCGTCCGCTTTGGGCAGCCAGTGAAGCGGGCCATGGACAGCTTGCATGGCAGCATGAAAATAGGCTTCGATCATTGGAAATAACCCCAAATGAGGATCACGGCGATAACGCTAAGCCCAACAACATCGGTACTCATCGGGTGGTAGCGAAGCCAGGCAATGACCTTTTTCAGAACGGCCGAGGGCGTCCCGGCCTTGCGGCGGGTTGGTGATTTCGGCATGGGTTAGTCCTCGCGGCTAGAGAGCGCGTTACGTTCCAGAGTCGCCAAGATGGCGTTTGCGTGTTCACGCTCGGTGGCGGGAACGCTGTAGCGGGTGACGCGGCAAGGCTTGCCCCAGCGGTTAGGCACTTTCTCCGGCGTGCGCTTGAAGGTGACGCCGTGACGGTTCGCCAGTTCAGTGATAGTGCTATTCAAGCAGTGGTCCCCAAGGGGCTCAGCCTCAAAATGGTTCAAAGTGGCGCCTGTGAGGAAATACGCCAAGATGCTCATGGTCTTGCTGGGGGCTTTGGAGGGAGGAGGCGTTTTCATTAGCACACCTCGCCGGTATGGTCAGCAGTGCGACGCGCCAAGAACGCTGCAAGGTCCGAAACGCGATAACGCACCAGGCGGCCAACCTTTACAAACGGAAGGTTGTAGCGGCCGGTAGAGCGCCAGACGGCCAAGGTGGTTTTTTTGGCGCCCAACACTTCAGCCGCCTGTATATCGCTGACTTGCGTAGGTGGGCTCTTCGGATCAAAGCCGAGCTGCGCGGCAATCTGCGCGGCAATCTCAGCCTTGAGCTCCGCAAAATCTGAGGCGTGGGTGGTAGGCATGTATGCGACTCCATCAAGTGTGATTTGGCGGAGTCATGCTGTGAAAAAGTGGGCGGTAGGAAAAATCCTATCGTTACAAGTGTTTGATTATTCGTTACGACTGTCAGATTAGCGTTATCTTCCTTGCCTGCGAACTCCACTTCATCCTGGCCCTGGCTGGCTTGCAAAGTCAGGTGCTTCAGGTTTAATCCATCTCCTGACGGCACCAACGCTGCTTACCAATTTGCAGTACTTAGTCTTTTTCAGGTCGCTGAATACCGTTTCAGCCATTTTTCCGATTTTGATTTTCTTCCCGATATCTTTACGCCACTTTTCGGCGGCAATCTCTCGGGCGAGAGCCATCACGTCCTCTTTCCGCGCACGGACACCGGCCGCTCGCTTCTCAGCAGAATGCTTTCGATACGCCTCAACTGCGGTCATTGCGGTCATGGTTGATGTCTGAACCGTAATCTCAAAAAAGCTTTTAAATACCTTGTCCAGATCGGCCTTATCTTCTTCCAGCAAGCACTTCAACTCATCCGAATAAATCATGTGCTGGGCTGCTATGACAGCCATGTGCTCGGGAGTACAGGTTGCGAGTAACTCCCGTGCGAGATGATCCCCGTACCGGTCATATTCTTCAGCCGATTTAACTCTTACGCCGGGGCTCCAATGGCTTGGCCTGGCTAATCGCTCCATGCGGTATTTTTTAGCTTGGAGGGTGTTAAAACCTAAGCCCGGTGCTGGTGCTTCCTTTCCGTCGTCACTCATTACACGTTGCTCCAAGTAATCCCAATTATCGGATCGATCGACCAGCCGGGCGAGTGGGGTTCCCGTTGTTCGGGTACGAACCTAGGCAGACCGATAATTTAGTCAAGCCGGTGGTCTATTTTACGAGTTGAGTTTTGTGGGTAGCTTTACCACTTCGGCGGGCTGTTTGATGCCGGCCGCTTCAAGCATGGCCTGTGTTGCTGTGTTGACGGACTGCCGCACCGGATCAAGATCAAGCCGCGCATAGATGGCGGTGGCTTGATGGGTCTTGTGGTTGAGGGATTTTCCGATGATTGCCAGAGATGCGCCGGTCTTGGCCTGCCAGCTCCCAAGAGTGCGGCGCAGGTCGTGAATCCGTAAGTCGGTCATGTCATAGATCGCCGGGTCGATTTCCAGGGCGTCGGCGATGGCGCGGTAACGCTTCGCTGCGGCGGCTGGCGCGGTCGTAACCCGTTGGTCAGCCTGCTGGCGCTCCTCGGTGGTCAGCTTGCCTATCCCTTCCAGGTGGTCGAGGAGGCGGCGCAGGCTGGCGCGCAGCAGGACGGCAGCCCATGCCTTTTTCGGCTCGACTAGGTGGCCGGTCTTGCCTTCGCCGGGGAAGACGAAAGGCGACGTGCCGGTGGTGCGCTTGCGGGCTTTGAGTGCGGACACAGCTTCAGGCGACAGGGTGACGTTTTGCGGCGTGCCATTCTTGGTCATGCCGATGCGCCAGACGCGGGCGTCGAGGTCAAGGTCGCGCCAGGCCATCGCCTGGACATTTGAGCGTCTCGCGCCGGTTAATAGCGCCAGGAGAAAAAAGTCGCTCAAGCTCGACTCGCCGATGGCTTCGAATAAATAAGGTAGTTCAACTGCCTGAGCGAAGCGGTCGCGAGATGGCGCATGGTTTTTCTGAACGCGGATCGCCGGACTGATGCCCTCGAACAACTCTATATCCGCGGCGTAGCTGAATACCGAAGAAACGACGGCGAGTGCGCGATCGGCCTGTGCCGCGCTTTTTTTCGTAACCTTAGCGTGGATTGTTTTGATATCCGCGCGGGTGATGTGCGACAGCCTTCTACCTCTGATCGGCTCTAGATACAGGCGCAGCACATCCGAATAATCCCGCTTGGTACGTTCGCCGAGTGGTGTGCCGTCGCGCTTGCGCTTCTTCTTGAGAAAATCATCGAACACCTCGCCGAAAGTCTGTTCCTCCCGGATAGCTCGACGGGCAGCTGCTGGGTTCCCGCCTGCTTCGATTTCGGCATTAACGGCAGTGGCCTGTTTGCGCGCCTGCTCGACAGTCATTGCTGGGAATCGGCCAATGGTAACGCGCTCAGGCTGGCCACCTTTCATGCGTCGATAAATTGAAAACGTCTTGACCCCACTCGGCGACACTCGAAGCTGTAAGCCCTGAATTTTGGTGTCGTGATAAGTGGCACGCTTACCGGCCTCGGACGGCGGTAGCGCCAACAGCCTTTCTTTGCTGAATGCAATATGGGTTGCGCTGGGCATGCCTTCCTCGCCGATTCCGGGGTTACGCTGGGGTTACGTATTTGGCCGAAAAGGGGATGTTTCGATGTAACCCCGTTAAGCCTAGAATAGCCTTCAGGCCGCGCTCTGTATAGGTCCGTAAAGATTCATAAATGCGAGGGTATCCGGACACCCTCGCATTCGTAATGCGAAGGTCGGGGGTTCGACTCCTCTCACCGGCACCAATGAAATCAAGGCTCACAGCGATGTGGGCCTTTTTCATTTTCCGAAGGGTGATCGCGCGGCGCGCTACGCTGGGTGGCTGTTTCAGAGGCTGAAAAAGCGGCTGATCGCCGAGCGCCTATTGGGAAAAGGATAAGACTTATTGTCTGGAAGCCGGATAATAGCGATCAAATGTATCGCTCTGGTAATCCCGCATGGAAATCAAGGTTAATTTTCTCGACAACCTCAGGCTCGAAGCCAAGTTTGATGATTTCACGGTGGTCGCCGATCAACCGATTCGTTACAAGGGCGATGGTTCGGCACCGGGTCCGTTCGATTATTTTCTCGCTTCATCGGCGCTATGCGCAGCGTACTTCGTGAAGTTGTATTGCCAGACCCGCAGTATTCCGACCGAGAACATTCGGTTGTCGCAGAATAATATTGTCGATCCAGATAACCGCTATAACCAGATATTCAAAATTCAGGTCGAGTTGCCGGCGGATATTTCCGATAAGGACCGCCAAGGCATCCTGCGTTCAATCGAGCGCTGTACCGTGAAGAAAGTGGTGCAGACCGGGCCGGAATTTGTCATCGAAGAAGTCGAGAGCCTTGACGCCGACGCTCAGGCGCTGCTGCTACCGGGCACGGGATCAGAAACGAGCACCTATATTGCCGGCAAAGACCTGCCGCTTGAGCAAACAATCGCCAATATGTCCGGGCTATTGGCTGATCTGGGCATGAAGATCGAAATCGCCTCATGGCGCAATATCGTTCCGAATGTGTGGTCGCTGCATATTCGTGATGCCCATTCTCCAATGTGTTTTACCAACGGGAAGGGCGCCACAAAAGAAAGTGCTTTAGCGTCGGCGCTTGGCGAATTTATCGAACGACTTAATTGCAACTTCTTCTACAACGACCAGTTCTGGGGTGAGGACATCTCCAATGCAGAATTTGTCCATTACCCCAACGAGCGTTGGTTCAAGCCTGGTCGTAAGGACGCATTGCCAAAAGAAATACTCGATGCGTACTGCCTGGACATCTATAACGCTGACGGCGATCTGCGCGGCTCCCACCTGTACGACACCAACTCTGGCAACGTGGAGCGAGGCATTTGCGCCTTGCCTTTCGTACGCCAATCGGACGACGAAACGGTTTATTTCCCATCCAATCTGATCGAGAACCTGTTTCTCAGCAATGGCATGAGTGCCGGCAACACGCTCGCTGAAGCCCAGGTGCAATGCCTGTCGGAAATCTTCGAGCGCGCTGTGAAACGGGAGATTCTTGAAGGGGAAATGGCGCTGCCGGACGTTCCTCAGGACGTGCTGGCTAAATTCCCTGGCATCGTGGCCGGTATTCAGGGACTTGAAGAGCAAGGCTTCCCGGTGCTGGTAAAGGATGCCTCGCTGGGTGGGCAGTTTCCGGTGATGTGCGTGACCTTGATGAACCCGCGAACCGGCGGTGTATTCGCCTCCTTCGGTGCTCACCCCAGTTTCGAAGTCGCACTGGAGCGCAGCCTTACAGAGTTGTTGCAGGGGCGCAGTTTTGAAGGCTTGAACGACTTGCCTCAACCGACCTTCGAAAGCAACGCAGTGACCGAGCCGAACAACTTCGTCGAACATTTCATCGATTCGAGCGGTGTGGTGTCCTGGCGTTTCTTCAGTTCCAAGGCGGACTTCGATTTCGTTGAATGGGACTTCACGGCCGAGGGCGACGACGCCAACGCCAAGGAGGCCGCGACCTTGTTCGGCATCCTCGAGGAGATGGGGAAAGAAGTGTACATGGCGATCTACGAGGACCTCGGCGCAAAGGCCTGCCGCATCCTCGTCCCTGGCTATTCCGAGATCTACCCGGTGGAAGATCTGATCTGGGATAACACCAACAAAGCGCTACTGTTCCGGGCGGATATTCTGAATCTCCACAGCCTGGATGATGCCGGCCTGGAAGCACTTGTTGAGCGGCTGGAAGAAAGCGAGCTGGATGACTACACCGACATCACGACGCTGATCGGGATCGAGTTCGATGACAACACGGCCTGGGGGCAACTCACGATTCTCGAGCTGAAACTGTTGATCTGTCTTGCGCTGCAGCGATTCGAAGACGCCAAAGAGCTGGTGGAAGCCTTCCTTCAGTTCAACGACAACACCGTTGAGCGTGGCTTGTTTTACCAGGCGGTGAACGCCGTATTGGAAGTGGAGCTGGACGAGGATCTGCAGCTGGACGATTTCGAGATGAACTTCCGCAGAATGTTTGGCGATATTCGGATGGACGCGGTGATCGGCTCGCTCGACGGCAGCGTGCGCTTTTTTGGCTTGACGCCTACCAGCATCAAGCTTGAAGGGCTCGATCGCCACCTGCGGCTGATCGACAGCTACAAGAAGCTTCACACGGCTCGAGGCGGGGCGCTGACCACGGCCCGCTAGTTGCGCTGTTGATCAAGCGGATGGCCACAAAAAAGCCCGCACTGCTGCGGGCTTTGTTGTTCAGATAACGCAGCTGATCGATCAGCTCGCAGCTATCGCTTCGGGCTTGCGCTGCTGGTTACTGCTCGTCTCACCCCGGGCGGGCGCTGCGTCATAGAGATTGACCATATGATCGAGGTTAGCCCGCACGCGGCCTTTCATGGCTTCAACGACCGCGCGTAGTTCGGCCCGTTGGTTATCGCCGAAGACGTTGATCAGGTTGGTGCCGATCTGGCTGATCTGCGGGACTTCTGCAAAGCCACACGACTGCTTCGGCACCCAGGTTTCCAGAAAGCTCGACAGCTTGATCACGCGCTGCGGCAGCAATGCGATTTGCGGAACAGCGTAGGCAAGCGCGGTGATCGCGCCGTGCAGGCTGGTGCCGCAATAGAGCTTGCTGGTGGCAATGCAGTGGATGATGTCATTGATGTTCCCACTATCGACACGGTACGCGCGCTCGTCGCCGAGCAGGCTGTGCAGCTTGTCGAGAGGATCGTCATCCGAGTGGCCTGGCGCTTTGCCGATGGTCAGCAATGCGATCTTGAGCCCGGTATTGACGTTGAGTTCGGTCAGTTGCTGAGCGATCGCCTCGATGCGCCGCTTGGCGTGATGATCGGAAATATGGAAGACGATATGGCCGGGCTCGCCCGAATCGACCTGCTGCGGGTAAATGTCGGATATGAGGATGGCGCTGTCCGGTACCAGGTTGTGCTCGACTCCGAGCTTGTCCAGCTCGGCCGATGTTTCCCGGTCACGCACGGACACGTAGGTGCAGTCCTTGAGGTTGCGCTTGATGGCGTCATGGATCAGCGGCTTCTTCCGGCTGATCTCGTTGCCACCCACGCTGTTGTACATCACCTTGTAGCCGGGCAGGTCGCGCTCACCCAGGACCAGTGGGATGTCAGAAGGAATCGAGGTGAACAGACGGCTCAGGCGAATGAACGCCTTGTGGCCCATCAGATAGGGGCTGGCCTTGATCGGGTAGTAGATCGCCTGCGGCGCGAGGTAGCCGATGATGCTTTCCCATTGCGCTGTGAGGCACTCGCCGCCCGCCACGATGAGCATCGTTTTCGGCTGCTGTCGGGTGGCCTCAAGCGCTTTTTTCAGCGGAACGGTGGGTAACGCCCCGTAGCTCGAGAGATTGGATTTCTTGGTCGCGGCAACTATTACCGAAAAGCGACCATCCGCTTCCAGGTAACGCTTGAGGACGATTGCGAAGAGCAGATCGCCATAGTTGTGCCGGTCATAGGCTCCGTAAGCGATTACGTTTATCCGGTCGGTCATGGCGTCGGACTCCTTTTGATATTCTTGAACTGCACGTAGAGCAGGGTGTTTTTGATCGCCAGCGCCACGGCGGTTGCGAAGCAGGCGCCGTTGACGCCGTAGCGCGGGATGAGGATCAGATTGAGGGCTACGTTGATCACGCAGGCCGCGATGTTGTTGTGAAGGTATCGGCGGTGATTGCCCGTCATGGTCATGAAGATGCCCAGAGGGCCTGCGGCCAGGACAAAGAAGTAGCCGACTGCAAGGACCAGCAATGGATAGACGCCTTGCTCGCGGTATTCGGGACCGAACACGGCAAGGATGTATTCGCGTAGCAGGCCGATGGCGAGCAGGATCATCAGTGCCAGCGCCAGCATGAAACGCGAATATTTGCGAACAATGGCGAATGCACCGGCGCGGTCGTCTTGTGCCCAGCGCTTGGAGATGTCCGGGGCGATGGTGCCGTTGATGATGAACAGCAGTGTGGTCGAGAGCGCTGCAATCTTGGCGGCGATGTAATAGATGCTGACTTCGCTGGCCGAGCGCAGCACGCCGAGCAACAACGTGTCGGACAGCTCGATGATGCTGTTCATGACGGCGATCAGCATCAGCGGTATGCAGAGAATGAGCATGGCTCGCCAGCCCAGCGCAGCCTCTGATCCTGACGGGGGCAGGCTGGTGCGGGCGCGCCAGATCGACCCGAGAATGGCCAGCGTGAAACTGAACGCGAAGCAGCCCACGACCGTCGTCAGGTCATTGCCGGTGATCGCCACCAGTAGAAGGGTCAGTGCAGGCTGAAATGCCGTCTGCCAGAACAGGCCTTCGCTGGTTTTGTGCTTGGCCTTCAAGGTCTCGCTGGCGATGCTCAGCAGTGACAGGCCAAGCGCGGTGACAGCGAACAGAACTGCCGCATGTACGAAATAGGCTTGTGTGGTCTCGGAGAAATACACCACTGCCAGGCCTATCAGGAACGCCGGAATGTTCATCAGCGCTGCGAGTATCAGTGCACGGTCGAAATAGTTGCGCTGCTGGCCTTCGTGTAAGGATGAAATGTTCTTCAGGCAAGCGATGTCGAGGCCAAGTCGTGCGAGCAGCGACAGAAAGATGCCCAGGGCGACGCAAAAGAACACGGTACCGGCAAGCTCTGGCACGAGAAACCGCGCCAACAGAATATTCAGGCCGAGCGTAGCGCCAGCGCCGCTGCCTTTGGTCACTATGAGTCGAGCGTATTTGACGAGGTCGGCTTTCATTCCAGGCTGGGCTGCGTCCGTGGCATAGGCCGATTTCATTCAATGCTCCTGCGGCCGCTGATCGCGACAAAAGCCATGGCTGGCGTCCGGGTTGCTGCTCCTGCCAAGCCAAACGCGCGGATTAAGCGATTTGTACCTGGCAGCTGTGCGTGCGCTTTCAGTCAGCGTTGGACCAAATTGGCGACTCCATCAAGAGCGTTGCGAGCGAAGAAAGTTCCTCCGCCACGCCTCAGTCGTGCTTAAGCCGGTGGGGCGCGTGCGGTGCGAGCGGGCACTACATTACGTCGCCCGTCACGTGGGCCGAACTCTTGCAGGCGGGGGTCGTCCCACGATTAATGGCTTCGGCTTTAATCACAGTGAACGGGGGAATGGCGATGCTGGATTTGCGTGGTATAGGCAGCTTCGAGCTGCTGAAACGCACCTTCAAGGAGTTCAGCAACGACGACATGACTACCTATGCGTCGGCCTTGGCGTACCGTGCCATTTTCTCGTTGTTTCCGTTTCTGCTGTTTCTGATCGCCCTGCTGGGTCTGCTAGATCTGCAAGAGTTTTTCACTTGGCTTCGTCAGCAGGCTTCGCTGGTGTTACCGCCCGACGCCCTTAGTCTCGTCAACCCTGTCATTGACGAGATGCAGGAGGAAAAGGGTGGCTTCCTCTCCTTCGGTATTCTCGTGGCATTGTGGTCGGCCTCAATCGGGGTGCGCTCGTTGATGAACGCGATGAACAAGGCCTATGACGTCGAGGAAGGGCGGCCAACCTGGAAGCTGATCCTCCTCTCGGTCGTGTACACCATCGGCCTGGCGCTGATTCTGCTGGCTACCGCGGCATTGATGATTGTCGGCCCACAAGTCATCGAGTGGTTGGCCGATCAGGTTGGCCTGAAGGACATCGTGGTCACCCTCTGGACCTGGCTGCGCTGGCCCGTTGTGGTGGTGCTGATGATGCTGGTGCTGGCGGTGATCTATTACGTTACGCCCGATGTCGAACAGGAGTTCCGCTTCATCACTCCAGGCTCGGTACTGGCTGTGATTGTCTGGATTGCCGCCTCCATCGCCTTTGGCTTGTATGTACAGAACTTCGGTAACTACGACGCGACCTACGGCAGTATCGGGGCGGTCATCGTGCTGTTGCTGTACTTCTACATATCGGCAGCGGTGCTGCTCTTCGGTGCCGAGATGAATGCCGTAATCGAACATGCCTCCGCAGAGGGTAAATCTGAGGGCGACAAGCGTGTCGACGGCTAGCGGCGGATAACGCCGGTGCGCCGGCGAACAACTGTCAGGGCCGGTGGTCCATTGATTTCATTGCAGAATCTTTCAAGTGGTGGTCTCGCTGTACACTGCCGAAGGGCGGCAGATTACGGCTGACGGGCCCGGCTCCGAAGGTTTTGCATCGAGACCTAATGGAGATGCTCCACCTTGCACATTGCCGACATGACCATGTTCTACGCCCCCGCCAGCGGCGGTGTGCGTACTTATCTCGAGGCCAAGCACCGCCGGCTGCAGCAGTATGCGGGCGTCCGCCACAGCATCCTCGTGCCGGGTGAGCGCTATAGCCACAATGCCGGCATCTATCAGATACCTGCGCCCGCACTGCCTTTTGGCAGGGGCTATCGGTTTCCTGTACGGCGAGCTCCCTGGCGGAATCAATTGCGCTCCCTTCGTCCCGACGTGATCGAAGTCGGCGACCCCTATATGACTGCCTGGGCGGCTCTGGACGCCGGGCGACGCCTGGACGTGCCGGTGATCGGCTTCTACCACTCGGATCTTCCTTTGTTAGTGAGTAACCGCATCGGCGGGTGGCTGGGCACCAATATGAATGGCTATGTGTCGCGGCTGTACAGCAGCTTCGACCGGGTGCTGGCGCCAAGTCAGGTAATGGCGCAAAAGCTGACGTCGCTCGGGGTCGAGAACGTCTATGTGCAACCATTGGGCGTGGATCTGGACACCTTTCGGCCAAGCCTGCGCGATCAGCAAGTGCGCCGCGAACTGGGCCTTGCTGACGATACTCGGTTGATGATCTTTGCTGGGCGCGGGTCTCGCGAAAAGAACCTCGATATTCTGCTGGAGACCGCACGTCGGCTGGGTGACCCCTACCACCTGCTGCTGGTCGGTTCCGGCATGCCCCATCGCGTGCCGCCCAACGTGTCGGTGATCGATCGTTTTTGCCCGGCGGCGGACGTAGCGCGCTACATGGCCAGCAGTGACGTGCTGCTGCACGCCGGAAATCAGGAGACTTTTGGTCTGGTGGCGCTCGAAGCCATGGCCAGTGGGATACCGGTGATTGCGGCACGCGCAGGCGCCCTGCCAGAACTGGTGCCCTTCCATACCGGTCGGCTATGTCGCCCTTTGGACGCTCCAGCGATGGCGCAGACGGCCCGGGAGTTATTCGAGGACGACCCACGTCTGCTGGGGATGCAGGCCCGTCAGCATGTCGAGGCGCATCACGCATGGGATGCGGTGGTAGCCGGATTGCTGGCGCATTATCACGCCGTGTTGGGCACCGCTGAACTGCCGGTTGCTGTGCATGGCTGAGCGCAGCCTGATGCTGGTGCTGCATGACGTAGCGCCCGAGACCTGGCCCGAATACCGGCCCTTCGTCGAAGCGGTCGACGCGCTGGGTCAGATACCGATCTGCTGGCTTGTGGTGCCGGATTTTCACCGCCGCAACCGGCTCGACGATCATGTTGATTTTCGACGCCTGCTGGACGGGCGGCTGGCCCGTGGCGATGAGCTCATCCTGCATGGTTTCTACCACGCAGATGAAGCCCCCTCGCCACGCACGCCACGAGACTGGTTTGTGCGCCGCGTCTTTACCCATGAAGGCGAGTTCTACCCGCTCAGTCGCGAGGAGTCCGCCAGGCGTTTGCAGCGCGGTATTGAGCTGTTTCAGCGCCACCAGTGGCCCCTTCATGGTTTCGTGGCACCTGCCTGGTTGATGGGGCCGGGTGCTCGGCAAGCCTTGGCGGCAACCGGGCTGACCTACACCAGCGACCCAGGCCACTTCTACTTGTTGCCCGACTATCAATCCGTAGACGCGCCGGGGGTGGTCTGGAGCGCTCGAAGCGCTTGGCGCCGCGGCATGTCACGGCTGGTCAGCGAGCGGATGCTCAAGCTGCATCAGCAGTCGCCGGTGTTGCGGCTCGGGTTGCATCCAGTGGACATGCGGCATGGGTTTTCGCGGCAATACTGGCTGGACCTGCTGACTCGGCTTTTGGCGGACGGACGCAAGCCGGTGACAAAGATTGACTGGCTTGATCGACACATACTGGCCTCGAGCGCCGCGGCATGAATCGCCGCTGGTGGTTGCTCGCTGGCGCTTTAGTGGTGGCGGCACTGGTGCCGATTCTGCTCGGCGGCAGCGGTTTGCTTGAGCGGTTGCGCAGCTTTCCACTGGGGTTGCTGTTGCTGATGCTGGGCATGATCGTTGTCGGCTGGTACTTGAACGCGCTACGGCTGCGGCTGCTTGTTGGCCGTCGACGCCTGGGCCAGCACCGAGCGGTGGGCATCGTGATCGCCACGGAATTTGCCATCTGTGCCACGCCCGGCGGCGCGGGTGGCCCGTTGACGATGATGGCGCTGCTGCTGCGCCATGGCGTTCCGCCCGCCAAGGGCACCGCGACCTATGCCGTCGAGCAACTCACCGATCTGCTGTTTTTTGCCTGTGCGCTGGTGGGTGTGCTCATCTATGCGGTCACCCATTCGCTGAATACCTATATCGCCAGTCTATTGGGGGTCAGTGCGGCATTGCTGATCGGCCTGATGGTGCTGCTGGCGTTGCTCGGGCGCTTTCACCGGCAGGTGTTCCTGCTCAATGGCTGGTTGATCAGCCGGCTCGGCGTGAAGGGCGCCCGGCAGCGCAGCTGGGCCAAGAAGGCACTGAGTTTTCGCAATGCCGTGCTTGAGTGTTTCAGATTGCCCCTGTCGATCCTGCTAAGCGTATTCGTCCTGACGACGCTGCATTGGTTGCTGCGCTATAGCGTGCTCTATCTCACCTTGCTGGGCCTGGGCAAATCCCTGGCCTGGGCCTGGACGTTTATCGTGCAGATGCTGGCCTTGACGGCTGGGCAGCTGAGCCTGCTACCGGGCGGTGCGGGCAGCGCCGAACTCGCTTCCGCAGCCTTGCTTGCGCCGTTCGTGGGGAAGTCGACGGCCGCGGCAGCGATACTGATCTGGCGATTTGTGACCTACTACTTCTATCTAATCGCTGGCGCGCCGCTGTTTCTACATCTTGCGGGCCGGCCGTTAATGGATCGCCTGGCCAAAGCACGCAATGATTGATGACCCTGTCGAACCGTTCCTCGGGAAAACGAAACTATTGTCGGAGCGGCTCTGTCAACTGAACGTACCCAAGCAGAGAGGAACGCGCCATGAGCAGTACCGGAGATAAAATGAAAGGCAACCTCAACGAAGCCGCGGGCAAGGCCAAGCAGGGTCTGGGCGAGGCGACTGATAACGAGCGCATGAAAGGCGAAGGCCAGCGTCAGGAAGTTAAAGGCGACGCTCAGCAAGTCAAGGGCGAAGCCAAAGACACAGTGAAGAAGGGCGTTGATCGCGCCTGACCGCTGAGCCAAGAAAAAAGCCCGCATCGCGGGCTTTTTTCGTTTCTGGCGCTTAGCGCTCCAGATACTGCAGCTTGTCCTTCACGCCGTCCCACTCTTCGGCATCGGGCAGCGAGTCCTTCTTCTCGGTAATGTTCGGCCAAACTTCCGCCAGATCGGCGTTCAGCTGGGTGTATTCCTGCTGATCATCGGGCACTTCATCTTCGGAGAAGATCGCCTGGGCAGGGCACTCCGGCTCGCAAAGCGCGCAATCGATGCACTCGTCGGGATGAATGACCAGGAAGTTCGGGCCTTCGTAGAAGCAGTCCACCGGACAGACTTCCACACAGTCGGTGTATTTGCACTTGATGCAGTTGTCGGTGACGACGAAGGTCATTTCTAGCTATCTCCTCGGGCGTGTCAGGTGGCGTTGCAATGACGCCCCCGTTCGGCAGGACTATGGCGACACCAGGCAAATGCCGCCTATATCCAAAAAATGCGCGCGATTCTATCAGCTTTTAGCAGCCGTCAGACACGCGCTTTCAGGTTGTATAGCAGGTCCAGCGCCTGGCGCGGGCTCATATCATCGGGATTGATCCGCGCCAATTCTTCGACCACCGGGTGGGGCAGGCTAGCGAAGAGGTCATTCTGCATGGGTGGGGCAGGCTGGCCGGGCGCCATTTTCGGCGTTTCGTGAGGCAGACTGGTAGTTTCCAGCCGCGACAGATGGTCACGTGCGCGTTGGATCACCTCACCTGGCACGCCAGCCAGTTGTGCCACGGCCAAGCCATAGCTCTGGCTTGCCGGACCCGGCAGGACGTGGTGAAGGAAGACGATGCGATCATTGTGCTCGGTGGCCGACAGGTGCACGTTGGCCACCGCTGGCTGGCTTTCCGGCAGCACGGTGAGCTCGAAGTAATGCGTCGCGAACAAGGTGTAGGCGCGCAGCTTGGCAAGGTGCTCGGCAGCCGCCCAGGCCAGCGACAAGCCATCGAATGTGCTGGTGCCTCGACCGACTTCGTCCATCAGCACCAGACTGCGGTCGCTGGCATTGTGCAGAATATTGGCGGTCTCGCTCATTTCCACCATGAAGGTCGAGCGGCCGCCGGCCAGGTCGTCCGAAGAGCCGATGCGGGTGAAGATGCGGTCGACCAGGGACAGCTCGCAGGCCTTCGCCGGAACGAAACTGCCGATCTGCGCCAGCAGGACGATCAGCGCGGTCTGACGCATGTAGGTCGACTTACCGCCCATGTTAGGACCGGTGATGACCAGCATGCGGGTGTCGTCATCAAGGTTGAGATCGTTGGCGACGAACGGCGTCTGCAGAACCTGCTCGACGACCGGATGACGGCCTTGCTCGATCTGCAGGCAGGGGTGCTCGACGAAACGTGGGCGGTTGAGATCAAGCGTCAGTGCCCGTTCGGCCAGGTTGCTCAGCACGTCGAGTTCGGCCAGCGCTGCAGCACTGTCCTGCAGTGGCGCGAGATGACCAATGAGGCGTTCCAGCAATTCGTCGTAGAGCTGCTTTTCCCGAGCCAATGCGCGGCTCTTGGCAGACAGCGCCTTGTCTTCGAATTCTTTCAGTTCGGGCGTGATAAAGCGTTCGGCCCCCTTGAGTGTCTGCCGGCGAATGTAATCGGCTGGGGCCGATTCGGCCTGTTTGCTTGGCAGCTCAATGAAATACCCGTGCACGCGGTTATAGCCAACTTTCAGATTAGCCAACCCGGTACGGGCCTTCTCGCGGGTTTCCAGGTCCATCAGGTACTGGCCGGCGTTCTCCGACAGCGATTGCAACTCGTCCAGCTCGGCGTCATAGCCTGTTTTCAGGACGCCACCCTCACGGATCACGGCCGGTGGATTATCGATGACGGCTTTAGCCAGCAAGGCAGCCAGCTCGGGATAAGTCCGAATGGTGGCTGCCAGCTCGATCAGATGCGGCGCCACCAGCTCCTGCATACCTTCCTGCAACTGGGGCAGTGCCGCGAGCGCGTCGCGCAGGCGCGCCAGATCGCGGGGACGCGCGTTGCGCAGGCCGATCCGCGCGAGGATGCGCTCGAGGTCGCCGATCTCCTTCAGCTGCGGCTGGATCTGTTCAAACCGATAGTGCTCGAGCAGGCAGGTGATCGAGTCCTGGCGGGCCTCGAGCACGCGTCGATCACGCAGCGGACGATTCAGCCAGCGGCTGAGCAGGCGGCTGCCCATGGCGGTCTGGCAACGGTCGACTACTGATTGCAGGGTGTTTTCCCGTCCCCCGCCGAGATTGATGTCCAGTTCCAGATTGCGCCGGGTCGCCCCGTCGAGAATCACTGTCTCGTCGAGGCGTTCGTGACGAAGGCTGCGCAAATGATGCAGAGCGGTACGCTGAGTTTCCTTGGCGTAGGTCAGGAGGCAACCCGCGGCGCCGATGGCCAGCGTCAGCTGCTCACAGCCGAAGCCTTTCAGGTCCTGAGTGCCGAACTGCTGGCAGAGGCCCTTGAAGCCGCTGTCACGGTCGAAATCCCAAGGCGCGCGACGGCGCACACCGCGGCGCTTCTCCACCGGCAGATTCGCCGGCCAATCGTCCGGGATCATCAGCTCGGCCGGGTTGAGACGTTCTACTTCAGCCAGCAGCGTTTCCCAGCCGCCGAACTCCTGCACGCTGAATCGGCCGCTGGTGATATCCAGCACCGACAGGCCGAACAGCTTTTCATCGCCTACCACCGCTGCGAGCAGGTTGTCGCGGTGCTCATCGAGCAGCGCTTCATCACTCACTGTGCCGGGGGTAATGATCCGCACCACCTGTCGTTCCACCGGGCCCTTGCTGGTCGCCGGGTCGCCGATCTGTTCGCAGATCACCACGGACTCGCCAAGCTTCACCAAGCGGCTGAGATAGCCCTCAGCGGAGTGAAACGGGATGCCCGCCATGGGAATCGCATTCCCCCCGGACTGGCCACGCGCGGTCAGGGTAATGTCCAGCAGCTTGGCCGCTTTCTTGGCGTCGTCGTAGAACAGCTCGTAAAAGTCGCCCATGCGGTAGAACATCAGCTGATCAGGGTGCTCGCGTTTGAGCTTCCAGTACTGCTGCATCATGGGCGTGTGATGTGAAAGACCCGTCTCATGCGGGTTTGCGGCGGGCTGTCTTTTTGACATGGGGTGTTCTGTCTAATACTCAGCTTGCTTTGGTTGGCATTGTCGGGGCCTGAGCCAGCTTCGGCAACCTGCCTCTGAGATAGCGAGCGGTCATCCTGGCGTCGGTATGGCCGCCAAGAGTCTGCGCGTTTTTCCCTTCCCTGTCGGCATCGGTCAGCGACTTGGCTCGGATATCGTGAATGGTTACGCCGGCGACACCTGTTTTCTTGCGTAACTCTCTGAAAGCCATCTTTACCGTGGCATAGCTGACTGGTTTGCCAGTGCGGGAACAGAACAGCGTCATCCCTCGGACCTTGCGTGGCAAGGCTTTAGCCCGGTCGATGACATCCTTCATGTCTGGCGTCATACCAACGATCAGCTTCGCCCCGGTCTTCTCTTGCGTGAAAGCCACTCCTTCATCGCTGATGTCAGATAGGCGAATAGCCAGTACATCGCCGATGCGCTGGCCTGTCAGGTAGCACATCTCCAGAATGCAGCGGATGTAGGGGCTGCTGGCCGCGAGTAGGGAGGCGAACTCGCCGTCGGTAATGTACCGGTCGCGCCGTGCCTCTTCGTGGCGCCTTATTCCGATGCAAGGGTTGCTGTCGACCTCCTGCCACTCTAGGGCGTAGCCAAAGACGATCCGGAGAAACGAAAGGATTCGGTTGCACATGTTTGGTGTGTCGGCCAACTGCATCTTGATCGCTGCGACGTGCTTGGGCAGAACCTGCTGAGGCTCGAACTCGGCAAAGATGGTCTTCAATCGCTCAGCGGCCGCTTCGTACTGCTTGGCAGTGTTCTCGCTGACCTTCTTGCGGTGATGCACCAAAGCTCGGTCGATCAGGTCTGGCATCCCGCCTATGCCCGCTACAGATGTCTTCTTGGCGTAAGCCAGTAGAGCGGCCTGATAGTCCGTGTCTAGCCGCTCCCACTTCCCTTTGCGAACCAGGTAGTACGCTCCGTGCTTCTGGTACATGCATGCCGGCAGATGCCGGTCCTTCTTCCTCGGGCGCATGCTCGTGTCCTCAGCCTGTCAGCCTAAGCTGCGGCTCCTTCCTCGATGATTTGACGGCTCCAAGGCGTGACAATACTACGTCGCGCAGTACCTTGGGGTGCCCGTCACCGCCAACTACAAACCCGAACTTCTCAGCCGTGAGCCAGGCTATTTGCTTGCTGGGCTTCTGATATCCGGTCAGGTCGGCTACTTCCTGCGGTGTCATGAACATCTCTCACTCCTTCACGGTCAGGCCGGCTGATTCGATGAATGCAGGTATGGCATTCAGGTCCAGTAGCGTGAAATATCCTTGATCTCGCCAGCCGACGGTGTCGATGTGTAGGACGTTGCCCAGCACAGCAGGCGAGCGGAGCGGGGTGTGCCCGACCACAAGCGCTAGCAGGTCATCAACGCCGCTCATATCCACCATCTCTATGCGGGTGCGTGACCACATGCAGCTGTTCTTGACCAGCTTCAGCCGCTTTGGCGATTCCGGGTCGGTCAGTTCGGCAACCATTTGCGCCCATGTTGGGAAAGGGCAATCGGCGTGCACGACCCCGATCAACCCGGCATCAGTCTCCAGCTCAATGGCTATCGGCAATTCACGGAACTGAACGGCGTATTCCGCCTGCTCATCACTGTTCAATCCCATGAACCACGAGCCGCCGTTGATGAGCCAGTTGCCAAGCTCGCAGGTGTCGTACCGGCACACGTAGTCGTCGTGGTTGCCGCGTACCGGGTGGAACCAGGGCTTGGCCAGCCACTCCAGCGCCATCTGGCATTCTGGTCCGCGGTCTACCAGATCACCGACCGAGAACAGCCGATCGACTGCCGGATCAAAGCCGATCCCGTCTAGCGCCTGCTGCAGCTTCGTGAAGCATCCGTGAATGTCACCCACGGCAAAGTCCCGGCCCGCCGTGTTCTTGGCGAACCGCTTGATTAGTTCAGGCGCGTTATCGAACTCCGCTCTCGCCTTGTCTGTGTGCTGCATGTGTGTCTCCTAATGCCTGACTAACTTGAGGACGCTTCCGCTCTCAACGATGTTGATGCGACTTGCGTCGAACGACGGCGACCGCAACACGCGGTGAATCAGATCTGGGAGGGCTTCCAGCAGCTCGCGGCGCATCGCGCTGTAGTCGATGCAGTGGAGCGTGCTGAGGATGTCGTAGGCTTCCTTGTCAGGCTTGATTCCGAGCATGTCGACGATTTTGTCCATTGTGCAAATGCTGAAGTGTTTATCGCTGAGCATCTTTTTCAGCGCGGCCTCAGCGGCCATAAGTTGTAATTGGCTCACGTGCAAATCCTCCCCGCCGACTCACGCCGGCAGGCTGTGTTATGGGGTGGGGTTAGGGGGTGGGGCGGGTGTGCTTCTCAGCTCTGCGAGCGCGCTTTGCCTCTGCCGCAGCTATGCGGTCAAGGTCGGCTTGCGTCTTCATCCTGGCGGGCTTCGCATCAGGAAACATGGCGGCGATCTTAGAAGTCAGTCCAAGCGAGGCGCCGATAACGACCACGCGGCGTAGTGACTCGCCCATTCACCCCTCCTTGCGCTGGCTGGCGCGGTAGGTGGCTAGGGCCTTGGCGGCAATGCCGGGCTTGTCGGTTGTGTACTCGGATGGTTCGTTGGCGATACGCTCCAGCGCCTCCACCAGCGCATCGGTGGCGGGCGGAGTGGTGTAAAAGCGAGTTCCGAGTGCATGCGCGTGCGGGTTGTCTTTGAACCAAACCACGCCAACATCACGTACCTCGCCGATGCAGGCCGCATCACCCCGCTGCACCTTGAGCGCGTCAAGCTCGGCGCGGAGTTGGGCGTTCTCGGTCAGCGCCGTTTCCAGATTGTCATCCAAGGCTATCTCGACATCACAGCGCGGGCAGTCGCCGTCGTTGGCGGCCAGTTCCTCCAGCGTCATGCGTGTGCCGCTCTGCCAGCATTGGATTGATTCACTCATGGCTTGCTGCTCCCTTGGACGGACAGGGCGGCGATGCAGGCAGTTACGGCGTTGTTCCAGTAGATCGCCGCGCTTACGCTGTGATGCCACGCTTCTTCATCGGTCAGTTTCACGCGCTCCAGCTTGGCTACCAGCCCACTCTGCTCCGGCTGCTCGGTCTGCGCGATGGGGGTGTTGTAAAGTACCAGCTCCCACAAGCCGTCTCTGCGCTCCTGCCATATTCCGGCATCCACCGACTGGCCCGCTTCGTTTTCGACCTCGACAAATCGTCCTGCATCATGGTCTGGCGGCCCGTCGAAGACGATTCGCAGACCTTGCATAATTGTCTGCTGCTCGGTCTGCGCGGGGCGTGCGAACCATGCCCACTCTGCCGCATCTATCGTGGCAGAACTCAGCTTGAATACTTTCTGGCTGTGGAGGGCGCGATTGAAGGCTTCGCGCTCATCCTGCGCCGGGGCTGGCTCTGCCTTGCAGCCATCTTTCAGTTCGACCTCTCCGCGCCCACACTTCCGGCACAGATCCAGTACTACTTCGCCGTTCCGATCCTTGATACTTTCAGGTGCGTCTTCATCGCTAGTGCGGTACAGGTCGTGTACCGGCTCAGCCTGCCGGGATAGAGCGGCAGTGATTTTCTCCGCCAGCTCATCCAGCTCATCGGTATTCCTCCATCCATCCAAGGTGATTGCCGCATCACGCAGCAACCCCCGCAGCCTCGCATTCTCCGCCATCGCAGCCCCCAGCTCAGCGCCTAGGTTTCCTGCTGCCTTCAGTGTCTCGTTCATACCTGGCTCCATATCTCACGGTTGTTTAGGTCTTCATCCTTCACGCAGATCGGCGGGCCGCTGAGTGGGTGCATGTAGGTGGTGGCTCCGTTGCTCAGTCCCTTTGTGCATCGCTTGCCTGTGGTTTTCTGGAGCCAAGTGCGGCTGTTGATTCGCTGGACTGCGGGGGATTCGGTGAACATGGGTGCGCTCCTTCGGCGGGACGCAGCGTATGCAGGCGCAGTCGCCGATCAATTTGCGTGGTGGGGTACGGCAGAATGTGGGTCGGGTCACGCTGCGGCTCGCCTTTGAGGCCATGCGCCGCACGCATCGAACACGCGATAGGCTTGGTCCTCGTCCAGCCCCTTGCCGCCCGGTACCGCGATCCAGCCAGAGCCGATCTTGTGGTTCGGATTGCAGCCGGCCAGCAGCTCCCGGTAGCAGTGCTCAAGCACTTCGGCCAGGCTGTCGGACTTGTACATGCCGTCCGGCGCTATCTCCGTCGACTTCATGTAGCGGTTGCCCTGGTCATCGATGCAGAACGCGCCGATGTAGATGACCCAGCGGTGAGAGATGTCGCACACCGCTTCGGCGATCTTGTGGCTTGGCGCGATGTTCTTGCAGGTCTTCCAGTCAACTAGGCCTTGCCGGCCTTCCGGGTCGATGTTGACGACCGATACCCGGAACTGCCGGAGAATGGCGCGGCTCACCTTCTCCAGGCGAGCGCGGGGCAGGGTGCTTTTCATGGGTGGCAGACCTCCAGCAGATCCGTCTCGCCAAGCCGTCCAAGTGGCGCGGCTATGTACAAGTCGGAGAAGTAAACGCCCCAAGGTTGGCCGGATGTAAATGCCCGGTAAGCCGCGTGGCGTATGGCGTCGAGTGCGTCAGGGAATCTCATGCCCATACCTCCCGCAGCACGTTGTTCTTGCGGGCCTGCGGCGTGGCGCCCTTCGGCCTGTTGCGGTTAGTCGTGGCTGACTTGCGCGCCCCACGGAGACGGCTAGCGGCCTCTGCCTTGGGGTTCATTGAGTTGTTCCACATACCGACCTTCGGCGGCTCGCCGATGCGGTTGCTGAGGAGCTGGATTTTTCCGCCTTTGCGTAGGAAAGCCTTCGTGCAGGCGGCGATTTCAGCGCGCAGAGCATCGCCCTGCGAGATTGCAGAATGGTCGATCATGGTATTTGTCCGGGGAGGTGGGCGCCGAGTGGGCGCCCTGGTGGTTACTGTTTCGAGGGGAGTGCAGCAAAAAAGGCGTTCAGGTCGGCTGGCTCGATGGAGTAGTCATCCCATTTGCCTCCGCGCTCCGAGAGTGAAACTGTCGCGTATTTCCTCACGACCTCTCCCGGGATCAGCAGCGCCTTGACCAAGCTGTCGCCTTGCTCATTCAGGCCAAAGCATACAAAGAAGTCGGCGTACATCTCCTGCTTCTTCATGCTGAATGCCCAGCGCCTCAACTTGCACGCCTTATGCCCGAACTTTAGCGTCGACGTTTTCACGTCGACGCCATAGCCGTGGACATTGAAGTCGATCTTGCTCTGGAACATCGTTTCGTTGTGGCTTTGAGCCTCAGGCACAAGGCTCAAAAAAAGCTGCTCACCACGCGCCGCAAGACGATCTTTATCCGATCCATACTTCAGCTTGTCGCCCATGACAGGCTCGCCAGCTGATCGCAAATGGACGTACACGGTCTGCCACGGTATCCCTACGTCGACAGCTGCGAGCTTGAGATTGCGATGCTTCCTATATGCATCGATGCAGGCCTGTTGTACGCCCATGTGTATACCTCCTTAGAAAGGCACGGAGTCGTCAAAAGGGTCAGGCTCAGGCTGGCGTTGCGCCTGCCGCGGAGCTTGCTGCTGCGTCGTCTGCTGATCGTCGCGAGGCTCAAACAGAGCCAGCCACACACCGCCATCATCCGAGCGCTGGCAACCTGCTGGGTTGAACGAGGCGTCCAGCTTCAGTCGGAATCCCTTCTGCGTCTGGATCACCGCGCCCACATTGCGGGTCACGTACTTGGTCTGGCCGTCTTTTTCATACTGGCCAATGGTCGCTACTACGTCGTATCGCTTACTCATGCCGCCTTACTCCTCATGCGCTCTCGCATTTCGTGTTCAAGTTCTGCCAGCTCCTCGAGGAAGAGCTTGATTTCTGTTTCCATCTGCCGTATGCGGGCCTCGTCGCGCTCGAAGCGGAAGCACGCGTACTGCAGTTCATCGGGAAGGCGATCATCAAAGGTCACAAAGTCGACCCACTCCAGTTCGGCGCAAGCCATCTGCGCGAACATCTGCCATTCGTACTGCGGGTCATGCTTGCCTGACTGGATGGTGGCGACGTGGGTCGCTGTATTCGGGCATTTGATTTCGAGGCCACCCTTGCCAGCCGGAAGCAGAATCAATCCGTCTGGACTGGCGCCGAAGCCCTCAATGGTCGGATGCAGAATCAAGCCCGTCTCGGTAACCTCAGCATCCGCAAACAGCTCGTAAGCCATCCGCGCAACCGGCTCCAGCTCGTTGCCGCGCTGCATGGCTGCGTTGGTATAGCCTTCCTCGCGCTTGCCCGTCAGGCGCTCGCATAGGAGCTGCATCATGTAGTTCTGGCGGGTAGCAGAAGGGGCGCCTCCGCGCCCCTTTGCCATCACATCCTTGACCCTGCTCGCCGTAACGCGACCTAGGCGCAAATTCATCCACGCCTCTGTCCCTTGTTTAATATCTTCTGATCGCATAGCAATCCTCCCGCGGCGGCGTGTGAGTTCCGCGTCGCTTATCAAAGCTTCCGCGAACCCACCTGCACACGCTCTGAACAGATACATTGAAATGAGCAGCGGCTTCGTAAACGGTTTCAAAAACCATCCCTTTTACGTGCCAGATATAGCCAGCTTTGGTGTTGCGCGCCTGCTGGATCAATGTTGCCCATCTGCAGTTTCCTGGCTCATAGCCCTTCGTTCCGTCGATCCTGTCTAGGCTTCGTCCTTCCGGCCGCTCTCCCATGTCTTCAAGGAAGTTCTCGAACTTTAGCCACCGCTCAGCGAAGCCAATTCCCGCCGCGCCGTACCTGTTGAAATCCTTACTTCTCGGGTTCGTCGCTCGGTCTTTTGCTGATTGCCAGCTTCTGTATGTCCCTGAGTACTTATAGCCGTGCGATAAGTTGGGCTTGTTTTCAGCGATCAGGCACCCGCATGACCGCGTGTAGCCGCTCTTCACCCTGCTTTGTGACGTAACGGTTTCATTGCCGCATGAGCAGTGGTATTTCGCCAGCAGATGGCCGTCCTTCGTCTTTTCCCCTGTCAGCTCGATGAAAATAAGCCGCGACTCAGTTTGCTGCTGCATGGTCAGCCTCCTGTGCCTCTCCTTCGATCGGCTCTGGTTGTGTGCTCAGCGCGGCCTTGCGTGCCTCGACTGCGGTCTTGAATGACGAGAACGACGACACGTCTTTAGCTGCCTGCATCTCTGCCTTGCCGGCCAGCCAGACGCTTTGCAGTGCTTCCAGAGATTCGGCGTTGACGACCTGGGCAATCCACTTTTCGGCCAGTTCGCCGCCGCGTGGCTGCTCGTTCATTGATGCCAGCCCTTCGCCCGAATCGGTGTTCAGGTGGTGGATGGCTTTGTCGAGCCGATCAGTCTTTGGCCAATACTTGTAGGCGCGTTTGACGACGGTCTTCTTCGCCATCTCGCCGTAGTCCGTTTTCCAGGGTGAGGATCGCCCCGACTTCACCGACCGCGATCGATTCATGATCGAGTCGATATCGTCACGGCTCATGCAGGTTGTGAGGTAGTCGCCGTCAGCTGTCTTGACGACAACGTAAACGCCGACGATCTGACCTCGGTCCTTCGAGAAGGGGTTGTACTGGTGAGCCGGTGGCTTATCGAAGCCGTTCAGCGCGAAGGAGTCATTGGCGTAAACCAGTTCGGCCTGAGCCCAGCGAATCGACCCGGTAGCCATCGCCAGGTCCATCAAGCCCATGTAGCTGATGTCGAGGCAGATCTTGCCGTCTCGTGGCACCAGATACGCCTGGCGCTTGGCCGGGTTTAGGCTGATGCCAATGGCCGCGATGTTAGTCACGGCATTGACGACAGACTGGCGATTGTTCAGCGCGATCTTCGTGGCGAAGTCATTGCCCTGGATGGTCTGGATTGCGAACTCGGCTTCACGCTCAAAGCTCAGTGTCTTGTCGGTGAGGACTGAGGCGAATGAATCACGCGCCCCGTAGATGTCCTGCGCGATTGCTACGGCGTTGCTCATCGGATCTACCTCGGTAAGTGATCGGATTTAGAAAAAGTGATTCATAGCCGCCCACTGAAAGCCCGCGGTGGCGAGCAGTGCGGACAGGACGGCGAAACCAGACAGCGCAATCCACGCAGCCGCATAGCTGTGGCCTGTGGGGGTGTCGTCGTGTTCGTAGGGGTCGAGGGGGAGGGCTTGAGTTGTCATGCCGTGCGCTCCAGATGCTCAGCCCGCCATAGCGCGCTTTGATACTCACCATCGAAGCCGACTGTCTTTCCCTTCACCCGGTCGATGATGTGCCACATGCGACCTTTCGACTGGACTTGGAAGCGTGTTTCGATCTCGGCCAGCTGCTCATCGATGAGACTGGTTACCGGTGCGGTAGTGGCGTTCATGGCTGCTCTCCTTGCAGGGCGGCGTCGATGGCTTGGTCAAACGCATCGCCTCGGTAAACTTCACCGTCCGGACCCCAGTTAGCCTCGGCTAGCGCATCAAGGTCCGCGTGACGCAGCCACCGATAACGCTCGGCATCCTTCGCCATGCGCCGCACCTGCTCAGGCACCGATACGTCGCCGCCGTCTGGCGGGTCCATGTACTGGACGCCAGGCAGAGCTGCCGTTACTTCGTTGATCACGTTCAAGCTGTTCGAATACCAATCGGTCAGCGTCTCAACCTGACGCAACAGATCATCCCGCTCAGCGAGAAGGGCGCGATTCCGAGCGACCTGATCGTCCAGAAGGGCCTGCAGCTGCATGCGCTGGTCGGCTTCCTTTGCCAGTCGCGCCTTGAGCTTGTCGATGTAGCGATTCGTGCTCATGCCGCCTCCTCGTGCTCTGCCATGCCATACAGCCGATCGGTCAGCGCGTTCAGGCTGGTCAATATCTGCGCCTCGGTTTCCAGAGGGCTCGGCTTCAGGTAGATGTATTCGCTGAGGATCGGCGAATAGCTGGTGTCGGCGTAAACCGTGCCGGCCGGGTCAACGCTTACCGCCAGCGTCTCGACGTGGCCGCTGAAATTGATGTGCGCGCTATGTGGGCTCGACTCGTTCAGATGAATGCAGGCCGAAAACAGCCGCTCGACTGCTGCGATGATTTCCTTGTTCATGCTGCGTCTCTCCTGATCTCTTCGGCGTGCTCACGGCGCCGGTTGGCCTCGTGTTCGAGGAAGTCGTCTATCCGGTCATCGCAGTAGTCGATGAATGCCTGGACGGTTGCTTCGTCGTGCTCCTCCAGCTGCTGCTGAATGGCTTCCTCAAGCGTTGTGTTATCAGCAGGCAGGGACGACTCTCGGCGCCGCTGGCCGCGTGCTAGTGCGTTCATGTGGGTTACCTCGGGTCGCCCGGACAGGCTGGCGGGTTAGGCGTAGCGAGACGGGCGCTGGATCCGGTCAAGCTCGGCATAGGCGCTGCACAGTCGTTCGGAAGTGCTCGCAAGCTCACGCTTTAGTGATGCGATTTCAGCGCTCGCAATCTCTCCGCTGGCTTCGGCAATGCGTCGGTGCGCTATATCTAGCGGCAGTGACGGTTCAACAGAAGATCCACACAAGCGAGAGCCGCCGTAGCAGTTCTCGGTGAGGCCTTCGACGATCTGGTCAACGACGTGCTTGATCACAACGTCTTCAACCGCCAGGCGCTCTACCAGATCAAGCTTTGCCTGATCGCTCATGGCGTCCAGCAGGTAGTTCACGTCGATGACTACCTTTCCTTCGTTCAGCTCGAATGCAACAGACATAAGCTCTCCGTAGCCGCGTCCTGCGCAGCGTTTCGATTTGGATTGAATGGCACCCACTGCAAAGCCCCCGTCCTGTATCGCAGGACCAGTGAGGTACAAGGGGAGGCTTTGCGGTGAGTGCTGAGTTGTAGGAGTGATGCGATGTATCGGGGAGCCAGCTGTGCTACTGAGCGCGGGGTGTTGGCCCACCTTGTTCCGCTTGCGCTTCGCTGGCTGCCGTAGGAGATATGAACAGCCCAGTTGGCTCTCCGATACACGCTCCTTACGGGAGCGACTCGGCCATCTCAACGGGCAAGCTGTGAGAGCCCGCCAACGGCTGCCGGTGTTTTACGCAATCAGGGCACTACCGGCTTATCCCTGTCGCAGATATCCCGAAGGGGCGCTGCGCTCGCCTGTTACTTGGTGCGCTAGGTGAAGCACATCCCTGAGTCACATCGGCCCGTAAATAGGTCGTTCGCAACTGAGAGGTCTGCTTCGCTGAGCGGCTTTCCTGTATCGGTTAGCCAGAGGTCTTCGTCGCGTCGCTGGATTTCTTTCTCAAACTGAACGGCACGCTCGAAATCCTTGGGCGAGTTCTCTTTTTGCCACTGCCATTCATGGCCAGACTTGTTCGGGCACATCCAGCAGCTCGATCGAGGCGGCTCCGGCCAGCCCATGCGCTTGACCATCGCAATGCAGTCGCCCCTGGTCATGCGGCGATCGATCAGCGGATACTTGTTTTGCCACTTTCCGGTCGGCTGGGCGACGCGCCGCATTTCATCAATGGTCATGCCCAGCCAGACGTCGGCCTGCTCAACCCCTTGCTCAGTTGCCCAGCGGCGCATCACGCGCTGCTTCCACTCGTTCGAGCAGTACGTAGGCAGCTTTCCGATCTCGCCCGATTCAGTCGTGAATGCAGGGATCAGGATGTCGTCATTGCGCATTAGGTCGACCGTGGCATAGCGGCTCTTTTCAACTCGGTGCAGGGTCGCGCCTGCGGCCTGTAGAGCTGGCATCACCCAGCGGTCGAGATAGTCCCAGGTGGTACTCATCTCCCGCTCGGTATCAATGATGATGGAAAGGTCCGGACTGAGCTCGCCTTGGCAAATCAGAGCCGCAATAGCGGTGCTCTGGGTTCCTCCACCGCTGCTCCATATCTGCGTTCGCTTCATTCATCCATCTCCTTCCAATTCCTCCCCCACCACTCCCGGACAATCCATACGATCCAGATAGCGGTGAGGAGGAGTAAGCCGTGATAGGGGGTCATTGCGGGGGATCGGGCAGTTCGCGCCAGTGCGTGTAAGGCGCCTTTTCCGATGGCCCGTGCCAGTCGATGTCATCGCCGCCCTTCGCAATGCAGCACCAATGCTCGTAGTGCTCGCCGTGGCCAACCCAGTAATCGCCGCCTGATTCAGGGTCGATTCCGTCGAAGTCGATCCGCACGCTGTCTGGCCAATCGCCCGGTTGTGGCGGCGAGTAAACAAGGACGGTCACGCCCGGCTCCGGCAAACGCTCGGTCACGCTTATCCATTCGCTCATCTCATCCTCCTATGTGCTGATGGGTGCCCGGATGGGGCGGTTAGGCCTTCTTCGGCATGCAGTAGGCAAGGCTATCGGTTGCGTCCTCGCCGGTCTGAAGCTTGCCGCGCTCTTGAAATCGGATCTCGCGCAACGCTTCATAGCAATCTTCTTTCTTCTCAAAAACAGCATCTGGCCTAGCTCCACATCCCATCACGCTCAGGCCGATGCAGATCGTCAGAACCCACATCTCTCTATCTCCTATCCGTAGTCATTCAATGGCCGCCTACAACGGCCAGGGGGTGAACTGCTAAGCATTCCTTAGCAGTTCGAATCAAGCCGCCAGCTCCGCCTCTTCCATCCGCTTAACGCGAACCTGAAGCTGCGAACGGGGCGCATCCGGGCGGGCTTACCAGGCGCCGAACCAGATCCCGACGCCGTGAACAATCGCCACCGGGAAGAAGATGGCGCCACCGATCAGAAAGCCCCATTGCTCTTCTGTGAAGCAGCGGACCAGGTGGGTAATCCATGCGGCAGGCCCCGTGATCATCATTGCGATGAAGAAGAGGACCAGCAGTGCGTTGTCTTTCATGGTGTTGCTCCGTTCGGTTGTCTTCCCAATGCCGACTCATCGAATCGGCATCAGTGAAAACTTGGTTGAATCTTTCTCTCCAGCCGCGAACCCTGTCCGCTGGAAAACTCGTTCTGGCGCTTTACGCTGCGCGCCCGGGAGAGTTGCCATCCGTCTGAGCCGTTAAGGCCGGCTCATCGCTGCCTGTTGTGTTGCGGTGCCACTAAAGAACTTCGGGCTAGGCCCAGGCATCGCTGCCCTAAATCAAAATCAGGCAGCTACCAGCATCAGCGGCTGCGACAGCTCGCGACCTATCCGAACGACGCGCTTCATAGCGGTCGGCGTGCGGACGGGGCGGGTCTGAACTTGTTGGTGTGGGGCCACTTCGCAGATGGCCAGCAGCAGAACGAGAGGGGCGATGATTGCCTTGCGCATCGCCTCAGCTACGAGGCCAGCGCGGCGGTGAACATCGAGGCGATCCATCGCGCACTGAATCCGCTTTTTCACGGTGTCCGGTGCGATACCCATTGCCTTGGCGATCTCTTTGTTCGTCATCCCGCCAGCCGCCAAAACGGTGCATTCCACTTCGCGTTCGCTAAGGCCGTGGTTGAAAAACCCTTGCCAGTTGCCGTGAGTGAAAACGTCCATTTGCTTGCCCTTCGTGTGTTGCGTTTCGATGGGGCTAAATTACAACCATAAATTGTAGTTAGCAAGTCTAAATTGTAGTTTTCTTCACGAAAGTTGTAATTGCTTGGGGTGGGCTACAAACAGGCCGATTGTCGCCGCTAGAAATCACAAGCCCGCTTTGAGGGCGGGCTATGTATTCAGTGCTCTGTACGGAGCCAGCGGACGTGTATGGAGCCGTCCGGGCGGAGGGTGAGGGCTACGCCGTCGGTTTGCTGGATCTCGTCCAGCAGGCGTTCCCAGTCTTCAGGCAGGTCGTCGGGGTGTGGGGCTAGGTTTGCCTGGCGCTCGACCTGGGCGCGGGGCGTGGTGATTAGGCGGTTTACACGGTGCACCAAGCGGTTATAGGTCGACACTTGGTGATAGTGGGTGATGGCGTGAGGTTGCGTCCGATTCATTGTGGTCCTCCCTACTACTGGATATCCACACAGTAATTGTGAGGGTATCGGCAGGCAAGAGGAAACATGGTGGCCGGTTGCCACATGTAAAGAAGAGGCTCAGACCTAAGTAGGAGATGGGTGGAGCGGATACAAAAAGCCCCGCCGAAGCAGGGCCTGTCGCGTGCGTTCTATTCCATCTATCCAGTCTCCGCGCTCCGCGCGGTGGTCCATTAGCCATCCAGGCCCGATGCGCTTCCTGCGTCATTGCAGTTGGACTATGTGCTTAAGCATGAGGGACAGATAGGGAGTAATCACGACGCTACTTGTAAGCATTTACTTACAACCGAAACACTTACAAAAAGCCCCGCTAGGTGCGGGGCTTAGGCAGTGCTACTGGGCTATAAGCCCAATGATTTGCTCGAATCTGTTGTTGGCAAGCCAGCCTAACGCCAGGGCAACCACTGCTGCGGCGCCGGCGAAATACGCCATACGGCTTTTGATTGACTTAACGTCGCTTAGAACCTCGTCGAGGTCGCGACGGATGTACTCGACATGCGTCTCAAGCTTCGCTACTCGGGCTTCCACGCCATCACCTCCCGGTGGGTTAGTGCCTCCAGTATCGGTCGGACCGCGGCGTTTCGTCCAGTCCCTCTTGATACTGTTGTCCTGAACCAGCCGAATGTTAGCCATCATTCTTCTTCCTGAAGTAATCGACCACAGCAAACAAGCTTGTGCTCGGCATAAAGCCACAATTTGGGCATTCCATCAGTACAACAGGAGTGTATTCCTTGTCCGCGACGGCGCTCTGTATCGTGTACACAACCATTTTGGAATCAGGCTCACCGCTCGACGTCGTATGAAAGATCCACGCCCCATCATGAGGGCACAACGGGCAAGAGGTAGATCGCCCTACACCCTCCAGGAAGGCCATAAACTCGTCGGTAGAGAATTTGAGATCCTCCTCCGTTAGGGCTTTCTTGGCGTCGCTCGTCGTTTCCGTGCTCACTATTGCCGCTCCTGCTAAACCCTAACCTTACTAGGCGCCACAATGTGTCCGACGTAGTGCATCTGTTCGATCTCCTCGACCGGGATCGTGCGGCGGCTATATGCGGGATTGAGTGACATCACGCTGACCTCTACGTCGTTGGCGTACAGCAGCTCTTTGAGCATGCTTTCCCCATCGACTAGCCGGATCATTACGTACTCACCCGGCACAAGCCTGCCGTTTGGCTCACAGACGGCGATCCAGCCCGAACGAATAGCAGGGGCCATCGAATCGCCACGCAAGCGCAGGGCGTAGGCGCCTGGGTCTTTGGACGGCACATCGACGAAGCCTTCCCCGTCATCCAGGGCGTGCCAGTAACCCTCAGCGCCCATCTGTGCGGTGCCGACGATCTTTACTTCGCGGTAGGGGCTGGTGATAGGCGGGCCGGGCTCGACGTTGGATAGTTCACTGGCATCTATGTCGCCCATCAGATAGCCGACAGACCTACCCAGCACTGCTGCGATCTCCGCCATTTTCTTCGGTCGTGGCGTGTTTTTGCCTGACTCCCAAGCCTGCACCGACTGGGGCGTTACCTTCAGGGCGCGGGCAAGTTCGGACTGGTTCCAGCCCCCTTCTTCCCTAGCTATAGCGATGCGTTTGCCGGTCGTATTCATACCCCGAACGATACAACCGACGGTTGTAGTTGGCACTGCAATTCTTGCTTGTAAAAGCATCGTTTTGCCTGTAATTTTGCGTTGTAATTCAACCCGGAGATATGCAATGGAAACGAACATCGCGACACGGGCCGCTGAGGCGGCGGGAGGGCAGTCAGCCCTTGCTCGCGCAATTGGCTGCTCACCTCAAGCCGTGCAGCGGATGTGCGCTACCGGGCGTATTCCAGCTGAGCGTGTTTTACAGATTGAGTCGGTGACCGGGATCTCTCGCCACGAGCTGCGTCCCGACCTTTACCCGAACGATGCGGGCGCTGTCGGTGGCTCTGTGAAAGCGAGTAAGGAACAGCAGCCGAAGCCGGAAGGGCTCGTCGAGCGCCGTCGTCCTGCTGCTCAGACCCATGCAGGCGTCCGCACTGGTCGCCGCTCGACTGATGCCACGACCCGCGAACAAATCATCGCTATTGGCCGGGCCGCTAAGGGCGAATTTCCTGAGTGATTTAGACATGGCTGGTTCTCCGTAACCGATGTGCCAAGTCTACGTAGTGGCAATACAGCAGCAAAGAACGCCGGTGGGGCTGGAGAGATATCCAGTATCTAGCGGGCAAAAAAAAGCCACCGGACAGGGTGGCTTCTTCAACAGCAACAACTTACGAGAGAGATTCTAGATGAACGTGATTCAACTTAGCAACACCCAACGGGGGTTTACCCGGATGGACAACGAACTGTACGAGGCTCTGATCGGGGCTGATCTTTCCGGCCGCGAGCTTCGTGTTGCGCTGGCAGTGCATCGCTTCACTGTCGGCTACAACAGCCAGGCTGCGCGCATACCAGCCGCAACCATCGCCAAGCTGTCTGGCATTGCCCGTGAGAACGTGTCGCGCATCATTGGCGAGCTGATCCGTCAGCGTGTGATTTTCCGTGCAGGTGGCAGCAAGGCGCCAATCGGAATTGCCCCCTTCAGCGAGTGGAAGATTGACCTCAAAAACGAGGACAAGAAGGGGCAGGCCAAGACGACACAGTGTGTTAAATCTGACACGTCCTTAGTGTCATTCCCGACACACATTAAAGAAAGGAAAGACAATATAGCTCCTACGGAGCTTGTCGCCGCTGTCGCTTCGACCCCCTCGGTCGAGAAGCCGGAAGCAGAAACCCAAGACACCCCCGACGCTGATCAACCTGCCTCTGCGAAGGTCGATCGGATTCCGTACGCCAAGATCATGGAGATCTACAACCGGGTGTGCGGATCGCACTTGCCGGTCTGCCTCAAGCTCAACGACCAGCGCCGCAAAAACATCAAGGCTTGCTGGAATCTCGACATCGCCGGCAAGTACCCGTTCCGCAAAGGCGAGTTCTGGGAAGCCTATTTCGCTCAGTGCCTGCTGGACCCGCATTGGATCGGCAACAACGACCGGGGCTGGAAAGCTGACATTGAGTTCGTGACTCGCCCGGTCAAGGCGTTGAAAGTTCTGGAGGCTGTGTGATGAGCAGCCGTCCTCTGATTTCTGACGAAGCCGAAGCTGGTGTGCTGGGCGCGCTGATGCATGAGCCTGAGCTGTGCGAAACCGTTGGTGCCTTCCTGGCCCCGAATGACTTCGCCCACGAAGACCATCAAGCGCTTTACGCGATGATCCTGGCTGCGCACTCGAAGAAGCAGCGCCCCGACAGCATCACCCTTTCGGAGATCCGTTCCGAACTGCCTAGCGGCGAGATGACCATCGTCTACGCATCCGACATCATGCGAAACGTGCCCAGCGCAGCGAATGGCGTGCACTACGGCCGAATCGTTGTAGAGCGTGCCCGCGCTCGGAAGCTGTACGAAGTCGGGCAGCAAATCATGGAAATGGCGCAGCAGGCCGGGAGCCTCGCTGACCAGGTTTCGAACGCGCAGCGTCTTGCAATGGACCTTGCTGTTCACGAAGAGTCGCCGGACGTGGTGACCATCCGTGAAGCGTTGGGTGAAGTATTCGTCGACATGCAAGATCGCCTCGACGGCGTACAGCAGATGGGCCTCAAGTTCGGCCTGAGCGATCTGGACAACATCGTCAGCGGCGCACGCCCTGGCAATCTTGTCATCATCGCTGGCCGCCCCGGTACCGGCAAAACCGTACTAGGTACCGGCCTCGCTGACCAGGTGGCTATCAAGGGCAAGGGCGGCGCGCTGATCTTCTCGCTCGAAATGGCGAAGAAGGAGCTGGCCAAGCGTTCGCTGGCGTCAATCTCAGGCGTGACCCAGAACTGGATCGAATCAGGCGAGGCCGTTATGGACGGTACCGCCAAGCTCCAGATGGAAGCCGCCGTTGCTCGCATGGCTGATGCAGACGTTCGTATCTGCGACAAGCCCGGCCTGACCTTCTCCCGCATCTGCTCCATTGCCCGCTTCGAGCATCGCGCCAAGCCGCTTGACCTGATCGTCGTTGACTATCTCAGCCTGATCTCCAGCGACCCGGCTGATCGTTTCCAGAACCGCAACCAAGAGCTTGGAGCCTACACGCGGGGCTTCAAGCGCCTGGCAAAAGAGCTTGGCATCCCGGTCGTCGTGCTTGCCCAGCTCAACCGCAGCATCGAGTCCCGCGCCGACAAGAAGCCCCAGATGAGCGACCTGCGCGACTCCGGCGAGATCGAGCAAGACGCCGACATCATCATCATGGCTCACCGCGATATGGACACCGAGCGCGGCGAGAACGGCATCACCGAGATGAACATCGTGAAGTGCCGTCACGCCAAGCCGGGCTTCTGCCTGCTGCAGTTCCAGGGCGCCTATGCCCGTTTCGTTCCGTGCGCTCAGCAGCAGGAGGCGGACTACGAGCAGCAGAGCAAACCAGCTCCAGCCAAGAATCTCCGCTCGATGATGGGGAGAGGCTAATGGACCAGACCATTTTCCCCTACGCCGGCTACGAGATGCGTTCTCACTCGGAAACCATCTGGGCCAAGTTCATGGATGCCCTTCGCGTGCGCTGGGTCTACGAGCCGCGAGTCATCGAAACCCGCCACGGTTGGTATCTGCCTGACTTCTACCTGCCGGCGTGCGGCATGTATCTCGAAGTGAAAGGGCCATGCCCGGACACGAAGGAGATCGAAAAGGCGGCGGATGTCGAGGCCAAGACAGGATGCCCGGTTGTGTTTGCGCATGGCGGCAAACATTACCGAGGAAACAGCTGGTACCAAGGCACGCTCGCCTACTTCGCCCCGGCCGGCGCGGTAACGATGAGCATGACCGAGGTTTGCAACCTGGTTCGCAAGTTCTACGGCGACCGCGAATACGCACGTGTTCTGCAGTCGCGCAGCATCGAGTACTTCGACGGTACCCGCATGGCTGGGGAACTGGTTTCCGAGATGCTGAATCGCTGGATGGATCGCGAAACGCTCGAACTGACCAAGCGCCTGCTCCATGCGCCGCTGAACACCAAAACACAAAACACCGAAGGCCAGGCAAGCCGCGCTGAGTTCATCGCGGCTGAGTTCGTGCGCCTCATTCACACCAAGCGCCAGAAGGTGGCCGCATGAACTCTCGTCGGATAGCAATCTGCTGGAACGGAATGGTTAAGGCATTGGGGGCGGGGAAATGAACGAAGTACGCCTGATGCTCGGTGACTGCCTCGAGCGCATGAAAGAAATAGAGACCGGTACCGTGGATCTGATTCTGGCCGACCTTCCGTACGGCACAACCCAATGCGCTTGGGATGAAGTCATTCCGATGGCTGCGCTGTGGGAGCAGTACCTGCGGGTCGCCAAGCCGGAAGCTGCAATCGTGCTCACTGCCGCGCAGCCGTTCACCTCGATGCTGGTGATGAGCCGCCCGGACCTGTTCCGCTACGAATGGATCTGGGAGAAGGGCAACGCCACTGGCTTTCTGAACGCCAAGAAGCAGCCAATGCGGGCTCACGAGTCGGCTCTGGTCTTCTACCGCAAGCAGCCAACCTACAACCCGCAGATGACTGCTGGGCACGAGCGCAAGACCGCAAGCCGAAAGACGGTCAACTCCGAGTGCTACGGCAAGGCTATCAGCCTGACGAATTACGACTCGACCGAGCGGTACCCGCGCAGCGTCCAGTTCTTCTCAAGCGACAAGCAGTCCGGCAACTACCACCCGACGCAAAAGCCCGTCGCGCTCATGGAATACCTGATCCGCACCTACGCGGTACCGGGCATGACCGTGCTCGACAACACCATGGGCAGCGGTACCACCGGAGTTGCTGCGCTTCGGTGCGGCTGCAACTTCATCGGCATCGAGCTTGACCCCTCCCATTTTGAAACCGCATGCGCGCGTATCGATGAGGAGGCCATTCGCCTAGCGACTCCGGTACCGCAGTTCGATTTGTTCGAGGAGGCTGCTCATGGGTGAGGTAATCCATAAGCCTCGCCACTTCTGGACCGCTGGGCGCAACCGCGTCCGCGACGTGTTCAAGCTGGCTTACCTGTTCGCCTTCGAGCTGTCCGCTGAATCAGCCGTCGAGATCATCGTGCGCCCGGTCAAGAGCCGCCGCACGCTGCTCCAGAACGCAAAGTTGTGGTCGATGCTGGCCGACATAGCCCGTCAGGTCGAATGGCCCGTAAACGGCGTTATGCAGCGCCTGGACGCCGAAGACTGGAAAGCCCTGATGACCGC